>ENA-OSJC01000043-OSJC01000043.1-marine-metagenome-genome-assembly--contig:-NODE-43-length-119226-cov-6.762079_pt1 | contig 119226 bp, 108 predicted proteins | sample MGYA00237885_ERZ534234 | MGnify/ENA primary metagenome ERZ534234 (study PRJEB26413, sample SAMN06343907) | marine metagenome | isolation source: coastal waters | place: Atlantic Ocean: West Antarctic...
TGAGTTACAGCAAACACATAATCATCTATGCCGTAAGTCGCTTTATATGGATCAAGCACACGAAAATAAAGTACACCATCTACAGACAAGGAGATATTATCTTTCGTAATAGCGCTTTGCTCCGGCACGTCGACCGCTTTTTCTTTAAGAGAGCGATCAGCAGAAATGCGATCAATAAAGGGGAAGATAAAATTTAATCCAGCTTCTTTTGTGGACTGAAATTTACCAAAACGTTCGATCACATAAGCACGATTTTGTGGAACGAATTTAATTGAGCTTTTAAGTCCAATTACAATTAAGACCAATACAAGTGTTTGCATGGTTAATAAATATTCAAATACAAGGTCCATTATTTTCTTCCTGAGTGTTTTACTAACTTAATAAATAAATTTTAATTAATAGATACGGCCTAACTGCTATTATTATTTAAGGCACCTATCCATATTCACCTTGTTACCTATTTTAAGTAAATGGGCTGATTAACTCAACTATAGTCGCAAATATCACCTACGAGTTACTCTTATTTTATAAGTTGCTTTCCGATTTAAAAATAGCTATTTGTTTTAGCCTTTCCTGTTGAGGCCCTACAATTACTACCCAGCCATCCAAATGCCCTATATATAACTTTTATTTACATTAGCAATAACTCTCACAACATGGTATACAAATAGAAAGAGGAAATATTAAGAACTAAAGATGCTTTTATGTAAATGATGCTACTAAATTCGAAGATACGTATTTTTCGAAACTACAGACTATCTAGCGAAAGATGAGAGTTTCAATTATGAGGTAATAATGGTGTTTTCTGTAAGCCAATGGATAACAGGAAAAATAAGCAACTGGCTCAATTATGAAACAGAGGGTTCGCCTTATACCCCATCATTAACTAACTTTGATCGATTATGTAGTGAAATCCAGCCTGGTGATGTCATTTTACTCGAAGGACGAAGTCGTGTTAGTAGCATTATCAAGCTCCTGACACAAAGTGCATGGACCCATTCGGCCTTATATATAGGTAACTATGATCAGCTGCGGACTGCCGGTATTGCTCCAGATTCTCTAGCCCATTTTGCCGATGCACCTTATACGGATTTGATTTTAGAGGCACTAATTGGTGAAGGCACTATCGTTACACCGCTGTCTAAATACCGCAAAGAACATTTACGCATTTGTCGCCCAAGAACTATCACAGATAATGATTGTATTAGGGTTATTAAACATACCCTTGGAAAAATAGGGTATCAATACAATATCAGACAATTATTTGATTTAGCGCGATTTCTCTTGCCTTACAACTTAATACCACATCGTTGGCGTTCAAGCTTATTTCACTTTCATGCTGGAGAATTAACACAAACAATCTGCTCATCAATGTTGGCAGAAGCGTTTATCTCTATCAATTATCCGGTACTACCGATAGTTGCACAAACTAAAAATGGGCTACGATTTTACAAACGTAATATTAAATTGGCCACCCCAAAAGACTTCGATTACTCGCCGTATTTCGAGATCATCAAATTCCCGTTTATAGCCCTGGATAAGGTCGCAGCTTACCGTGAGTTACCTTGGGATGAGAATGGTTATGTTTGCAATGAACAAGGAGATTGCTTTATTCCAGTCACGAATTCAGAGACTTTACCTACAGATGCTCGAGGAGAATAAAACGAATCGCTTATGGCTTTTACCAATACTGATTAGCCTGTCTATGATATTTCTTATCATCGGCTATGTTTTGACTGCACTCGTTATTTTAATTGCGTGTTCAGCAATCATCCTAATAACAAATTTACGCAAAAAATTCGTTATCAAGCCTTTATTTTCTGCATTTTCTCATACTATGCCGCCACTATCGGTCACTGAAAAAGAAGCACTTGAATCTGGAACGGTCTGGTGGGATGGTCAACTATTTAGTGGTAAACCTGACTGGAACCAACTTTTAAATAGTGCCCTCCATCAGCTAACAGTCGAAGAACAAGCATTTCTTGATGGCCCAACTGAACGCTTATGCGAACAACTTAATGATTGGGAAATAACCCATAAAGATCGTGATTTGCCACCTCACATTTGGGAGTTTTTTAAGCATCAACGATTTTTTGGACTGATTATTCCCAAACAATACGGTGGTTTAGGTTTTTCCCCACTTGCTCATTCTCAAATGGTAATGAAAGTGGCCAGTCGTAGTCTCACAGCCGCCGTTACCGTGATGGTCCCCAACTCGCTTGGCCCTGCTGAGCTGTTGCTGCATTACGGTACCGATAAACAAAAGAATTACTATTTACCTCGTCTAGCCAATGGTTCAGAAATCCCCTGTTTTGCTTTAACAGGGCCAGAAACTGGTAGTGATGCTAGTAATTTACCTGACAAAGGTGTCATCTGCCGCCGTGAGTTTAACGGCGAAGAAACGACTGGAATAATCATAAATTGGGAAAAACGTTATATCACCCTTGGCCCTGTTGCTACACTTTTAGGCCTGGCTTTCCAACTTTATGATCCTGATAAGTTATTAGGTGATAAAGAAGATATCGGCATTACTCTAGCCCTAATTCCTACTGATACTGAAGGTGTCACTATCGGTCATCGTCACTGGCCGATGGGCATGGCATTTCAAAATGGTCCTAATTGGGGGAAAGATGTCTTTATTCCAATAGATTGGGTTATTGGAGGTGAAGAACGTATTGGGCAAGGCTGGCGCATGTTAATGGAATCGTTGGCTGCTGGGCGATCCATTTCCTTGCCGGCCTTAAGTGCTGGAGGAGCAAAATTAGCCGTACAAACAACAAGTGCCTACGCACGAATACGTGAACAATTTCATCTGCCAATTGGTCGGTTTGAAGGTGTAGCCGATGTACTTGGGCGAATGGCCGGCCTCACCTATATGGTTGATGCAACTCGTATTACCACAGCACAAGCCGTGACCGATGGTGAGCGACCAGCAGTATTATCAGCCATTGCAAAATACCATCTCACAGAAACTATGCGTCGAATAATTAACGATGCCATGGATATTCATGGCGGTAAAAGTATCTGTTTTGGCCCTAGCAATGTATTGGCACATGTTTATCAGGCTATTCCAATCAGTATTACTGTCGAAGGGGCCAATATTCTAACCCGTAATCTCATTATATTTGGGCAAGGGTCGATTCGTGCTCATCCTTATATTTTGCAGGAAATGGCCATATTGAAAATAACAGATGCTGATCAAGCATTAACACAGTTTGATCAGGTGCTAACATCGCATATCAAACATACCATCGGCAATGTCGGACGTAGTATTTTTTTTGGAATGAGCAAAGGTCATTTTAGTCCTGCCCCAATCTCACCATTGAGACGCTACTATCAACAACTCAATCATCTAAGTGCCGCCTTAGCGGTTGCAACTGATGTAAGCCTTGCTTTACTGGGTGGTAGCTTAAAACGCCGCGAATCTTTATCGGCACGTTTAGGCGATGTTTTAAGTCAACTTTATCTCGCCTCCAGCACCTTAAGGCATTTTACTCATGCAGAACAATTAGATGATCTTATTTTAGCTAAATGGGCGTGTGAGGAATCCATTTATCAAGCACAACAAGCACTTATTAGCCTGACAGAAAATTTACCTAACAGACTGGTTGGCGGCTTATTAAAAAGACTTATTTTCCCATTAGGCCCACGTTATAAAAAACCCTCTGATACCTTAACTCATGCACTTGCTGAGAAGGTATTGCAACCAAATGATTGTCGATCTCGTCTAATCGATGGCATCTATATTCCAACCGATCAGCAGCAAACACTCGGGTTATTAGAGCATGCTTTTGTACTTTGCGTATCCGCTGAACCCATCGAAAAAAAAATTAAAAACTCATCTTATGAGTCCGCCAAAACAGCTCTGGATAATGATCTGATAAGCGATGAAGATTATCAATTGTTGTGTGATGCAAGAAAGGCCCGACGTCAAATTATAGACGTTGACTACTTTACTGCTCAACTTGAGGAGGATGCCTCATGACAACCAATAACTCTCGGTATGCTTATTCTAACCGTAAAGTTTATATCGTCGATGGCAGTCGAACTTCTTTTCTTAAAGCAACAGGTAAGCCCGGTCCGCTCAGTAGTAGTGATCTTGCCGTTGCTGCTGCACGCCCATTATTGAGTAGACAAAATTTTTCAGCAGAAGACCTAGATGAAGTGATTGTTGGTTGCGTGATGCCTGGGCCAGATGAAGCCAATATTGCTCGTGTGATTTCATTGCGTCTTGGTTGCGGTAAGCGCACCACTGCCTGGACAGTGCAACGAAACTGCGCCTCTGGGATGCAGGCTCTGGATTGTGCTGCAATGAATATTAGTAGTGGTCGTAGTGATCTGATCTTGGCTGGCGGCAGTGAGGCTATGAGTCACGCACCGGTGTTATTTAAGCCTGAGATGGTTGCATGGCTAGCCGATTGGTCAAAAACCCGTAGTTTTAAAGCCAAATTAAGTGAATTATCGAAACTACGCTTGGCCTTGTTTGTGCCTGTTATTGGCCTCTTAAAAGGGTTGACTGACCATACTGTCGGTTTATCCATGGGGCAAACAGCTGAAATTCTCGCTCATCGTTTTAATATCAGTCGTGTTCAAATGGATGAATTTGCCCTGGCAAGTCATCAAAAGCTGGCAACAGCAGTTGCTAACGGCTACCTGAATGAAATTGAGGCAATTATTACCAATAAAGGTTCTGTATATGATCAAGATAATGGATTAAGGGCTGATAGCAGTCTTGTCAACTTAGCCAAACTTAAGCCCGTTTTTGATAAACAAGGCCTTGTCAGTGCAGGTAATAGTGCTCAGATTACTGATGGTGCTGCTTGGCTTTTGATAGCCTCTGAAGATGCCGTGAAGAAATACAAGTTACCTATTTTAGGTCAAATTGTTGATACACAATGGTCAGGCTTGGATCCGGCACAAATGGGCTTAGGTCCTGCTCACGCTGTGCCACCATTATTGCAACGCCACAACCTACGTCTCGATGAGATTGATTATTGGGAAATCAACGAAGCATTTGCAGTGCAAGTCCAAGCCTGTCTAGCAGCGTGGCAGGATGAAGACTATTGTCGCAATGAACTGGGCCTTGATACTACACTTGGTGTTATTAATCCATCACGATTAAATGTCGATGGTGGTGCAATTGCCCTTGGCCACCCGGTTGGCGCGACAGGTGCCAGGTTAGTGCTACATCTATTGAAAGTGTTACAGCGAAACAATGCGCAAACAGGCATTGCCAGCCTTTGCATTGGTGGCGGTCAAGGTGGTGCAATGCTCATTTCCAGAGAAAGAGAAAGGCTATGAGCAGTAATGATAGAGTAGCTAATTGGGATAAAACTATTGATAGTGACGACATCATCTGGCTCACCCTTGATGTTCCTAACACTAAGACTAATACGCTGACATCAAAAGTGCTTTTAGACTTTTCCACAGAAATAGACACATTATCGGATAATCCACCTAAGGGCATAGTAATTCGTTCTGCCAAGAAAAATGGCTTTATCGCCGGCGCTGATATTAATACCTTTGCCAAACAACATTCTGTTGATGATACTTTTCACGCTATAAGACAGGTGCAAGACTTATTCACTCGTCTAGAAAAGTTACCTTGCCCAACTGTCACAATGCTCCATGGTTTTTGTTTGGGAGGTGGTTTAGAGCTATCACTTGCTTGTGATTATCGTTTAGCTGAAGATGCTCCCAGTACACGTATTGGCTTACCTGAAGTCAAGCTGGGTATTCACCCTGGTTATGGTGGTAGTGTTCGTCTAATTGAACTCATGGGTGTATTGCCAGCAATGAAAATCATGCTGACAGGACGGACCTTGTCTGCCAAGACAGCACAGAAAATGGGCGTTGTTGATCGCATTGCACCGGCCAGACACCTACAGCGTATTGCACGTGAATTGATCCTTAACCCGCCCGAAAAACGAGCCGCTCCACGATTACAGCGGTTGATGTCATCGAGCTTCTTACGATCACTAGTCGCCATTATTATTCGCAGCCAAACAAAAAAGAAAGTCAATCCAAAACATTACCCTGCTCCTTTTTCCTTGATTAACCTTTGGCAGATGCAACCCAGTAATCGGCAGGATTATTTTGCTGCCGAGGCATTATCGGTAGCAAAACTTATTCATACCGACACTGCCAAAAATTTAATTAGCTTATTCTTATTGCAAGACCGACTTAAAAAATTTAGCAAACAATCCAATTTTCACTCACAGCATGTTCATGTTGTTGGTGCGGGCGTTATGGGTGGTGACATTGCCGCATGGTGTGCCTTACGTGGACTGCGCGTGACGTTACAAGACCAATCTGCCTCACTTATTGCCCCTGCAATTGCACGGGCTCACGCATTATTCAAAACACAGCTAAAAATTCCTTATCTTGTTCAGGCAGCGATGGACCGATTAATGGCGGATGTTAATGGTGCTGGTGCAGCCAAAGCCGATGTGGTGATTGAAGCAATTTTTGAGAACATGGAAGCGAAACAAGCGCTGTTTAAAATAATAGAACCGCAATTGCGTCCTGATGCTTTACTGGCGACAAATACCTCTAGTATTCCAATAGAGCAATTGGCAGAATGTCTGGTACAACCAAAACGATTAGTTGGGCTACACTTTTTTAATCCAGTAGCCAAAATGCAATTAGTAGAAATTGTCAAAGGCAAAAAAACACTTAAAAAATGGATTCATCAGGCTTCTGCTTTTACGCGTCAGATTGGTCGATTACCACTACCGGTTAAAAGTTCACCCGGCTTTTTAGTTAATCGCATTTTAATGCCTTATTTGCTCGAAGCCTTTCAAATGGCCAGTGAAGGTATTTCCATTCTCGCTATCGATAAAGCAGCCACTGATTTTGGCATGCCAATGGGGCCCATTGAACTGGCTGATACAGTCGGCTTAGATGTTTGTTTATCGGTTGCCAATATGCTGACACCATTACTCGGCACCAGCCTTCCTGCCAGCTTGGAAAGTATGGTTAGATGTGGTCATCTGGGTCGAAAAAGTGGGCAAGGTTTTTATCAATATGATGGCCATGTCAAACGTATTACCAAAACATCGCAAACTGACTATTCTGATAATGAATTAATTCGTAAACGCTTGATTTTAAGGCTGCTTAACGAATGTGTTGCTTGTTTGCATGAAAGTATTGTTGAGGACGCTGATCTGCTTGATGCTGGCATGGTATTCGGTACTGGTTTTGCCCCTTTCCGTGGTGGACCCATGCAGTATCTGCAACAGCAAGTTAATGACACCGTTTATCAGCAATTACAACAACTCACAACATCTGTTGGTCCTCAGTTTAAACCTAGCTTAGGCTGGGAGAGCTTATCATAACATCTCACACCGACATCATTACACTCGATCTTGCACAGGATATTCCAGGCCTGTTTGCCCAACGCGTTAAACGTAACCCTGATGCAATTGCCTGCCGACAATTTAGTGAAGCAACTCAACAGTGGTATCAATTGTCATGGCAAGAAATGGAAAAAAACGTAGCCCGTTGGCGTGCTGCCTTTGCTAATGAAAATCTTAATCCTGGCGATCGGGTTGCCATTATGCTGCGTAATTGCATGGAATGGACTTTTTTTGATTTGGCGGCGTTAAGTCTTGGTCTCATTACAGTGCCGTTATATCCAAACGATCGCGCCAATAATGCCGCCTATATTCTGCATAATGCCGATGCCAAATTTTTATTATTAGATGATCTATTAGAACAACAAGAATTGGCCGAGCATGAAATCATATCGGGATTAACTCGTGTCATAAGTTTATCTAAAACAAAACCTTCTCACCGACTAGATAATTGGCTGCCCGCTGACATATGGCTGGGTGATACACCAGATATAAACATCGAACTCCCCACCCTCGATCCACATAGCCTAGCCACTATCGTCTACACATCAGGCACAACGGGGCATCCTAAAGGTGTGATGCTCAGTCACTATAACATTTTATGGAATGCTTGGAGTGGCATGCAAAGTATCCCCATTTACCCTGAGGATAACTTTCTTTCATTTTTACCATTGTCACATACTTTAGAAAGAACCATTGGCTATTATCTACCTATCATGGCTGGAGCGACGATCACTTACGCCCGCTCTATTCCACAATTAGCGGACGACCTCCTAGAACAAAAACCCACGGTATTAATTAGTGTGCCTCGCATTTATGAACGTATCTACAACCGCGTTCAAACTCAGTTAAAAGAAAAATCTTCCTTTGCTCAAATATTGTTTGAATATGCAGTATATGCAGGCTGGCTTCATTTTGAATATCAGCAAAAACGGCAAAAATGGCATCCCGCATTACTATTGCATCCACTTCTAAATTTTCTCATAGGTAAGAAAATACGAGATAAGGTTGGTGGACGATTACGTGTTGCTATTTGTGGTGGTGCGCCATTAGCTGAGAATATCGCCAAAACCTTTATTGCACTAGGTTTACCTGTATTGCAAGGCTATGGCCTAACCGAAACCAGTCCAGTAATAGGCGTTAATAAACTAGAAAGAAATTATCCACGCAGTATTGGCTTACCATTACAAGATGTAGCAGTAAGATTTAGCCACGCTGGGGAGCTACAGGTAAAAAGCCCCGGTGTTATGCTTGGCTATTGGAATAACCCTGAAGCGACTGCTGAGACTGTCGACCAAGAGAGTTGGTTGCATACTGGCGATTTGGGCATGCAGGATGCTGAAGGATTTATTCAGATCACTGGACGCCTAAAAGATATTATCGTCTTAGCCAATGGTGAAAAAATACCACCTACTGATATGGAAATAGCTATCGCCAACGATCCATTAATAGAGCATGTTTTAGTGATTGGTGAAGGTCGACCATTTTTAAGTGCATTGATTGTGTTGGCTGATGATGCCTGGCCTCACTTAGCTGATAAGGCAAAATTGACTACTCACGATCCAGAAAAACTCAAAGTGCATCCGTATATTGAACAACTACTATTAGACGGAATACAAAAGCAACTACACGATTTTCCTAGTTATGCTCAAATAATACGGGCTGGAATTTCACTTACCCCGTGGACAGTAAACAATGGGTTATTCACGCCGACATTAAAAGCCAAACGGAAGCAGATTGCTGCTCATTTTGCCGATCAAATAAACACATTTTATGAAGAACATTGATATATAGTTTATAGTATTCAAACTATTGCTTCATCGTGTTTTTTTCTCACCACAAATAAAAATTGGGTTGCTCTGATATCATTAAGAAAGCCAAAGGTCACAAAACCAAATATTTTTACTTTCCATTTTCTAGTAACATTTATAGCCTTATGCTGAACTACCTCATAGCCGGTTTCATTAAACATCCTAAAGATACTTTTCTTAGTGAAAAACCTTAAATGAGTACTATCAAGCACACCCGCTTCAATATACTTAAAATCCTTTTTAAAAATAAGCCCATACAAGACTTTATAGTGCAAAATATTTGGAATCGATGCAATTATAATTCCATCAGAAGCTAGTTTCTCTTTAAGCATATTAAGCAGCCCCCATGGATCTGTTAAATGCTCCAGAATATCGTTACAGAAAATGCAGTCAAAATAACTATTCGGCAGCTGTTCGACTAATAGGTTCACGTCACCACAGAGTAGATTTTCTATTGATTCTTTAGCTATTTTTGCTGCATCTGGATTTCCTTCAATGCCCCATGTTTCCGGCACTCCAAACATATCTTGTAATTTTTTTGAAAATTCCCCCGATCCACAACCAAGATCAAGAGTTCTTGTGAGTCCTTTCGGGATGAATTCATCGAGGTCCTTACGGGCGGATGCGTAATATTTGATATTTTTCATTTATACACTCTGATCATTGATGTCTGGTGCTATCGAGACATCACGTAATATTCAGTTGTCCATATTAAAGTATTATAAATTTAAGACATAGCTATTTGATTTAACCCTTCTTGTTGAAGTCCTACAATTACCAAATAAACATATTTTATGAAGAGCATTAACGGTAGTAGAAAATTAACCCTTAACCCGTTTATAATATCTTCAAACAATGCTTAAAAAAATTAAGTTACCAAATAGAGATAGAGGTTTTTATGGAGATGAAGGAAATAAATTCAGATGCTGTATGCAATAGTCTAAATGAAATAATGGAGTATGAGTTAGCAGGAGTCGTGAGATACACCCATTCTGCCATGATGGTAAGCGGACCATACAGACTGCCAATTGTTGCTTTTTTGAAAGATCAGGCCTCTGAATCTTTAGAGCACGCGCAACATGCTGGAGAACTAATCGTTGGATTAGATGGTCACCCCAGCCAACGTATTGCAAAGATCAAAGAAACTCACAAACACTCAATAAAAGACATCCTTGAAGAAAGCTTGGCTCATGAACAGGGTGCACTTAAGCTTTATAAGAAACTTTTAGAGAATGTTGCAGATAGATCTATTTATCTAGAGGAATATGTGCGTGGCCTAATAGGACAAGAGGAGCAGCATGCGCTAGAACTAAAAGCAATGCTAAAAGATTTTGGGTAAAAAAGATCTTATATAATTCAACCTCCAAGGATAGCCTAAATTTTGGACTACAATTGTATATTCTTTACTAGGGATGGAATTTAAACCCAATGGTTGCATTGGGTTTAAGGGGCCATAAAATAGGAGTTACTAATAATAAAGTAAGGATTTTTTGCTGTGAGTAGTTTCATTTCTTAATCCTTTTTTCAGGTTCGTGAGCTTGATTAATCTTTGGTCTCTTAAAGGGAATATAACTTTTGGGGCCACCTTAAGGTTCAATAATAAACCATCCGACGCTAACTCTTCAAATTGACTGGCAGTTTTACTTTCATTAATCTTACCTATGTTCCTTCTAGCGCAGAAGTCACAACATTTAACACGTACCTGTTAAATGTATACTGCTAATTATTCCTAGTGCTTCTCTTTGCCAGTCAAACCAGCTGCTTTTTTCTACAATCTCTTTATCATGCAATCCTTTTAATCTAAATGATAATGATAACTATTCTCATTTAGATTAAAATAGGGTATAGTTCTGGAAATGCGATATAGAGCAACTTGCGCGACTATAGCTCAATTACTCAAAAAAACTGAACACAAGAGATTTTAAAAATGACACGAAAAATTAGTCAAAAGGCATGTAGGACAAAAATAAAAGACCAACCGTTTATAAATTTACTACTACCAGTAGGATCAGATGCGGGAAGAGAAGATCTTGAAAAACAAAGGGCCCGCATAAGGAAGATCAATAGAACTGCAGCAAAAAAAATATTTGTTCCTTTTTCAACAAATATTGAACAACGCAAAGCGGCAATAGAACTTAGATCAAAAGGAAGAAAAGTTGTATCGGGCCTACCTGGACAAGTTCCTGACTTTGAAAACTTAGGATGTTCGCTACAGTTGGTTGAGGTGAATGGGCAATTTATAATAACGCCGATCGAAAAGTAGGACTTTAGGCGGAACTTTATCTGTTGAATTGCTGAAAAGATTAAATAGGTATAAGTGCTTTTATATTTATAGATTTTTTATTATGCAAGGTGTGCTTTTACTTACCAGTCAAGCAAGATTTTAGATAACCTTTTCTTGTCCAAGTAAGTCTTCTCAATCTGTTTAGCAGCGTATTCAGTATTTTTTTTTACCTGCTTCGAGCTCATCAAACTCAAGCAATGGTGGCTGTAGCTCAGTTGGTAGAGCGCAATCTTTAAAGGTTGGGTCGCAGGTTCGATCCCTGTCAGCCGCACCATTTGACACCAAAAATCTTCCCCTTCATCCGACATTAAGCCAACCCTGTCAGGATAAGTAGGTTTCCAGACTAAATGCCCGATAGCGCAGCCGAGGTAATTTCTCGACAGTAATAAAGCCGGGCCGAGCGTTAATTACATCGGGAATTCTATTGACCAGTTGAGCGCAGGTGGTCATGGCGGTGGGGACAGCCCCATTCGACAGCTCAACGCCAGGCTCCCCGGTTATTTTCCAGTGATTCATGTCAGTCTGATCAGGCCGATACACGCAACCGGTCATTTCGAACACAAAGCTTGGCCCTTCACTGGTTTTAATTTCATCAATATCAGTAAAACCCAGAACATTACCAACGGCAACTGTGACTCCCAGCGAGGCGACCAGCAGAGGTTCAGACGCCAGTACCGGCTGCGACGTCGAGATAATCGATATGGGCGTCAGCCCGGTATCCGCTACCAATGCATCTAACACGTTACGACCAAAGGTGGGTGGGCGTGAAGCGGACTCCAGCCACCTGTTGAACTGCTCCGTGGTGGCACCAACCTGTTGTTCGCGAGCCAGTTCGGGGCCGTAGTCGTCGACATTCCAGCTAGCCTGGCCCAACACGTTGTCTATACGGTGGGTCGTACCCATGAGCATACTTACCATATTGAGCCAGTAACTGTCCTGATGGCCGGAACCCGTCAAAGTCACGCTGTTGCGTTTGGCTATCCCGTCCAGCTCCGTAGTAATTTCGGGCGAGGTTTCCCACGGGTATAGTGCTTCTTCAGACAGTGTCACCGCATTCACGCCGTGTTCGGCACACAGACGAAGCTGCACCTGTGCATCGCACATATAGCTGTTCGCAGCGATAACCGCGATATCAGCCCCATGACTCAACACCTCCGCTGCGTCATTGCTCACGGTGACTCCCAGCTTGCGTCCGAGGCCGATAAGCTCTCCCAGGTCCTTGCCGACTTTTGCCGGGCTACGGGAAATGGCTCCGATAATTTCGACCCCCTTGTCGAGCAACATACGGGTGATAATCGAATTCATTGTCCCGACACCATAGACCACAGCTTTTATTTTTTTCATGGATATCACTCTCACGTATTTATCGTGTTCAGTATTAGAAGTAACAAATGCTAATACATTACCCATACTTTTAAATTTGTAGTATATGGGTTGTACAGAGCAGGTTATTCATTCTCATCATTTGTCTTTTTAGGATTATTTTTCCAGGGAGTTCTCCATGAAGGTAAATCATCCCTATAAGAAATTGTGTCTACCCATAGCGCATATGAACTATGGTAACTTTTATACCCTTCTATAAATTCATCTGATTTATTATGTAAGGTTTTACTAAAAAGTTGTTTAAAATCTTCTGGATTTTCTAAAAACTCATTCCAGAGTTCTAAATCAAATCCATCAAGTTTTATTTCTTCTTTCGCCGCTTTTTCTCCATCTGCAAAAGTCATAGAAATTCACTCATCAGATATTTGTTTCATTTCTTAATTCCTCTATTTATCATACATGCCAAGCTTTAGACTCTAGCTCTAATCCTTATTTATTCAATTATTTCATAACGCAAATCCATAATGCGCGCTCTTTGCTTGGCTGGCAACATCAACTATGCGTATTGAAGAATTAATAAATCTAAGGCGCATTAATTTAATTAAATATAATCTTATCCGCCAATTGCAACGCCTTCTCTTCTAGGGTCAGATGCCCCAGAAATATTGCCCTTAATTTTAATAATATTTAATCCTGAAAAAAACTTTGATAGCTCAACCTTATAGCCCATCTTTTCTAAGGGCTTTTTTATATTAATCATCGTTGTATTTTTCTCCAGATTATAAGTACCAAATTTATTAATTGCATGGGGAGCTGAAACAGCTTGCCGCACATTCATATCCCAGTCTATCAACGCAATAATAGCGCTTAAAACATAACCAATTATATTACTTCCCCCAGGGCTTCCGATAATATATATAGGCTTATTTTTTTGAAAGATAATCGTTGGAGACATTGAAGATCGCGGCCTTTTTCCAGGTTCAATTCGGTTGGCAATTACCTTGCCATCAGAGTGGCTTACAAAGGAAAAGTCTGTCAGCTCATTATTTAACAAGAAGCCACTTTTCGTCATCAATCTGGAGCCAAATGCACTCTCAATGGTTGTTGTCATAGACAATGCATTCCCGTAAGTATCAACAATAGAAATATGAGAAGTGGACGGAAATTCAATAGATATGTCTTGAGAGTAAGTTAAAGAACTTTTTGTGTTTGGTCTTCCTGGGTTTATTACCGGAATGCTCATTTTTCTTTCAAGTTGTTTGGCTCTATTTTTAATATATTTTTTATCTAATAGTCCTTCAATGGGAACGGAGACAAAATCGCTGTCAGCCATATATAATGATCGATCTGCAAAAGCTAATCTTGATGCATCACCGATGATCCTCCATGATTCTGGGTTATTGCGTCCCAGCTCTGAGAGATCAAAGTTTTCGATCATCCCTAATATTTGACTGATCGTTAGCGCACCAGAGGATGGCGGACCCATACCGCACACTTTATGATCGCGGTAAAAAGCACACACTGGCTCTCTTTCCTTTACTTTGTATGATGATAGATCATTTTTAGATAGCACCCCTGGGTTTTGGTTGTGACCTTGAACTGTAGCGATTATGTCATCTGCAATTTCTCCAGAATAAAAAATCTCAGCCCCATATTTGGAAAATTTTCTGATGGTTTCTGCGTATGCTGCATTTGATAGCATTTGTCCTGATTTAATTGGCAGGTTGTTGGGAATAAAGTAATCCTTAGTTCTTGCTACTTTTTTTATTGAACTGAGTTGCTTTTTCACTGAAGAGCTTAACTTTTGTGAAACTATAAACCCATAGTCTGCTAGCCTAATTCCTTCCTCAAAAAGTAAAGGCCAGCTGATTTTACCCCACCTAGTGTAAGCATCTTCAAGTAGAGCCGGTGTGCCCGGAACTCCAACTGATCTACCTCCAACAACAGCATCCATAAAGCTTATCGGGTTGCCTTTATCGTCAAGAAACATAGAGGCAGTTACTTTAGATGGCGCTGTCTCTCTTCCATCTAATGAGGTTAGTGTTTTTTTATTATTATCGTAGTACAGAAGAAAAGCGCCCCCGCCTAAGCCGGATGACTCCGGCTCCACTAAACCAAGCACAATTTGCGCAGCAACCATAGCGTCTACTGCAGTCCCGCCCTGATCTAAAATTTTTGCTGCCGCTTTAGATGCTTGAGGATTAGCCGTGACTACCATCCAATTATTAGCAGTGACAGGCAGCTCTTTTTGTCTTAATTTTTTCAATCCACTTAGATACGGCTCGTTTATATTTTTATTTTCTATTACAAAATTTTCAGGTTTAACCCCGTCAGATTTTTGATATGCAAACGCACTGAGAGTTACGTTTAAGGTTAATAAAGAAATAATTATTTTTTGGATCATTATCAAAAAATCAACTGTTCATGTTTTTTATGTCTATTTTTAGTATATCTCTGCGAGCTGATCAAAAAAAGAGGCTCTCGAGGACCCTTATAAAATATAGTTATTCTCATAATCAGTTGACCAAAAATTCTTTTAATATATCTTTGGAGATATATTCTAGTGTCTTTTCATGAGTTGCTTCGGCCTTAAGAGGTGGAGCTACTCCGTCTTTATAGGCTTCTTTCCAGCGTAATACACATAAACACCAGACATCACCTTGTCTTAATCCAGGAAACTGATACTCAGGATGTGGTGTGCACAGATCATTGCCTTTTGTCTTAGTGTAATTAAGGAATTCATCCGTCATAATAGCGCACACTACATGAGTACCCTTATCCATATGATTCGTATGGCAGTATCCATCTCTGAAAAATCCAGTTACGGGATCTGTGCAGCAAAGCTGTAGCTCTGTTCCTAGTATGTTTTTTGCTTTTTTTTTTGCCATTACTAATCTCATCCGTTTTGCGCGTTGTAAACAGTTAACTTCTTCTCTACCCCTTTGACCCCAGCCATCGCAATAAAAAACCTCTCTTAAAGCGGCAGTTCAGAGGTTCGAATCCACTTCGGAACGCTAATTAATACCAGGTTTGCAGTCAAGTGAGTGAAATCATAGTGATATTAATTTGGCACTTCAGTGAAAATTCGATGCAATGAGATCTATGGCTCATTAACTTACCAAGATGGGCGCTATTATTGTAAACATTTAAAGTGAATAGCACCTGCACATTAGTAATATGTTTATAGTTGCTATGGATATCGACTCTCAGAGGGGCCAGCGCTCCTCGACCTAGGGCACCATGGTCTTCTGCCACACTGCTTTATCGGGCTGCTCCCAAGACAAGTGGCGAGTGGCGAGCATAACAAGATTTTCTTTACTGACAAGCGTCGATGATGAGCGGTAACCGAGGAGGTTCTCGATTTCATCATTTGGACGGGTGGTGATTCGCGTGAGTTCATCTGAGGAAAAATTACATAGACCTCGAGCGACCTCATCACCTTTCTCATCATAGATATGGAGCACATCGGCCTTTTGAAATGAACCATGAGTAGAGACTACGTCATAACAGCTAACGCCCTTGTTTTCATCTTCCAGTTTATCTGAAATAGCCTGCCGAATAATGAGGCCACCCGCCATACTTAATCGGTCTGTTAGCCATATTTTCCAATAGGATGCAGGTGTATTATGAGCCCTGCAAATCGTTCCTATTCTATCACCATGTATTACTGAACTGATGGGTGCGGCTAGATTTCCACGCGCTATAATCGTCGTGCAGCCTGCATTTTGTGCCATATTAGCGGCCTGCAGTTTGGTAAGCATTCCTCCTACACCCAAACCACTAGCACCCGAAGCTGCTTGAAGGTGCTCGCTGACGTTGTCAATGTTTCGTACCAGCTGGGCTCCCTTTTCATCAGGATTTCTGTCATATAACCCGTCAATACAAGTAAGAATCACTAGGTGCTCTGACTGTACCATTTGAGCAACTTTTGCTGACAATCTGTCATTGTCGCCTACCCTGAGTTCTTCGGTAGTAATGGTATCGTTCTCATTCACAATAGGCATAACTCCTCTCTCAAGGAGGCGTTCCAACGTATTTTTGGTATTCAGAAAACGCTTCATGTCCTCTAGGTCTTCAAGGGTCACGAGCACCTGTGCGATGTCAAAGCCATATTCAAGCGCAATCTGTTTATAGGCGTGCATTAAAATAGGCTGCCCGCATGCAGCGGCAGCTTGCTTGTCTTTAATTGATGCCTTTTCAGGCGTGGAATTGATCGAATTCATTCCAAGCGCCACTGAACCAGAAGAGGTCAAAATTACCTGATAACCTTGATCTTGTAATGCTGCTATATCGCTCAGTAGGCCATGAATAAAAGCATACCGAGGAGTCAGATGCTTCTCATTAGCCAATAGACTGGACCCAATTTTTACAACGATTCTTGGCTTGCAGTCATTTACTTTGTTGAACGATACCCTGTTCGATTCCATTAGCGAATTCATAGGACCCTTAAGTTCTTTACGTGTATTGCAGACGGGTGAGGATGTAATAGAAAACTAGCCTTGGGCCATCTAGGGGGCTTGTACAATATAAAAAATTGACCTCCTCCCTCCCATGGATAAGGCTATTTTAGCACAATTTATTCTTTTTTTCTCTTGCGCCCTAAAGCCCATAGATGATGGCGGCTGCTCATAAAATATGGTCAGTTAGACTTATGCCTACTGTTGCGCTGCAAGCCAAAGTGCAACCTTTGTGGTTCCGGAGGGGCCTTCGATTGCTTTGTCTATATCCTCAATTGACGCGAGGACATTTTCATGACTCATGCCATGATAAACCTTATCGCCTCTTACAGTAGCAATGGCCTGCAGGGTTCCAAGACCTCCATAAATAAATGTTTTTCTCCTGATGTTATATAGCGGGGTTAAATTTTCTACACCTTTGTACACAACTGTACTTTTTATATTTTCAATGCAGTTGGCAAGAACTTTACTGCCGTCCATTAATTTTTTTCCGTCAAATTGCATCATTAGTTAGTTCCTTATATTTAGCTTTATGAAATTACCAAATAGCGATCAGAGCCATTACTTTAATAACAGTGTTTAAAACTATATTACTTTAATATATGAAACCAATAACTGTAAGTAATACTTTGCCATTTTACTAAATAATTACTATTTAACAACAAGTTAGTTTTCATTCAATCTTTCGAGATAAACTACAAAAAACTCCACCCTAAATTACTGATCAGCGCGACAAGCGTCAAAAGAACGCTGGATGTATGAAGTTTCTTGAATATCTTCTCATTTTTTGAATCCTTCGCTGCATTGGTTGCTGGCACAATGGCATAACAGATAGCCATCGTTACCGTAGTTATTGCTGCGGCAATCATAGGCTCCTTTTCTCCATTACCAAAAAATAATGAAATAAGAAAGGAAGCTACGGCTAACACTAAAACTGTGCTAAATAACCTTGGAAATATAATCCTGAGGATTGGACCGGCGTCTTTTAGATTCAATGACTTAAATATTGCAGGTGCAACAATTACAACCTGCATCATTATCATGCCTACAGTGACACCTGAGATTAATAAAGGTAAATGGGTAAGTGAGTGCATAATGTATAAATTCCATGAGTTAATTTGATTACTAGCCTCCTAGTGAGGCAAATAACATAAGATTAGCCTAACCAAGTCTTTATGAAACAAAATGTAGCACCAAAAAAGAAATGAGGTAAGCAAAACAAGCTGAATAATAAAAAATTTCTATTCTGGTAGCTGTGTTAGTATCAATGGATGGATTTAAAGCTGCCTAAAATAAAAAAAGGTCTACACTGGACAACGGTTATGAGCGAAAAAGCTCTCCTAGCAGTCATAGGCATAGCTACCTGTTTGGCCTCTGCTCAGTATCTGTTCGCAATGTACGTAGCAAAAGAGATCCTTTTGTCGGATCTTTTTATGCTGTTTATATACGTTGAGATAATAGGGATGGTTGGTGCTTTTTATAGCACAAATCGAATTCCTGTGACCCTCCCAATAATCATTGCAATAACTGCTCTTTGTCGGCTAATAATTATGCAGAGCAAAAATATGGAGGCGCTAGACTTACTGGTAGAGGCTGGAGCTATTTTAGTTTTATCTGGATCTGCTTACATAATGAGCCTGAAAGACAGGGTTAGTCTTGAGAAAAAGAAAGAGTTCAAAAAAGAGAAGGACTCCACTTTATAGCTAAGAATAAAAAAATGGTGCATCGAGCTGAGTCGTTGACACCGAGATAACACATAGAGCTTCTATTTATTTGATTGCTCTTTTTTGCAAACACCCAAGACTCTCTTTAGATAACTTAAGTCTCTTTGAGTAGCATTAACCTCATCCCAAATAATATCATCTTCATTGAGTAGCGCTTTTTTTAGAGCCTCTAGCTTTAATATTTTTCTCTCTGTTGGCCCATCAGTTGCAGCATCAGTCATAATTTTTTCATGCATTTTGTATTTTTTTAGACTTACACATTACGCTCAAGTAAAGTTGTTTTCAATTATGACTATTATATACATTCTCATACCACTAGAAATCATAAAAAAGAGAGGAGCCAAAGAGTGCGGAAAGCAATTTTTTATTTAATATTTATATTTATGTCGCTATTAAATCCCCTTGCAGCACTTGAGCTCGATGAGGCAACTGTGCATTTTGAAAAAATGATTTTAGGCTCTGGTTGCTTTTGGGGTGCTGAAAAGGGATACGAATCTCTACCTGGGGTAATAAGCGCAATTTCAGGCTACGCCGATGGCAAAGGGGTCTCACCGACTTATAAAGAAATCACTAAACTAAAAAATAAATTCAATACAAAGAACCATGCTGAAGTTGTTGAAGTAACCTACAACAAAAATATTATCTCAGCGCGAGATCTTTTAATACATTACTTCGAATCGCACGACCCTACTCAGGTGAACAGGCAAGGCAATGATATTGGAACCCAATACAGATCGATAATTTTATATTCAAATATAGAACAAAGGTTAACTATTGAAGGCATTATTTTAGACTATCAAAAATTACTTTCAGATGCAGGTTACGGCAAAATTGCAACGCAAATAAAGCCCATTAAAAAATTCTATAAGGCTGAAAATTATCATCAAGACTATATAGAAAAAAACCCAAACGGCTATTGTCCTGATCATTCAACAGGAATCAAATTTAGCAGAACTTATGAGCCAACCACACACAATAATAGCGAACTATCTAAAGGAAAATACATAGTAATCATTGATGCAAAAGGCTACTGCCCTTATTGTGAAAAATTTAAAACTCAAGTGGTAAAAAATTATTCAGGTGACATTCCTATAGTTTTTAGATTAGCTGATCAGTTAGATGGACTGGAAATTAGTTCGCCTACCTGGGCTACTCCAACCATTTTATTTTTACAGGAGGGAAAAGAATTTTTTGGGCATCAAGGATATATGACCCCTAAAGATTTTTACCGAGCTTTAGGTTACTTTAAGCTTGGTAATTCGGAAGCATACAAAGTAGCTTTTGAAGAAGGAACAGACCCAAAATACTGCCAAGAATACGAACTCTTTAAGGACACTCCCGACGGAATTTTTGTCGATAAAATCAGTGGTTCGCCATTATTTGATACCAAGGACAGATTTAACTCAAACTCTGGCTGGCTATCGTTCACCCAACCAATAACTGGCTCTGTTTACACAAAATTAGACAATCGATTCGGCATGAAAAGGATCGAGATAAGATCAGTGATCTCAGATATTCATCTTGGCCATGTTTTTAATGACGGTCCTGACGGTTTACCCAGGTATTGTATAAATGCAACTGTTCTTGAGTTTAAGCGAAGACCTAATGCCAGTTTGATTAAAAAAATATAAAAAACACATCTCCCACAGAAATTTTGTCCTATATATAATCGACCATTCAGCTGGAGAAAGAAGTGGGAAAGAATGCAAGTAGATACCTTTTAGGAACGATACGACAGTACCATCGTTTATCTTTCTTGTTGCCTGGTTCATTGGCTTTATCCCTCTCATTTGGGTATATATAGCCCAAAAGATATTTTAGAGTGATAATCCTTTGCTCTAAAAACCACTACCTATAAGCATTAATTCTTTGTTGTGTTTTTAGCTTTCTGTTATTTTACATCTTCCAGCGCCTGCTCTATGTCTGCGATAATATCATCAACATGTTCGATACCCACAGAAATACGAACCATCTCTCGGCTAGCTCCTGCAGATTTCAACTCATCGTCGCTCAGCTGTCGATGAGTTGTGCTAGCAGGATGACAGGCTAAAGACTTAGCGTCGCCAATATTTACTAATCGCTTGATAAGCTGCAGGGCATCAATAAACTTGGCGCCAGCAGCTTCGCCGCCCTTGATGCCAAAACTTAAAATTCCTGATGGCTTTCCAGAAACCACTTTTTTTGATAGCTCATAGTATTTATCACCTTCAAGGCCTGCATAATTGACCCAGTCAACGCGTTTATGTGCCGACAAATATTTAGCAACCTTTAAAGCATTTTCAGTATGGCGCTCCATACGTAAAGCAAGGGTCTCCAAACCCTGTAAAATTAAAAATGAATTAAAGGGAGAAATAGCTGCACCCATACTACGGAGTGGGACTACACGTGCGCGACCTATAAAAGCCGATTCACCCATGGCATCGGCATACACAACACCATGGTAGGATGGATCCGGTTGATTAAACACGGAGAATCGAGGGTTATCCTTCCAAGGAAATTTTCCTGAATCAACTATGATGCCGCCAAGAGAAGTCCCATGCCCGCCAATATATTTGGTCAAAGAATGTATCACTATATCTGCGCCCTGTTCAATTGGGCGGCAAAAAATAGGCGTTGCAACAGTATTGTCTACAATTACTGGAATACCATGCTTGTGCGCCATGCTCGACAGTGCTTGAATATCAACGATATTACCTGCAGGGTTGCCTATTGACTCACAGAAAAGTGCCTTGGTGTTAACATCAACCAAAGCCTCCAGCGCATCGATATCGTCACCTGAGGCCATACGGGCTTCAATTCCCTGATTGGGCAGGGAATGGGCGAAGAGGTTGTAAGTGCCGCCATAAAGCTGACTAACGCTTATAATGTTATCCCCGGCGCGGGCAACAGTTTGGATAGCTGCTGTGATAGCGGCCATACCAGATGCCATTGCTAGCGCTCCAATGCCGCCCTCTAATTGCGAAATACGCTGTTCGAGCACATCAGAAGTTGGGTTCATCATCCGTGTATAAATATTGCCCGGCTCTGCCAAATTAAATAAATCTGCACCATGCTGGGTATCACGAAAACTGTAAGATGTAGTTTGATATATTGGTACAGCTACCGCACGGGTGGTTGGGTCATCCTCATACCCAGCATGGATTGCTTGAGTCTCAATTTTCATAAAACAACGCCTTTACTAATGGTTTTTATTGGAGGATTGTAGAGCACTTTTTAGATACCTTCCAAAGTATATTGTTAATGCTGGGATAATATCTATTTAAAGATGGGATTGATCTTAGCTGTACCGAAAGATTGCTTGTCTATATGACTTATTACTACGATAAACCACAAGGAGAAAGGCTCGCTAATATGATGGCAATTAAAATCTAGAACAAGATTTATAGTTAATTTATAAGAAAATATAACTACGTAACGCTGACGGCTATTTCACTACAAATACAGGACTTTTTACTTCTTTCATCTGCTTGTATCTTCTTCGATAACTAAATTTATACAGATCCTGAGCATCTTCAAAGATATGCCTTTTCCCTGATGGCTCATAAATTATCCAGTAAGTATTGCGAGTTACAAAGGTATAACCCAACTGAGCTAATTTTAACTCAGATTTTTCGACAAGCTTTAAGTTCTTATCATACAAACTTTGCTCTTCAGCCCAGCTTAAGCTTCTAGATTTTTGTCTCATTTGAATATATGACGCCAACTAGTTAATTGATAAAACATCAAGATGACTAAACAAAATAAAGATTTTTTTATGCAAAGTAAAGCAGTATCTTATGCAAACAGAAGTAAAAAATTAAAAGGAGGAGGAAAAATTTCTTTAATCAATATTTAACACTTTATGTGTTTGCAGATTCAGCCTCCATTTGGGGTTGTTTAAGCAAAACTTGACTGCTTTACGTGTCGCATCATCCTGATTGGGATATATAAACTCTTTAGCTGAAGGTGAAGCCATAGGTGTCAAATAAAAATAATCAGCTTTTATGTGTAAAAAATCTTCTGGCATAGCATCTTTCTGAGGGAACACCAGTTTTAACTCATTACATTTATTGACCACGATTTTTGAAGCTCCTTTCGGGCTACAGCAAATCCAGTCAATGCCATCTGGTAATGGTAATGTGCCATTTGTCTCTACCGCAACCTCAAAGCCAAATTGGTGAAAACTTTCGACAAGAACTGCATCCATCTGAATTGCCGGCTCTCCCCCGGTACACACGACAAAAGGTTTTCCCATGACGTCTGGCCAAAGACTGTTAACCTTTGATGCTAGATCATCGGCTGTACTGTACTCACCCCCATTTAAACCATCAGTGCCAAGAATATCTGTATCGCAAAAATTACAAATTGATTCAGCTCTGTCTACTTCCCTTCCATTCCACAAATTACATTTACTGAACCTACAAAAAACAGCTGGCCGCCCAGAGTGGGCCCCCTCTCCCTGTAACGTATAAAAAATTTCTTTTATCTTATAGGGCTTCTTCATGACTCATACCTGGAGGGATCGACTATATTATTACAAGAGAAGGCCTCTATCCGCTCAAAACATGCCCCGCATTTACCGCATGCTATGTCGCTTCCGTTATAACAGCTCCAAGTTTTAGAATAGTCCAGGCCCATTTGAATACCGTCCCCTATAATATGACCTTTGTTATAATTCAAATATGGGGTGACAATTTCAACTGGCTCATAATTAGCAATAGCACAAACATTATTCATTTTTTCCACAAATTCTGGGCGACAGTCAGGATAGATTGCGTGATCTCCTGAGTGAGCGCCATAAAAAACTTTTCGGGCATCAATAGATATCGCATAACCAACTGCAAGAGATAGCAGGATCATGTTGCGATTTGGAACGATAGTAGATTTCATATTCTCATCAGCATAATGACCTTCGGGAATATCAATATCCGATGTTAATGAGGAGCCCTGAAGAAGCTGGTTTATGGCGGTGATATCAATAACCTTATGCGCAACATTTAGCTCCAAGCATGCACTAGCAGCGTATTCAATTTCCTTAACATGTCTTTGCCCGTAATTAAACGTTACAGCTGACACCTTTAAGTCATCTCTTAAGGCTTTATTTAACAAGGTGTAGGAATCCATACCCCCAGAAAAGATAACAACAATTTCTTCTGACATAAAAATATTTCCACCTAAAATTAATCATAAGCACACGAAAGCTTGAGATATGACAACATAACGCATGTCGTGCATATTAAACCTTAGGGGGCTACTCCAAACTGATATGTTTAATTAATTTGATTTTCTATCGACAACACCCAAAGTCAACTCAACAGCCTTAATAACCTTGCTGGCCAAGGGGTCAGTGATAGAAGAGTAAGCTGCAACAAACTTACCTTCTCGATCCAGCAAATATTTATGGAAATTCCACCGAGGTCCTCCAGATTTTTCTTTGGCCCAAGCATAGAAAGGATGCGCATCTTTTCCTTTTACATGAACTTTTGATGTCATTGGAAAATCAACATTAAATTTAACAGTGCAAAAATTCTTGATTTCACTCTCTGTGCCAGGCTCCTGTCCAAGGAAGTCGTTTGATGGCACCCCAAGTACAACTAACCCCTGGTCACGATATTTTTCCCACAAGCTTTGCAGTCCTTCATATTGGGAGGTAAAGCCACAACGTGATGCTGTATTTACTACCAACAGGGCTTTTCCGGAAAAACTAGTTAGCGGCAAAATAACTCCATCGATAGAAATAAACTCAAATTGGTGCGCGCTAATATTTTCAATAGCCTCTTTTTTTTCCATATCGTTTACTCTGGTTTCAACTGCACTTGCATAAATTATGGGTTGATGTAAAAGAATAAATAAAAATACAGACAATCTCATTATTTCACCTATAGGCTTTTGTGAGCCAATTGTCGCTGGAAAAGGGAAAGCGAAATCACCATGTGTGCCAATCTACGGTAACTCGATCATAGCCTGTCACTATAACAAGAGTTCGTAAAAAATTTAGAGGTTTCATTTAACTTACAGCTTAAATGACAGAAAAAATCATAACAAAATGCAGCATTACTACAAGACTAGTAAGCCTAAATCGCATCCTAAAATACCATGTTTGTATTTCAGGATAGCTAAATAATACTCTATCAATTTTTAGCTCAGCCAAATGAACCAAGCCTAAAGCACCTATCAAAAAAGGCAAAGGGAGAGACAATACAGCGGCCCAGGCTAAAATGGGCGGCACAATACTTATCATAAACCTTATACGACAACCCTGGTTTCGAAGCAATGCCATACCCCAATGTATGCCACTCATGAATGAAATAATAATAGCCGAGTAAAGTATAAACCCTCGAATTGAGGTGTCTTGAAAATCTACTGTAAAATTTACTACCAATAAAGATAAAACAAAAGGAGCAAGTCCACAATACCCTAAATACACAGCTACTTTCGAATTATTATTATTTTCATCGTTCATTGCTACTCCTATTAATTCAATAGTTAAAATTAAACATTTATCCACTAAAATTTTTAACTAATCACTTTATGAAACTTAAAACTTGTCTAGCTATAATTAATTAGTAGTAAAATTTTACTATCACTAGATAGCAGCCCTGCCCTGTGTCAAAATCACACAATGCTAATAAGAAACTTATTTTCTACTATTTTGTTAAGTTTATTAAGCTGTATTGTAATTTCAGGCGAAATTGAACCTGTCGAGAATTTCAATATATCTAGATACATTGGAAAATGGTATGAGATTGCTAGACTTGACCATTCATTTGAACGAGGCATGGAAAATGTTTCTGCCGAATACACCATGCGTGATGACGGAGGGATGAAAGTCCTCAATCGGGGGATAAAAAATCACGGTAAACAAAAGGTTGCAGAAGGTAAGGCATATTTTGTTGAGGCAGAAAACAAAGGTCACTTAAAGGTATCTTTCTTCTGGCCCTTCTACAGCTCATATATTATTTTTGAACTTGGCAACAATTACCAGTATGCTTTTGTTACAAGCGACAGTAAGTCTTATTTATGGCTGCTCGCGAGAACGCCCTGTGTGTCTAAATCACTAAAAGATAGTTTTATAAAAAAGAGTGCCAGCTTAGGCTTTAAAACAAGCGAGCTGATCTATGTTAATCATAACTGCGACAACTTAAATGGCCGCAAGATTCAACTGGAAGGAGAAAATGAATAAAAACGAAACCGCCAAAAGATTGCCCTGTAGAGGATGTTTGCAGAGCTGTATATATTACTCTACATGCAATGGTTACCCTTGGAATATGCCAGAGAAGCCAGCTCCCGACCTCATCAAAAAAATATATGACAAAATATTTAGCTAAGTGCCCTAGCTATTGTTCTTAATGCTAGCCTCTATCGATTTAATTTTTTTAAGAATTTGATCAGCCTCTTTGCTTAATTCAGAATATTTAAATATATCACCAGAACGCTGAGCCTCCATGCCATCTTTCAATTTCTTCAAATACTCAGTATTTAATTTTTTTAAAGGATCTTTTTTGAATAACCCAAACATAATATTTACCAACCTAGATTAAGGAAATAGTTACTGTACAAATATAGCCCGTCTTCTTTTTTATAAAATTAGCTATTATTTTTCAAATAAGCTTTCATTTTTTTCATCAACCAAAAATATATAGGGTAAGGAGTCAAGCTTAATAGCTTTAAAAAGGTCGAAAAAATAAATGGGAACCTCACCTCAAATGAATTTTTTTCAAGTGCTTTTATGATTTTCTTCGCTGCTCGCTCGGCTGTCATTAATGAAGGCATGTTAAAATTATTAAGATCGGTAAGCCTAGTTTTAACAAATCCAGGACTGATGAGTTGAACTTTTATATCATACGCTGATAAATCACAATTTAGGTTCTCTGCCAAATGGATAAGACCGGATTTACTCGCACCGTAACCAGTATCATTTGGTAGCCCCCTGTAACCAGCAATGCTAGAAATTAGTGCGATATGCCCGCTGTTTTTAGCCATAAATTCTGGCACAACTTGGCTCACCACCCTAGCTGCGCCGACCAAATTTACATTAACCATTTTTTCTATCTCGACAACATTAATGTTTTCTATAGACATTGGCGTGTAGTAGCCAGCACAGTAGATAACAACATCTACTTCTGGTGTCTTGGTTATTATTTCCTTCCAGCAGGCTTTTACCGACTCACTATCACTAACGTCAATCGGATATACAAGTGAGGCTGCTTTTAGCTCAGAAGACAAACCAAGAAGTCGCTCAGTATTTCTAGCAGACAGTATTAAAAAATTATCAGTATTTTCTCCTAACTCACGAGCAAGAGCTCTTCCGATACCTTCACTTGCTCCTATCAACCAAATTTTTTTCATTATTTTTTCTTCATTATTAAAACAATTTCGCCAACCTCAAGCCCAAATTTATTCATTGAGGTCCTATTGATAATAGTGTCCTCATCAACAAGATACATCCAATCATCCATGCTTAGATTCATTGTTGAACCTTTGTATGGTATGTTTAAAACATAGTTTAGATTAACCGCATTACCGTTAACCCTACCTGTTGCCTCCCCTATGACATCTTCAGCAGAGCCTGTAAATTTGAATTTATCAGAGAAGACAATCTTCCATTTTCTTTGCGTTTTCTCTCCATCATCAAAAACAAACCATTCCTCTAAAATACCAACATCTCCGTCCCAAGTGCCCTTAAGGGTTACCTTAAAGCTTCTTGTTTGTCTCCCCTGAAAATCAAACAAGCTGCCTGAGCCCTCTACATCGCCATCAAAAAATGTTCTAAGGTCTAACTTTCTAGTCTTATCTCCATAATAATCCAAAGTATTATTACTGCAGCCAGAAAAAACAAAGCATAGAATACTTACTATCAAAAGTTTAATTTTTTTCATATAAAGCCTATGATCCCTTAAAATTGAAGAATAATTATTAAAAAATACCCATCCTAATTCATTAATTCAACTTGCATTACGTTAGTTCTGCCAGAGTTAAAGCCTGCAATACAAATACTAAGATAAAACTCCCAAGAACGGAGAAAGGACTCTGAGCATCCAATGCTAGCTAGTTGAGTTTTTTGTGCGATAAAATTTTTCTTCCATTTTTGCAGCGTCCAGGCATAGTCACCGCCAAACTCAAACACCTCTCCAATGCCTAGCACTGAAGCCTCGGCTCGTTCACAAAAAACTTTTTTAGAGGGCAGCATACCTCCAGGAAAAACATGATGCCTAATGTAATCACTTTTTTTTCGGTAGCTAGAAAATACATCGTCATTAATCGTAATCGTTTGAATCATTGCCTTACCATCTTTCTTGAGCAGTCTTTTTATTTGATCAAAATATAGACCCCAGTACTTTTCACCTACAGCTTCAAACATCTCAATAGAAACTATTCGATCATATGTTCCTTTTATTTCTCGGTAGTCCTTTTTTATAATATCTGCCTTCCCATTTAACCTTTTTTTAGCATAATCATACTGCTTATCGGATATAGTTAAACCAGTCAACTGGGCGCCTACCTTGGATGCTTCTTGAGCAAATCCTCCCCACCCGCAGCCAATCTCTAAAACCTTTTTATTTTTTATATCTATATTTTTAATTATTCGCTGATATTTGTTTACTTGGGCCTCTATCAGGGTATCAGTAGAGCTTTTACGTATGGCTGACGAGTACGTCATTGTTGGATCCAGCCAAGATTCATAGAAGTCATTACCAATGTCATAATGCTCAAGTATATTTTTTTTACTTCCGTATAGAGTGTTTGCTCTAACCAACTGATGATGTAGGTAAAAACACAACTTATTAAAGAAGCTTGCTTGTCCGCGATTCTTTATATTATTTAAGTTATAACTGCAGTAAGTTAAAAATTCTGCTGCATCTGAACTATCCCAGAGCCCAAGATGGTAAGCTTCACCAAGACCTATATCCCCCCTTTTTGCTATCATACCCATCACAGCCCAATCGTTTATCTTGAGGTCGCATATAGGGCCAGGGACATCTCCAGTAAAAACTATTTCTTGGGAGCTGGGGGTATAAATAATCAGCTCGCCAATATTGGCTTCCTCAAAAAATTTCTTTAAAGTATTAATGTGTTTTAAACTCATAATTTACCGGTCTCAGGTGATATTGATATCAGTCTTTTTTGGTTTACGATTAAATGGAATTTTTTTAAACCAGAGCCTAATCGCATGAAAGTGTATAAAAAACAATACTTTAATAGTCATAAATGGCAATGAAATAAGATTGGCAAGCAAGTTTATACTACTAAGCTTAACCACCTCTCCACGTATGGCGGTCGAAATTAATTTTTTACCCTCATCAAAATAATCAATGTCTATATTGATATTCTCAGGCCCCACATCAAATCTAAAATTGTAGTAACCTTTAACCTGGCAGAAAGGTGATACATGAAATACCTTAGGGTGACTTATTATATCCGTATATCTGATTGGCTTCATGTCTACATTAAAGCAAAGGTACCCATGTCTTTCGTTAAAGGTGTTGTTAACTTCGGTCAAAACGATCCGAAGTTCGAGGTTTTCATCAAAACATAACCAGAAACTAACCGGATTAAAACCCCAACCTAAAGCCTTTGGTATAGTTAACAAGTAAATATCGCTAATACAGCTTGAGTCAATAAAGTTCTCTTTAAGCACCTCTAGCACATAGCCTTTGGGGTCAGAAAACTCTCTAAATCCGTAATCTTTCCAGAAAACACTAAAAAAATTAAACCGGTTTACTGAAAAAAAAATGGTTTTAACAGATGACAAAAGAGCGCTTAGCTTCAGTAGAATATACAACATTTTATGAGTAAACTTATATCTTTTTGGCCCATGTCTTTCATGAAATATTTTCATTCTTATAAGTGCAGATGATTTCAACATAGGTTCTTTTCAGTCATTTTCTTCACGATATTTGCCGCACTCCATACCCCGTCCTCATGAAATCCATACCGCAAGTAGGCGCCACAAAACCAAGTGCGGTCGAGGCCCTGCATTCCATTTAGGCCAATTTGACCGCTAATAGAATCTTGATCAAAAACTGGGTGATAGAATTCATGGACATCATAAATTTTATGCTTCGGAATGGATGTAATTGGATTTAAGGTAACGAATATTGATGTTGCAGGGTCTATATGCTGCAGTTTATTCATCCAGTACGTGACAGCAACAGCACTATCATCTGTCTCTTTTTCTCTTTCATACAGATAATTCCAGCTACTCCAGCATTTTTTAGATTTAGGCATTTGATTAGAGTCGCAATGCGTAAATACAACATTTTTTTGCCTCGAAAATTTCTCGAGTAATGTTCTTTTTTCTGAATTTATATTCTTCAAAATGCTAAGTATCTCTGCTGGATGACAAGCAAAGACAACCTCATCATAAAGTTTGATTTCTTTATGGTGCTCTTTTATTGCGACCCGACTTTCTGTACATTCAACATACTGAATAGATGCATTTTTTACCAAATACCCCTTCTCCTTTATAGAGGTAACTAAAGCCTCAACATAAGCCTTGCTCTTATATCTAATCGTATGCCATTGGGGTCTATTTTTTAAGTTTAGCAGTCCATGATTATCAAAAAAATTAACAAATGTCGATGCAGGAAAATCTAACATCGCTTTGGATGAGCAACTCCAAATTGCACCACCCATCGGTAAAATATAATAGTCACGAAACCATGACTTGAGTCGCATTTTTTTAATTAATTCACCAAGAGAAAGGCTAGGAAATCTTTCAGTAAAGCTTTTCGCTTTAGCATTAAATCTAATAATATCTAATATGCCTCTTAGCATTTGAAAATTAAATAAATTTTTGCGTTGCGCGAAAAGGGTGCCCAGAGAAGCTCCAGCCCACTCTAGGTGACCATTATCAGCAGAAATAGAAAAGGACATCTCTGTATCTTGAATTTCAATATTTATATCTTTCAGCAACTGATTTAGCTTAGGATAAGTTCTGTTATTTAAAACAATAAAACCAGTATCTACCTCTAAAGATCTGCCATTTGTTGCATTTACTGATATGGTTCTACTGTGTCCGCCAAACACGTCGTTTTTCTCATAAACTGTTACTTCACAGCTATCTTTCAGAAAATAAGCTGCACTTAAACCAGAAATACCTGAACCTATTACAGCTATTTTTTTTCTCATTGGCAGTACTCGTGATGGATTGCGTGTCTTTCACTTATTTTTTTATTGCACTTACTTAGTGCAAGAAAAAAACTAAAGGGCTATAGTGGGAATAATATTTAGTTATTGAACAATAAGTACTTGTATTAAAAGTAAAACAGCATAAATTATATAAAAAATAGAAGAGCGTATTTATGAAAAGTTTAAGATATCTTGCCCCGATCGTTGTAGGTGCGTTTTTCTGCCTTCAATCATACGCAGAAACAGCTAGCAACAACAGTTCATTTTTTGCACTCCCAGCTGCCACAAAAATGCTAGCTGGAGGAAATCCTGCTGACTTAAATATAGAGAATATACGTGCCCTTAAAGAAACTGTTGATAAGGTAAGGTCATTCGATGCCGGTTCGCTCAAAGAAGATGCAATTAACAACCTAAGCACCAAGGGTGTTGAAATCTCCAAGACCTACCTAGAGAGATATTTTCCAACTGTAGAGCTGGAGCTCGAGGGACTTAATGGATCAAAGCCGACATCAAGCATTTTAATCGTAGCTCCTCTTTCCGATCCAAGTGACACTATAAATACATTCTTTACACAAGATAGTATCAATTACTCAGATAATCGTACAACTGTAAACGTTGGTGTCGGGTATCGTCGCCTTGAGTTAAACAAAAAATTAATGTTGGGAATAAATGCTTTTTATGACCATGAATTTCCATACAATCATCAGCGTACCAGTTTAGGCTTTGAAGTTAGGTCTACGGTGGGAGAAATTAATGCTAACTTTTACGAAAGCCTAACGGACTGGAGATCTGGCCGGGATGGTCTACATGAGAGGGCTTTGGACGGTCGTGATATTGAAATTGGGATTCCTTTACCCTATATGAATTGGGCATATTTCTTCGCCAAGGCATTTACATGGGACAGCGAACTAGCTGGCACCAAGGATATATCTGGAACAGACCTGTCAATTCGTGCAACACCTCCGGGTCTGCGAGGATTAGAGATTGAATTCGGCAGAAAAAACTATAGCAACACTTCGAGCAATGCTGAACGCGATGCAAATTTTTTCAAGATCAGCATGAACCTCACAGAATGGTTCAAAAAACCTCAAAAAAGTGGGCCGCTAATAAGTGCCTACGCATATCAACTTGGGGATATGGAAGAAAGGCGCTATGAGAAGGTCCGTCGTGAAAATAAGATATATAAACAAATGAAAAACAAGTCAGGGCAACAAGTTCAAGTTTCAGGGTACTAGCGGCAAAAACAGCTGAACTAGACCCACTTAACATATAGATGGCTTAAGGATAGATTATGAAAAATACACGTAACTGGTTAACAATTCTAATACTACCGCTCATTTTCTTATCAAATTCTGCCTTAGCAGAATTTGATAATAATCGTAGCGCGGTATGCAAAAAATCTGCCGGCGACACAATCGAGGTGTTTTCCGGGGAAAATCCCTTCAAGCAGGATGCTGATGTAAGCAGAACTGGCGACCAGTGCTCAGAAATACCCGATGCCTACCGTATTAATATATTTAAATTTGGCACATGCAAAACAGACCCATTTACAAGTAATGACTTTTCATCCTGCTCATACTTCATGGACTCTACTACATCTGTACCCCATACTATTGTGGGGGTTGGCGCACCAACAAAGTTGGCTGTTACTGGTGCTATTCCCGCAGGTAATTATGCTTATGCGTTCATGATACTAAGCAATTCCCTCGAGGTTAAGCACGAACAAACATACGATACATCCATGTACTCGAATCCTGATGGCGAAGGTATAACACAAGGAACTACCTGCTGGTCCATAAATTACACTACTACTTATGGTGGTTTTGATCCCACCTTGCGTAACAATGGTACAGTCTTATCCACTGGAATAGAATGTGGTTCATCGAGTGATGCTCGTGCAGATTTCACCAAAGAAATATTTGATTCAATGGGAGAGGGCCATCCCGAAGCTTTTGTAGCTAGTGATGATGACTCTTTTACTCTGCCAAGTGGCGACTCCATGAGGGCCAAGTTACTGCAATCAGACAATGTAACCACTGCGACTGGTTATGCAAATGCAGAAAGAATATTTGTCAGAATTGCTTTCGCAAGAGAAAAGGTCGTAAAAGAATTTAGCAACATCGAAGTCCAATTCAAGCTCACAGACGCAGTCTCTGTTGACTCAGGGTGGGATCCTGACAACAGTCGACAATACATCGTCAAAATGGGTGCAGATCCCTTTCAGATGGATATCGTAGTCACTCCTTAGCTGTCACTCTTAGTTGCGATACTCTTCAAAAAAACCTCTTAAAACTTAAGAGGTTTTTTTATTGGAACGCTAAAAAGATAAATCCTACCATGGCAACTCTTCGCCATCCCAATTCCAAAATCGTCCGCTATTTTTTGAGTTCAGACTATTTATAACATTGAGAAGTAGTGTTGCTGTTTGATCTGCACTAAAAAGTTTTTTCGTGGCTACATTTGCTTGAAATGGAGCAGATAACTGAGTATCAGTTGTACCTGGATGAAGAGCAGCAACACAACAATTTGGAACCTTGTATTGCCATTCAAGCGATAACGTTTTTATAGCCATATTTAAGGCTGCTTTTGATGCTCTGTAGCTATACCAGCCGCCCAATTTATTATCCTGAATGCTCCCAACCTTTGCTGAAACAACAGCAAGAATTGTTTCTCTAGATCCAAGAAGTGATTTAGAGAAATACTTAGCTATTAATAAAGTTGGCAGTGTATTAATTCTAAAGCTATCAAGAAAAAAATCGGGCTCGATGGCTCGAATAGCTTTTTCCGGCCCATTCTCTTTTGTATGAAGCATGCCGACGCAATTAATAAGTAAATCTACCTTATCAATTTTTAATGCAAGCTCTTTAAAGCCCTCCTCGCATGTTACATCAAGTTGATGCCATTTGATCTTATCATGCGTCAGTGATGGTCGCGCTCTATTGTAAGTAGCATGTATCTCAGAAGCATCACCTCTGGCTAGCAAAGCATTCAACAGCCCTGCTCCTATGCCACCATTTCCGCCAACAAGAAGGACTTTCATTCATCAACCTCGCTGCATGCATCGCAGTCATAAAGGCGCCTGTATCGTCGTGCTGCCCAGATTTTGTAAATATAATTCACCAAAAGGCTAAAAAATGGCCATAGTAACGGTTTAAAGATCCAACCCCAATGCGTATGTGACCAAGCTTTAACTGTAGCTGGAGCGCCTTTAAGCCAATTTCCATCTGTTGTCATTAAGTGCAGCACCTTTAACATATCCACTTTTGAAGGCACAAGAAGTTCAAGGTTGCATTCATGGATATCAACAAAAGATAAACCGCCATTATTTAAGCGCTTCAATAAGTTGATTTCTTTAGTACACATAGGGCATAAGCCATCAAAATACAGAATATCTTGAGAATTTTTTTTGTTAAAAAAATTTGTCATAACACGCTCTTTATTTTAGGATTGTGATCTTAAAAATAGCAACATAAGACTCTGGGCTGAAAAGCCGATCTATCTGGTAGTTTATATCTCATGTTGATGTTGATTTTTATTTTTTGTAGAGATTTTTTAATTTACACTCAGCTCATAGAAATAGACTAAAATCATGATAAAAGAGGCCTTAAAAAAATTACTTACCTATAACTCTCAGTATACTGAAATTTGGCAGCAAACCAAACAATGGAGGCGCTCTTAATGGTCAGAGTCATGGACAGTACAGCCCCGCGAATAAAAACTAAATCTGTAGGGATTATTGGTGCAGGAATTTCAGGGCTTTCTTGCGCCAAGACTCTCTCGCAAGCAGGTTATATTGTTGAGTTATTTGACAAGGGTCGCAACCTGTCTGGACGAATGGCCACTAGAAGAAATGACTACTCAGAATTCGATCATGGAGCCCAATATTTTACTGCAATGCATCCTGAATTCAAAAAAGAGGTGGACAGATGGGTTAATGCCGGTGTTGCGCAGCTATGGACTCCAGATATATCTGTTTTTGGTGATGAGCAATCCTCCAAAACTACTGACCATATAGAACGCTTTGTTGGTACTCCAAAAATGACTACACCTGCTACATTTGTTTCTAGAGGTCTTTCTGTTAACTTAAACACAACCATCGAATCTATATTTATTAGACCGCAAAGTTACCCGAGGTGGTCACTAAATAGTAAGGAAAATGGCACAATTAAGAGCAACTTTAATATCGTAATCGCAGCCATACCTGCGCCTCAAGTAACCAATATTTTTAAGGATTTCTCACCTATACTTACAGAGATTACTCAAGATGTAAAAATGTCTGGATCTTGGGCTGTCATGCTCAACTTCAATAATAAAGTAGACTTAAATTTTGATGCCGCCTTCATTAATAAAGGTCCTTTACGTTGGGTAGCCAAGAATAACAGCAAACCAGAAAGAGGCAGCCATGAAAGCTGGGTTTTACACGCAACACCGGAGTGGAGCGAGCTTTATCTTGAAACTCCTCCAGAGGAAGTTGCGAATTTGCTGATAAAAGAATTTTTAGACCTTGGAGGCTCCCTTCCTGATCAACACCAAGCGCATCTTTGGCGGTATGCCGAAGCAACACCCCCGCTAGACATGACTTTTGCTTGGGATAAAGTGAATAATCTAGGTATATGTGCTGATTGGCTGAATAAAGGCAGAGTTGAGGGTGCATGGCTAAGTGGGAGAAAGCTGGCAGAGAATATAATCCAGTCTCTGTCAGAGAGAGACCCGCTAAAGAACTATTACAGTGTATAGCCGCTAATTAAATGAACCTATTGCTGTTAGAGCACTCAGACTTTATTGATGAAGGGGTAGTTGAGCTATCTGGTCGTCGACTCAAGCATATGCTAAAAGTGCAAAAAATTAGCGTCGGCAGTGTCTTAAAAGCTGGCGTCCTTAATGGTCAGACAGGTGCAGCAACTATTGTAAAAATTTTACCTAACTCTGTCATTGCTCAAGTAGATTTAAGAGAAAAACCACTGCCAATACTACCTTTAACTATTATTCTTGCCCTCCCTCGACCTAAAATGCTTAAGAGAATTATTCAAACTTTAGCTACTCTGGGAGTAAAAAATATTTACTTACTCAACACATGGAAGGTAGAAAAAAGTTATTGGCAAACTTCCTGCTTAAATGAATCTTATATTAGAGAGCAGCTAATATTAGGCTTAGAGCAAGGCTGCGATACCTTACTTCCAGAAGTGACAATAAAAAAAAGCTTTAAGCCTTTTGTAGAGGACGAGCTTGTAGGCATAGCTAAAAATAATTATGCCTTAGTAGCACACCCCGCCAGCAGCTCGCCCTGTCCAACTGGTATTGATAAGCCAACAATATTAGCTATTGGTCCTGAAGGTGGCTTTACTGACTACGAAATAAGAAAATTTACAGATGTAGGATTTAAATCTATTCATCTAGGAAAGCGCATCCAGAGAGTGGAGACAATAATTCCATCACTTTTAGCAAGGATTTTTTTATAGACAGCCATACCATGTAAGGACCATTTATGAATATAATTTTCAAACAGCCTTAAAAGAGTGTACTCTTTTAAGCAAGAAAAAAATAAACACACATCGCTTATTTCATTAAAAAGGATACTGACAGCTATGAAACTTTATGATTGCGCTATCGCCCCCAACCCTAGACGAGCCCGTATTTTTATTGCTGAAAAAGGTTTAAACATAAGTAAAGTTGAGGTTGATATAATTGGAGGCGAGAATCTAAAAGATGCATTTTTGTCTATTAATCCCCGCGGGTTACTTCCTGTTTTAGAACTAGATGATGGGACCAGAATCGATGAAGTTATGGCTATATGCAGGTACTTAGAGGAAGTCTATCCAGAAGTTCCACTTTTGGGAACGACACCGCTGGAAAAGGCAAGAGTTGAGGGTCTTCAGAGAAAAATGGAGTTCGATGGGATGATTGGAATTTCAGAGGCTTTTCGTAATAATGTTAAAAACGAAAGTTTTTCATATCGGAGTCTTCCAGGAAGCGATGCAATTTCTGCAATAGAAGGCTTGGTGGACAGGGGCCAAAATACACTGAACAATTTTTATCTTTGGCTTGAGAGATACTTATCTGAAAATACATTTGTTGCAGGCGATTCATTCACAATGGCCGATATAACTGCTTTTGTTGCTGTTGATTTTGCTAAATGGGTTGAAAGAGATATACCGGAAGAAAATATTCGATCTCATGAATGGTATAAAAAAGTCTCAATGAGAAATAGCACAAAAGCCTAAATGGCAAAAAATAATACGTACGCTACTTATTTGCAAGCGTCATGAAAAGGATGTCACCTTGCCAACCAGTCTCATTTATCCGCGCATACTCCTGACAGGCGGCACAGGACAGGTTGGCTGGGAATTACTCCGTTCCTTGAAAAAATTAGGGGAAGTATGGGCTCCTACTAGATCTGAATTTGATCTCTCGAACCCCGAATCTTTGCGCAACACAATAAAAAATTATAAGCCCAGTCTTATTGTAAATTCAGCAGCATATACTGCTGTAGATAGGGCTGAATCAGAATCAGAGCTAGTATATATAATTAATGCCAAAGCCCCGAAAGTTTTGGCTGAAGAAGCTAGAAAGCTAGACGTGCTGCTTGTTCATTTTTCTACAGACTATGTTTTTGATGGCAAAAAATATTTGCCCTACACAGAAGAAGATGAGCCCAACCCAATTAATATATATGGAAAATCTAAACTTGATGGCGAGCTCGCTATCCAAGAGTGTCACAACAAATATCTGATACTTCGAACAGCATGGGTCTACTCAAACAGATCTAACAACTTTTATACAGCAATGACACGTCTACTTAAAGAAAGAGAAACTCTTGATGTTGTTGCAGACCAAATGGGCACCCCCACATCTGCTCACAGTTTAGCGTCAGCTAGTACTGAAATTATCCAGAAAACCAACGATCATCTTTTAAGCAACAGCTTCAGGCCGGAAATAATTAATACGGTAGCTTCAGGTTCAGCCACATGGTTTGACTTTGCAAATCAAATCGCAGATCGAATGAACTCACTCGCTTTAAAGTGCCAGCTATCCCCAATACCAACAAGTGATTACCCTACAGCTGCAAAACGTCCTTTAAATTCACGCCTAAACAACCAGAAATTAAAGTCTCGGTATAAAATAGAAATGCCAGACTGGAAGGTAGCATTAGATGAATGCATAAATAGCGGTCAATAAAAAAGAAGGTTTAGATGATGAAAATATTAGTTACAGGCGGTGCAGGGTTTATTGGTTCAGCAACTATTCGTCTTTTAATATCTGAAACAAACCACCAAATCATAAATTTAGATAAGCTAACCTATGCAGGCAACCTAAATTCTCTGGACTCTGTGTCAAACAACCCGCGGTACCAGTTTATTAAAGGTGACATAACTGACCAGCATCTAGTAAGCAAAATATTCAGCCAATTTCAACCAGACGTAATAATGCATCTCGCTGCAGAGTCTCATGTTGATCGATCTATAGAAAACCCATCTGATTTTATCACTACAAATATTGTTGGCACATCAACACTTTTAGAAGTCGCCCGTTCTTATTGGTGTAACTTACCTGAAAATAAGAAGTCCCAGTTTCGCTTTCATCATATTTCCACTGATGAAGTCTATGGCAGTCTTAGTGAAAAAGGTTTTTTTACTGAGAACAACCCTTATGATCCAAGCTCGCCATATTCTGCATCAAAAGCAAGTTCGGATCATTTGGTTCGAGCATGGCATAAGACTTTTGGATTACCTGTTTTAATTACTAATTGCTCTAACAATTACGGCTCATTCCAGTTTCCAGAAAAATTTATCCCTTTGATTCTCTTCAATGCAATCAAAGGAAAACCCATCCCCATTTACGGAGACGGACAACAAGTTCGCGACTGGCTCTATGTTGATGATCATGCCCGTGCTCTGCTGGCAGTAGTTACTAGTGGAGTTGTTGGGGAAACGTACAATATAGGAGGTCATAATGAGCTTACCAATCTAACTGTGGCTCATACAATCTGTGACCTGCTAGACGAGATTAGGCCCAATTTACTTAAAAAAATTTCATCGTACAGAAATCTAATTACATTCGTAAATGATAGGCCTGGACACGATGAGCGCTACGCTATCGACGCATCTAAAATTAAAAAAGAGCTGGGATGGGTTCCAGAAGAATCCTTTAATACAGGCATCAGAAAAACTATACTATGGTACTTAGAAAATGAACTTTGGTTTGAGTCTGTATTAGAAAAGTAACTACTTCCCGTATGCTTTTTTTAAACGGACAAGAAGTCATATAAATTAACATATTGAGCGCTACTATATGAAAGGTATTATTCTTGCAGGGGGATCCGGTACTCGATTACATCCAGTCACAGCCGTCACATCTAAACAGCTTCTCCCTATTTATGACAAACCTATGATCTACTATCCATTAAGTACGCTGATGCTGGCTGGAATACGAGAAATCCTGATAATTTCAACACCCCAAGACATCTCCCGCTATGAAAATTTACTCGGCAATGGTCGCCAGTGGGGCATCACACTAGAATATGCCACGCAGCCAGATCCTGATGGATTGGCGCAGGCTTTTATTATTGGCGAAAGCTTTATTGGAAAAGAGCCATCTTGTCTCATATTGGGTGATAATTTCTTTTTCGGTCACAACCTACATGAATCTCTACGCAGGGCAGTCTCAAGAAAGAAAGGTGCGACTATTTTCACATATCCTACAAATGAACCAGAGAAATATGGGGTTGTCGGGTTTGATGCTGCAGGCAAAGTGACCTCGATTGAGGAAAAACCCTCTCAACCAAAATCCCGTCTCGCAGTAACTGGGATCTATTTTTATGACAACCAGGTCATCGATATCGCAAAGTCTATCAAGCCATCAGCTCGCGGTGAGCTTGAAATAACTTCTATTAATCAGCGCTATCTAGAAAAATCACAACTTAAAGTTGAGACTTTAGGCAGAGGCATGACATGGATGGATGCAGGTACACATGAATCTCTTCTTGAGACTAGTCAATTTGTACACTCGATAGAAAAACGCCAAGGACTAAAAATTGGATCACCTGAGGAAATTTCATGGCGTTCAGAATGGATCAGTGATGATCAGCTAAGAAATATAAGCTTAAAGTTTAAGAATTCTAAATATAGTGAATATCTAGTTGAGCTTCTCGAGAATGAGAAATGAGCGCTAATACTAATAAATCAATACAAGATTTAAGATTGGCTGTTATTGGTCTCGGTTACGTCGGACTTCCACTTGCTGTCGAATTTGGGAAAAAGTATCCTGTCGTCGGTTTTGATATTAACGCCACTCGAATAGAGGAATTAAAACGCGGAATTGATAAAACATTAGAGGTAACAAGTGCTGAGCTCGAAGAATCTAGCCATTTGTTGTATGCGACAAATCCAGATGATCTTAAAGAACCTAATTGCTATATCATCACAGTTCCGACCCCAATAGATAGAAATAAGCGCCCTGATCTAACGCCCTTACTCAAGGCAAGCAAAACCATAGGTAAAGTGTTGAGTAGAGGTGATATTGTAATCTATGAATCAACAGTTTACCCTGGCGCAACAGAAGAAGACTGCGTTCCAGTACTAGAGAAATATTCTGGCCTTAAGTTCAATCAAGACTTCTTCTGCGGCTACAGCCCTGAACGTATTAATCCTGGCGATAAAAAACACCGCATCACTAATATTAAAAAAGTCACATCTGGTTCAACGCCAGAAATCGCTGACTTAATCGATGCTCTTTATAACGAAATAATTACTGCTGGTACTCATAAGGCAGAAAATATCAAGACTGCTGAAGCTGCCAAAGTTATTGAAAATACCCAACGAGATCTTAATATAGCTCTTATTAATGAGCTTGCTATCATTTTTAACAAAATGGATATAGACACTCAAGCAGTGCTTGAAGCAGCTGGTAGCAAATGGAACTTTCTTCCATTCCGCCCGGGCCTAGTGGGAGGGCACTGCATAGGTGTTGATCCGTACTATCTAACACACAAAGCCCAGTCGATCGGCTATAAACCTGAGCTGATTCTTGCAGGGAGACGGATGAACGACAGTATGGGAGCATATGTTGCCTCACAACTTATTATAGCAATGAGTAAAAAATCAATACAAATAAGAGAAGCAAGAATCCTAATTATGGGGTTGACCTTTAAAGAAAACTGTCCAGACCTCCGCAATACCAAGGTTACAGACATAATTGATGAACTGGCAGAACATGGCGTCAAAATAGATATTTATGATCCCTGGGTAGACAAAAATGTGGCTCAGATGGAATATCAACTCACAATGACCACAGACCCTCAACCCAGCACATATGATGCTATTGTCATCGCTGTTGCACATGACAAATTTAAAGCATTAGGTGCAAATAAAATTCACAGTTTTGCCTCTCCCGTCCATGTTATTTACGACTTAAAATACTTGTTAGACAAAGATGCATCCGATCTAAGGCTATAAACAAACAGAGGCGCTTGACCCTATCGAAGAGTAGCTTCTCATGCAAGCCTATGGCTAATCGACAGGCGAGCTACTTATGACACAAGGTAAATCTAGAACTCAGGAGCAAAACCCTGAATTTTTTATTCTCTATTAATTTCGCTTATAAATGACAAAACCGCCTTAAGAGCATCACAGCTAAACTGGACGGTCAAAGGATGAATCGTTCTTGAATTTTAGCGGACATCCAAATACAGACTATTAGACGACAACTAATTTGGACAGTTTTGGTATCCAATTAGATGATTTGACATGATTGCCATGGAGGGTGTAAAAAGGTGACGCCTATCCTACCTACCTACCTATTTGCATTTCGGCAAAGGCTTGGGCCGCAACACGCGTAGGCTTGCACTTAATTTTAGTGACCATAAGATTTCCCCTGTTGACACTAGCAGGTCGAGCCTGCCAGCCCGAAGACACCCATTGACTCCGCCTTGTATCAGAGTATTGATTTCTAAAAGCATGGCGATAGGTGCCACCTTTTGACACTCTCTTTCATTCAACAACACTGCAATAAAAGGCGAGCATTAGTGAGTCCAGCCGCTTTTTGTGAGCACTTCCTCATTCCCTTGTTAGATTTTGGCCGTGATAGATTGAAAATCAGCTTCATCAACTTTAGCTCTTAGTAAGAATACACGACTGCTTTTAACGCCCCAACCTCTCAGCCTGATTTATCTGCTCCCTATAAACCCAATCAACCACCTTCTCATCCGGTTGATATTCAGGCACCAGCATTTGCAACATACTGCGTATCATAATCACATCACCATTCACCGCCGCAGTTCGTAACGTGATGATCATGGGTTGTAGCTCACTCCATGGCAAAAACTTTTCATTCGCTTTCATAATGCGTGAATGCTGAGTGGCTTGCGGGTTATTACCTATCAGCAGTTCTTCATACAGCTTTTCGCCTGGGCGCAAACCAACCACTTCAATAGCAATATCTCCTTCTGGTGAGTTTTCATCTTTAACTTTAAAACCAGAAAGCGCAACCATCCTACGTGCTAGGTCTATTATTTTAACCGGCTCACCCATATCAAGCACATACACTTCGGCTTCACTGCTAACCCTATAACCACTTATGTCGTTACTTACACCAGCCCCAATATCTTTGCTAGCTCCGCCTGCCTTACAAGAACTTCCTGCCATCGCACCGGTTTGTATCACTAATTGAGCAGCTTCGGGAATGGTCATAAAATAACGGATAATATCTTGGTGAGTTAACGTAATTGGACCGCCCTGGGCAATTTGTTGCCTGAAGTGAGGCACCACAGAACCAGAAGAACCTAATACATTACCAAAACGAACCATGGCCAACTGGGTAGTACGAGCAACTTGCGCAGAAGGCTTTCCATCCCATATCGGTTCGAATGAAGGTTTTTGTTCCGCAGCCAAGGCTTGTAAAATCAGCTCACAGCAACGTTTACTAGCACCCATGGCATTGGTAGGATTAACCGCCTTATCAGTGCTAACTAGGATAAAACGCTCTACCTGCCGCTCTATAGCCACCTTAGCCATCACCAATGTACCTAACACATTGTTTTTTACACATTCAGCTATATTATGCTCAACAATAGGCACATGTTTTACCGCAGCGGCATGGTAAATAATGCTGGGGTTCCACGTTAATATAACGTCACTTACACGATTTTCATCCGCCACCGAACCCAGTAACGAAATTATAGTGGGCACTAGTCCAACAGCATCGTTATTACTCTGTTCATTGGCAAGGTAGTCAAGAGTATCTAGCAACTCATTGTGCAAGGTATAGAGCGCAAATTCGCTTAGCTCAAATAATAACAATACCTTTGGTTTACGCTGTAATATTTGCCGACAAAGCTCACCACCAATACTACCGCCTGCGCCAGTCACCATAACGGTTTTACCAGTGACTTGTTCTTGTAGCATTACTTCGTCTGGTTCTGCCGGTTCCCGTGCCAACAAATCATTGATATCCAAATCGTGTAGATCTTCATAGTCAGCTTTGCCTTGGGCCATAGCAATCAACCCTGGCAAAGTACGAATACGTATATTCAAAGGCCGCAGGTGTTCTATAATTACACTACGCTGTTTGCGGGTAATGGATGGCATGGCAAGTAATATGTCATCAACCTCATGGCTAATCACAAAACCCGGTAATTTTTCTTTAGGTATAATGGGCACACCCATCAAATCTCGTCCGTGTAGTTCAATATCATCATCCACAAAAGCCAATAAGATGCATTCATCGCTTTGCCCCAAACCAACGGCCAATTGCCGACCTGCAGCACCTGCGCCAAAAACTACTACCCGCGTTGGATGATAAGCCACTGCATCAGCACCAGCGCGACCCCTCACTTGCTTTATACGAACTGAATCTTCAATCTTACGCAGCAACCAACGCGCAAACATACGAGAGCCACCAACAGCCAGCACAGCTACCATGGCATTAATGAGCACAGCAGACCGCGGCACTCCCTGCACACCGCTTAAAAGGGCAACTAACCCCCATAGCGCTGCATACACCATAACGGCCTTCACAATAGACCATACAGCTCTCATGCCTAAGTACCGAATGATGGCCCTATAAAGCCCAAAGTGAGCAAACACAGGCACGGCAAACACTGGAGCAAACAACACCAATAATACTATTGGGTTATTCGCGCCTCCACGAGGCCAGTACCAATTATCCAAACTTAGTGAAAACGACAGCCAAAGGACGCCTATGAGCAATACAGAGTCAGCAGCAATGAGAATGCTACGCTTTACCGGACGGGGTGTCGCAAGGATGCCTTTAAAAAAGTTGTGCATTAAATGGGCTCCCTGTAATGTTAAAGTCAAACAGCTATTGCCTAAAAAATTCTTCCAGAATATCCAATCAAACTAATCTTTATTTAAGGGGAATACTTCCAATTCATCACGCGAATAAAATGGAGCCTAAATACATTAATGGGAGACTCCATCTTTTTTAATTACACTAAAAAGCGTCAGCCAAATAATTCTAATGTCCATCCACAATGAACGATTATGCAGATACTCGACATCCAAAGCTACTTTCTGAGGAATAGATAATTCGTCACGTCCATTTACTTGGGCCCAACCTGTAATGCCTGGCTTTATGCAATGCACACCTTTTTTCGTTCGTAAGGCAATCAAATCGTCTTGATTAAACAACGCTGGGCGAGGCCCGACAAAACTCATATCACCTTTGATTACAGACCATAGTTGAGGCAGTTCGTCCAAGCTCGACTTTCGTAAAAAGCCACCAAACTGTGTCAAAGCAATCTTAGGATCAACCAATAAATAGGTTGCCACTGCAACTGTACCAACTTTCATACTTCGGAATTTAGGCATTTTGAAAACAACATTATTTCTACCTACCCTATCTGACCAATACAAAACAGAGCCCTTTGAGGTAAACCACACCAAAACCGCTACAATAATAATCGGCAAACCTAAAAAAATCACTAAAGCAAACGCCACAGTTAAATCAGCGGATCTCTTCATCGGAACCCTTATCATTTTTTCATTGTTAACCTGTGTCAAACCAACCAAAAATAAATATGATATAGGATGATACTCATTAGATCTTAAAATTCAACTTAGGTGGGAATCATAACTCCCATTACCTAAATGGTAATAATTGTGTATTTTTGACGTTCCAAGACCACATCTATTCAACACGAATCACATGCTTAAATAAAAAAAACAGGTATTTTTTTACTACGTTAGTATATTTTTCTTAGCCATAAAGTGGTTTTTTTTAAAAATTTATTTAATGATTTCATTTGCCGTCTTTTCCACCAAGAAAGAGTGTTATTCCATGAATAATTTACTGATTTGCCATTGTTTACTTTAGTGCCAATTGAAAACACTCTAAAAAACCTATTTTTTGCATTCAAATCTTTGGGATTAAATCTAGCATTAACTTGTAAGGTATCCGCCCCAAAGTCGAACTTCAATAAGAAGGCTAGGTTCGATGAATGCAGCGATACGTCAAACGGTGTGGTTGATTGAAGTCTTTGAATTCCTTTGTTAAAGTCAAAAGATATTATTTCGTTACTGTCAGACAGCTCAATTACTACTGAGCTTAATTTATGAGCTATAAATCGTTCGAGTGAAATCTTTTCTTTAAACTTTTTATGCCCATTTCTTATTCGTTTAAGATATTCGTCACAAAGAATTTTTAATTCTTCTATTGGGAATGTTTTTTCATCTTTAGAAAAATGATCCGGTTTTATTTTTTCAAATGCAGCATCACAAGCCACAATATTTTTAGTTGTATTATGGTTGTTTGAAAAATCCCATACATCTCCCGGCAGCATGACCACTGGCGTGGACGAAGTCAAAATTTTAATTGCGTCAACCACATGAGATACCTTATTTAAGCCTGCATTTTGAGAGAAGTTTTCTTCATGATTGAAGTATACAAAACTGGCAAAAGGAATGACAAATTTAGGTTCAAAAATATTGCAGTGTGAGATAAGCGTATTTATTTTATTTTGAGATGCCTGTCTTTTCTGAGCGAGGTCCTGTTCTCGCCCTTGCCAATTAGCATAGTTGAATTGGCACAGCAGAACATCTATTTTTTTTCCTATCAGTTTCTTTATTTTTTGCGCTTCATGCTGACTAATCCCACAGTCATTAATATTCAGAATGTTTATTCCATTCACTTCAATTAAAGATGTGGTATCTGAGTGTGGAAATTTCCCTACATTCGTGATGTAAAAATCGTTACAAATTCTATAACGTTTTTTAAGTTGCATTTCTTTTACGTTGAAATTGGACGCTCTACAAAAATTGATAACACGTCTATCTTTAGTTTTTTGTGTTAGTAAAATCTTTTTAGAAGGGGAGCTGCCTATTTTCTTTAGGAGAGGTGGGCAAAAATGGTCAGGATGTTCGTGCGATATCCACAAATGGGTCACGTCATCAAAATAGTTGACGTCAACTTTTGATGGAAATAGTAAGCCCCATCCTTTATTAAAAACAGACCCTTCCAGCCATGGATCATTTGCAAGTTTTGAACCGTTGTGGCTAATTGAAAACCCAGCATGATTTATCCATTCAAGCGCAGTGTGGGTCATTGTAAACTCCCTGTTATTATTCCAGTGGATTTTATAAACCTACTCATTAGCTGGTCCTGTTAAAAACATATTTCTAAGTTGGTGGTGTTGTCAAGTTAGTTAGCTATAATCCTCGATCAGTCTTAATTTCAATAATATGCTCTGTGTGCTCACGCAACATATTCTCCCACCGATCATCCAGTGAAAAGTGATCCACAACCAACCAATCTTGCTTCATTTCCCCCAATATTGAGCTCGTCTGATCAGCTTCTCTTTGCCAGTGCACACCCAACCAAGATGCGTAAGCACTCCAGTTATGTCCTTAGTATTTATCATTAAACAAAATAGGTAGTAGATATACATTGAAGCCTTTCTCTCTAATAAGTCGCAATAAATGCCCTTTATGCTCTCTTCATATGAAGAAACACTCATGCCCCCTACTTACCAAGAACCTCAGCTAAAGTCAGACAACAAAAAGTATGACAAGTCCCTATTTCAAACGAAATATCTACTTTAAACAACAGCCTCTTATAAAGAGCCTCCGATAGCTAAATTAGAGCTAATTCTAGCGCCGTTGCCACCGCACGCTGCTCTTCGTCTTTCAAACCTGGATGCAGGGGCAAGCTAATAGCGCTAGCATAATAGTCCTCAGCAGTCGGACAATGCCCCTTCCTAAAGCCTAACTCTTCATAGTACGGCTGATGATATACGGGAATATAGTGTACGTTGACACCAATTCCAGCTTGCCTCATTGACGTGAACACTTCTAAGCGAGTTTGATGTATATAGCTCTGGTCCAACCGCACTATATATAGATGCCATGACGATTTAATTGTTGTACTTCTGCTTGGCAAGCAAACTGGTAAATGTGCTAATAACTCATCATATCGCTTAGCCAATAGATCTCTGCGCAATAGAAAAGTGTCCAATCTAGACAACTGAGAGATTCCCAAAGCTGCCTGTAGTTCAGTCATCCGGTAATTGAAACCCAAGTCAATTTGCTGATAGTACCAGGGGCCTTCTGGCTTTTTATTCATACTATTTTCTTCTCTCGTAATTCCGTGACTACTAAGAAGTCTCATTTTACGGGCAAGGTCTGACTGGTTAGTCAACGCACAGCCGCCCTCACCAGTGGTAATTATTTTTACTGGGTGAAAACTAAAGACTGTGATATCCGAGTATTCACAGGCGCCAATAGGCGAACTTTCATAAATACCACCAACTGCATGGGAGGCATCTTCAATAACCTTGAAACCATATTTTTTCGATAATTCACGTATAGCTTTCATTTCACAGGAGAACCCAGCCAAGTGAACAGCAACCAAAACTTTAGGCAACATTCCTTCTTTTGCGGCAGCTTCAAGCTTAACAGCTAATTTTTTAGGCGATAAATTATTCGTCAACGAGTCAATATCGACAAAGTCTACACTTGCTCCACAATATAAAGCACAGTTAGCTGAAGCAACGAATGTAATAGGCGATGTCCATAACCAGTCACCAGGACCTAAACCCATTGCTAGGCATGCTAAGTGAAGAGCACTTGTAGCACTATTAACTGCTAAGGCATACTCGGCATCGAAACGAGCTGCTAATTTTTCCTCAAATTCAGGGACTCTGTGCCCTTGTGTCAAAAAATCTGAGTTCAAAACCTCAACTACTGCATCAATATCTAACTGATTGATGGATTGACGACCATAAGGAATCATCTAAATTTTCCCAACCTGTTCATAATTAACAGTCATCCAAGCGACCAAGTCTTCCGCACTCATCCATTCAGAATTATTGTCACTTGAGTATGAAAAGCCTTCACACACTTTTACACCATTTTTAATTCTTTTTTGAGATTTATCCCATCCGTTAATGGCGGGCAATATTTTGAAGTATTCTGGAAATTCATATGTACAATAAGCATCATCAACACTTATCATTTGCTCATGTAGTTTCTCTCCGGGACGAATTCCTACAACTTCAAGACTAGCATTTGGTACAATAGCTTTCGCAATATCTGTAATCTTTATTGAAGGTATTTTTTTGATGTATGTTTCCCCACCCTCCATGTCCGAAAATGCGTGCCAAACTTGTTTCACCCCCTCCTCTAATGAAATCATAAATCGAGTCATTCTTTCATCCGTAATAGGTAATACACCTTTGTCTTTAATCGACATAAAGTAGGGTATTACTGAGCCTCTTGAACCCATAACATTTCCATAACGCACAACTGAGAATTTTGTTTGGTGCTCCTTAGAATACGCATTTCCTGCAACAAAAAGCTTATCAGAAACTAACTTTGTAGCTCCGTACAAGTTTATCGGGCTACTAGCCTTATCTGTCGAAAGCGCAACACACCCTTTCACCCCTTTATCAATACAAGCATCAATCAAACCCATTGCTCCATTGATATTAGTTTTTACACACTCAAATGGATTATATTCTGCGGTAGGGACAATTTTAGTTGCAGCCGCATGAACAACATAATCTACGCTATCTAGGGCACGGTAGAGTCGGTCTCTATCTCTTACGTCACCAATAAAAAATCTAACTCTAGAGTCTCCAATATATATTTTTTGCATCTCCCACTGTTTCATTTCATCCCGCGAAAGAATTATCACTTTCTTTGGGTTATATTTGGCTAGTGTCATCGACAGGAAGGCATGACCAAAAGACCCTGTACCACCTGTTATCAATATAGTTGAGTTGTTAAGCATTATAAATTCTTCTCAAATTTAATACTAATATAAAGTTAAAAACCGCTAGACCCTAATTATATTTTTTCTAACGAAGTTTGTACATCTCATTAAAATAGATTTAAGGGAAACCTGAAGAGTCATTTATACTGGTTTTTGAATATATTTGCATTAGTTGCTGAACTATATTCATTGCCAGCGCCAAGCATGCAAGTGCGATAAAGGGGCTATGAGAGTAAACAGATTTGCTCAATTAGAAATCTGCTCAAATATTTGAGTTGGTTCAGGTGGTTTGAGTTCAATAAAAAAACATGCTGTGTATCAAAAGCTTCATGCAAGATATGCTTTATGCAGCATTTGAACAATGTAAGTCACCCGACTTTTCTAGACAGGTATAGACAAATAGCTTACGTTCTTCATAGCATCAGCCCTCGAACAACTGACCGTTCACGTAAGGTTTCATATATGTATTTCCTAACCATTTAACGTAGACCTCTTTCGAACTTATTCCATGTCCCGGACGCTTAAAAGTAAAGTGCTCATTCAGAATAACTTGTCCTTCACAAACCTCCTGATTTAAGAATGCAGACTTATACCAGCCCTTGGTAAGCTCTAAGTCAGCCTTAGTTGGTCTAAGGAAAGGATCACCTAGTGCCAAAGCACAGTCTCTTAAACATTGGACCCACTCAGCAAATTCACTAGGTTCATGAGCCTTCCAATGCCCATTTTTAGGTCGGGTTCTAGAAAGCGTTAACCTCTTTTCAATAATGGTAGCTCCTAGACCAACGGACATAAAATCTAACCAATCCTCTCTTCCTTGTGGTGTATAACCCACTGCGAAGCCTGAATTTGTAAGCGTGCTTATGGCTGAGAAGTTCCGATCCAAAGAATCCTTTGTATGGAAATCAAAGAGAATAATTAGCTCTCCACCTCCAGCACTCCGATAGAATGTCTCCAGCTCTCTCAGTTCGTCAATATCTATCGTCCCCGTATCAATTATTAGAGGCTTACCATTAGACGCTAATCGCTCTATCATTTGCCAATGATCCACACTCCATGTGCAAATTTTATTTACCGGAAGATTCAAAGACTCGATTCGATCAACAGCACTCAGCACATGTGACGTTACGATCATCCCAATATGAAGCGTCTCACATAAAGACTTGATCGCCTCCCAATCAGCATTACTGAACTCAAGACCCTTAAACATCTCCACCATATTTTCTGTTTTAGACCCCTCTAATATAGTAGGGTAAGTATACTCAACCTCTTTATTGTTAATTAACTCATCGGCATCCAGCATTTGAAATTTAACTGCATCAACCCCTAATTCTGCGGCTATTTTTACCAACTCAAGAGCTGTTGACAAACATCCACCGTTGGTTAGACCAAGATCAGCGAGTATAAATGGCCCATTTATATTTTCACGCCCGTATAATTCATGCAAAAGTGTTTTGGGGAATTTATATTCATTGCTCATTAGTTTCTCTCCATTTGGAAGTAATATCATCTTGCGAAAAATTTGTAGCTTTCTTGTAATGAACGCGATAATCAACAATCTTAAATTCAGGGTTAGCTTCAAGAAAATGGTGGGTTCATTTTAGATTTTACTTGTTATTACTCTCGAAAATACGGTTTCAAAAGATCAAAATCTTCAGCAAAATTATGAAAAACAGATTGGGCCAACTGAAACTCAAAAAGGTGGTCAATATCCACACTGCAAGACATTTTCATCTTATAACCTACCGACCTTTTTGACTGAATGTGACTCATAAGACTTCCCACATTATAAACACCAACACAACCGTTAGAATGGTATGTAGTCGGGCATCTCGTAGACTGGGCTGCCTGATATCTGCTATCCTGAAAGACCGCCGACAAAAGCTCGTCCTCCAAAAACCAAGCATTATATGGAGGCTTAGAAGACTCAGAGACACTAATTAATTTGTCAGCTGCTTTATCCTTATATAATAAAAATGCTTTTCGTATATGTTCAGCTGTATTAAAAGGCGATGTTGGTAACACTGAAATCACGGACTCATATGACTCATTTTCCCATTCAATAGAGTGTTTAAGTACATCCAAAATGGTGGACGGGTCTCTACTAAGATGCTCAGGCCTAGCAATAATATCAACCAATTCACAACCGATGTCAGATATTTGCTGTGATGCTAATCTACTATTCTCTGTACTAACAACAACACGTCCAATGCCGGCTTCGACAGAACGAAGGACACTAATTTGCAACAAAGACAGGCCACCATAAAATGGTAAAAAATTCTTATTTGGTAATCTGCTCGAATTAAATTTAGCAGGTATTACGATTAAGTCCATCACCCCCCCTTCAGTAAACTTTCAGGCGATTTCAGATCGAAATCATTATTAAATAATTGTTGCCACTTGGCTTCTTTTGACTGTCGTACCACTCGCTCATTTACAAGAAATATCGTCATATATTTCACCATTATAGAACGGATGTCTCGTCGACATCGCTTCAAAAATAGATTTATTTGACGAAAAATCAACACCTTTGAATGTCTTGAAAAATGCTTCCAATGATTGCTTCTCGTGGTGCATTATAGATACATCACTACCAGCCAACGTGCTTACGCCAAACACATCAACTACAACTTGACTATTAAATATTGAATTAAAGATAATTTTGGTTCGTTTTACGTGATAGTCAGATGTAATGATATGTAGCTCTGTTATTTCAAGATCGGCAAAAAATTCTAAACAAAAAAAAGCATCGCCAACAGTATCTCGTGACTTTGTAAGAGATATTATTGATCCTTCATCGATGGCAGAATGCTCTGCGATGTATTTTTTAACAACATTGGCAATAGGCGTAGTGCTATCGTCACGATATGCCCAACCAATCGTAATTAAACAACCGTATTTGTTGCTTGAAAACTTATCTATTGCAAGCTGAGCTCGTGCCTCCGACTCGACTTCTAAAATACCATCTTTTGTCATAAGATGAGACAGAACAACTAGAGCTTTCATCTAGTCTTTCCTTACATCAAAATGCTTAAGGGTGACTCTATCACCTCTCTTAGCCGACATAAGACATTTAGCTCCAATAACTAAATCGTAGTACTTTGCCTCTAATCCAAACCCAGGGCGAATTCTTCGTACACAATCCTCTTTGATAACGTCGCCTTCGTTAACATCATTAACAAAGTATAAAGATCGACGAAAAACTTTATTACCTTCTTCAACTGAGGATCTAGCAAATGAAGTAGGGCCTAATGCAGAAAAAGCTTCCTTCGTTTCCTTTACTAGCGACTTCATCTCTTCTGGCTCAAGCGAAAAACTACTATCAACACCTCCATCAGATCTGTTTAGAGTGAAGTGTTTTTCGATGGCAGCTGCACCCATTGATGTAGCCAATACGCTCGCAAGATTGCCAATAGTATGATCAGAAAGTCCAACTTGAATGTTGAATTCCTTCTGCAATATTTGAATCATATTTAAGTTAGATTCAGTTAAAGGCGCTGGATAACTACTGATACAATGGAACAACAAGATATTATCATTCCCAATAGACTTTGCAGCTTCTATTGCGTCTCCAATCTCCTCAAGAGAGGCCATTCCCGAAGACATAAATATCGGTTTTTGTTTTCGTGCGATATACTTAATTAGAGGTAGATCAACAACCTCAAAAGAAGCCACCTTAAATGCGGGAGCTCCGAGGCTATCTAGTAGATCCACGGCTGTCTCATCAAACGGAGATGAAAACAGCGTTACACCAATTTCATTGGCATAGGAAAAGAGTTCTTTATGCCATTCAAATGGAGTATAGGCTTCACTGTAAAGATCATACAACGATCTCCCCTCCCATAACCCATCATTGATGTAAAAATCAGGGTTGTCAGCTTCAATAGTCATTGTATCGGGCGTGTACGTTTGAATTTTAACTGCATCAACTCCTGCATTTCTCGCAGCACGAATTGTTTCTTTAGCCCGTAAAATTGATCCATTATGATTTGCAGATACTTCTGCAATTATGTATGGATACACATCTCTAGAAATAATTCGAGAGTTAATGGAAAAATTATTGAGAGTCATATACCAAACCTTTGTAATCTAATCGAGAAAGTTCTTCCGTGATAACTGAATTCCAACCAGAAAAGTTTGTTGGCAAATCTCTTGCATAGTGATGCGTTCCAATACCTCTTTGTTTTTCTGCAGTCCACGTATCAGTTAGCAGAGAAGGTAGGAACTCAAGAAATAGGTTTTCTATGTTCTCTATTAATGCTGAATGTGTCTTAACAAATGTGTCATCTGATTCCTGAAAGTTGACATATTTTTGTTTAACAATTTGTCCTGTGTCTACTCCACTGTCTATTAAATGGATGGTAACTCCACTCGGAGTATTGTCATAAAAAGACCAGAAATTTGGATGAGCACCACGATTATAGGGAAGATATGAGATATGCAAATTAAATATCGGACAATCGAAACCATCGATCACATTTTGCTTTAAAATGTGCCTATATCCATAGCTGACTACGCAATCATAACCTTTGATTGCTTCAATTTTTTCTTCAGTATGATCAACGATACAATTGTTGGCGACTAGAGCATCAATCAACTTTGTTTGCGATTGACTATAACCTAGACATAAAATTTTCTTTGTAGGTTTTTCGATATCGTTTATGCGTATCATTTTAACTCCCACTTTCAGGTTTTCTGCCTTCAGCTAAAGAACCTTTAAGCATCCCACAGCATTAGCATTAATCTGCTTGCGCCAACGTTCACTCAGCTCAGTAGCAACATGATTTTGAATGTATTCTATATCAATAGCTTATAGCAATATCATAGTACGTGTGCAACAAGTGTGCTACTTCGTCACTACACTGCATGTTTTTTCTACGCTAGCGTACCTCTATTGCAATTCAATAGTTTACACACTCAATCCTTGAATCACTTTTAGGCTTTTGAATAAGCAAACGACTTTTAACAACATCGCATTTTTTGCACACTTTAGAGTAACGCTTTTCTTTGAAATCCTGCCTAAATTTTGTGTATTTATTACTTTTCCATATGTCGAAAACATTTTCCAAATTAACGCTACCAAAATTAGACTCACCCGCTAAGTCATAACAGCAAGCCACCACATTCCCATCCGACATGATTGTTGTCGTTTCGAATAAAGATTTACAATACGTTGGATTATGCTCAACACTTTCTTCATATTCATAATAATCATCAAGTTGATTCAGACCTGGCCATACCATTGCAGGAAATGACCTGAAAACTAATTCATCTTTAAAGTCCACAAATTTTTCAAGAATAAAATCTGGATAGTCTTCAAAAGCACGCCTTTCGATAACAGCCCCAGCATTATTCTTATCAGCAAATCTTACATTGCTAATAATAACTTGAGGGTTTTTTGCTTTAAATTTTCTTTTCAATTTCAGAAAATTTATAACATTCTGGGATTCTTTAGAAAAATCTCCTTTAACTCTAATTTTATTATTTTCTTCTGGTGAATTACCATCAAAGGATACCTTGAGTTCGTCCAATCCGGCTTTTATAAGGTCTTCTGATTTTTTCTCAGTCAGCAAACTAGCATTTGTTGTAATAACTGTCTTACTTACACCTAAATCTTTCAAAATTTTAATATAAGATGGCAACCACTTATTTAACAGAGGCTCCCCGCCATGGTAAAGAACCACAACCCTGGGTAAATATTGATTACGTTGAAACGATGAAATAATTTCGTTGAATTTTTCTGGCTTCAAAACTCGTCTGTTGTTTGGTTCAGTGCCTGTAGGACAATGGATACATTTGAAATTACATTTTCCGACGGTTTCTATTCTAATAACATCAGGGAAAGCATCAACGTCCGCGGGCTGAATTGTTTCCATTTCAGCTTTCAGTTCGTCATATGACTTCACAACACATCTCCTTTGTCTTTGCTGCCAAATTGCTTCCATTCAGCTTTTAAACCGTCGTTATATTTGATCTCGCACCTCTGTTGGTTTGATGTCAGTGTTATTTTAAAGATTTATTAAGGTGACAAACAGCACTATTTTTCTAGCAAGAACCAAGTTATATCATCTTGTGGCGCCCAATTATCTCGCTTATACACAAATCCATAATCAACTAATTTACATCCATAGTTGTCGATCAAATCACCAGCAAAGTCTCGTTTAAACAACCTATTTTCGTGCCCTCTGTACGTTATTTTAGTTGGAGTAGGATTGTAATACTCTGCCACGAGCACATATCTGTTAGATCCATTAACTAGGTTTGCATAAACCTTTTCAAGATAATCTGGATTAATATGAATAAGAACACCTGCAGTAAATGTAAGATCCACTCTAGGGTCATTTATTTCTTCGAGAATTGAACTTAGCTTAATATCAGCAACATTGAATTCTGCTGCTTGCCTAGCTGCTTCTGGATTAATCTCATAGCCACTTAAAATTAGCGAAGGTTTCAGGCGCTTTAATGCTACTAGATTTAAGCCAATATTGCAGCCAAGCTCTCTTATAGTATTTACATTATTAGTTGCTTTAAGCATTCTCGCCCACATCACACCCTTCGAATGCAAAACCGGCTCAGAATTATTTCTATCAATATAACTCTCACAAAAATCGCCAGCCCAGAAATTTTCTTGGTCAGTTTTATACATCAATACTATTTTCCTATATTTTTTATTTAAGACTTAGACTTCATGCCTTCAGTAATCGAACTCTTGACCATCCCAACAGTAAAGCCAAACTCTTAGCAAAGAAGCTTAGCTACTTTAAGCGCGTCAGCACAGACACCAGGCAAATATATAAGCCATTAATTTAGTTTTATGGTCTTCAAGACTGCTATCAAATATTGCTGTACCTAATTTATATTTTTATTCTTTGGCTGCACCATCAGGTTCAGAGATCTAATCTAGATGCCTCAAATTATCATAATAATTGGAACAGTATTTAAAAGCAAAGGACATGCAAAAAGGATTTAGTTGGTGAAATCGCCTTATTTCTGAAACTGAGAAAATATAGGTTAGTGTAATTCCAGGATAAATTATCTCTAACACCTGTAAGCTAAAAACGATTTTTAATTTTTTTAACCACATATTGCAGCCAAGTAAGTAAATTTCTCTGGTATCTCTTTAATGACACCAAAGTCGAGTTTGGACTTCCTGCTGTAGACAGTCCAATCGTTTCAAATGCACGTTTCCGTGCAAACTCGTGTTTTTTAAAAACATTGTTTGCCTGATAATGTTCAGTTCTTACATGAATATCACTTAAAATATTTAAAAGTGTTCGTTCATCAAGAGCTACCTGGGCAGTATGATCATCCACCAGTTCGCTATGTGCTTCTGCTGCATCTACTGACAACAGAACTGAGGGTAAACCAAAATCAATTACTTCTCTTGCAATACTGGAGTTCTTTGTTAATACGACATCGCAATTTGGCAGCAAAATTGGCAATGGGGTTAGTGTCGCTAAGTCGATAAAGTCAGGAGAGCTTGTGGACCTGAGCTCTTCAAACAGCTCACTTTCCCTATTCCGGTCCAACTGATGAAATCTAAACAACCATAGACATTGATCACTACATGCTTGAATGGTTCGAATCACGAACTCATCCAATAAGCTACCAGCTCCAGATAAAGCAAAAAGGACAACTTTTTTGTTTTTCCGCAGTTCATGAAACCTTTTAAAATCTAGCGATAACTCTTTTGGTAATTTTTCAAGAGTGTCCAATTTGGGATCTAGCCAGAAACCATAACTCGGATTACCACCCGTAATTGCCTCATGTGGCAACCTAATCGAATGTGAACCTACACTTCGTTGAAATCCCATTTTTTGATTTATCATATTGGCGCTGCTGTCAGTCCAACACCAAAACCAGTCAGGCAGAATATCATAGCCTAATCTGGGTATATTACTCCAGTTTGTACAATATGGATTATATGGATTCATCCCACCATGCTGCACGTCAACAACTTTAATGCCCAGACGCTTTGCTGCCCAGATAGCATAGGGGCGACCAGTAAAACTAGTAATAAACAATATATCTGGCTTAATATCGATTAGAATATCAGTGAATGCACTAGTTTTTTTTTCTAGGCTATCTATCTGTCTAAACAGCTTCTCAGTATTAATTGAATAATCCGGGTATTTATTAGCCAATATATGTTCAATTTCTTGGCAATTTTCTATAATATTCATAGCCCGCTGAAAAGTCACCTGCGTAGTTGGTTTCCAAACAGTATCTGATATATTATGTTTTGAGTTACCTGTAGTGTTCAAATCTACTGTACGCGCCGGTATAAACCAATTTTTTGGATCTGTTGTTGGCTGTATTGTTATTTTTGATGTCGTTATCTTTGTTGGCATTTGCAACATGAGACTATCAAGAATAGGAGCAAAAATTCTTCCACCTAAAGTCTGAAAATGCTCTTTTTCGAGGCTTAAAAAAAGCGCGCTTGAATTAGCGCTGCCATGATTACATTTATTAGACTTATAAAAAGAAATGAAGCCGTCATCATATTTGACCTTATCAGGTGTTGCCTTTCGCTCATAGAAATCAGTAATTTCTTGCAGAACTTGTCGGCTATCTTTATTGTCTACTTCAGCAATTGGAAGGTTTTGTGAGAAGAGACCGCGAAGATGAACATTTCTAAACTGAAGCTGAAGACTTCTCAACTGAAAACGAATTATGGGCCAGTAGTTAAAACCATTTACTTCATATTTGTTAACATCAACGGTATTTTCTATATCAAGTAATAAGTCGATTAAATATGTCGCTTTGTAGGCATTGCTTTTTTTGAACTCAGTTTCCAATAACATTAAATAACGTTCCGCCATTTAAGCATAGTTTTTGCTTTTATTGATCGTTACACTAGCGTACAACAAAATATTGAATTTTAGCGACACGAATATATCTTCTTGGAATTAACCTTCAATCAAATACATCAAGTTACTGCCTACGTTTTATATTAGCGTAGTAGCAATTCTATCCATGAATTACAGTTGCCAGTTTGTTGGCAGTTAGAGCACTGATAATGACCGCGGACGCTCTAAGTAACTCATGGTATTGGGTGTACAGATATTTTTTGCCTTGTTTATTCTGACTGACAAGTTGAACAAAGCTTCTCACTCTTTACCTTGTTTCGGGCTACCTTCAAAAATCTACCCAACAAGCACAATCTCAGATCAATTAAATATTTTCCCACATATACACCTTTACAGATGGTCAATAAATTTACTTATCAATATCCAACAATAAACCCGTTCAACATTACAATTAGTGCGAATTCATCTGTATATGGCATCGCTATAGCTAAGATATAAATATAGTTTATAGTCCGACCAAATAAAGAAGCTACTGTAAGTCTCAATCTACCAAGAACAACAATCCTAGCAATAATAAAAAATATAGATACAGCAATACCCAACCAGATAAAAGGATACACATACCCTTCAGATAAAAAATATAATAGAGATCCAGCCAAAAGAATCAATCTTAGTAAATTATCTATTCGGTAAAATAACTTATACGTTTCCTTTCTATCTTTGGAGTATATATTTACAAAACCAGGAAGTACCTGTACAAAAGCAATCGACCCAATAAGGCCAACAAAGTTTATAAAAATCAGAGAATCTACCCAGAAAAAAAGAATTCCTGAAATTATTAAAGGGACCAGACCCTCAATAATCCAACCAATTTTATCAAATAATACTTTAAAGATCATAAATTTCAATACCATCAAGTGTAACTGATTTAGTAAATTCTGAATCGCCCAGTAACTTTTCCATACTATAGTCTGGAGAACAGCCATTTTCGATTAACTTATTATTTATTCTTTTATCAACGAGACGTTTATTTTTAACAACAATAATACGATCAAATTCACTCAATTGTGGGGGCTCATCAGTATCATTAAAACAGTGGTCACCATAATAAGTCACATCTAACTCTGAAAAATCTTCATGTGTAAAAAACTTTCTATGGCGATAAACATTTGCAGGAAGAATTAATGCCTTTTCATTAACGTTAGTTGTGTTTTTAAGATATTCACGGACGCTATTAAAATGTGATTTCTCTAAGACATGAATTGAATCAAAAAAACTTTTTTGACTAAAAAATAATATAATTAAAATAACCAATAATTTTAAACCAAACGCAATCGATTTTTCGAACTTAATACTGGCTATTCCAGGCTCATCAAATATTATGGTAGAAAGAGGCTTATACAGAATAAATGAAACATGTTTTATAAAGAACCCCATCTGAGCATATGCTACGTACAAAAATAGCGGATATGAATTAAAATATACCCGATAATACTCACCTGCAGAAGCAGACCGATTCATAATACCAGTGAAAGTAAGGAGCTCGAGACATAAAAGAAATAGAACAAGCCATAAAGTTACAAAATTGGGCGCTACTCTTTTGGCCATTGAAAAGAAAAGGCGAATAACAGCAGTTATAAACACCAACCAAATAAGCCAAACATGAACTCCAGTCCCTTTAGATAGTGAATATAGATATTCTACGAAAAATGAACCTACCCAGTAGTCACTCCCATTATTACTAAAGCCCCTTTCTCGAAAGAATGAATCAAATACCTGTGAGTCAAAATAAAGCTCAAAAACAAACAATAAAATAAATAGCATTGAAAAAAGAATGCCCAGCCTTATTAAAATGGAAGCAAAGAAAGTTGGAGAGAAGGTCTCCCGAGTTTGAACACTCTTAATTCCTAATGCTGCAAGATAGGCAAGCCAAAGAAAGACAACGCCCCCATGAACAAACACCCCAAATAATAAAACGGTAGAAGTGGCCAAACACGTTAGGTAGCTCCTAATATCAGACTTAAAACCTAAATTAGTTGCCATCAGGACGAAAGAAAGCGCTGGTAGTTGCAATAAGATATTATTTGAATGTCTAAAGAAAATCGATGACGTGATCAACAACATCAATAAAGAGAGGAACATCGCATTTTTTGACTTTACGACGTGAAAAATGGTGCCAAGTGAAAAAGCAAGGGTGAAAAGATATAGCCCATCAAATCCTCCGAGCGCATACCCAATACCTTGGATCGCATAAGCGACTGGCCTTACAAATGCGCCGCTTCCATCATTAATTACTGGGTTTCCATCTGCCCATGACATTGCGACATTTAGATAAAAATGTGAATCAGGGTACTTGATCCAGCCAGGGTTTGCATTAACGCCAAACCAAATAAATAACATAAAAAAAGCGAAAAAAAACATGGGTCTTTGATATCGTCTGATGATATTTAACAAAACACTACCCTCTTAAGTTTGGCAAGACCAACCTCATTAATTTTTTCAAATACAGCACCATCACTAAGCCCAGGATCAGCTGCACTTTCTACCTTTGTAGAGTTAGTTTTTTGATTTTTTAAATAAGAAACGACACTATCACCTATCAGATCAAGCGTGTTTTCCCAGCATTTGTGACTGCTAATCCAAGTAAAATCATTTTCAGAAAGCTTGCGAGTTATTATCCGCTTACACTCCAAATCCCCACTAAAAATTGTATATCGCGGACGAAAGTTTACTAATGTGAAAAGCTTGTTAGGTACGGCATGCCTTGCGTTAGCAAAGTCTGGCTTATATGCGTGTATACCAATGTCAGAATCTGAAACCCCTTTCCTAAGGCAAGCTTGACATAATAATGACGTGGAAATTTGCTGGAAATCAGTCGTTTTAGATCGTCCCGAAATGTATTGTTGATAATCCTCCGAACCACCAAACCATATAGCAGTAATTAGCGCCTTGAAATCAATTTCCCGACAAATTTTAGTCTGAATTGACTCTATAAGTTCAGCAGATCCTCTTTTAATATTTTTCATTCCCACAAATGCTAATCTGTACTCATTAGGTAATCGTTTACCTAAAAGCTGCGCACTGTTTTCGCAAGTACATTCCGGTTCATAATAAGAGTTAAAAAGTGTAACTGTAGTTTTATGATTAGAGCCAAATTTAATGCGTAAAAAACGAGACATTAAATCAGAGACTGTTAGGACCACCTTCGCTCGCTTTATTGAAAACCTCAATAAAGCGAGATTTAAATTATACACTAGACTATATCTTTTTACCCCGTAGGGCGCCCTATCAAAATCGTAATCATGAACGTCTAGAATGAATTTCCCACCGAGTAAAATAAAGATAAAAAACTTATATACTGACAACATATCATGAACATAGGCGACAGAGTCATTAAGTATTTTACCTCTTGATTCGATTAAAAGTTTGATAATCATCCAATTTGAATATAGGATTTTTTTATATCCTTCCTTGAACGGACAAAGTAAATCTATAATCTCAAGGTTAGCACCATAGCCTTCTAAAATACTTTGCATTTTTGAGACGCGCGTGTCAAAACTAAGGTTTTTATTTGAAACAGATAAAATTTTATACAAAGTAGAGTTCCTATGATTTTGAATAATGACTTATTAAAGAACTCATATGAATATTTGGGTCCAACTCAAGAACAGAAAAATACCATTCCAACATTTCTTTATTTGGTATATTGTCTTTCTTAGCTGAATTTACTGCCTCATTAAAGCTAATATGGCCAGCTCTAACTTGGTTAGCCCTGAGTGAATCATTCTCGCTCCAGCCCTGACCCAAACAATACGCTACATTGTAAAAAGACGATGTACCATCTCCAATTCTCCATGTAGAACGATCTGGATGATGCATCCAACCAATTTTTTCTAATTTATTATTGACCTCATTTTCATTCCATTGAATAAAATCAAAATAATTAGTTCTTTCCACACCTGAATTGTAATAGTTTAAAAAACCTTTAGCAGCATCAATTAAATTACTGTTTACATAGGATGGGTTTGTCATAACTTTAAAAGCATATCCGGTTAAAAGCTTCAACTGACCTGTTGTATCTAAATCTTCACCATAAAGCCCATCATCTATTTCGGGCCAAAGGTTTTTCCATATTAGCTCTTCTTTAAATCTTGTTTTTTCAAAGGGGTTAAACCCAAACATTTCTGCGCCAGAATCAAGATCTATTGCTATTTTTCGTGCTGAAGATATAAACTGCTTATCTCCAGCCATCAGCAATGGCACAAGTCCAACCTGGGGGTTTTTACAATAAGCCTTGAGCGTACTTTTCACATTTTTCCGCTTATGTCTAATATTTGCGGCCACAAGGATATTCCGAACTTTGTAGTGAGCGCATATCTTTGAAACATTATTTCGAGCGTAAGGAGTATTTACTCCCCAATCAAAGGTGTAGGTAATCAAGTTTTTAAGACCCCAGCGCTCTACTAGCTCACTAAGTACAAAGCTAGAATCGCGACCACCTGAAAGACCGAGGAGGACTGGTTTCTCAGACGCGTTTAGACGGTCTATTATCTTAGCGAACTCATTAGACTTGTCGACCGGATAAAAAATTATTTGAGCCTTACATTTTCCACACTTTTCTTCTAAGACACCACTAAGTGGCTGCGTACAACTATCACAGCGTTTTATTTTTCGACCCTTCTCTTCAATAAGTTGCTCTAGCTCTAACCACAAGGTTTCAGAAATTCTATTCTTGATCTGGCTTTTAACTATAGACCGACCTGACTTGATAACAACATGTTTATTAACGCTTGAGCTGTCTTTGAAGTATTGGTGGGTAACGCCTACTGCAAATGGGACCACCGAAATTTCAGATTCTAACATTTTAGTATTCGGAAACAAATTCTCAAGGAAACGATTATCTGATGAAATATATTTTCCGTCATGGCGATCAAAATAGAATAAATCACCATTATTTGTATAAACTTCGAGCTTGCCTAGATTTGCATTAAAACGAAATAGATTTACAACTCCAACCCCAGATCCTAAATTTATCGAATCTATATCTTTGAATATCCAGCCATCATTCTTTTCGTCAGTCAAATATAAATTAGCCAAATGATCTTTGGGCGTGACAATGCCGTTAAAGAATATATATTCATTATTTTTCGATATTAACGGTTGGTTTTCGACTGAATCTGAAGTGTCTCCTACAGTTGCCATTCTTGTATGAGATAACGCTAAGTCAAGGACAAAAATATTTCTTCTAATACCTCTTTCAACATCTAAAAATTCATCACATTCAAATATTGATTTAATAGAGCCGTCTGTCTTAAAGGTTAATACAAGCATTTCACCATCTTTCACCCGCTTTAAAAGTAAAAATACGCCTGCAGTATCTTGGCCACGCTCACCAGCTATTACTGATAATCTTTTAAAAATTGAAAGAGATTTTTTGGAATTTCCTTTATCTTTGGTACGAATGTATCCTGTTAATCCACACATTAATTACTACCCTTGCTTACTTAAATTATAGAAATGAAGTGAGGAATCAATAAGATCTTTTGAAAAATGCTCACGAGTATACAAGTCTCGAATACGTAAAATGTTTGACTGGCAAACTAAGTACTCATCATGATCGTAATAGTAGCGCAATATCTTATTTAAAACATCTTCACAAGATAATTCTGAAACAGATCCAATCTTGTTTCTTGAGACAAAATATCCAGCTTCACTATCTGCAGGCGATACCACTACTGGGAGACCAAGACCCACATATTCCCATACTCGAACAGGAAAGGACTTCTGAGATAAAGGTGAAGAATCTCTAATACTTAAACCAAGATGACATTTCGCCAAAATATTAGGCAACTCTTCCAGCGGTTGCTTATTTAAAACAGTTACTTGATTTGGGTTAGCTACTGCAAGACTATGTATTCGCTTAAGTGTACCGCCCTCTCCTATGACCAAAAAATTAACACCTTCTTTTACTCCAGCTGAAATAATGTCGCCAATTAAATCAACGTTTTGAAATACACCAAAAGTACCATGAATACAAACTGTAAATTCTTTCTGCTTAACTTTTAATGGAAATTGAGAGAATACATTTGGATATCCATTATACGAAAGGCATGTATGATTAAATTTACTTAAAATGTCGTACATTCCTTTTGTCACTGCTATATTCAAGAATGATTTTTTGTATATATATTTAGTAAGATGTTTCAATAATTTATAAATAAACCCATTACTGCTTAATAGGCCTGCATCAACAAAAGATTCGGGATATAAATCCCTAACTTCAAATGCAAAAGAACGTTTAGTCAAGCCACAGAATAACGCCACTATTAAGGCAGAAAAATACGCAGGGCTTGAAATATAAAAGAAGTCCATCCGCTTATTTTTCAACTTAAAAACGAGAATAATTCCATTAATACATTCCCGAATAATTCGAATAACTAGAGCTTCCCGACCATGAGGTTTTTGATATCCAAATGACTCAATCTGAACGCCGTCAATGGAATTTGGCCTATTTGTGTTAGTCAAAACATAACACTCTGCCACTCTAGGATTATCAATTATAGCCTTAATAAAATACTTGGATCGAGTTGCTCCGGAATTTTTTTCAGGGCACATAGACTCAGTCACATAACAGATATTAATCATAATCTGGGAAGTAATTACTAATGGGCTTTTGATCAAGCGATTTATATTGATCTCTTTGGAAAAAAAACACTAAAGAAACAAAACCCATAATTATAAAAAGTAAGGTTAGAGCAATTTCACCAGGCTCACTTGGGGTATTCGTGATAATCCCCAATAACCACAAACGAAAAGCTTCTATTATACCGATTGGGAACAAGACGCTTCCAATAATGCCAATCGAAGCTGGGTCAAATTTAGGATAAAAATACTCCCGAATTAAGCGAGATGTAGTTGCATATAAATGAAATTTTGCAAATCTAAATAACTCTTTCTTTACTGAAAGGTTTGATACCTCATCTCCATAAACTACTGTTGTTGGAAAATCATGGACAACACCATCAATGCGTGAAATATTTGTCAACAGAGAGGACTCAAATAAGTATCTATTATGTGTTTCTAGCGTTGGAATTAAATCAAATAACCTTCGATTTAACAACAGCATCCCATTTACAGGGTCGTCCAGATGCCAAAATCCCGTTGAAAGCTTATTAAAAAATGACAGCCCAGAATTACCTGCTTTTCTTAAAAATGGCTGCCCCTTTGGCAACCGCCCAAGCAAGTAACGATTACCTTTGAGCATATCGCAACTATCACGGGACATAAATAAGCACATGTCCTTTAATTCTTCTGGATTATGTTGGCCGTCTGAATCAATTTTTGCAATATATTTTATATTTTTAGCATTAAACAGGGCAGGGATCTGTTCTGCTCCATATATAAATGCTCCTCCAACGCCTAAGTTTTTCGGGGTTCTTACAACTTTAACATTTATATTTTTTAAAAATTTAGTCGAATCATCAGGACAACAGTCATCAACGACAATTATGTGCTCAAATCCATGCATAAGTAAATCAGCTGTCACTGATGCTATTGCATCACCAGATTGATAAGTTGGTATAATTACTACAGTTTTAGACATCACATTGTGATCACCAATAATGGTTGCTGTCATTATAACTCCGCTCTATTTTCACAATATTTAAATTTTTTCAAATACCGACGAATAGCAATATAATTAACGATTGAAAGTATAGTAAAGGAAACTAAAGTGCCAACCGCAACACCAACTCCACCAACCACTGGAATTAAAGCAATCCCCACAAGAACATTTAAAGTTACACTCATCATGGCCAATAACGTCAAACTTTTCGGCCGGCCTTGCAGTTCAAAAAAATGAAACGAAATTATACCATAAACCCCCATGAGTACACTCAACTGTAGGATTGCAATTGAAATCAACCATTCTCTCTCGAAGGTACCAATAACCAAATACGAAAAAATTAAAGCTGCAGGTGAAAAACCTACAACAACAATATAGGAAATTTTTAAAATACTATGGAATCGTTGGCCATCAAAGGTTCTTTTTACAATATTGGCAAATTGATATCGATATGATGAAAGGACTTGAACAAAACCTTCGAAAACTGAAGACACAATAGAATAAAAAATTAGAAATTCTTGGAAATTGAAAAAAGATAATAGTATCAAATCTGCTTTCATAATCGCATCAAAAGAAAAAACATTTACCCCTGAAATGATATATTTTTTTTCGAAGTAAAATCCCTTTAATTTAAACCGATGCATAACAAAAGGAGTCACTAACAAAAAACCCGTTAATTCTGCCAATACTACTGGTAACCAAAAAAACTCTTCTAGTGAGAAAATAATAATAGCTGACACACTGAAAAATAAACCAAGTGCCTTGCCTAAAAACAAATAATTAGCTTTTTTGACCTGTCCCAAGGATAGTAGGATAGCGGCGCCTATTTTTGAATAAACTCCAAAGAAAACACTTAGGGAAAATATCACTATAAATTTCTGGCTTTCATTTGATGCTATTGAAAAATAATCAAAGACACCTAACTCTTCACCAAAATAAGACAAAAGAATAAAAAAAACAATAACAAGCAGTAGTGGTATCCATGCTTGATGTGGGACAACGACTTTGCCTCCCACGGTTTCTCCAATTGTGCTCTTGTAGATGATAAATTGGTCTAAACCAAGTGAGAGCAAATGAATTAAAAAAAAAGAATATACAGCAAAAAGGGAGTATAGAATAATGCTTTTGGTTTCGCCAATAAAGCCTAGATACAAGAAGTATATAGAAGCTGAAGCAATTGCAATTCCTACGTACAAGAGATTGTCATTACTGGAGAAAAAATATTTTGCACTTTTTTTCAGCTGCAAATTACTCAGATGCATATAAATCTACAGCTTGGGGGTTGGAGAGGCCTTTAGAACCATTTAGGCCTTTGACATCGCCAAAGGCAACACTATATTGTTGGTGGCTGCCCGTTCGAATTGCCGCCAAATCGAAATCTATTTCTATGAGAGACTTAAAATCATCATTCCCATAACGTTCCGAACCCTTTCCAAAATATTGCAATCTAATAAATAGATTTAGAGGGTTGCTTGCACTCCTTTCAATGAAAAAAAATTTATCACCACTTTCGGTTAACTTAAAATTTTCTAAATATAATTCAGCGCTGTCAAGGTCTTTGCAAGAAGAAAAGTACAAATTTGTATCGTAAGACATACATGGGCTTACATCACAGTTAAGATTCAAAATAGACTTAATGTAATGCTCCCATCCTCCCTTTGGCACCCACGAATGCCATTCTTCTTTATCACCGCTATAGTCTTGACTAAGGCCATTAAATACTATAATTTCGTCATAATATTTGTTTGCATGCGACAACATTTTTTCTACCAATAAAATATTAAAATCGATGATGTAATGCTTTTTTGTATTCCAGTAATAATGTTGAGAATGAGCAATTAAATTTGTAAAAATCACATCTACTGGTCTTTTTTTTGATGTCAAAGATAAGGCAAACTTAAATGTAAGATATTCAACAATCCCATAAATAACACTAGCATTTATATTACGCCATCCTAGCTTCCATGACTCTTTAATTATAAAGATATCCAGATACATTGATAATCTAAACATCGAAAAAAATGCAGGCATGCCAAATTTAAAAATATTTTTCACTCGAGACTTTAAACTAGATTCTGAACGCTTCGAAACTGAAAAAGTTAAAAATTTTAAGATATTCTTAAATTTTTTCCGGGTGGGCTGACTAGAAACTGTCCAAGGATCTGGGAAGTATGCTATTTCTTTATCGTTTGGTGTTCTGGAATTTAGACACCCCCATATAAGACCAAAATGTTCTGGATTTTTATCCCAAATCTGTTGCTTCTTTAATTCTTTAACATCACCAAGGTGCTTTACTTTATGTTCCTGGCACTCTGTACCTGTGTGGACGCTTACCCACTGACACCAGGGTTCAAGGAAATCTGATGTATACGAGTCTTCAATGGAAAATTCAACCCTGCCTCTTTTAAAAATACTTTCAATAGACCCCCCTATTGGAGCACTATTGAGCAATAAATCTTGATTGAATTCATTTAGTTCAAATACTAATTTTTTTGCAATACTCATGCTAGCTACCTTCTAAAAAGTAGATTATATTACTAATCAAACTATATTTTAGACCTATCATTAACCTTGTTAAAATTTTTCTGCGAGGCCTTTATCGCTATTTAATGGCTCATTGCAAAAAAATTTTTGATAACCTTTACAACCTTATCTACATCGCTTAGCGACAAATGCTCCCCTATTGGTAGACTCAAAAGACGCGAGCCTAACGTATTAGAAAACAGGGACTCCTTAGACTGCCCTAAGTAATCGTAGGCTTTTAACTCTGGCAAAGAGACAGGGTAGTGTATGCCCGTCTGAATATTGTTATCCGATAGATAAGACTGCAACTCGTCCCTTTTATTAGTCCGAATGACAAACAAATGGTACGCTTGCTTTGCCCAACTTTGTTTTATTGGAAGGATTATATCACCTACCCCTTCCAAATCTATTAGATACTTATTTGCAATCTGTATTCGTTTCTTAATCCAAATATCTAGACTCTTCAACTTAACATTTAAAATTGCAGCTTGGAGGCCATCTAGTCTTGAATTTCTACCTTCAATATCATGGTCATATTTGGCAATTCTTCCATGATTAGCAATTTTACGGCACTGCAACGCTAAAATATTATTGTTAGTTGTAATTGCGCCGCCATCTCCATATGCACCCAGGTTTTTTCCTGGATAAAAACTAAACGATGCAACATCTCCTATACAACCCACTCTTTGATTTTTATATTCAGCACCATGCGCCTGTGCGCAATCCTCAATAATGTACAATCCGAATTTTTTTGCCAAGTCAGTCAGTGCATCCATATCACAAGGGTGCCCATAAAGATGAACAGCCATAATTGCTTTAGTTTTTGGATTGATTCTCTTTTTAACATCTTCAATTGAAATCACATAAGAGCTTGGGTCAACGTCTGCAAATACAACTTTATGACCGGAACGACTTACCGCTTCAGAGCTCGAAATAAATGAATTAGCAGGGATGATTACCTCAGACCCATCAGGCATATTTAATGCCTCAATGCAAATCTCAAGCGCGTCAGTGCCATTTCCAACACCAACACAGTAATTTGCCCCTACATATTTAGAAAAGTTTTCCTCAAACCGAGCAACATGCTCACCACCTATAAACGCAGTATTTTCAATAACGTCTTGAATCGCATGATCTATATCTGACTTAATACTTTGATATTGAGATTGTAAATCTAAAAATTTAATCATTGATTTCTCTTAATTTTTTTGCAGGGTTTCCTGCATAAACCCCTGATTTTTTTATATTTTTTGTTACAACTGAACCGGCCCCAATGACAACATTAGAGCATATATCAACAGGAAGAATTGTTGCATTACTTCCTATCGACACATTATTTTCAATTTTTGTATTTTTCCATAAATCTTTATTTCCATTTGCTGGTGCGCCTCCAGAAAATAGGTCATTAATAAACATGACCCCATGACCAATAAAACAATCATTGCCAATTCTTACTGATTCACAAATAAAGGAATGTGATTGAATTTTTACCCTCTCTCCGACGACAACATTTTTTTGAATCTCTACAAAAGGGCCAACAAAAGTATTGTCGCCAATTATACAACCATATAAGTTAACTGGCTCAATAATAGTTACATTGCTACCAAAATTTACATTTTTAATACCTATAGACTTTAAATCCATTTTTAGCTCTTTTGTCCCAATCGACAATGTTTAGGATGAAATTTTAAAAATATTTCTTTTCCAGTTTCCGCAGACTCATAAATTGCACTAATTAACTCTATACTTTTACGTCCTTGCAACCCATCAACTAGGTTTGCGCTTCGATTGTTTATACAATCAACCACATGCTCATAATATGCCTGATGTCCAAAACCATATACATTGGGAGGGTTAACCGAAAACTCCTCTAAAACATCAGAATCTCCAGCTTGTTCATCTTCAAAAGCCCATGTTTGCATTTCATTCACAGCTACACCGCCAATCACGACCGTTCCATTTTCACCTAAAATTGAAATTGATCCTTCTAAATTCCCAGGCCTTGTTGCAGTTGTTGCTTCAATTATCCCAAGTGCACCACTTTTAAATTTTAGAGTGACAATAGCCGTATCTTCTGTTTCCACGTTAGCCAGTGCAGTAGTAATTTTTGCAAAAACACTTTCAACATCGCCCATCATCCATTCAAGCATATCCACATGATGACTAGCTTGGTTTGTCAATACCCCACCATCCATATCCCAAGTACCTCTCCATGAGTCTTGATCATAGTATGCTTGATGCCTTGCCCATCTAACTCTAACCGTACCCAAGGTTAACTTTCCAAATCTACCAGACTCTACTGCCTCTCTCAGTTTGACGACTGGAAGGTTAAATCTATTCTGTTTAATAACAAATAATTTGATATTATTTTTATCACACGCATCAATCATATTTTCCGTATCTTCAATACATAGCGCCATAGGTTTTTCAACCATTATATGTTTACCGTATTCAGATAACTTAATTACATGTTTTGCATGAAGGCCACTTGGTGTTAACACAACAACAACATCTATAGATTCAGACTCCATCATCATATTCATATCTTCATATGCAGGCACATTGAACTGTTTTGCTATTTTATTAGCTTTATCGATAACATTATCGCAAACAGACACTAATTTTGCCCCTTTAATGTTATTAAAGCCCAACAATTCAGAATGGCGTTTTGCAATACGCCCACAGCCTACTAATGCAAAATTTAACATATAAAACTCCCTTGAGTTCACGTTGTTATTTAACGAATTTTTCTCTATCAATCATTACTTTTTCTGTTTTCAGAAAAAAACATGCTTAGTTAAGTAAGCTTTCAAAGGTATATTTAATCCTTCAATAATTTCAACTGATTAATAGCTGTGATAACTTTTTTCTGTTGTGATTCGAGCCCTAACCATAAAGGCAACCCGAGCAATCGTTCTAATAACTCATCTGTATTTTTCAATTCTCCTGATACGCGGCCACACATCATGCCCGCTGGGAATGTATGAGGCGGCACATAATGAAATAAGTATTAACACCATGTTGCTCCATCTCTTTAATTACTCGATAGTGTCGCAATCTCGTGATAGATTATGTACTTCCATGCACAGAATCAACTCGCCTACGCCCCGAGTTAAATGAAACCCGATAAATTCAGCTGACCCTATAAGAGAATTTTTCTAATCAACTAGTTTTCTCTGAAAATATCACGGGTAAAAATTTTGTGTTGAACATGTTTCAAGTCATCTGAAGCTCTATTCGCCACGATAAGGTCTGATTTGTTAATAAATTCACTAACATCATTCAAGACTTTTGAACCAAAAAATTCATTCTGACCGAAACTCGGCTCATGCACAATAACCTTAATCCCCTTCGCCTTTATTCTCTTCATTACGCCTTGAATCGCTGAAGATCTAAAATTATCACTCCCCTCCTTCATAACGAGTCTATAAAAACCGACAACTTTGGGTTTCATCATGATAATTTCATTGGCAATAAAATCTTTACGCGTAGTATTGGATGAAACAATCGCCTCAATTAATGTTTGCGGCACCTGTTGATAATTGGCTAGTAGCTGCTTAGTGTCTTTTGGAAGGCAATAACCACCATAACCAAAGGATGGATTGTTATAACCCCCCCCTATTCTCTTATCGAGGCACACTCCATTGATAATGCTTTTAGTGTCTAGCTTATGAGATAACGCATAAGAATCCAATTCGTTAAAAAATGACACGCGCATAGCAAGGTAGGTATTAGCGAATAACTTAACTGACTCAGCCTCGTCAGATCCAATGAAGAGTGTCTCTATATCTGCCTTTTCAGCACCTTGCTTTAACAGATCAGAAAATATCCTACCTGTATTGCTTTGGCTACCTACAACAATTCTTGAAGGGTAAAGATTATCTTTAAGAGCATGGCCTTCCCGTAAAAATTCAGGAGAGAAAATAACTCGGTCAGTCTCGAACCTTTTCTGAAGAGACCTTGTGTGGCCAACAGGGACGGTAGACTTTATGACGACCATCGCATTCTGGTTAAAACTCAGAGCGTCCTTGACCACAGCGTCAACTGAGCTCGTATCAAAATGGTTTGTGTCTGTGTCGTAATTGGTAGGCGTTGCAACCACAATAAAGCAAGCACTTTGATAGGCTGACTGCTTATCAAGCGTAGCGGTCAAGGACAGTGACTTTTCGGCTAAGAATGATTCAATTCCTGCATCCGAAACGGTTGAGTGTTTATTGTTAATCCTGTCGACTCTTTCTGAATCAATATCAAGCACGGTCACATGATTGTGTTGAGCAAGAAGCACCGCGAGAGACATCCCCACGTATCCGGAACCAACCACCGTTATTTGTGTTTTTTTAGCCAACAGTGTGAACCTCTCCGAATGTGAACATTTATGTTTGGTTTTGCTTGTATAGATCTCAAAAACTTCATGAATTGACCTAACAAACGATAATAGATCCAATCTTATCAAGACGCAAAAATTATACCATTAGTACCTATAATTTCAGTCTTAAACTGGCCTCCAGAGGGTACGTTAATGTAACTCGATTAAGTGTCGGTCAATTCGATCATCACACCGCCAAAACACCAGAAAAGTGTACACTATTGCCACTGCCTCGCAATAGATTATGTCCATTCCTGTACAGCATTGACTCCTGTGGATTGAGGGTCCTCAACAAAAAACCTCTCCTCCTCATCGGCCATTTTAGCCGAATAGAATGTGTCCAACCCGAAGTATCTTATCGCAACGATGCTATTACATGCCGAACCGCCGCAGCTAAGTTTAACGTGATGTGCATGAGAGTTCAAAGCATCTAATAGATGAAACTGTCGCTCTTCATCCACTAAGGTCATCAAACTTTTGTCAATTTTATTTGTGCTTAAAAAATATCAGTCACAACAACTTTAGTATCTACAAGGGCTGAGCCTATACCGTAGATTTGGTATTTTTTTTGTCAAAATAACTCTTTAATATATGAATAACAACCCTGACCCACTTTCTCTAAAAAAATCCATAGAAGTACTAAAAACACACTATTTAAAGTGAGATAGACCAACCATTTTTATGAATTAATTCCATCAAATACTTCTTCGTTTGCTCATCACGCATACCTAAAGCCAGGTTGGCACCCAGAAAACCTTGCTTGTTACCACAATCAAAGGTTGAAGCATCGGTTAAAAACGCATTTAAATTATCAATTTTCAACAATGCATCCAGCGCATCTGTTAACTGGATTTCACCACCAATCCCTACTTGTGTGTTCTCGAGAAACTCCAAAACAGTCGGCGGAAGGATATACCGTCCAAGAACAGCTAAATTTGAAGGGGCATCTTTGAATGACGGCTTTTCAACTAATTTATTAATTTTTATACTTGAAAAAAGCGCAGCTATACATCCACCTATATCAACAACTCCATAATTTTCAACAGCAGTTTTAGCTACACGCTCGACCATTATCTGCCCTATCCCTGTTGCATTCCAAGCTTTGAGTAGCGATGAAAAACTATAATTCATACCGCGGGAAACCTGATCAAGTACTAGAACGTCCGGAAGCAGAACTGCAAAAGGCTCATTATTGAGCAGGTGTTTGGCACAGAGAACTGCATGGCCTAGACCTAAGGCGTCATTTTGTCGGATTGATGTAACTTTTACTCCTTCAGGAATAATGTTTTTCACTGTCCCAAGGATTATTTCCTTACCCTTTTTTTCCAATCGATGTTCAAGTTCGTAATGAGCATCAAAGTGGTTTTCAATCGCTTCTTTGCCACTGCGCGTAACAAAGATAATTTCAGTAATACCTGCTGAAATAGCCTCTTTAACAACGTGCTCGATAATAGGCCTGTCATAAACTGGGAGTAATTCTTTGGGTATTGCCTTCGTTGCTGGCAGCATTCTGGTGCCCAATCCCGCAACAGGAATAACGGCTTTTCTTACTTTTTGTATCATTGTGTTTGCCTAACAAGTAAATTCAATATGACTGCTGTTTTTTTCTAACAGTACTTTGATTCTAACACTACGGCCAACGTCCAGCTACTTACCCACAAAGGGGATCAAGAAGTACCGCTATTACGTCACCCACACGGCCAACAAACACAGTCATGATCAGTGCATGGTACGAATGATATCGGCAGGTGAAATCGAAGGCATCGTATTTGACCAGCTCAAGATTATGTACAAGAATCCCTTATTCATGGCCAATGCTAGTGCCAAACAAGTCAACGATAATCTGACAATTGACGAAATACGCCAAGCTTGCTGGGGCTTTGAGGGAGTATGGCGGTGAGAGAGGGATTCGAACCCTCGGTACGTTACCGTACACACGCTTTCCAAGCGAGCGCCTTAAACCACTCGGCCACCTCACCAAAAAAATATTACACATCGAATATGTGCGAAACATTTTTATGCTCTTCAAAAACAGCATTGAACTTAAATTAAACCGGCGGGACTCTACACAACTGACACATAAATAGCAATTATCAGGGCCAGCATTTAAAGTAATCATCAGTGTTCATTTTTTGTACTTTTAAGTCACGATCATTAGGCGTAGCTCCCAGATACAGAAAGCCGACAATCTGCTCATTTACAGCTAAGCCTAGCCCAGCTGAGCATATTGCATCGTAAGCCATGTCGCCAGTACGCCATATAGCGCCCAAACCTTGCGCATAGGCAGCGGTCAGCATATTCTGTGCTGCTGCTCCGGCTGAAATTACCTGTTCTATTTGTGGAATTTTAGGATGATCTTTAACACATGCGATCACAACTACAATTGTTGGAGCTCTCATCGCTTTTTTAGCAACTAGATCGCATTTTATTTCTGATAAATTCTCTTTTTTTTTCTTCTCAGCGGCAACAAATAGTTCGCCTAATTTTTTACGGCCATCCTTTTCAATAACTAAAAATCTCCATGGGCGCAAACGACCGTGATCAGCAGCCCTAAGACCTGATTTTTTTATATTCTCAAGAACATTAGTCGTAGGACCTGGCTCACCCAATCTTGGGCTAGAGGCTCTGTTTTGCAACGCAACTAATGCATCCATTTTTCACCTACATAGAAAGGAGTAATTTTTATTATAACAGACCATCTAAATGAAAAATAATTTACAGCATCAATTTATTGGCGAGATGTGCGAATCAGGGGGGGGTGCATCTTACTTGAGCTACGATAAGGATTAATATCTATGCCGCCTCTTCGAGAGTATCGAGCGTATACCTCTAATTCCTGTGGTCGACAGAGGGCACTTATGTCGGAATATATTCGCTCAACACACTGTTCATGAAAATCTTGATGATGGCGATATGAAATAATATATTTGAGCAAGCCTGCGGCACTGATCTGTCGCCCTGTATATTTGATCATAATACTCGCCCAATCAGGCTGGTTGGTTACGGGACAGTTCGTCTTCAGCAAGTGGCTGTAAAGTGTTTCTGTGACAATGCTGTCGCTCTCCTCTATAAATAAAAATGAAGCATCTAGATCATAAAAATCAATGCTCACATCTAGACTATCTATCAAGACGCCTGAAAATGAAGGGAGCCCCCGAATACAAAAAGCATCTAGGCTATAACTATGAACATCGACAAAGCCATCTACGCAGTGTGCAATATCTTTTTTTACTATCGCCTCAATCTCATCGCTAGACTCGCATTTCATTTGATTAAGGGAATTTAGATAGAGCTTTAAGGACTTAGACTCTACTATATTTTTTGTATCACACGACAAGGTAACTTCAACGACAGCAACAACAGGTTTTCCTTTTAGATCTAACCAGGAAACTTCATATGCTGTCCATATATCTTCACCATAAAATGTGTAGCTATTTTCTATGCTTATTAACTGTCGCCCTTTTTTTCTAGGTATAGCGCATAGCAGCCCTGCATTGTAATTTTCTGGGTATGCTGTTTTAACACCTAAAATTAAATCTTTATGCATTGATATAAGTACCTATTTTTTAGCAACTTAGGTTCTGAGGCGCTTTCCTTGATCAAGCAAATACAAAGAATAAGAAAACAAAATTATACAAAAAGAAATCACCATAAAAAATGCCCAATTTATATTAATATCAGTTATGCCTAGAAGGCCATATCTGAAAGCATTTACCATATAAAGAATAGGGTTACTCATTGAAATTCCCTGCCAAAACTTAGGCAACATTTCAATAGAATAAAACACCCCGCCCAGATATGTAAGAGGTGTTAAGACAAAAACTGGAACAATTGATATATCATCAAAACTATTTGCATACATAGCGTTGATGAAACCGGTCAGTGAAAATAACACTGAGGTAAAGAAAACAATAGCAACCGTTATAGTTGCATTATGTACATGCAGGTCGGTAAAAAACAAAGACATGCAGGTGACTATAGATCCTACCGCTAAGCCCCTGATCACACCGCCGATCACATACCCAAACAAAAGAACATGGCTAGGCACTGGAGATACAAGCACTTCCTCAATAGATCTTTGAAATTTCGCGCCAAAAAAGGATGAAACAACATTGCCATATGAGTTGGTAATAACAGACATCATGATAAGCCCAGGGACAACAAATTCAATGTAAGGGAAACCTGACATGCTTCCAATACGAGGGCCTATTAAGGTGCCGAAGATTATAAAATATAATGCAATAGTTATTGCAGGAGGAAGTAAGGTCTGCGGCCAAATACGAGTAAATCTTTTAACTTCTTTTGCCACAATTGTAACAAAAGCTATCCATTGCTCTCTAGGGCTCATCCTGCAACCTCATCATTTTTTTGTTCGTGGGGCTGCACAAGTGAAACAAATAACTCCTCCAGCCTGTTGGTCTTGTTTCTCATGCTAGAAATTTCTATACCTTGAGCGGTAAGGTTGGCAAACAACGCATTTAAAGATTTATTTTTCTCAACCTCAACTTCAAAGCTGTTATCGTTAATAATTCGACCCTTGTAACCATTCATGCTCGGTAGTTCAGATAAATTTTCATATGTGTCAAAAATAAAGAACTCCGCATTCAACTGCCGCAATAAATCACTAGTAGAGGTATTTTGGATAATTTCTCCACGATCAATGATTGCTACATTCCGACATAAATGTTCAGCTTCTTCTAAATAATGAGTAGTTAAAATTATTGTTGTGCCTTTCTCATTAATTTCCTTAAGAAATTTCCACATAGATCGTCTGAGCTCTATGTCAACGCCAGCTGTGGGTTCATCTAAAATCAACAATTTAGGCTCATGGACAAGAGCTCTTGCTATCATTAGTCGTCTTTTCATTCCACCCGATAGCATCCGCGGAGTCTGGTCACGCTTATCCCATAGACCTAATAGCTTTAGATATTTTTCTGCTCGCTCTTCGGATAGTTTTCTTGGAATACCAAAATACCCGCCCTGTGTGCTAATAATATCAAAAACTTTCTCAAACTGATTGAAATTAAATTCTTGTGGTACAACCCCAATATTTTTTTTAACTATCGAAAAATCATGGTCTATGCTTTCTCCAAACACGCTTACTTTGCCAGAGGTTTTTTTTACTAAGGAGCAAATAATACCCAGAATGGTCGATTTCCCTGCGCCATTTGGTCCCAGTAGGGCAAAAAAATCTCCCTCTTTTACCTTAATATCAACCCCCTTTAGCGCCTTAAGTCCGCTGTCATATTCCTTATGCAGGTTTGTGATACATAGAGCTAGTTTATTCATAAGCTTGATATTCTTTTTTTAACCGTGGGTGGCATTTTATAGTGAAAAGTTTCATAGTAAATTTTGTAAAGTAAAAAATGCAAAGTTGATGCAAAGCAACAAGGATCACTTTTACATAGTACAAAAAAATAACAACTAAAAAATTAAGCAAAAAAAAACGCAACACCATCTGGTATTACGCTTCTTAATTGGAGCGGGAAACCGGATTCGAACCGGCGACCTCAACCTTGGCAAGGTTGCGCTCTACCAACTGAGCTATTCCCGCATCATCTTTGCAATAAAAGCAAAGCAAGGAAAAATGGCGTCCCGTAGGGGAGTCGAACCCCTGTTACCGCCGTGAAAGGGCGGTGTCCTAGGCCTCTAGACGAACGGGACATAGCCCCTATAAAGACTTTCTTTAAAGAGGGAAGCGCGCATTCTATGAAGCAGGCTCTATACTGTCAAGCCTACTTTTAACCTATCCATTTAAAAAAACGCACAAAGTTAAATATAGTAGATATTTAACTTTTGACCAAATCAAGCGAAAGTGAGTTTATACAATATCTTAAACCTGTTGGTTGAGGGCCATCTGTGAATATGTGGCCTAGGTGCGACCCGCAATTTGAGCAACTCGCCTCTATGCGGATCATACCAAGAGTATGATCTGGTTTTTCCTTGACGGCATCCGTATTCAACACATCAAAAAAACTAGGCCACCCAGAACCCGAGTCATATTTTTTATCTGAATAAAACAAAGATTCTCGACAACAACGACATACGTAAATCCCTATGGCTTTTTCATTATTAAATTTTCCAGAAAAAGCTGGCTCTGTTCCTTTTTCCCAACAAACACTGAATTCTTCAGAAGTTAGCTTTTCACGCCAAATTTTTTTGCTAAAGTTTTGATCCTTCATAAGGTCAGACTCCTACTTTTCTTAGCTATAAAGATAATTTGATATACAATAGCGGAATTACCACCATTCAACAGCTATTAACAAGATTCATATGCAACATATTAAAAAATCAAGCAAATTAAGCAGTGTGTGTTACGACATTCGAGGTCCAATTCACGACCACGCCAATCGCCTAGAAGAAGATGGTCATCGGATTCTCAAGCTAAACATCGGAAACCCTAGTGCTTTTGGCTTTGAAGCACCGGATGAAATTACACAGGACGTTATACGCAATTTAGCAAATGCTCAAGGATACTGCCAATCGAAGGGCTTATATAGCGCGAGGAAAGCTGTGATGCAGCGCTGTCAAATTATAGGTATTCCCAATGTAGAAATTGATGATATTTTTCTTGGGAACGGGGTTAGCGAACTAATAGTTATGGCAATGCAAGCCCTGCTTAATAACGAAGATGAGATTCTTATTCCAGCACCAGACTATCCTTTATGGACAGCAGCGGTGACCTTGGCTGGAGGCAATGCTGTCCATTATTTATGTGATGAAGCAAAAGACTGGCAGCCTGACATTGATGATATCGCAAGTAAAATTACAACAAAAACTAAAGGTATCGTTGTAATAAATCCAAATAATCCGACTGGAGCAGTCTACAGCGAAGCAGTTTTGCAAGGAATAATTTCACTTGCTAGAAAACATCAACTAATAGTTTATGCTGACGAAATTTATGATCGTATTTTATTCGATGGAGCAAAACATATTCCACTTGCTAGTTTAGCTAATGATGTTCTTTGCATCACGCTGAATGGCTTATCTAAAACATACAGATTGGCTGGATTCCGTTCTGGCTGGCTTGTAGTCAGTGGAGCTAAGGACATGGCTCAAAGCTATATAGAAGGTCTCGAAATGCTTTCATCTGTGAGGCTTTGCGCCAATGTGCCTGCAATGTATGCAATACAAACTGCATTAGGTGGCTATCAAAGTATCAACGATCTAACTGGTCCTGGAGGCAGGCTTTTACTTCAAAGAGATCAGGCATGGGAACTGCTTACAAAAATACCTGGAGTAAGCTGCGTAAAACCAAAAGCCGCCATGTACTTATTTCCACATCTTGATCCTAAAATATATCCAATAGATGATGATGAAAAATTTGTATTAGATCTATTACTAGAGCAAAAAATTCTCTTAGTTCAGGGTACTGCGTTTAACTGGCCAAACCCTGATCATTTTCGTATTGTTTTTTTGCCTAGAGAAGATGATCTAACGGAAGCTATCAACAGATTATCCAAATTTCTTCTAGATTACCGCCTTAAACATGGAACCAACTAAAATATAAACAATATATTAGTCAATCAGCCATGAGGATATCTAATTAACCCAGCCTATACCCCAGTATAGATAAATTTCTAGCCAATAAACGATCATAGCGCTCCGAAAAAGAGTAGTGCTGGAATTCATATCTTTGTGGGAAGTTTTTTCTTAAACGGTCAAACTCTAGAGAATGATCAATTCCTTTTTCAAGCAGAGTGCTTCTCATAAGACGATCTATTTTTTTTACATCAAAAGTTTCAAGTACCGCTTCTGCTAGTGAGTTAGATGAGCATTCAAATAGTTTATCTTCGGAAGTCGCGACTGAAGCATTAAAACCATAGTTAGAACAAAAAGCATCAAACACCATACGCGTGCCATTTATTTTCCCATCGTAACTGTAACCTGCTATATGGGGAGAGCAGACATCAACTAGCTCAAGTAAATCTAAAGAAATGCTAGGCTCATCCTCCCATACGTCCAAAACAAGCTGCCAGGACTTCTTTGGCATAAAATCTACTAATGATTTGTTATCTATAACAGGACCCCTGCTAGTGTTGATCAATAAAGTATTTGATCTGAGATTAGACAGAACCTGATTACCAAACAAATGATAGGTGGGGTAAGCACCGAAGTCTGTCAAAGGGACATGAAGAGTAAGGATGTCAGACTCTAGAACCTCCTTAAAACTAACGAGGTGTCTATTATCTTTTGGTGTGAGAAAAGGATCATAACAACGACAATTTACTCCGAGATCACTCAATATTTTATATAGTTTCCCGCCAATATTTCCACATCCAATTATGCCAACAGTTTGCTCCATCCATCTTGGTCGAACAGTATACAAAACTGAAAGAACATACTGCACCACAGCACCAGAATTGCATCCAGGGGCGTTAGCAAATTGAATGTTATTAAGCTTTAAGTACTCCTGGTCTATATGATCACTTCCAACTGTCGCTGACCCCACAAACTTCACCCTGCTCCCCCCTAAGAGCTCTTCATTTACTGCTGTCACCGACCTTACCAATAAGACATCAGCATTTTTTACATGACTTGCTGTTATATCTCGCCCAGGTAGTAATGAAATATCAGCATAGGGAGAAAATAACTCTCGGACTATAGGCATGTTGTCATCAGCTATAATTTTCATTCTATATTACCCTTTTCATGCAGATTTTTATTATAACGACTTAATTTCGGAAAACTTATAGAGAGAACAGTTAAATGGGTTTATCCCAGAAAATTCAGCAAGGGCCTGTACGAAAAATCGAGCGCGCAATGGCATAGGCTCGCGACACCAAACATGAGCTTGCTTAACTACAGATTGAAAAAAACAATCGCCAATGTCTACATCTCCAAGCAAATTATCAGCACTAGCGTGAAATGAATGCTGCGCTGCAATAGAAAAGATCCATTCCAAAGCTTGGGGCTTAATCTCAACAGTTTCAAACATTTTCTGCTGGGCCCTTGACCTTCCATCTGAATGATACCAGTAACCGTAATCTATTAATTTTCTCCTTTCTTCGCCAGCAAGGCACCAGTGTGCAACTTCGTGCAGGGCGCTAGAAGCATAATCACAACGAAAGATTAACCGATTAAACTCAAAATTGATGTCGGCTGGCATATAAAGCGGTTCATTTGCCCCGCCTTCAAGTTTGGTGTTGTAAGAAGAGACGAATAAACTATTGAAAATCTCAGTCAGCTGCTCTGCGCCCAAACTGTCTCTAATTTTGGAAGATCCAAAAATTCTTGTGTCGGGCATCAATTTAAGGGCCCCCTCCAAATTGTTAAAGCTAACAAGGCTATGTGCAAATCACGAATATTAAACACTTTCACATCAGTGATGTATTACTTTTAAAAAACATTACACTAGATGTTGTACTTTTATTCAAACAGTAGTACCTTATATTGTGTATTTAGTTTAAAATTAGCAACTCATAAAAATGACCTTGGCAAGCTGATATTCCCACTTCAGTTGCCTTAATTGGATAATATTTGAGGCCGTATTATGACTACCCCAACACCTAGCTACAATACAGATAACGTTATTGATATTTTTACTGGTCAGCCTCACCTTCCTTCTCGCGGTTCAAATATAATTCGGCTTGCTCCTGAATTTGATGGTCTTGAAATGATCTACTCAAATGAAACAAATCCTGATCAATTATTCAGTATTAAAATACTGTGCTGGGCACTTCAGTCTGATGGAGAAGTGGTTGGTCTGGTTCCATGGCTAGATGATCTGGTGCCCTGTACGCAGATACAAGACCCACTTAGTGGTAGCTGGGAGGGTTACTTGGATCCAGATAGCGATGAGGTTTCTTATGAGGCTCCTATTCATAAAGTTATAGAGCTTGAAACCGCTGCGGAACATTACGCAAGCTTCAGCAATACTCGAGAAGTGGTGCAGGAAATTCCTGATATTATCGGAACTCACGCTGTTCTCTCAAGCGATGGATTCAAGAATATAACCTTAAAAGAGGTGGTCAGCTGGAGGCTACTAAATACCGGCATTATAGAAAGCATGCTGATAGATGATGAAAAAGTTGTAAGCACGCCGGTCTTGCCCGGGGACAGTTGTCTTTATTCTGGAAAAACAGAGAAGGCATTCCGATATTTTTTTCAACATCATATTGCAAACAAAATTAAGGCTCGTGATCCCGAGGCTCTTGAAGCTATATCTATGCTCTTTGATTCATAATAATAGGTGCTGCTTTTACATGGACAGTTTCTTATTTTGTGTAATTTTTAAGAAATCATTTTTTGTAAGCAAATTACAACTTTCCGTCTCTTGATCAAATGTTAATACCACCTCACCCCGAGATATCTTAGTTCTTGCGCACTCAATTTTTTCACTCAAACTAATATCTCTATCCCCATAATCAGTTCCATCTCTGTTTATGAACTCTTCTATAATAGATTTTAATAAATCTGCTGGAATTTTATGTGGCGGTATTTCAATCATCAGCTTCCCCCCTTATCCATAATAAACTAGGTTACTGCTAACGAGCTCATCGCTCATTATCATCAATGACATGATAACATGCTGTTACACAGACAAAGGGTCTAGAATAATGCGCTATCTTACACTTACCATAATTTCTGATGACCGCTACGGTATAGTAGAAAAGGTTGCCGCGGTCATTTCATCCAATCAGGGCAGCTGGCTCGAAAGCAACATGTCAAGATTAGCCGGAAAATTCGCCGGAATTTTACTTGTCGCTGTTCCAGAAAAAAAACAATCCGATCTATTGATTGAACTGAAGGCCCTTAATAGCGAAGGCATTAGGATTATTGCAGAACCAACGACAGAATCCGAGCAGAATGCAGGAGAGCACTTGTTGTTGAGCTTGGTGGGCAATGATAGGCCCGGAATTATAGGCGAGCTTTCATCAATACTTGCTCGATTAGGCGCAAACGTTGAAGAATTGTGCACAAACTGTGAAGACGCCCCTATGAGCGCAGAGATTCTATTTAAGGCTTCTGCGATCATTAGCTTTTCAAGCTCCGACACTCAGCTTGAGGCTAACAGAGCGGTACTTCAACGCGAACTAGAGTCGCTATCTGACGACTTGATGATAGAGATAGAAGAGTTAAGCGATTAAGTCATCTTTGCTCAAGACTTAGCCCACAAGGTCTTTTAAAATTATTCCTACTCCGAATGCCATGCTGGCAGCAATTCCTCCGACAAGAACTGTCTCTAATCCAGAAAAAAACCAGTGATGAGAGACAAACCTCCCTTTCAGAGCGCCTACCCAGAAAAATGCAATACCAGTCATGAATGCAGCCCAGCCGAAAGCATTGTCAATAAGGCCGGGAGATATCCAGTTGGTCACATAAGATATTAACGGTATAAAGCCGACCAAACAAAAAGCACTAAAAGTTGCAAAGCCAGATTTGATTGGATCGTGCCCCTGTAAAGACATTCCATGCTCATCTTGAAGCATTGTATCTATCCAGGCTTCTTTGTCAGAAGTTATCACTTTAACTGCATCTTCAAGAAGCTGCCCCTGAAATCCTTTTTTAGCAAAGATTTGTCTAACTTCTTCTTCTTCACCTTCTGGATGTCTTTCTATCTCATCATTCTCCATTTGGCGAATTTTTTCTCGATTCTGGTTTTCTGCACGGGTCCCTAAATAGTTACTTGCAGCCATACTAAATCCATCTGCTAGTAAGTTCGCAAATCCAAGTATAATAATTACTTCTGCCGACATGCCTGCACCTGCAACACCAGCGACGATAGCAAATGTTGTGACAGCTCCGTCCACAGAGCCGTATATAAACTCTTTTAGATAAACAGAGTCTGGACCATCTTCAAGCCTTTGTGCAATTAAATGCGGCCGATGATGATCTTTATAGTGCTCTGAACTAGCTTCTTTTTTATGATTTCCCACAAATATCCTTAATTTTTAATAAACAATGCTACTAATTAATGATTCCGTATAATATAACAATAAACTTGATGGGTATGGGTATTTCTCTACTTATGTTTCAAGATAATTCAGAGCAACGGTAAACACTAAATACCAACAATCAAAAAGATCCTATAATTATGTTAAACATAGTTTTATTTGAACCTGAAATCCCACCTAATACTGGCAACATAATCAGGCTTTCAGCCAACACAGGGCTTTCGCTTCACCTCATCGAACCTCTAGGTTTTGAACTGGATAACAAGCGCTTGAGGCGAGCCGGACTGGACTATGCTGAGTGGGAAAAGGTCAAGATTCACGCTAACTGGAGTGAGTTTGTAAAAAATGAAGCTACTGAGCGGATATTTGCAATTAGTACAAAAGGTTCAGTTTGTTATTCAGACATAAAATTTAGAACTGGAGACACATTAGTATTTGGTCCAGAAACAAGAGGTTTATCAAAAGAGTTCCGCGAGGCGCTACCATCAGATCATGTGTTACGGGTTCCCATGAAACCAGCAAGCCGAAGTCTCAACTTGTCAAATACTGTTGCTCTTGTTGCATACGAAGCATGGCGACAGTTAGATTTTCAGGGCGCAATCTAATAAAGAGCATCCCAGGGATAATAAAGCATGCATAACCCATCGGAAATTAGACAGGCAAGCGAGGAAGACTGTATGACCATAGGTCTATTTTATGGTAGCTCTACCTGCTACACAGAAATCGTCGCAGAAAAAATAGCGGCCAACCTAAGCAAGGAAGGCGCAGATAAGCTAATAGTGAAACTTTACAATGTAATGGATGAGCCTGTTTCATCAATGGAGTTATATGATTACCTAATTATAGGTATACCTACCTGGGATTATGGCGAGCTTCAAGAGGACTGGGAAAAGGTCTGGAGCGCAATTGACACTCTAAATCTGAAGGGCACAACAGTGGCATTATTTGGGCTGGGTGACCAAATAGGCTATCCGGAATGGTTTCTCGATGCTATGGGCTATTTGTGGGCAAAAATATGCGCCCAAGGTGCAACAACTGTCGGGTACTGGCCTGTAAAAGGGTTTGAGTTTAGCCAATCTAAGGCTCTGACCCCAGATTTAAAATACTTTGTTGGTCTGGCAATCGATGACGAAAACCAATTCGAACTAACAGACAAACGTATTTCAAACTGGTGCGAGCAAATTCGTAAAGAGTTTAAATTGAATACCAACCTTCATCAGTCAATTCATATGTAATCTTGCTCGGGCAAGCAACAATGCAACAAAAAAAAACTACAATATCTGAAGCAGCAGTCAACTGGAATGATAAGGCTAAACCCAGCTCATTACTCTTTGATGGCTGTTATTTTGATAGCAATATCGGTATTCAAAAAAACCGATGCATGTTTTTAGAAAAAAACCTTCTTTCAGCACAACGGAGCTTCGATATGAAGCATTCATTTACTGTTGGTGAGACTGGTTTTGGTGCTGGAATAAATTTTTTAATCACAGCAAAATTATGGCTAAAATACTCTAGCAGTCAAAAAAAATCAGGGGTTCTTCACTTTGTTTCTGTAGAAAAATTTCCACTATCAAAAAAAAACTTACAACGAATTTTATCCTTAGTGCCGGAATTGTCCGAATTAGGAAAAGAGTTAATTGATATCTACCCTCCTCCAATTCCAGGAATCCATAAGCTGTATCTGAAAAATAAACGCATTGTATTAACTCTCATGTATGGCGATGGATACGACATGCTTTCATCAATTAGAAATAGCGACCATCCATTTTTCCAACGAAAAAATAACCCTACTTTTGATGCATGGTTTTTAGATGGATTTTCTCCCACCAAAAATAAAAATATGTGGTCAGAAAAACTTTTTGAGGTAGTGGCTAATTTAAGCAATTCAGGTGCTATTTTCCTTGCATCAACCTCAGAAAGTATTGTACAGAGAAGACTTGAAAAATACGGATTTGATATTAAGAGCTCCTCAAAAACTACTCATCCAGATAATACGCTTATTGGGAAATTTACAACTCCTTGCCTCCCTTTTATACCAGAAGATCAGTGGATTCCCTCTAGGTTTAATTCGTCGCATAAGGCTCCATGGTATTTAACCCCGAAGATAGCAAAACCGAAGAAAGCTATCGTTATAGGAGGAGGTATTGCAGGATGTTCTACAGCTAGAGCCTTGGCGGAACGAGGAATATCTGTAACTCTCGTGGAGCGCCACAAAAAAATAGGCCAAGAAGCCTCAGGTAACGCTCAAGGCATAATTTACCCTAAGCTTTCTTCCAGTATTTCAATGATTGCTCGTTTTGGTGTTTCTACGCTTTTAGCTGCCAGCAGATACTACGATAAATTTCTAGACAGTGACACAGATGCTACTTTTGGAAATAGGTGTGGTGTTTTGATTTTACCTAAATCTATCAGCGATGAGGAAAATTTTAAAAGTATAGCATTGCTTTTTCCTAATGATTTTGTCCGACTTCTTAACAACAAAGCCCTTGAACAACAAGCCGGGGTACCTTTGGCTAATACTTACGGATTATTTTTCCCTGAATTAGGATGGATAAGCCCCCCAAAAGTTTGCGAATCTTTAATACATCACCCTTTGATCTCGTTATGTACAGCTGAAGTCGAACAAATTGATTTTAGGCGCCCACTCAAAGGAAAGGGCAAAGTCTGGGTAGCACTGAATCATACAGATAACATCATAGAATCAGCACCAGTTATTGTTGTTGCCTGCGCCTTTGATAGCAGTAAATTTAACCAAACTAACCATTTGCCTTTGACTAAAGTCCGCGGACAAACAACAGCAATTCCTCAAACCAAAGAAACTCATTCTCTTGATACTATTCTTTGCGGCGATGGTTACATACTTCCGCCACTTGATGGAATGCACACCTTAGGGGCAACCTATAGCTTAAATGAAAATCAAACAACTAATCGACTAACGGATCATAAAACTAATATTCGGCAAATCGGGGCCATAGACAGTGTATTAGGCAAAAATTTTATTACTATCAATGAAAATTCCCTTGAAGGAAGAACCTCATTTCGATGCGCAACACCTGATTTTTTACCCATAGCTGGTCCAGCCCCAAAGTTGGGTGACTATATAGCCAGCTATAAGCTAATGCAGAAAAATGCGCGCGCTCATATCCCTGTTGCAGGTCCCACATGGGAAGGCTTGTATTTAAATATCGGGCATGGATCAAGAGGATTAAGCTATGCTCCGATGTGTGCTGAACTTGTCGCTAGCCAAATCTGTAATGAAATCCCTCCATTAGAGCTAGATTTACGGCAGGCATTACATCCTGGTCGTTTTATTATCCGAGATATAAAACGAGGTAAACTATAAAATTAATTTTTCTGTCAATAATGGCTAGATGTCATCTCGGCATGTAGAATGCCGGTATAATCAAAAATCCCATAATTCAGGCCTTACAATGGATACTAATATAAACCCAATGGCTTGCCCTGCCTTCGAATTATTGCGTAAAGAGCACATTGACTCCCTTAATATTGAAGTATCCGAGTATCGTCATCGAAAAACAGGGGCGCAGCACATACATATAGCAGCCGAAAATACCGAGAATGTATTTTTAGTAGCACTTAGAACTGTGCCAACTGACTCTACAGGAATTGCTCACGTCCTCGAACATACAGCTCTATGTGGAAGTGAGAAATACCAAGTACGCGACCCTTTCTTCATGATGGTGCGACGCTCCTTAAATACATTCATGAATGCTTTTACAAGTTCCGACTGGACGGCATACCCGTTTGCAAGTCAAAACAAGAAGGATTTTAATAACTTATTGGATGTATATCTGGATGCTGTTTTCTTCTCTCGCTTGGATGAGTTAGATTTTGCGCAAGAAGGACATCGTGTAGAGTTCAAAGAACCTGGTGATATAAAATCAGAATTAGTCTTTAAAGGTATTGTTTTTAACGAGATGAAAGGCGCTATGAGCTCAATTAGCTCAACTTTATGGCACACACTTTGCAAACATCTTTACCCTACTACTACCTACCAGTTTAATAGCGGAGGAGATCCCGAGCATATCCCAGACCTTACTCACGACCAACTAAAAGCATTTTACAAAACCCATTATCACCCTTCTAACGCTATATTTATGACATTCGGAGACATGACTCCGGAAGAGCTGCAGAATAACTTTGAGTCCAAGGCGCTACATCGATTCGATGCACTTGATTCGACAATCTCTGTTCCGGATGAGATGCGCTATTCTAGACCTATTGCAATTCAGGAAAGTTATGCTCTAAACGAGGAAGGCGGCGAAGGCAAGACACATATTATAGTTAGCTGGCTCCTTGGCAGCACAGCAGACCTTCAAGAAAATATGGAGGCTCAGCTGTTATCCAGTATTTTGTTAGACAACAGCGCATCACCCTTGCAAAAAGCGCTGGAGACAACTAGCTTAGGTACGTCACCTTCACCTTTGTGTGGCCTTGATGATTCACAACGAGAGCTTTGCTTTGTCTGTGGCATCGAAGGCAGCGATAAAGATAACGCAGACGCACTAGAAAAACTAGTTATCGACGTATTGAATGATGTTGCAGAACATGGTGTTCCCCAGAAAGAAATAGAGGCTTCGCTTCACCAGCTCGAGCTTCACCAGCGTGAAATAGGTGGTGACGGCTATCCTTACGGCTTGCAACTTATATTAACAGCCCTAACAAATGCAACCCACAGGGGTGATCCAATCGCTTTACTTGATATTGACCCTGTCCTAAAAAGACTGCAGCGCAGTATCCAGGACCCCGATTATATTAAGCAACTAGTTCGTCGACTGCTTTTGGATAACAACCATAGAGTAAGGCTTACATTGGTGCCTGACACTGAATTGTCGAAGAAAAGAGATGCTAATGAAGCTGAACGCTTATCAGCCATAAAAGCAAACTTAGATGAAGCAGGCAAGCAGGCTGTGGTAGACAAATCGATACAGCTAGATAAACGCCAACAGCAAAAAGATGACGAGTCAATATTACCTAAAGTTGGACTAGAGGATATTCCAAAAGAAATATTACGCTCTCCTTCTCCAAGAGACCATAAAGGATCTCCATTCCTAAACATTTATAATACTGGTACTAACGGACTTATATACCAACAAACCGTTATTCAGTTGCCCAAATTAACTGAGCAGCAAATAAACCTTCTTCCCATATACAGCAATGGTCTTACGGAGTTAGGAGTTGCAGGAAAAAGCTACCTAGATACGCAGCGCTGGCAATCTCAAATCAGCGGAGGAATCAACGGGTATTTAAGCGCTAAGGGGCTTCCAGGTAATGCAGAAATTCTGTCTGGACACTTAACTCTCTCGACCAAGGGTCTAGTAAAAAATCAAGCTCAACTAACAGATTTAATGCAAGCCACTATAGAGCAACCTAGATTTGATGAGCTCACTAGAATCCAAGAGCTCGTAAAACAAACTCGGGCGCGACAACAGTCTAGCATTACTGGTATTGGTCAACGGTTAGCTATGGCTGCCGCTTCACGCGGGGTAAATTCAGGAGCAAAGCTTGCACACCAATGGGGTGGTCTAGAATCAATTCGGTACACTAAGCAGCTAGATACTTCTCTGATAGCAAGCCATCAGCTGACTAGTCTCAGCGATCAGCTCTTTGAGCTGCATAAGCTTGTAATGAAAGGCCCTAGAAAGCACCTATTAATAGGAGAAACCGCCAAACTTGATTGCGAAAGTCTAGCAAAAAACCCATGTTACGCAGCATTAGATAACGCAGAATTTAAGGCCTTTAATCCTAGCAGTGAAATTCACCGCGTCTCGGAATTTTGGAAACTAAATACACAGGTTAACTTTTGTGCGAAATCGTACCCAACCGTACCTATAGCTCACCCAGACGCTGCGCCCCTGACTGTATTAGGCGACTTTCTTCGTAACGGATATCTTCACAGAACAATTCGAGAGCAAGGCGGAGCATATGGAGGGGGAGCTCTTCAGGATAGCGGTATTGCAGCCTTTAAGTTCTTTTCTTATAGAGATCCCCGCCTAGCAGAGACACTAAACGATTTTGATTTGTCCTTAAAATGGCTGCAGGATGAAAAGCATGAATGGAGACAAGTGGAAGAAGCAATTTTAGGGGTTATAAGTTCTATTGATAAACCATCCTCTCCTGCTGGTGAAGTAATACAAGTATTTCACGCAGAACTTTATGGTAGAAAACAAGCAACCTTAGAGCTTTTCAGAAACCAAGTAAGAGAAGTGGTCTTGGAGGACTTAAAAAGAGTTGCTGATGTGTATCTCAAGGAGGAAAATGCCAGCATCGCGATAATAGGTAACGATGAAAGCTCTACTGCTGCAGGCATATTAAATCTTTCACTGATGACTATTTAGGATATCACAAATGTTCCAAACAATATTAGAGCCACGTTTTTCAGAAACAGATATTCTTGGTCATATCAATAACACTGTTTTTCCTGTTTGGTTTGAGGTCGCTCGACAAGATATCTTTAAATTAGTGCACCCAAAGCTTACTCGTCATGATTGGCCAATGATCATTGCTCATATAGATGTTGATTTTATCAGCCAAACTGAATATGGCAGCAATGTCACCGTCAACACCAGTGTTCAAAAAATTGGCAATAAATCATTTGTATTGGCTCATGAGGCCTGGCAAAGTGGATCCTTGGTAGCCAAAGGCAGCGCTGCTCTTGTATGGTTTGATTATATTCAGCAAAGCAGTCATCCGATTCCCGAAAAGATATGCGCTCTGCTCCAAAAACATCTGCAACCGGTATCATAGTAATAAATACTATGCAGACTTCTAGAGACTCAACAATTGATTTTTCATATTTTATCGATGAAATTTCTACAGGAGTATTATCCTCTTGGGCAAAAATTCTTCCTAAACAAATAGAGGAAGCTATGTCAGCAAAGCGCTGGGGTGACTTGCCTGCTTGGGAAACAGCTATCAGAAATTTTCCTCAAATTACCCCTTCTAGAGTAGACCTAAAAAATGGTGTGTTGATTGGAAGCACTAGTGATTGTAGTGAAGAAATAAGGGGCTTACTTAGAAAACAGCTAATGGGGTTACATCCTTGGCGGAAAGGACCTTTTGATCTACACGGACTTCATATTGATTCAGAATGGCGCTCAGACTGGAAATGGAGTCGAGCACTTCCTCACATATCCTCACTTAAGGAACGACTAGTATTAGATGTTGGTTGCGGAAACGGTTATCACTGCTTAAGAATGCTTGGAGCAGGAGCGAAAAGAGTTATAGGTATTGACCCGTCTGTAAAATTTATTTATCAATTTCATGCCATCAAGCATTTCATCAATCAATTACCACAACTAAAGGCAACCCCTGAGAAATATTCTGTCGATGTTCTTCCAGTCAGTATTGAAAGCATGCCTAGCCAATTGAAGGCCTTTGATACAGTCTTCTCAATGGGAGTTCTCTACCATCGTCGATCGCCGATTGCACACCTCGTTCAACTCCAAAACCTCTTACGTAGCGGGGGTCAAGTTGTATTGGAAACACTTATAATAAACGGCGGACCTGGCGACGAACTTGTCCCAAAGGGTCGTTATGCCAAAATGGCAAATATTTGGTCACTGCCTAGCGCAGAAACAGTATTATCCTGGATGGAGCGGTGTCAGTTCAAGAATTGTCGAATAGTAGACGTCACTACCACTAGCATAAATGAGCAAAGATCAACTGATTGGATGCAGTTTGAATCATTAGAGAATTTTCTAAACCAAAGCGACCACAAGTTAACTTTAGAAGGTCACCCCGCCCCCTTAAGAGCCATATTTGTAGCCGAAGTATAATTCTAAATATACAAAATTAATCGGCAACCTCAATGAGCTCGGTACGCAAATTGAACTGAGCGTGTATTTGAGAACACCAAAGATTAAGACGGCTTGAAGAAAGCTCAGACTGTTGATCCTCATCCAGTGCCAATCCTACAAACCACTTTTTAGAATCATCTCCCAGAGTGATCTCCGCTTTTGAAGCAACATAGTCATAACCATCTACGGGCCAATAGCCCACTATATTGGTCGCTGTTTTGCTTACTACATTATAGAGCAACCCCATAGCATCTAAGAAGAAATCAGCATAGCCAAATTGATCCCCAAGACCCACAAACGCAACTGTCTTGCCGGAAAAATCTATCTCTTCAACATCACTCCAAAAATCCTCCCAATCTGATTGAATTTGACCAAAATCCCAAGTTGGAATTCCAAGGATAAGTTTGTCATAGTCTAGAAAATTGAGTTGTGTAACTTCTGCAATATCATAAATATCAACCGTCTTCACTCCAAGCCTTTGAGCAATTCGGTGCGCTATAGCTTGCGTATTTCCATCATCACTCCCAAAAAATATTGCAATTTTTGTCACTATACATCTCGATATTTTATATTTTAAGCACAACTACTTAAAAGAATCGGTTAATTTGCAGCTGGACATAATCATCTTGACTGTATGCATAAGATGGCTCATCTAGCCCTGATTGAGTTGTTAATCTTACCTCTAGCTCTAGTACAATATTTTCTTTAAAGCGAGTTTTCGCCTCAATATTATAAAAAGTTTCTGATGTTTTTTTGTCGACAATAACTCCGGCCAGAACTGAGCCGTCTTGCATGTTGTTTGACGTCCATCTGGTACCAATGAACATATCATTATCAGCAGTGGTAACCGCCTCATATGCAGGACGATTATCATACTGGTATTCTATGAGCACTCCAATATCACTTACACCCTCAAAAATCTGGTAAAAAGTGTACTCAAGTCCTGCTACGGTAGCAAAAATAGACTTATCATACCCATCTCTAACAAGAGCCTCCAACTTCCAAAGCCATGCATCTTTAGTATACTGAAGGTCAAGTCCAATCTGTTCAATTTGATCATACTTAAGAAAAATATTTAAGTTGTCGAAACTGTTTTCTAGCCTAGGATCGCGACTAGTACCTTTAAAATAATGCAACCCCAAATCTACTTCGCCAAAGTAATGGCTATATCGAAAAGCAAAATCTAGATGTCTTCTTTTACTTCCTGATTCATATTTTGCATCGTCAAAATTAGCCGGTATCTGAGTTCTAAAACGCCCTTCTTCGCCAGAAAAAGATCTCTCACGGAAATAAGGCAGCAAGTAAAAATTAAGTAAACCCCAGTCTTTTTGAAATGCCAAGTTCGCCATCGGTTGGCCCAGTTTATCCTCCTGATCAGTGTTTTCAACTAAATCAGTTTGATTGATGATATCTACAAGATGTGCCGACTCAGTAACACCCCAAAAAACCTTATTAACACCCAAAAGAAGCTTCACGTCATCGCTCTTGTATGACCAGTAAGCTTCTCTTAAATCATAATGAGATCGCTTTTTATCATTTTCATCCCATCGAACAAACGGAATAAAGGATACCTGCTGATTGCCGTCATGACTGCTCCAGCGGACCTCCAATTCACCAGCAAACGAATATTCTGTATCACTAGAATTTTGATTCGACCATAGCGCATCTTGCGTGAAGCCGCGAAACTGAAGTGCGACTTTTCCGCTAACATCTAGTTTTTTATTTACGGAAGCAGCATGACTTAATTCTGGTAGAAAAAGAACCCATACAAATGCCAAAAATGCTGCTTTAAAAAGAGATATAACCAAATTGTACCTCAATTAAGTTACCTTAAACTCGAGAGTCGACCCTTTAAGAAATCGCTATTGCTCAAGCCCACCTTAAATTTATACTCACCATAGACGAGATCACTGTTTTTTTTCGTCTGCAGGTTCTTCATTGTCAGCAGATGGGGTCGCCAATACTTATTCTTGTATAGCCGGTAATCTTTGAGTCTGAGTTCTTTTAGCAAGCTTCCCTTTCGGTCGTAAAACTCTATTACTCTAAGCTGGTATTCAATACTATCGACCCATACTATTTGTTTTGTATATCCAGAATTTTCATAAAGGGGAGCACGCTCAACTACATCACAAATAAGCACTCCGCATGACTCTTGCCTTAGATATTCATACTTAAACTTGTTTAGCTCGCTAGCAGTAAAGTCTTCAAATGCAAATTCGGATCCTACAAATGGACCAGACTTATTCTTTGAAGAAATCCTTTTTACTCTTTTCAGGGCAGGAAGATAAAGCCACTGATCGTCTGATTCGAGCATCTTTGCATGAGAAAGTAACGCGGTGCCCTCAATATCTTTTGGTGTTGAAAATAATATCAGACTTTTGTCTCCAACAGACTCATTGGGTATTTCCAGTGTTTTTAGTCGCAATGTTCTAGTAGCTTTTTTTCCAGCTGCATTTTGCAGCACCATTGTCATTTTTACTTCGCTATCACTAAAGCCCCGATCAGATCGATCAGATCTAGCAGCAATATCGAAGCCTTTTTGTTGCATATTTTCTGCCAGGGCGCTGGAAGAAATCCACTGCGCTACCAGTAAAATAGTCATATAAAAAATTGGATGTATGCCTACGACACGATTTTTAACTAAGTTCAAATTTAAGTATCCTTGATAGTTTCTTCTTGATTATCGCACGCTTCGCAGCGGGATATTCTTACACCTCTATTCTTTAGTGTGTTTTTTATCAATTATTAGCAAAAGAGCCGGTAGTAACAAAAAATCTAGAAATATAGCAAATAATATTGAAAAAATTGTCATCAGCCCTAAGTCGACATTCATTTTGAAAGCTGAGGCTGTCAAGACAAGAAAACCGCATATTAAAATTATTGTATTGACAACAATAGCCATACCAACATTAGAAAATGCATAACGGATTGACTCCTCTACTGATAAGCCTTTTTCATTTTTTGCACGAACATATTTAGATAAAAAATGAACAGTATCGTCAACAATAATCCCCAGTGAAATGGAGGCAACCGTAGCTACCGAGAAGCCTACCTCACCAAAAAGTAACGCCCAAGCACCGAAGGTCATTAATAAGGGAAGGCCGTTGGGAATCATGCTCAGAAGTCCTAATCGAAAACTTCTAAGCGCAAACATCATGATCATCGCTATAGCTAAAATTGCAACAATTGTGCCAAATATCATGTTGTGTATGTTTCGCTCTGTGATATAAGTAAACATGACTTGCGCACTAGTAGGCTGGGATTGCATATACTCAGGTAAATTATCAGCCATCCATCTACGAGAGTTTTCCAAGAATTGTTTTGTCTCACTAGTGCTGGCCTTTTGCAGCATCGCTGTGACTCGAGTTGCCGATTTATCAATATTTATACGGTCATTTAAGTCAAGTCCATATGGCAATGATAGCTCGTAAAGCAACAAGTATTGAGCCGAGAGCTCACGGGTATCGGGCGTGCGATAGAAAGCCTCATCATCGCCATGCATATTTTTATTTAAACGCTTCATTACATCAGTAATAGAATAAACATGCAGCACTCCAGCCTCTGCTGCGAGAAAGTCAGTAAATTTTTCAAGATGCTTGAGGTATTCGGGCTCACTAATCCCACCGGAGTTTAATGCAGGAACAGAGAACTCAACCGGATATAAACCAAAACTTTTAAGCGCCTGATCTGATTCCCTTCGAAACTCAACACGCTCATCAAAATACTCAACCCATTGATCGTTAAAATCTATAGTTGGAATAAATCCTGAAAAAGTGAGCACCAAAAGACCTACGCACACTAATATTATACGGTAACTAGATATTACAAAATCAGCCAGCAGGCTCATGATTTTTTGTGCCCACTCAACCTTTTCAGTAAACCTTATTTTAACGGGCAATAGGCTAATCACTGCTGGAAGGAGTGTGATAGAAAGCAGCCAGGCTGACAAGATACCTACAGCTGTGATGTTTCCTAGGTGCCAAAAGGGAGGGGAGTCAGAAAAATTAAGGGCAAGAAAGCCGACAATTGTAGTTATTGACGTAATAGTAACTGGCATAAAATTCAGTCGCACAGCTTCTAATATTGCTTCAGCCTTTGTAAGACCCTCTCGCATAAGTACCCGAAGAGATATCAATATATGAATAGAGTCAGCAACTGCAAGCGTAAGTATAACGGTGGAAGCGCTCATAGATATTGGAGTCAACTTTACCCCAAAAAAACCTGCTACCCCCATACCAATTACAGTAGAGAAGGCGACTACTAAAAAAATTACAACTGTTCCAGCGAAAAATCTTAGTATGAGCCATGACATCACCAATATCACAATAAACATTAAAGGCGTTAAGGTGCCAGCATCATGCAAACCGACCTCTGAGAAGGCATTGTTGAGCATTGACACGCCGGTAAGATATATATTTATTTCACTAAACTCTGTCTCCATTTTGTCACGCAAATCTCTTGCTGCTGAGACAGCCTCAGGAACCTCCAGTAAATTAACTTCTGGATATTGCAACACAACATTAATAGCCGTCACTCCGCCAGAAGAAGTAACTAGATTATTCAATAAAAGTGGCTCATTTAGCGCTATTTTTTTTCGGAGAAGTAATTCGTCTAAAGACAAATTTTCAGCAGCGACAACAAGATCTGAGACTATCAAGTTATCGCCAGTTGCATTTGTGTACTGAAAATTACTTATAGAATCTACACGAATTGCATAGGGTATTTTCCAAGCTTCAGCTGTCAGTTTTTCTACAAGAGCCAGGGTCTTGTTAGTAAATGCAGCGCCGGCTTCTTTTTTAGCAGGCTCAATGACAAACAATATATTATCATTTTTTGTATATGTAGCCTGCAGGTCCTCAAATGCAGCAAGCTCAGGATTTTCATCGGAAAAGAAAACACGATAATTGGACGAGAACTCCAGCTTACTCATACCCTGAGCAAAACCAACAGTGACAGCGATAACAAGTAGCACCACAGCCCATCTATATCTAATAACGCCGCTAGTCCATCGCAGCGAGAATTCATCTATTGCTTTAAAGTAGCGCTCCATTAATTTTCCTCATGCACGTCCAATCGGATAGATTAGCCGACCACCTCAAAAAGAAACAAATTTGTTAGATGGCGCACCCGGAAGGATTCGAACCTTCGACCGCTCGGTTCGAAGCCGAGTACTCTATCCAGCTGAGCTACGGGTGCATTAATTTGGGTTAACAATTATATCTGAGCTTCTACATCAAGGGCTATAAAAATCATATTAGACACAAACAAAATGTCAAAAAATCCTATAAATTTACCACAAGGGCTTATGTATAGAATGATAGAGTTCATAGCTTCTAAATAAGCTTTTTGTTGAATGGCGCACTCGGAAGGATTCGAACCTTCGACCGCTCGGTTCGTAGCCGAGTACTCTATCCAGCTGAGCTACGAGTGCATCAAGGGCGCGTAATATAAGAAAATGACGCTTTTTAGTCAAGCTGAAAAGTCGTGATTTTTGCAATTAGCCATTCTGATTGCTGAAGTTGAGGGATTTAACATAATGCCCCACCAAGCAACAAAAGATTAACCTTAAGTTAATGATAACCTATAATCATTGATTTAGACTGTAAATCTCAGGTTATTCTGACGATATCAAAAGATTAGGAGCTGTAGGTTTGAATAATAGCTGGCTTGGCGTAAATCCCACCACTCTGACTGCATGGAAAGAATTAAAACAACATGCAGCATTATTAAAAGAAAAACGAATAGCAACTTTATTTGCCGAAGATACACAGAGATGTGAGAGTTTCTCGCTGAAGTATAACGATTTTATGCTAGATTTTTCAAAAAATTTAGTCACAAAGGAAGTTATGCAATCACTATTCTCTTTAGCAAATCAGGCAGGGCTTAAAGCTCGTGCAGATGCTTTTTTCTCTGGCGAGAAAATTAATACTACAGAAAAAAAACCTGCTTTTCATATGGCGCTAAGGGGGCACAAGAAAGATAACTACAGGATCGAAAATAACCCCATACACGACCGTGTTGCCTCAACACTTGACCATATTGAAGATATAAGCGAAAAGGTCCGCAATGGCCTTTGGTTGGGCTCCACTGGCAAGTCGATCAGAGATATAATACATATTGGTGTTGGGGGGTCTGACCTTGGCCCTAGAATGGCATGCCAAGCACTTCGAATTCATGCGCATGAATTGATAAATGTACATTTTATTTCTAGTGCTGATGGATCCGAGGTGTTGGCGACTACTAAAAAGTTAAATCCAGAAACCACACTCGTCATTATTGCCAGTAAGTCGTTCACAACAACAGAAACAACACTTAACGCAGAAACTGCAATGAAGTGGCTAAAAGAATCTCTGGGGCTAGAAAGCCCACAATCATCAACGCATGTCATCGCTGTAACAGAGAACATCAAAAAAGCTAAACTATACGGTATTGAAGCCTCAAGAATTCTTGAGCTCGAGGAATGGGTTGGGGGGCGTTTTTCATTATGGTCTAGCGTCGGATTATCGGTGTCTATATATATAGGCTTCGATAACTTTAAAAGCATGCTAAATGGCGCGCGCGAAATGGATATTCATTTTAAAAATACACCATATAAAAATAATCTACCTGTATTGTTGGCGTTAATAGGCATCTGGAATAATAACTTCTTGCATGCGCACACATATGCAATTATTCCATATTGTGAGCGACTGTCTCATCTCCCAGCATATCTTCAACAACTAGAGATGGAAAGTAATGGCAAGTCTGTTTCACTCGATGAAAAAAAAATAGAGTACCCAACAAATCCAATAGTATGGGGTAAGACCGGTTCTGATGCACAGCATGCATTTTTTCAGCTTTTACACCAAGGCACCCATTTTATTCCCGTGGACTTTATTGGCTTTGTCAACGACCAAACGAGCGACCAAAAACATCATAATTTTCTACTAGCTAACCTCATTGCCCAATCGTCTGCACTTATGTTGGGCAGGCCGGATGAAGAATTGTCTTTGCATAAAAACTATTTAGGGAACAAGCCATCTAATGTTCTTTTAATTGATGAATTAACACCTTCAAATTTTGGCTCGCTGATAGCTCTTTATGAGCACAAAGTTTTCGTTCAAGGCAGCATATGGAATATCAATTCATTCGATCAGTGGGGCGTTGAATTGGGGAAAAGAATGACAGAAGAAGTATTGTATCCGCAAAAAACTTTAAAGGAAGCTGATCCTTCGGCAATGTTCCTTGCAGGCTATACATCAGAACACTCACAAAAGAAGCTTTGACTTTAAGTTCAACTATTGTCTTTTACTATAAGATTACTAAGCATTAAAAAAGGCCCATACGGGCCTTTTTTAATGCTTAGTAATGCAACCTTCCGGCAAAAACAAACACATGTTTCCGCCGAAAGGAGAATACTTTCAGCTATCTATCTTCACTGAAGATAAACTTAGGTTTGAATATATAAGCCATTGAGGGCATTAGGAATAAAGCACTGAAGGCTGATACGGCCAACCATATCCCAATTAACATACCCATTTCTGCTTGGAAGCGAAGCGAAGAATAGAGCCAAACGCAAACACTAGCAATCAAGACAAAGGCAGTGACCAATACACCTCGTCCGGCGCAATGTAAAGATAAGGATATAGACTCAAGAACACTCTTACCAGAGTCAAATTCCATCTTCATTCGATCACAAATATAGAGTGCATAATCTACGCCAAGACCAATACCTAAAGCTGCTACAGGGACAGTATTGATGTTCATACCAATATTCTGCCAAGCCATAAACGCAAAGGTAACCATGTTAGCTAGAACCACTGGAACCATAAAGAACATACCAGCGATACTTGATCGATAAACAAGAATACACATCATTACAAGTATGAATAACGCAAGTGCAATTGACTGGATTTGACCAGACAAAATTACCTCATTCACTGCTGCAATCACACCAATTGTTCCGCCAGCAAGACTGATATTTACATCAGGATTGGCTGCTTGGAATTTCTTGACCCTTGCAACTGCTGTTTGAATGGTAGGACCTTGACGATCCGCAAAGAACATAGTGATAGACGCATTCATACGGTTTACATCCGTAAAGCGATTAAGATCACCAGGCTCTGCTGCCCTTTCATACATATAAATCAACTCAGCGTTGTTAGTTGTAGTAGCACCAAGTTCTGTGTATCTAAAGTTACCTTCTCGAAGAGTCTCATTAACAGATGGGAGAATGTCAGAGAGAGATATACTTCCTCCAATCTGGTCTTGCTCTTCCATGTAACGCTGAAAACGTAACATTGTATCCAAAACATGGACATTTTTGATCTGATTTTTTTCTTCGCGGCCAACAACTACAAACATTCTGTCAGATCCAGGAAACTTATTGTTAATTGCAGTCGAATCAGCATTGTATAGAGCATCTGGCCACAAAATCGGAGATCCAGGATTTGCATCTCCGATTGTTAGATCAACAGCTCGGTAGCTACATCCAATAAATATGACTGCTGCGAGAGTAACAACGACATATCTAGCTCTTGTCGAAGCAACACTTACACATAAGCTAAGAAAAGGACGTATCACTAGCTTATCAAGGTTCAATGGATGAGCGTAAGCTTTAGGTTTCTTAACATATGACAACAGTATAGGCGTAATCACGATTGAGCTTACTGCAACTGTTGCAACCCATACTACCGCAAGCACAACTAATTTCTGCAACAAGGGTATTGGGCTGATCGCAACAACTGTCACACAACCAGCGTCTGTACCAATGCCCAGCAATCCAGGTCTTAGCAAGTCCTTTAAGGTCACTTTAGCAGCTGTATAAGAATCGGCGTTATCTCCTTGATGTTCAATTTCTTCATGGAAACGAGTGATCATCTGGACCGAATGCGACACCGCTCGTGCCGTAATGAGCATCGCCACCACTACAACTAGGGGATCAAAGTGAATCCCTACTAAATTAGCTACACCTAATGCCCAAATAGCACTTATAGCACCCGCCAGTAATGGCAAAAGTGTTCCACGCCAAGTTCGGTTAATCAAAAACAAGAGTATCAAAAAGATTAATCCAGCGTATGTAACTAACTCCATAGTCTCAGGAAGAAAATGATCCACCCAGCCATAGAGAATAGGGTTACCTACCAGAGAAATATCAACTGCATCATTATCGAGTCTTCGTACAAGTTCGTAGGCTTGCTTGTAAGCAAGGTTCGTATCGAGCCTGCTATCAAAAAAGTCAACTGTGATAAGAGTTGCAGAAAGATCTTTTGATACATATGGCCCATAAACTAAAGGACTACGTAGAATGGCTTCTTTAATACGGTCAATATCAGCCTGAGTTTCTGGAAGATTAGGCCACATATAAGGAAAGCTTTGAATCCCCTCAGTAGAAGCACGAACTTCTTTCAATTTTTTACCAGCTATTGAGTATATTTGAAACTCATTGATTGCATCAACTTTATACAACCCGTTGGTCAGTGCATGAATCTGCTCCAGTACAGGCATTTGGAATATATCACCTTTTGTTGACTGGACCATAAAGGTGATGATGCTTGTACCACCAAAAGTTTTCTTAAACTTTTCATGAATTTTAATATACGGGTGGCTTCCAGGTTGCAAGTCCTCAAAGACAGTTTTCACGTCTATGCGTACTGCAAATGTAGCAAGGACGGCAGTTATGGCAAGTACTACCAATAAAACCTTTTTCCTTTGCTCTATACAGAAAAGTGCAAATTTCTCTAACATTCTATTCTCCAACAATCAGATTTAGTCTGAAACAAGCAGACTCAAACAATAAATGTTTTTGTTACTCGTGCAAAAGTGTCCACTTACCAGATTTTAAATCTAGCGAACCTACAGTTGCACCGACTGCCAAGGCTTTCCCGTCAACAATTTCCATCTCAGAGTGAGATGTATAATCAGTGATTGAAATATTCATCGGCTCGAAATCCTTGAGATCACTAGTAAATGTCATCCATTTACCTTTGTTTCCAATAGCAACCCATCTGTCAATCGACTCTGACCATTGCACATCCATCATGTGCTCAGTCATGCCTGACACCGAAGGCGCTATGTAAGTCCACGTTTCTCCAGCATCCATTGTGCTGACAGTAACTCCTGCTAGACCAACTATAGTGATTTCATTCTCATTCTTTGCGTCAATAGCTCCAAAACTGTTTGGGCTTTCAGACTGTTCTTCTTCCCATGTGACCCCATCATCGCGGGTAGTAAAAATGCGCCCATATTCTGCGGCTACATAATATGTCCCATCGACGGTTTTGACGATATCGTTCATAAAGATATCATCAAGCTCACAGCTGCATTCAGCTTTGAGTCTAGACCAAGTTTTACCATAATCTTTAGAGCGTAAAACTGCACCCATTTCACCAACAGTCACTGCTTCACCGCCTGCGTAGGTGTGCACTTTAAGTAATTTGTTTGCTATATCAGACTTTGGAGAGGAAACAGAAATCCAATTTTCTCCGGCATCTTCTGTGATTACAATCACACCGTCGTTTCCAACAGCCACTGCCCGATTAGAATCGCCCTTCCAGGCTGAAATATCCTGAAAGTGTTTCATGGTTTTTGAATCTTGCTGTTTCCATGAGACGCCTGCGTCTTTTGAAGTCAGAATAAGCCCATAGTTGCCTGCAGCAAGATAGTTATCGTCACCTCTATGGGTGATACCGTATACCCTATCTCTAACATTAATAGCAGCAGGAACAACTTCGTTGATAATAACCGTAGGCTTGACGAACAGGCCTGCATAAAGCAGCGTTCCAACAATTGCCCAGGGTAAAATTCCTATTATTGTGAGTACAAACCGTTGAATAGCAGTTTTCTCGTGTACAGCAGCGTTCATAACACCCCCAAAAATAAACTGACATGGCATTCAATTGAAGCCATAAAAATTCTATATAACTAAGCCGAATATTACTTGTATTATTACTATTCTTTCTCTTAAAAAAAACATCCCGGAAAAGGCTGCTGACAGAATACATCAACAACCCTTCCACGGAATGGTCTAGATTGGTACTAACGTGCCAACTGAATAAGTGTTTTCAGTGTTACGTCTTCTTCTTGCACAGAGTCAGGGTTAGCTTTCATGTTAGAAGACCAAGTAGTTGAGAACTCAGCTTTCCAATCAATGATGTGACCAACAACTGGCATCAATGCTTGATAACCATCATCGCCATAATCTATACGATTTTGGAAGATAAAGGTTTTCCAGAATTTACCGTTTTTGTCATAGGCTTCACCCAGGTAAGGACGTGGGTAATCTATTTCCATGTAAACGATTTTCTTGCTGTAAGGATGCTCGTCAGGAGGAGTTCCCTCAATAACGTACACTTCACGTGGTTCCCATTGAACTTGCTCATTAGGGAAGAAGTGAGGAGGAGTATCCATATCTACTGCAGGGAATTCCTTAATAGTATTTTTAAACGCAAGGTCAACAGTAACTAAAGGAGCATGAGCAATAGCCCAGATCCAACGCTTACCAGTCAACGTAACATTTTTATACTTAGTAGGTACCGCATCCCAAATATCCCAGTCATCATATAACTGAACTGTTCCACCGATTGGATCCATCCATGCGTTACCTGAAAGACGACGTGCACGACGCACAGACTTTAGGTATGCATAAACATCATCAGGCTTCTGAGATGTTGGATCGTTGTAGCGTACAGAAAAGATTCCGATGCCTTTAATATCTTGCGGATAGATTGCAACAAGTACAGTCTTTTGCAGGATAGTGCCATCACCTTCAGATACTGGACCACCGTCTAAACGGCCTTCCATATAGTAACGACGTGCCCACCAACGCTGAATACGCTCCATACCTGAGTGAGCATCCAAGAATACCCAAGAGATATGACGTAGATCCATTGTTGCACCATAAGTAGGTGAACGTAGGTTCCAGATCAGTTTACAACCTGCAGCTGGATCATCCATGCTTACTTTTTGTGGATCGAAAAACATACCAGCTTTCCAATTACTAACAACACCACAGTTACTACCATTAGCTGGAGCACCGTAAACAACATCGTCGGCGCCATCTATTGTAGCTTGCATGTATTGCGGATCCATTTCGATAAACTCTGAATGACGAGTATTGATCATCAGGGCTTGCTCGCGAATCATCCACTCAACGTTGTCAGTAATCATACTTCCAACAGTTTTTCCTTCAAAACAAAGACCTTTTACAGCATCAAAGTTTGAAGCTTGGATAACTACACCTGCTTCCATTGCTTCGCCAGTACAACCGCCTGTCGCTTCAATAGGAGAAGGACCGCCATCCCAGCGTCCTGCTGCTGGTGGCTCGCCATAAAATGCTGCGTTTGGTTTAGTACCATCAGCAGTTTTAGCTACATAGCCTTTAGGCTTACTAGCATCATCCGCCCAATCTGCTTTAGCAAGAGCTTGTGACGCCCCAACTAGCAGTCCTAGCGATACTACCGAGGTAGTAATTAGCTTCATATACATAATTTTACTCCAAGTTTTATTTTAGTGATGTTTGCACAACTCATACCTAGATACTCATTGTGCAAACATACTCAAACGTACAACTTTCTTAGAACTGCCTAGTCAACTTAAAGACTAACTGGTTATCACCAGCAAAGTAGTCCATGAAGCCAGCACTATTCTCTCTTTTACCTAAAAGAGCATCGCCGCCTCCATTATTGAACGCTTCAGATCCACCAGCGGCGCCACATACAGCTCCGTTAAGTGTTGCAGATCCACAAGTTTTCTTCGCATCACCATCATTGAACCAAAGATCTGCTTCAACTTTTAGACGCCAATCATCACCCCAAACAAACTCAACTGCAGGAATAGCGAAACCGCCACCCTTAGTCAGGTCAGTACCAGCCACGAATGACGGGTTAATGGTGTCACGATGGAAGTTCAATAACGAAAAGATAGTCAAATAAGCAGTGTGTTCTTTCTTTTGCGAACCGAAAGAAGCAAATTCTACTATTTGGTCTTTATCATCATGAGACAATATCCAAGTGTCAAACAACTGGACACTTGATAGCGAAGGACGATGCGTACCTAGAGATTCCATCCACTTAAATTCCTTATCGATACGGAACATCATGTTGATAGTATCTTTTTCGATTACACCGTTCCAACCAGGTAGATCTGAATAAATAGATCCGTAGTTGTATGGCTTGTTAGGAATGAAAGCAATTTCAGCACTTATTGTTGCGTCCATTGGTTGATTAAATCCGGTCATAGTGAAACCGTAGATATCAATTTCAGGATACATCCAGTCACCTAATAGGTTTCCTTTTGTAGCTGCATCACCGCCGTAAGTTACAGTATCCCCTCTTAGCCCATAGTACGAGTAGAAAGCACCATTGTTGTTGCCATCGACTTGCGAACCTGTGGGGCCAGCAGACTCAGCTGACTGATCACCACCAGCAGCTAAAGTAGCATGTGGGTTAACAACAGGAGCTGGATTAAAGGTTTTCATATAAGCAAATGAATAGCCTATTGAACCCCATTCTCCATTCCAACGGATACCGTAAGTCATGTCACTCCAGTCGCCTGAGTCGTGATCTGTTCGATACGAATCAGTGAACTGCGTGAAGTCGACTCCGCGATAAGGATGTGGAATCCATCGTCCGCCTTCAATATTGTAGTTACTACCCATGTCTTCAGCGCGATCCCAACCTGGACGAATGTACCAGTTTAAGCTGCCGCCTAATTCATAGAAATCTAATCTAAAGTTAAACAACATAAGGGGCTTGCGCCACTCTTCGTTGTTTTCATAGAAAAGACGACCACGGTAATCGTACCCATGAACCACATCCATAGCTTGGAAGAAATCACTTTCACCCCAAACTAACTGTTGTCGTCCAACACGTACCATTAGTCTGTCATCGAACAAGTTTACGTCGAAATAAAGCTCACGTAACCAGTCCATGACTTCATCAGTGGTTTCATATTGCTCCATGAAATCACCCTTTTTATGCGCTCCTTTACTACTATAGTTGCCTTGAAGGCCAAATGCTGTAGCAGTAGCATCCTGACGATCTTCTAGGTCATCTAGGTAGTCGGTTTGCATTTCTTGATCAAAACGTGTGATTACTTTCCAATTCAGAGGACCAGTTTTAATGTCGAAATCCAAGTTCAGAGTTACCTCTGCTTGGTTCATTCGATACTTGTCATCTGCTTCAGTTTCATCATTGTCCTCTAGCATTACGCCTACTGTAGTTCTTACGTAGCCGTTCCAGTTAAGATTGTAGAAAGGATCTGCATCCCCCCCATAGCCGTACGCAGAGAAAGCATTACTGCTTCCCATGAGAAGGCCCCCAAATCCCAGCAGAAGGCCGCCGACCTTCAAAATACTGGTGGTTTTTTCTCTCACCATCTTATTCTCCCACTTGTTACATTGGATATTAGTAAATCGCCGATACATTAAAAACACGGCTCCTGCCAATATATGCCCCTTGTGCTCTAGTATCAAGCAAGTTTCCGTTAAAATTTATATTTGTGTAAACTTTTTTGCTAGAGGTCAATTTTTTAACGTGAGCTGATATGATATAAAAATCTTTAATAACAATAACTTAATTAATTAATTAAGCCATAAATCTCCACTGACAAAGAGCGACTACTTTTAACAAAAAAAGTTCAATTCGGTGCACCTTAATGCTATAAATGGCCTATTTTGCACTGTAATATAGCTTTTTTATCAATTTTTTAGCCTAAATATACAGGCTAAATATGTGCAGTATGACTCATACTCAACCAGACCTACAAAGTAACGCCTTCACTATACCGAGTGACGTCATTGAATTCTCTTCAACACAGACACGCAATTGGTCACACCGGATCCTCCAATATTTACTGTCATAGCTGTTTCAGCATTATTCTTAGCTGCTACACCGATGGGTTCACCAATTAGCTGCTTATAAGCCAAGGCATGCATAGATGCACCCGTTGCACCGACAGGATGCCCTTTTGCCTTTAGCCCTCCAGACAAATTAATAGGACAGTCCCCATCTGGGTTAAACTTACCCTCCATTAAGTCAAATCCAGCACGCCCCGGCTTAGACAACCCAATTGCTTCAGCACACAACAACTCGTTAACCGTAAAACAATCGTGCACTTCCGCAAAGTCCAGATCAGTTATGCCAATACCTGCTTCCTCACATGCAAGCTTAACTGCATGACGCGTGGCTTGAAGTTCATGTAAGCGACCCTTTCGACCATTCAGCATCATTCTGTCAGTCGTATGCCCAACGCCGCTCAGCTCAACTGCATGCTTAAAGTTCTTCTTAGCATTTTCTGATGAGGTTAGCACTACAGCGGCTGCACCATCTGTTACTAGGGAGCAGTCATGTAATCTTAGTGGTGGCGCAATCATTGGGTTACTTCCCTTACCTGCATCAGGGAGATTAAGGATAGCCTCTGCTGTAATCAGCTGCTTTTTGTCTGGCAGACTGCCAGCTCCAAAGTGCGCTAAAGGGTTTTGAATTCCATTACGATAATTAAGAGCGGAGACATGGGCCAACATAAGTCTCAGCTGATCATCTGTAAGCTTATGTTTTTGCTGATAAGCTAAGCCTAGTTCTGCAAATAAGCCAGGAAACGTCATACCCTGCTTACCTTCTTCTGGCCAATAAGAACAGCATGCTAAGGCATGGGTAACTCCAGGTGTGTTGAGAAGGCTCATTTTTTCTACGCCCAGAGCAAGGACATGCTTGAAGCGCCCAGAAGCTACTGCATAGGCAGCATTGTAGATAGCCAAAGAGGAGGTAGCGCATGCGCCCTCAGTTCTCGTAGTTGGTTTAAACAGAAGTCCTTCCGGGTCAATCTCTATCGCCAAAGGGCCCACATGTTCCTGATTAACAAACAATGACGGCGAGCAAGATCCAACCCAAATTGCATCGATATCTTTTGCTTCCAGCCCTGCATCTGAAATTGCACCTGATCCAGCTTCAATTAATAACTCGTAAAAAGTTTTAAGATCTTCAACTGTGTCAGCCTCACGGTCACGCTTAACAAACGACCCAAATTTCGTATTATATGCACCTACCATGCTTACATTCATATTAAACTCCTCCGAAAACTATACATTTATGTTCGACAGAAAAAATCTGCAACTTGCTATCTGTCAGCTCTAGAAGCATTTTAATTAAATCTGTCATTTTTTTTCATTCCAAAAATTGCACGCAAATCTTTTTTGAGAACCTTTCCAACTGGACTTCTAGGCAGCTCGCCTAATATGATAATTTTTTTGGGGGCTTTTACGCTCCCCAGCTTTTTTTTACAGAGCTGAATTATCTCATCCTCATCAGGAACTATGCTTGCGTCTTTTAACTCAACTATTGCTGTGACCTGCTCTCCCCATTTTTCATGAGGCAAGCCAATAACTGCGCAATCTTTAATAGTCGGCATACCCCATATCAATTGTTCTATTTCCCCAGGGTAAACATTAAACCCTCCAGAAATAATCATGTCGCCCTTTCTATCTGTCAAAGAAAGAAAGCCGTCTTCATCTAAAGTGCCTATATCCCCAGTTAGCTGCCATTCGTTTAACCTTATAGCTTTATTGGCTTCTGGATTCTTATGGTACCCTTTCATTAATAAGCTGCCTTTTACCGCTACCTCACCCTTGAGCCCAGGAGAAAGCTGACGGCCTTGTTTATCGAAGATTGAAAGTTTGATCCCAGGTGAAGCTTTGCCACAAGATCTCAATATTGAAGTATTTTCTACAGCTAAAGCCTCAGCATGATCCTCAGCAGACAAAAACGTGCATATCATTGGTGCTTCTGCCTGACCGTACGTTTGAACCATCACTGAACCAAATACAGATATTGCCTCTTTAAGCTTTTCAACTGACATGGGAGCCGCAGCATACCAAAAATAACGCAAGCTACTGTAGTCATAACTCCTAATCTTACTGGAAGCAAGAAGCATATAGATTGCTGTCGGAGGAAGAAATAAACTTGTTATCTGATGCCTTTCTATGGCCCCAAGTATCTTATCCGGCTCAAAACCATCCATCACAAAAATTGATCCTCCCTGCAATATTGTTGTAAAGGACCCGACACCTGCAGCATGGGTCATCGCTGCAGCAACAAGATAGCATGAGGGAACATCTATTATTGGCATTTGCTGCTGTTGAATATCAACAATAGCCTCCCAGGTACTGCTGCCCCATTCTGCAAGTTTAGGATCGCCAGTTGTTCCGCCAGTAGGAAATAATGAAATAATTTTATCTGCAGATAAGTCTTGAGATCTGACTTCATTAAGATCTTGTTTATTTACATAAACTTCATCTAAAATTATTTTTTTAGTCGATTTTTTGAGAGAAGAAAAGTCAAAATTGGCAATTTTTTCTGGGCCGAGGCAGGCCACTTTTCCTGAACTGAAGCTATCAAGTAGCTTCGGATATTTTGCAGAAATAACCTCATCGATAAATAAAAATTTAGCATTCGACAATCCAATTAATTTCAAGTTTGAACTGGCCGTATTTCTGATATTAAGAGGTAGCCAGATTGCACCTACGCGAGAGATGGCAAAAATACAACAGTAAGCTGCAACAGAGTTAGGAGCGTAAGTGGCGACTACATCTTCGGGTTCAACCCCCCTCTCCACCAGAAATTCTGCTAAGTGAATCGAGGCATTAAACATTTCTTGAAAACTAAAGGATGTTTGATTGTCTAAATCAAAAAATTTAGCCCCTTTGCTTACAGGGCCAAAGAGAGCTGAACTTTGATCTAAAAAATCAACAAGGCGCATGATATATTGCCTTACTATTTTAGGGTGGAGAGCGTCTCAAGTACTTTTTCTGGATTAACATCGACAGGGATAGAAAGGTAAGCAAAATTACTGAGCTTTTGGGTGCTACCAGTTGTCCAAAGTGACTGACTGATATCGACTCCAAATGATTCAGCAGAGGCTGCTGACTGCTCAGGAATAATAGTGAAGTCAATCTCAGATGGAGCACTAAATCCATCATTTTTAAACGGCAATTGCACGCCAACAGGCCAACGATAATGCTTCGCAACATTGATCACTGGCTGATACCAGGATAATTCTGTATTGTTAGCTGGCATTAAAGCCTCATCTTCCACTAAGAGAACACCAGACAAGTTTGTTTCGCTAAAGTAACGTAAGAAATCAGCCATATACATAGAGGCTGTATCTATAGCCATCTCATCAGGCTGAAGATCTTTATTCGTCGCTGATTTATGAGCCTTAACTAATAAGGATTTAGGTGACGGAATAACTAAAACAATTGGAACTGAATCACCATAATTATCGTTAAGTGCTGTTAGAACCTCGGCAAGAAGTTCTCTGGGTGCATATGCTTCAAGCAATATTTTTGATGCAAAAGTTGCGCGAGATTTTTCTGCCATTGATGGGACGGCTTTCTCATCTTCTTCCATCCAATGATGGAATAGATCCCACACATCGACTACAACTACGTCAGCTTTTACCAAGGCGTGAGCCTGAGTGTAGTATGCCAAATAAGCTGCAGGTGCTGCCCAGGGATTAGCATCATGCCCGAGGAGTAATTTTTTAGCATACTCGTTAAAATTTACCCAAAGCCGGGGAGAATCACTCTCCGACGATAGGTAATCTATTAAATCAACAGCCATTTTATTTCCTGTTATTTGGGGTGGCAACACCTGCCTTTTTTCTTACCTCAGCGAGCTCTTTCTCTAATAGACCAATTTCCACATCTTTAGGGTTGATCATATAGTTGGGCCCAGGATTGTTAGCGTCTCGCAAGTCATCATTGCTACCGCAATAAACTTGTTCGAGATTTCCATTCCAAGATCCGTAGAAAGGTATGTCATCTGGGGGGGTATCTTTCACATACTTTTTAACAAATTCTGCGTAAGGAATACCTTGTTTCTTTCTCTGTTCGCGATATTCATCACGAAGTTTTTTAGTTGCGGCCTCATCAATAGCTAAAGTTTCGTCATTAAAGGCTACTTTATATAGCTTTTTAGCCCAGTCTGACGATATTAAAGACTCTTCTATATCCATAATTACAAGCGCTGGGTCACGCTCAAGAAGATCTCCATATCCACCACCAGATCCCTGAGAAATCATATAAAGCTCACCACGCTTAGAAATATCGAACCCCTTTCCAAGATGCTGCGTGGAGTAAGCGGCATTTTCAAATGGTTGTTCATTCATAATTTCATGAATAGAATGTCTCATTTTTTCTGGTTCTTTAAGCATGACATCATACACATCAACATCCTGCACTCTACATAGAGGCCCAGTTCCGGCAGCATAACCACCAAACAGTCCTTGAATGGTTGGGGTTTTGGAGCCCAAACATGAAGTCATAAAGCCCCATTCTTCACTATCTTTTGTTGAAGCGATTTGCGTATAGCCCATGCCACCACGATATTTACCTGGCGCCTGAGTATTCATAGTCATCTTTTTAGAAACTAGCTGAAGAAAAGGAACTTCTTCTTCATTCATTTCCTGCTCTCCAATATCAGCCATAGTTGCAAATATTGGTGAAAGAGCATGCTCCCCATCTCTATCCATGCGAGCACCTCCACCCATTCCGTTCAAATCGGCACAGAGGTTACCCAGTGTTTCACCATGCTGGTTAACGCCGCCCCAGATAAAGGTGTTGATCATATTATGCCAAGGCGCTAATACGCGTGTATATTTTTCTGGCGTACTGTAAAGCATTTTTGCTGATGCATGTTGTGCTACGGTAAAGCTAAAAAATATTGACATTAGGCTCTGCGAGTTTGGTGCAGAGTAGCTACAGTCTACTATTGATCCAGGTGTAGTTTTAAACTCAATAGGAGACAAGCCAGCCTGCCCACGAGGCAGATCAGGCCAAATATGGTTCATGAACGCCTGTCCAACCATTCCTTTCATGCCAGGAAGCTGAGTATTAATAGCCCTATTAGTAAATTCTGGGCTACTGCCAGTAAAATCAAAGAGTAATCTATCGCCTTTCTTTGTAAGGGTTAAGTTCATTTTGATCAAGGCATTTTCGCGTAATGTACCATCCATAATCATATGAGTACGCACGGTCATATCAGGCCAGCCAGTCAGGCGGCGGCGTACTTCGCCGATCACACTTTCATTTGTATATCTCAAACACGCTGTTAGCGCGTCAGGGCCCTCGGACTCGAAGACTTCTTTAATTCTTTGCTCTAGGCGCATGCAAGCAAAAAGTTTAACCTTCATATCTTCATATTGCAGTTTTGGCTCACGCACAGAGTTCTGCAAAAAGGTAAGTAGGTCTCTTTTAATTTTATAATTCTCTACGCACTTAAGCGGAGACATTTTCAAACCTTCATCGAAAGATGTCTCAGCCATGGTAGGCATACCACCAGGCTCTATCGCGCCACACTCACCCTCATGCACAGTTGAAGCGACCCAGCAAACTAGTCTACCTTCATGAAAAACCGGCAAAATCATACTCTGGTCAGTATTGTGTACATTGCCATATCGAGAATCATTATGGATGAATCCATCGCCCTCTTTAACACCTACTGTTTCTTCTTCTATCCAGTTTTTAATGATGAACTTAATAGGATGGTGCACTAATGCGGAAAAGATTAACACTCCGCCTGCACTACCCACAGTCAGATCTCCGGAGGCTGAGTATATACCAGTTATGATATCGCCCCATTTTGCACCAGGTGCAGCGCCCATCTGCTCCACCATCTCAAATCCTTCTTCGCATGCAGACTGCAGGCGATCGCGTATGGAGGCAATCTGATTCAAATCAGTATATTCATCCATGCACCTTTCTTCTAGCTCAGTCCGAGGCATAACACGGTGATCGCGCATTATTTCAGGATCAGGGCCAAGGAATAACGTTGTATCCTTAAGAAACTTTTTTATTAGTTCCTGGTCTTGAGTCTCAAGATCAATTTTTGCTTCATTATTCATGATATATACACCTCTTTAATTCTTGTCTTCTGTACGAAGAAACCAAACTGCACCCTGTTCAGCAGAAACATACTTCCAACCTGGCTCGATTAGATAAGTTGTCACCTCTGAAGATACTAAGCCAGGGCCAGAAATCTGGGTTCCTGGTGGAATGTCAGATTTATTCCAAACAGGTGTTTCGACAGGTTTTCCGTCACCTACAAAGTAACATATGCGCTTTGCTGTTGGAGCGGGTGGATCAATACGCTTACTTTCGGCTATAGGCTTAATATGATCAAATTTAACTGTTGCATGCTCAACATAAGAAGCCACACGTATAGTGTTAATTCGAATACCAGCTTCTGGAGCCTGACTACCTTCACCAAAACGCTTACCATAGTCACTCGAAAACTGATCGAGAATGTTCATAACATCCATCACGGACTCTAAGGAATGTTTTGGTACAACTACGGTAGTCTGAACTAGCTGATTACCGTAACGCATGTCTAATTCTAGTGAATGCTTGATATCACCAACAGCTGAACCCTGTCTGACCAGGTCAGCCAGTCCTCGTTTACTTAGCGCTACAACAAGGTCATTAAATCGCTGGTAGTTATCAAAAACTTTTCTAGATGTAGAGTCATACAGCACCAAGAAAAGTGACGTCTCATGAATATGCATTTGATGCATATTTCCCGCACCTACCGCAGAAAAAACAGAACTCATTGGGGTCGCAAGAATCTTATCAATTTTCAACTTGGAAGCAATACCGCAACAATGCAGAGGACCGTTTCCTCCATAGGCTAACATCGTAAAGTCTTTTGGGTCATAACCACGGACCCTTAGCTCTGTGTTAACGCCATTTGCCATATTGCTATCTACTTTTTCTTTTATCAGCAAAGCCGCTGCGATTGGCTCAACATCCAAGTCATCACACAATGCCTCTTCAATGGCAAACATTGAGCGCTTGGGGTTAAGGGGTATGCTGCCACCCGCATAATTTTCTGCATCAAGATATCCTAAAGCCAAATCGGCATCTGTAACTGTGGGGCTCATACCGCCTCTGTCATAACAAGCGGGTCCAGGATCAGAACCAGCACTTTTCGGCCCTACAGCAACCGCATTGTACATACGATCAAATGAAGCGATAGACCCTCCACCCGCACCTAAAGTAACTAGGTGGACCATAGGTACTGATACTAACCATCTGTCAATAACGGGGTTAAAGTCATAATGCTTAATTCCACCCTCAACCACGATACCAATATCGTAGCTAGTTCCACCCATATCTGTAGCTATTACACTTCCTAAGTCTGCCTCTTTAGCAAGATGCTCTGCAGCGCTAATACCCGATACTGGGCCCGAATGAATAGTCTGAAGTGCATCCGTAGAGTTTAATTGAGCCATACCACCTGAATTATGTATTACCAGCATAGGTTTAGCGTAAGAGTTTGCCCTTAAATTTTGCTCAAGCTGGCTCATAGCGTGATACATAGTAGAGTGCAAGTAGCCATCAATAATTGCTGAAGTAGCGCGCACATATTCACCTTTACGGCCAGCAACGCGGTGAGAAAGAATTACAGGAATAGAGCCCAGCAAATGAGTGGGGTATTCTTCTAGTAAAATTTCTTCTACTCGTTTTTCATGCGAAGGGTTTACTACCGAATTAACCAAGCACACAACAATAACCTGAGCTCCTTTGTCCACCAAAGTTCTTATCTTGCGACGAACATCATCCTCATCCACTGGCATTACAAGCTCGCCTTCAAAGCCCAGACGTTCACGTACACCCTCAATCATACTAGGTAACACAAGCGCTTCTGGTCTTTGTGCATCAGGGAGGTTCCGCTTCGCTAGGTCATCCATACCTTCGCCATAACCACGCGCCCTACTCAATGGCACCATAGCTTCATAGCCAGCAGTTACAAGCATCCCTATATTTGGACCTTTATGCTCGATCAGAGCATTAGTTCCAAGAGTTGTTGCATAACGAACTGAGTCAACTCCAGACAGCAGCTCCTCCATACTCAAATCGAGTTCTTGGTAGGCCTTTTCAAGTGCCTCATTGAACCCCAACGCGAGGTTTTGATGTGTCGTTAACGCCTTAGTTTCTATGTACTTATCATCCCAAACCACAAAGCAGTCAGTGAAGGTACCGCCGATATCTACAGATATACGTTTCATAATTTTATTTCCTAAAACTTTAAAACTTTCAGATTATTCTTTTGCAAAAAAAGTAACTCATTGGCATTAATGATTATGGCCATGTTTTCTATCCACCAAAACATTCGGCCCTGTAGTAGGCTCGGTGAGCTCTTCTCTTTCACTCCATTGAACTTTTAAAGCATCCACATCCACTTCCATATCATAAAGAGGCATATGTCCTGGGAAGGTATACTCTACCTCTACTTGAGTGCCGCAAGATGGACAGTAAAACTCATAAATACTTACCCACTCTTTATCAGGACAAAAAGTGAAGCGATACTTTTCTGGATCAATAACAGAGGGATGTATATCTTCTGGGTCTCTTTTGTATACCAGCAAACCCTCTTTATAGTTTCCGCGTGCGGGAGCTACTGTATGTTCACACACACGGCATTCCCAGTTCTCCGAATCTAAATCTATTCGGAGATACTCAGTCATTAATACTTTCATTATTTGGCCCCTTTTGTTAAGCAAACATCGCCTAATTCAGTTACAACAAAACTCCAGCCCTGCCGAACCAAGCACGTGAAGTATTCCTCTTCAATGACCGCTGGACCAACACCGTGGTTACCTGACTTCATCTTACTAACGTCATAAACAGGTAAGTCACTCCATTCCTGGTTATCTCCAAAAATAGACCGGACGGCAACTTGTTTTGCCGGCTCGCCTTTTGATGATTTTGCCTGCTTACTGCTTTCTATTCTAAGTATTTTTCGAGCAGAGAATTCCAATGTAACCGAGTCCGAACTAGACAAGTCTTTGGGAAACACAATCTTATCAGTTAAAACGTGAGTAGTTTCATTATCTCCGCTAGCACCAACAAGTTGGGCGCTCACCTCGTAATCACCATCAGCATAACCTTCTGCAAACATGTCTCTTTCGGCCTTTTCTACAAGGTTTGCATGCGCAGCCTTGAGGGCTCCATCAGTGAAGTCAGTCAACACAACCGCATAGCTTTGGCCTATGTCGCAAGAACCTATGCCATAAGCACTAAAAACTGCTGCAGTTTTAGGGATAAATACAGTTTTTATCCCAGATTTATCCGCAATACCGCATGCGCTCATCGGGCCAGCTCCACCAAACGCCAACAAAACAGTTTCGTCAGAAACAGTAGCAAAGCTACTTAATTCGCCAGCAACTTTTGTATCATAAGCATCACGAAGCTTAATTAGCGCCTCATCAGAGGAAATTCCGAGGGGGGTAGCAATATTTTCCTGAATCGCAGCAAGAGCTCTATCAATGTCGAGTTTAAGACCTCCACCAAAAAATGTTTTAGGATCAAGTAGCCCCATTAAGAGGTTTACGTCCGTCATTGTAGATTCTTTACCTCCGCGACCAAAACTTGCTGGCCCAGGTACAGCGCCCACGCTCTCTGGGCCAACCTTAATGTTCTTTCCATCAATTGACAGGATAGAGCTACCGCCAACACCTGGGCTTGCTATCTCACAAAGACCAAACGAAATAGGTACTCCCTCTACAGTTCCTCGACGTGATTCATCTACAACGTTATTGACTACATGCCCAATATCTGTAGTGGTTCCTCCGATATCCATGGAGATAACATTAGAAAGTTTGTATTGTTTGCTAAATTCCTTAACACCCTCCATTCCACCCCGAGGACCAGAACTATAGGTTTTAAGAGCTATAGTCTTAGCAACACGAGATGCATCGCCATCATTACGGAAGATAAGCAATGGGTTTTTTGTGCGATACTCGCGCAATCGATTCTCTGCGTTATAAAGAAAGCTTTCCATTGCTGGATGTAAAAAAGAATTCACTAGTGCAGTCCAACCACGACGACCACTTGATACATCTTCGGCTAACTCAGTAGCAAATAACATGGGTACAGCACCCAAGAGATGTCGCGGGTAGTTATTAAAAGCGATTTTTTTAAATTGAGATTCGAACTGAGTCGCCTCATCAGTATCAAAGCAAACCACTACACGGTTAGCTCCTCTTGCAGTTAATCGAGTTATAGAGGTAGTAGTTTCAGCTGCACTCTCTGGATCTTTCAGATCAGCTAGATCAATCTCTTCAACCCGGTCACCCACAAGAAACGTAAATAGATCTGGGTCTTGTTTTTTCATCAAACTAATTAAGTTTGAATTACCTTTATTTATAACCATGCCCAACTTGGGGCCCTTACGCTCCACAATAGCGTTTGTACCCTGAGTAGTAGAATATCTTATATGTTCTACTTCAGCGAGCAGTCGCGCTACATCTTCTTCGCCATATATAACTTTCGAGACATCCTTCAGGCCATCAAAAAAGCATTTACTCAAATCATAAGGCGTAGTGAGTGTTTTGGTTTTATAAAAATTATTATCTTTCAGCACACAGATGTCTGTAAGAGTACCGCCGTTATCGATATTAATTAACATTCCCATATCGAGCTACCTTAATTCTAAAAACTGAAATTTATAAACAGGTCTATTATATCGGGACCCACGAGGTTGTTTATTCTACGAGCATACAGAAGACTTGGCAATCTCTGCGCGCTATAAGAAAAACATACTAAAAACTAAAAATTTCACCCGAAATCAAGTTTCAGTGCAAAGCAAGATCAATTTTTTAGTTTATTTGAATTATTACCACAATGAGTAAAATACCTACATGAGGCGGCATATTAATCCTTAAACTCACATTTAGTCACTATAAAGGTCTAAAAAATTGAATCAAGGTCAAATTTTATCTTCTAAACTCACATATTACTTCAATTAAACCAACAACCTTAATTTAGTCGCTTTTATAAAACTCCAAACACAAATTTATATCACCCATTGATGGCTTTATGCTGTGTGAAACTCCAGGACACATGACCCCAAATGTCATAGGGTCAAGAATAAAGCCCTTAGGAGGGTCAGTGTGAATAAAAAACTGAGCCAACCCTGCCGTGACAAGTACTTTGACCCAAATTTCTTTTTTTGGCTCGTATTCAGAAAAAAATTTAGCAGGTAGGGTGTTGTGAGTATAAATTTCTGATTTTTTTACCAGACATATATTTTGGGGAAGAGAAGGCATATCACAGCTTATGCATTCCTCTATATCTCCTAAATGCTGAGCCCTACCTTGCGCAGATTTAACCCATCCACAATCCTGGTAAGGAGGATTATGTCGCATTAGCAGAAAGTGCCCGCACTCCAAGGTTGCCGTCCACTCCTGATGACGATCTAGCTGAAAGCTTTTAATTAATCTTCTCATGCCAAAATAGTAAACCAATAGGGATAATTCGGCAAAATTTAAGGAAAAAATCTAGGTGCAAAAAGGCATTAAGACTCTGAGCACTAACATTAAAACAATCATCTTTACTAAAAAATTAAATTTTCACTTAAAATGATAAAAATATTTAACGGACAAAACTTAGACTATTTATAGAACTTTCGTCGGTCAGAGAAATTTCTAACTCGTTTTCTCCAGGCCTTGTAAGACCCCTCCTTGAGAGATTCTCGCATAAGCTTTTTTACGTCTTTTTCTTGTAAACCATAAAGACCCCTTATATCCTCAAAGCCAACATGGTCCGAAAGGGCCATTTCAATAATTTCGCTTTTCTCGGTTTCTGAGATCATACTTGTCATGCTGATGGGGCTCTTATAGTTTTTTGAAGTCTATCTTTAATTTAGAGACAAGAGAGTAATAACTTCTAGATTAGAACTCTTAACACTAGAATTAATTATAGCTGCTCTACTTGGTCCCCACAAAGACAGCACTTTACATACCAATGATACTTCCTGGAGGCCCCTAATTATAGGGCTTCCAGGTTTCACATATGGCGGAGAGAGAGGGATTCGAACCCTCGATAGGGTATTAGCCTATACACCCTTAGCAGGGGCGCGCCTTCAGC
>ENA-OSJC01000045-OSJC01000045.1-marine-metagenome-genome-assembly--contig:-NODE-45-length-117398-cov-5.696926_pt1 | contig 117398 bp, 103 predicted proteins | sample MGYA00237885_ERZ534234 | MGnify/ENA primary metagenome ERZ534234 (study PRJEB26413, sample SAMN06343907) | marine metagenome | isolation source: coastal waters | place: Atlantic Ocean: West Antarctic...
TCATGTGTGCTAGATTGAGCAATTCCAATCTTAGCAGCAATCTCTTTGTTTGATAGCCGTGCATTATTCAGTAATAGGTTTAAAATCTGAATATCTTTCGAGTCTAATTCTTTTTTCATAAAATTTCCGAATCTTTTTTGGTTTATCTAAAGTATTAGCAAATACTATTGTGCATATATGACTATTGTCAGATATTTGTGCAAATATATGTCAATATACAGAATTAAACATATATAAATTACCACCTATATAGTTTCAAATGAATCACAATGAAATTAAACTATTTTCTCCAGCAACAGTTGCAAATGTAGCTTGTGGCTTTGATGTATTAGGCCTTTGTTTAGATACAGTAGGAGATGAAATGGTAATAAGAAAAGTCGATAAAAAAGGGATTAGAATTACAAAAATAGAAGGATTTAAACTTCCCTTTGAAACAGAGTTGAATGTAGCCGGGGTTTCTGCCCTAGCCATGTATCAAGAATTACAACCAGATTGTGGTTTTGAGATTGAAATCAAAAAAAACATAAAGCCAGGAAGTGGCATTGGCAGTAGCGCAGCAAGCGCTGTTGGAAGTGTTTATGGAATTAATGCGCTATTAGGGAGCCCTTTAAACAAGACACAGCTCACCCGCTTTGCCATGAAAGGAGAAGCTTTGGCTAGTGGGTCAGAACATGCAGATAATATAGCACCTGCACTCTTTGGAGGTTTTACTTTAGTTAAAAGTGTAAACCCTCTGGAAATATTACAAATACCATCTCCAGATAATTTATATGTCACTATTATCCACCCACAAATAGAAATCAAAACAGCTATATCTAGAGCCATGCTACCAAAAAATGTAGCCCTTCAAGATGCAGTAACCCAGTGGGCAAATGTTGGTAGTTTTATTCATAGCTTGCACACGAGTGATTACCCCTTAATGAAAAGGTCATTGCATGATGTTATTATAGAACCCCATAGAAGTAAATTAATCCCTCATTATGATGAGGTTAAAAAGCAAACACTTAATGTTGGAGCTTTGGGAACAAATATTTCTGGTTCGGGTCCTTCCATTTTTTCTTTATGCAAAGGGATCAAAACTGCAAATCAAGTAAAAGATGTTATGAGAAAAATATATTCAAACACAGGAATTGATTTTGATATTCACGTTTCAAAAATCAATACCAAAGGGGTTAAAGTTTTATAGATACATAACTAATTAACGTTCTTGGATTAAAAAAGTACATTTTAAAATATTTTATAAAAGTAAAAAATGAAGTATTACAGTTTAAATAGAAAAGCGGTAGAGGTGTCTTTTAAAGAGGCAGTCATTAAAGGGTTGGCAGAAGATAAAGGACTGTATTTTCCTGAAAATATAACACCCTTACCAACATCTTTTTTTGAGAACATAGATGCCTTATCTGATGTTGAGATTGCTTTTGAGGCTATAAAACAGTTTGTAACACCAGAAATTCCAGAGCCTATCTTAAAAAAGATACTCGAAGAAACGCTATGCTTTGATTTTCCAATTGTAGATATACATAAAAACATCTCAACCCTGGAGCTCTTCCATGGGCCAACCATGGCATTTAAAGATGTGGGTGCACGTTTTATGGCACGTTGTTTAGGTTATTTTAATCAAGATAATACAAACGAAGTTACCGTATTGGTGGCTACCTCAGGAGATACAGGCGCCGCGGTAGCTAATGGTTTTTTGGGTGTTAAAGATGTGAAGGTGGTCATTCTATACCCTAGTAATAAAGTAAGTGATATACAAGAAAAGCAAATAACAAGTCTTGGACAAAACATTAGCGCCCTAGAGGTTCTAGGGACCTTTGATGATTGCCAAGCCATGGTTAAAAATGCTTTTTTAGATAAAGATATAATTCAAAAAATACAATTAACCTCTGCTAATTCTATCAATGTGGCGCGGTGGCTGCCACAAATGTTTTACTTTTTTATTGCCTATAAAAAGTTGTACAAAACACATAAAGACATCGTGTTTTCTGTGCCAAGTGGAAATTTCGGAAATGTATGCGCAGGTATGATGGCTCAACAATTAGGGCTTCCAGTTAGGCATTTTATAGCAGCAAACAACGATAATAATGTGGTGACAAAATATCTAAAAACACAACTGTACACCCCCGTAAAATCTGTGCAAACCATCAGTAACGCCATGGATGTTGGAGATCCTAGCAACTTTATTAGAATTCAGGAAATTTATAAAAATAAATTTGACAACTTGCAAAACAATCTATCTTCCTTTAGTTTCAATAATACCCAAACAAGAGCAGCTATGCTAGAAATCTATACAAACAACGGCTATGTAGCAGATCCACACGGAGCGGTTGGCTATTTGGGATGTAAAGCATATTTAGAGAAAAACCCCAAGGCGCATTGTGTATTTTTGGAAACGGCACATCCTACAAAGTTTCTTGAAGTGGTTGAAGATGTAATTAACACAAAACAGACCCTTCCAGAACAAATAAAAGCGGTTATTGATAATAAAAAAGTAGCCACTACAATTTCAAACTATAGTGAGTTAAAAACATTTTTGTTATTCCATGAAGGGACACAGAAATAAAAAATAAATACGAAACGGTGGATAAAAAAAAGATTTCAATTATAGGTGGTGGACCCTCCGCTTTTTTGTTGGCTTGTTTTCTAGACCCTGAAAAATTCTCTGTCACGATCTATGAGAAAAACAAAACCTTTGGGCGTAAATTTTTAGTTGCTGGAAAAGGAGGTTTTAATCTAACCCATTCAGAAACTACCCAAGAACTTATAAATAGGTACACCCCTACTGGGTTTTTAGACAAGGCATTACAAAACTTCACAAATACTGATTTTAGAAATTGGCTAGATACAATAGCCATACCTACATACATTGGAAGTAGCAAAAGAGTTTATCCAAAACAGGGCATAAAACCTATTGAGGTTTTAAATGCAATTGCTAAAACGCTGAAAGAAAATGGCGTTACGGTAAAATACGAGCACACCTTTAGTGGTTGGAATAATACGGATGAGCCACTACTCAATAAAGTAGCAATCAAAACAGATTACACTATATTTTGTTTGGGTGGCGCTAGCTGGAAGATAACCGGATCTGACGGGAAATGGCTAGATTCTTTTTCAGAAAAAGGAATTAAAACCAAGATATTTCAAGGCTCAAATTGTGGCTATAAAATTAATTGGAACAAGGATTTTATAAAAAAACATGAAGGAACTCCTCTTAAAAATATTACTATTTCTTGTGATACCAGATTGCAAAAAGGAGAAGCTGTTATTACCACCTTTGGGCTAGAAGGAAACGCTATTTATGGCCTTAGTCCTCAAATTAGAGCACAACTAGCTGCAAATTTAAAAGCGGCAATATATATCGATTTTAAGCCTTCACTTTCTATAGAAAATTTATATGCCAAGATGCAAGTATCTGGCTATAAAAACACAAGCCAGATCTTAAAGAAAGAGATAAAACTAAGCGCTGCTCAAATAGATTTATTAAAAGTATATGTATCAAAAGAGGAGTATTTAAACAAAGAGATCTTAGCAAAAAAAATCAAAAGTTTTCCTTTAGAAATTCTAAATACCGCCTCTATTGATGAATCAATTTCTACCGTTGGCGGGATTGATTTAAGTGCAATTTCTCAGAATTTTGAGCTTGAAAAATTAGCAAATCAATTTTGTATTGGCGAGATGTTAGACTGGGACGCCCCAACGGGCGGCTACCTGCTGCAAGGGTGCGTGAGTACTGGAGTTTGGCTGGCGAAATATTTAAATACTGCAGATTAAAAATCTTTAGAGTAAAATATTTCTACTATCTTGTCAAAAGGTTTTTAAATACAGAAATATCCTTTAAAATACAGTCCATTGGCAAAGTACACTTCATTAACAAAAAAAGATATTGAATCTATTTTAACACCCTATGGGGTTAAGCAAATAATATCGTTTAAAATCTTAAAGGGTGGATCAGAAAACACAAACTATCAAGTACAGACACATGGCAGAACCCTGGTAGTCACAATTTGTGAATTAAAGACTAAAAAAAACGCATCAGAGCTTGGTCTACTTCTAGAACATCTGGCCAAAAGCAATTTTAAAACCTCTAAAATTATTAGAACGCTAGACAATGAACTGCTTACCTCTTGGCAGGGAAAACCTGTTATGTTAAAAAGCTTTGTTAAGGGCACTATAATAGAGCAATTGCCCAATGATTTAATCACATTGGTAGGATCAGAGCTTGGGAAGCTTCATAAAATAGCAGCACCAAAGTATCTTCAAAATCATGCCAATTTTGGGAAACAAGAATTTAGCAATGTAAAAAAATATGCCCCAAACTCATTGTTTGATTCATGGCTTTCGCAAAACCTTGAGTACATACAACCATTTATTAGCTCAAAACTACCGCAAGGGCTCATTCATGCAGATGTATTTAGCAGTAATGTTATTATAAATAAGTTGCAGGACAGTGCAGTTATTATGGATTTTGAAGAGGCCGTAAAATACTATAGAGTGTATGATATTGGCATGACTATTATAGGGATTTGTGGAGAAGGTGTTACTATTAATTTTGAAAAAGTCAGCGCGCTTTTAAAAGGATATCAAAAAGAGGTGCAATTACTAGATATAGAAATTAATGCCCTGCAAGCTTTTACTGTGTATGCCGGATCTGCCATGACTTTTTGGAGACACTCGCATTTTAATTTTATAAAGCCAGATCCTAATTTTTTTGACCATTACAAATCTTTACAAACTTTGACAGACTTTGTAAAACAACAACCCGCAGATTTTTTTGTAAAACTAGCCCGATAAAAATAGCGTAATGGAACTAAAAAGAGTAAGCTACAAACACAAAAACAATAAGCCTACCTATTATCTTATTAATTACATAAGGCAATTCATACCAAGTGTGTATTATCAAAAAAAGATAAGACAAAAACTAAATAGCAAGGAACATCTTAGTGGTATCCAAAAAAGAGTTGATTATTATAACAAGCTATCAAATACCACAACCTTAAAAGACCCCATACCATTATCTGATATTAAAACAATCCCGGGATCAAAAGTGTATTTCTTTGATTTGTATCAATACAGCAGGTATTTTAATCAAAAACTAAAGGGAGTATTTCTATTTGGTGATATTGTTCATGTACCTGGGCAACCAACTTTTGTGAAAAGTAGGCCTATTGGAGACAATAATGCAAATGCTGTACTACTGAAATGGAATGAATTGAGGCATTTTATGTTTATAAAAAAGGAACAAAAAACCTATCTAGAGAAAAAGGACATGCTTGTTAGTAGAGGTAAGGTTCATAAAACACAAGGGCACAGAATCAAATTCATAGAAAAATACTTTAATCACCCAATGTGTAATATTGGAAGAGTAAATACAAATGAGTTGAATCCTTTATGGAAGGTGGCTAGGCTAACCATAGACCAGCAACTTGATTATAAATTTATTCTATGCCTTGAAGGAAATGATGTTGCAAGCAACTTAAAGTGGGTGATGTCCTCACAATCTATAGCGGTAATGCCTGAGCCAAAATTTGAAACATGGTTTATGGAAGGGTTACTAGTGGCTGATGTACATTATATTAAAATCAAAGATGATTATTCAGACCTTGAGCAAAGGCTCACTTACTTTATCGGAAATCAAGACAGAGCGCTCCACATCATTAAAAATGCAAATGCATATGTGCAGCAGTTTAAAGACAAGAAAACTGAAGCGCTGATTTCTCTTCTTACATTAAAAAAGTATTTTGAAAAAACAGACCAATCACAGCTGCTTTAGAACACCTTTTTTAAAATTTCAATACAAGTAAATTTATATACCGGGCAGGGGCAGCAATTGTGTTGTTAAAAAAACACACAAACAAATGTTAAGGATTGTATTGCATATGTATCTTTTTTATCTTTGCAAAGTATATTTTTAAATAGGACTAAATTTTAACAATGAATACAATACTACACATAGAACAGGAGATTTCAGGATTAAGAGAACAACTAAAAACTCACAAACTTTATGAAAATTTAAAAACCATAGAAGATATTAAGTTGTTTATGGAGAATCATGTGTTCGCAGTTTGGGATTTCATGTCACTTTTAAAAAGTCTTCAAATACAAATCACAACAGTACAAACGCCCTGGACACCACCAAAAAATCCAACATTGTCAAGGTTTATCAATGAGATAGTACACGCAGAAGAGAGTGATGTAAACGAGTTTGGAGTTGCCAATAGCCATTATGAGATGTACCTAGAAGCAATGTTACAAGTTGGTGCAGATACCGATAAAATTGACACATTTATAAATCTTATCACAGATGGAAAAACCCTGGAAGATTCATTCAAAGAGATTACCCTAGACCAAAGAGTTGTAGATTTTGTTAGGTTTACATTTTCAGTTATAGAAACTGAAAAAACACATATGGTTGCCTCTGCCTTTACCTTTGGTAGAGAAGATGTGATTCCAGATATGTTTATGGAAATTTTAAAAAGTGCTGATTCAGAAAACAAATCATTTAATAAGTTAAAGTATTATTTGGAGCGCCATATTGAATTAGATGGTGATGAACACGGGCCGTTGTCTCTAAAGATGATCACAGAATTATGTGAGCAGGATACTCAAAAATGGAGTGAAACCCTTACCATAGCAAAGCAATCTCTAGAAAAAAGAATAGAACTATGGAATGCAATTAATGATATGATAACTGTTAAAAAACATCACTACAACACTGTAAGTAATTAAAAGTCTAACTTACAAATTGCTATATAAGGTATCCTATCCTTTTTCATTAGGTTTTTATTTCCTAATTTAGAGGTTCAAAGCAATTACTTATTTACATAAATAGTTTTAAAAACATCTCTAAATGAAAACTAAAACAAGCATCACAACCTACATTTTTGACTTGTTTCTTTCAGAGAAAACCAGAGCAAAGACAGAAAAATTAATTCTTAAACTGGCCCTGTTTAGTTTTTTTATTCATCTAGTAATAATCTACTTAATTAAGTTTGATTTTTTAGCGCAACCTATAAACTCAGAACTATTAACAAATCCTATATCTGCAGTTTACACTCCATTCTCTTTTATTTTAATATATGAGGTGTATCTATTGATATACTACCTGCCAAAATCTTTCACCACCTATATAACAAAGCAGTATGAGATCATCACCCTTATAATTATTCGTAAACTATTTAAAGACTTATCAACCCTTGAGCTTACCGCTGATTGGTTTGAAATAAAAGGAGATTTGCAATTTACCTATGATTTATTAGCGTCGCTTGTTTTGTTTTATTTAATCTTTTTATTTCAAAAACAAGGCAAACAAAAAACTAAAAAAGCCGTTGGAGAAAACAATGTGATTCAGAGGTTTGTGAAAAGAAAAAAAATAATTGCAGTGATACTTGTGCCATTATTTTTTACCATGGCATTATACACCCTTATTGATTGGTCTGCAGGGCTCTCTATTACAACAGATACAATACCGTCTTTTGAAAGCATCAACAATTTATTTTTTGATCAATTTTTTACGGTACTAATCTTAGTGGATGTAGTACTGCTTTTGATATCTTTCTTTTACACAGATCAATTTCATAAAATTATTAGAAACTCTGGTTTTGTTATCTCTACCATACTAATTAGAATGTCCTTTGCCGTAACTGGGTTTATAAGTACTATTTTAATTGTAGTTGCTGTACTTTTTGGATTGGCAATAATAGCAATTCACAACAAATATGAGGAAAACCCCCTACCGAGTTCATCTAGCAATTAAAGCTTTTTTTTAGGTGTTTGTTTTTAAACGCCCTTTAACCAAAAAATGATGCAAACTATAAAAATATGCGCATCTAATGTTTTATTAATTCTTGTTTTTTTAATACCCCATAAGAACAAACTCAACTTTAAGGGCATTAAAAATTATTAATAAACTTTATTTAGTAAATTGTAAAATAATATCTTATTTATAAAAAATGAAACAAAAATACACCTCCCTAATATTAATTATTTTATGCGTATTATTTGCCCTAGAGATAAAGGCACAGTATACAGATTTTGAGCATGATGGTATTACCAGACAGTATATCTATTATGAGCCTGAAACCTTAAATCAGCAAATGCCTCTGGTAATTGTAATGCATGGCTACTCTGGTGATGCAAATAGTATTAGAAATTACTCTGATATGAATGATTTTGCAGATCAATACGGTTTTGCCGTTTGTTACCCAAGGGGTACTGTAGACGATGGAGGAAATAGATTTTGGAATGTAGGCTATGCATTTCATCCAAATGAAACTGTTGATGATGTTGGTTATCTAACTCAACTAGCACAATACCTGCAGCAAACCAATGGGTTAAACCCAGACTATACTTTTGCAACCGGTATGTCTAATGGTGGGGAGATGTGTTATATGCTTGCCTGCCAAGCTTATGATACTTTTAAAGCTGTAGCGCCAGTGGCTGGTATGATACTGCAAGATATTCTAGACCAGTGTGATGCTGCTCCTGGAATACCAGTGTTTGAAATTCATGGATCACAAGATGGGGTAACTCCCCTTGCTGGAGACCCAGACAATAATGATGGATGGGGCTCCTACCCTAGTATTGAAGATACCATTGATTATTTTGTACAAAAGAACGCCTGCACTACATTAATAGAAGGGACGGTGCCAAATACAGATACCTCTGATGGTAGCTTTATAGTGAGTGAAAAATATATATATGGTGTTAATCAAAATGAAGTTTGGTACTATAAAGTTGTAGGTGGAGGTCACGACTGGCCTGGTAGCGGCGGTAATATGGACATAGAGGCTGGAGAACAGGCTTGGCTCTTCTTTCAAAATTATATTGACAATAATATAGTTGTATTAGATCTAGACGCAGCTATCTCTGTAAATGTTCCAGAAACTACCTGTGGTGATACTATAATAACACCATCTGTGAGTCTTACTAATTTTGGATTAAATAATATTACAGTTGCCCAAATGACATGGCAAATTAATGAAGGTGATATACAGACAATTAACTTTGACGGCACCTTAACTCAAAATGAAACTCAAACCTTTATACTTGACCCAATTGATTTGACAGAGGGATCATACGTTTTCAACGCAGAACTAGTTTCTGTCAATGGGGTTATTGACCAAAATACTCAAAACAATACCGCAGCAACATCTTTTGATATTGGTGGTAGTGGCAATGAATATGTAACACAGCAGGTTACTTTAGAATTATTTACTGATGAGTGGGCAGAAGAAACTTCTTGGGAGTTTAGAGAAATTGGAGGTGCTGTTTTATATTCTGGTAGTTATAACCAATCAGATGATAACACAACATTTATAGAGGCCTTTGACGTTGCACCGGATAATTGTTATGAGTTTGAAATTTTTGATTCTTACGCAGACGGTATTTGCTGTGAATTCGGAGATGGTTTTTATAGCTTAACTGCTGATAATGGGGATGTCATAATTGATGGAGGTGAATTTGAAGGTAGTGAGATAACAGAAATAAGTATTGGTGAAGAACTATCTACTAGTGATGCTTTTTTAAATAGTATTTCTTTGTATCCAAATCCAGCAAACAGTGAGATTACACTAAGTATTGAAAATACAAATGATATTTCTTCATACCGTGTTTATAATACCCTTGGACAATTATTACAAACAGGAACCCTACAGGCAAATAAAGAAGTAATCTCTGTTTCAAAATACACTATTGGAGTGTATTTTATTGTAGTAAAAAATACAGTAACAAGTATGGAGTCTACCTTGAGGTTTGTTAAAGAATAATAAAAAAAAAGTATGAGTGCAGTATTTTATCTTATTAAAAGATGAAATTTAACTGCTTTTAAACCTCTCTTTTCACAACCAACACATTTGGTTTTAAATGAATAAGCCCTATTAAGTGCAAGAATTGCATGATCTTGTAAGTAATATCTATTTCGTGCCAGCGCACCCCTCCGAAATTGGCTCTAGTACTATGTTTGTGATGGTTGTTATGATACCCCTCACCCATCATTAAAAAATCAAATTTAAATAGGTTTTTGGAAGTGTCTTTTGATTTGAAATTTACATATCCAAAAATATGACCGTACCAGTTTATAATAACCCCATGTATAGGAGCCATTAACAAAGCAACAGGAAATAACAGCCATTGCCAAGCAGAAGTAGTATACACAAAAAAGAAAGAGAAGTAGGCAATACTCCAAGCCAAACGAGAAAACCAAGAACTTGCAAAGGCATCAAAACGTTTCCACTGGGGTACATTTTTAGTAAACTTTGGCTCTACTACTATTTGCTGTTTATTAATTTGATAGTAAATATTTTTAGTTTTCCACATCATGGAAAATATATTTAAATCATATTTTGGTGAGTGTGGATCCTTTTCTGTATCTGCGTATGCATGATGCATCCTATGCATCACACCATACCCATAAGCGCTCAAGTAGTTTGAACCTTGAAAAACCCAGGTTAAAATAAAGGTGATGCGCTCTGCAGTTTTAGACATGGTATAGGTTTGATGGGCGGCATACCGGTGAAGAAAAAAAGTTTGAAAAAAAAGCCCGCCGTACCATAGTACGACAATAAAAAGTAATATAATCATAGGTTAAGTTATACTATAAAAGTAAACCTATTACTGCTTTCAAACAATGAACCTAAATCAATAAATACGTTTTCTTATTCTACTTAGCGCTTGAGGTGTTACACCAATGTAAGAACTTATATACTTTAGAGGGATCACACTTAGAAGTTCTGGCCGCTCTTTAAATAAAGAAATATAGTGCTGCTGTGCAGTTAAATTTAATAAAGACTGTTCTCTTTTAGATTTTATTAAAAACAAGCGTTCGGCAGTTAATCTACCTATTAAATTACCAAACTGCGTGTGTTGGTAAACTTTCTGTAAATCTGTATATGAAATACTATATACATGAGTTTCAGAGAGTGTTTCTAGCTCATATAATGAGGGCCTTCTTGTTAAAAAAGAATCATAGGCGCTTATAAATTGGTTTTTAAAACTAAAGCCAAAAGTCACTTCTTTCTCTTTTAGCTCTTTAGGTATATAGAGTCTAACCAAACCTTTATCGATAAAAGAGATGTGATTTTCTACCTCCCCGTATTTTAAAAAAATAGTGTGTTTTTTAAAAACTCTAAGTACTAGCTTAGAAGAGAAATACTCCCAGTCTGAGTCAGAAATCACAGAGATTTCTTCAATATGCTGTCTTATAAACTCCATTAAATTATTTCAGATAAAAATTATGGCAACCATTTTTTCTCAAAATTTGGAGCTCGTTTTTCTAGAAAAGCATCTCTTCCTTCTTTAGCTTCTTCTGTCATATAAGCTAGACGCGTTGCCTCTCCAGCAAATACTTGCTGACCAACCATACCATCATCGGTTAAATTCATAGCAAATTTTAACATTTTAATAGATGTTGGAGATTTACCCAAAACCTCTTGAGCCCAGTCAAAGGCAGTTTGTTCTAATGTATCGTGCGGTACTACAGCATTTACCATACCCATATCAAAAGCCTCTTGCGCAGAGTAGTTTCTTCCTAAAAAGAAAATCTCTCTTGCTCTTTTTTGACCCACCATTTTGGCTAGATAAGCGCTACCATAGCCCCCATCAAAACTTGTTACATCTGCATCTGTTTGTTTAAAAATAGCATGTTCTTTACTTGCCAGGGTCATATCACACACAACGTGCAAAGAATGGCCACCTCCAACGGCCCAACCCGGGACCACACAAATGACAGCCTTAGGCATAAATCTGATCATACGCTGGGCATCCAAAATATTTAATCTATGGTACCCATCATCTCCAACATATCCCTTTTCACCTCTAGCCTTTTGATCTCCTCCACTACAAAAGCTCCAAACTCCATCTTTACTCGAAGGCCCCTCTGCAGATAACAACACTACACCAATACTGGTATCTTCTTGCGCATCATGAAGCGCATCTAGTAATTCAGAGGTTGTTTTTGGTCTAAAAGCATTTCTAACCTCTGGCCTATTAAATGCAATACGGGCCACGTTATTAGATTTTTTATAGGTGATATCTGAGTATTCTTTTACGGTTTTCCAGTTGGGTATCATAAGTGATTTGTATTTTAGCTCAAATATAACAATTAGCAATGTGAACCAATATGCTTTAATTTCAAATTATGAAAAACCTATTTACAATTATCACGGTAATTTTTAGTGTTAGCATATCCTTTTCCCAAAATGATTTTGAGACACGCTATTATACCATTGGTCCTAGATCGCTAGTTTCTCCTAGTAGTATAGCGTTTGTTTTAGATCAAAAGCCTAATAAAATTAAAAGCTCCTTTACCCTTGGAGAGGCTCCAAGTTATCAAAATACGTTAAATACAAATGCAATAAGTACAAGTAATTACTGGCAGCCTGTAGATATTGCCCAAGCAATGACCAGTAGCACTATTGCATATAATAACTCGCAATTTGACACCTCAAAGCTTAAAGAGAAACAATTTGGATTTTCTATCCAAGGAAACGGTGGAAATACAAGTTTTGAATTTAGTGATGGCAAAACCAGAGTTCGCAATGATGTATATAAAGAACAAGGAATGCCATTTTTACAAAACAGATACCAAAGGCCCTATAATACAATAAACCCTTTTAGGGTAAATAGAGGTATTTACTATGGTAATTAATGGTAGCTATACCATTTGATCTATTAGCTCAATACCATCGGGCTTGATAAGTATTTGCTTGTCTTTATAGAGGGTTCCAATTGCCTTTTTAAAGCTCTTTTTACTCATCCCTAACTCATTTTTAATCTCCTGTGGGTCAGACTTATCATGAAGTGGCATAAAACCTCCAGCTGCCTTTAACTCATCTAAGATGAAATTGGCATTAGGTTCTATACTTCTATATCCTGGAGATTGTAATACTACATCTATTTTATTGTCTTCTCTTACGCCTTTAACATAGGCTTTCATGGTATCTCCAGTACGAATATCTTCGAAAATATCATTAACAAAAATAAGCCCTTTGTGTGTACCGTTAACAATAACATTAGCGCCAAGGTCTGTAATATGGGTTACCATAATGGCAATCTCATCAAATTTCTGAAGCGTTACACTGTCATTGTTTAAGTATTTATTGGTCTTACTAGAACCTACCAATCTATTGGTTTGCTCATCCATAGACAAATAAACAATATACCAGTTACCCACTTTCATGGGTCTTGCCTGTTCTTTAAAGGGAACAAATAATTGTTTCTGTACACCCCAATCCATAAAGGCGCCAAACTCATTTACATCACTGCAATGCAAATATCCAAAGTCATTTAAAAGTACGTGAGGGGTTAGGGTTGTTGCAACAGGGCGTTCTTCATAATCAAGATATACAAACACCTCTAGCATATCGCCAATATTGAAATTCTCTGGTTTGTATCTATGGGGTAGTAAAACTACATTTTCTTCTGTATCACCTAAATACAAGCCGGGATCTGTCTCCCTTAAAATCTCTAATGTATTGTATTCTCCTAATCGTATCATAGCGCAAAGGTACACTTTTCATTCATCAAAAAAATAATAACTAGTTTAATAAACTAGGTGCTTGCTAGCCAAAAACAAAGGGAACAAAAATTATTTTATATAGTCAAAATAAGACAATAAAACACTGTCATTAATATCTGAGGGAGTAAAAATCTCTAAAACTTTTGGACTGTTAGAGTTTTCAAAAAAGACTGCAAGTTGGGCCTTTAAAGAAGGCAGGTCATTGGCACTTTGGTAGTCAAACCCATGCATGTCACTTAGCTGGCTGGCAGTAAGTTGATGCTTGGTTTCAAAAAATGTATCAAAAGAGGGAACCTGTTTTGCGTCTGGCAGAATCCTAAAGATACCTCCACCACTATTGTTTATAATAATAATTTTAAAATTACTTGTGATGTATTGGTTCCAAAGGGCATTGCTGTCATAAAAGAAACTCAAATCACCGGTTATAAAAACCGTTGGTGATGTACCCACATATGCAGCGCCAATTGCCGTAGATGTACTTCCGTCTATACCACTGGTCCCTCTATTACAAAAAATAGCATGTGAGGGGTTCATTTCAAACAATTGTCCGTAGCGTATGGTTGAGCTATTACTTAATTGTAATTGTATGTTATTGGGTAATGCTTTAAAGAGTTGAGAAAAAACTAAAAAGTCTGAAAATGGAATCTCTTTAAGATACAGCTCGTGCTTTTGTAATCTTAGGTGTTTAATACCTAGCCAATTTTGTTGATAGGTACTCATTGTTTTATCCCTGGGGGGAAGCAACTCTTTGAAAAAATAATTTGGAGCACAAGCAAGATGACTTGTTAGGCAAAAATATGTGTCAAATGCTTTTTTAGCATCTATGTGATAATGAACCTTTGGTGGGTACTCTCTTAAAAATTTCTTTATTTTTTTAGACACCACCATACCTCCAAAAGTGATTAAAACCTCGGGCTGCAAGGCTTTAAAATCATTGGCATCCAGAGGAGCTATTAGTTGATCTATGGCTGGAAAAAAGTTGGGGTGATGCACATTAGAGGTGGTCTCTGTTAAGACAACCAGGCTAGAATCTTCTGCTAATTGACTAATTATGTTTGCTTCCAAGCTATTTGGAGGCAGTACACCAGTTAGAATCATTTTTTTGGAAGATGAATTCCAATGGCTTGCAATTTCAGAAATAAGCTCTTGGTTATCAGTATGTTTTGTAACAACAGTAGGGTGATTCTCAGGAAAAACTGAGGGTGTAGTTACAATATCATATAAAGGCTCAGAAAAAGGCAGGTTAAGATGTACAGGGCCACTTTGAGAAATAGCTATAGATAAAGCAGTATGTATTTGGTCTTCATTATATTTTTGAAATTCTTCTCCTTCTGTGCAGGCGCCGCTATACAAGATATGATTGGCAAATACATTTTCTTGTTTAATAGTTTGCCCATCTCCAATTTCAAGTAAATGAGCTGGACGATCTGCAGATAACACCACTAAAGGTATATCACTATAATAGGCCTCTGCGATGGCTGGATAATAATTAAGTAGTGCAGAGCCTGAGGTGCAAACTAGTGCAACAGGACGCTGTAATTGCTGGGCAAGCCCTAATGCAAAAAAAGCAGCACACCGCTCGTCTACTATTGAAAAATTTGTGAAAGAGGTTGTGCCTGTAAAACCAATAGTAAGGGCTGCATTTCTTGATCCAGGAGAAATAACGATATGGTCAATACCGTTGTCTAGACAGAGTTTTGTTATGGTTTGAGAGAGTGTTTTACTAGAAAATTGCATCTAAGCAAAGATAGTGATACCAATATAATTATGGTAACATTGGAGCAAGTACTGATAGCATTGCAGCCATTTTATTTTTAGTTTCCTGCCACTCCTGCTCTGGTATAGAATCTAAGGTAATACCTCCACCTATATATAGGGTTGCCATTGTGGGGCTTATTTTCATACAACGCAAATTAACATACATTTGAGCGGTGTTGTTTTGTAGGTCTAAGGGTCCTAAAAAACCTGTATAAAATTCACGATCATAGCCCTCAAGTTGTTGGATAATAGCAAATGCGGTGTCTCTTGGTGATCCGCAAACAGCAGGTGTTGGATGTAATACAGAAGCTATTTGGGCTAGGGTTGTTTGTTTATTATCAAAAACACCTTTGATTTGAGTTTTAATGTGGTATAAAGATCCTGCTTTGTGGGTCTTTGGAGAAGACACCTGTAATGAGGTAGTAATTTTTTTAAGATCTGTAGTGATTGCCTTAGTTACTAATTGCTGCTCAAAGGTCTCTTTTGAGCCCCAAGTTGGGGTAGTATCTGCAATAACTTTTTGTGTTCCAGCCAAAGCCATTGTTGAAAAATTAGCCCCGTCACTCTCTAGTAATACCTCTGGAGAGGCGCCACACCAAATACCTGTTTTGGGATGAAACCACAGGTATCTAAAGGCAGAGGTGTCTAGAGAAATAATACGCTTTATTAATTCACTTACATCAAAGCTGGTTAAAGAAATTTCTTCTTTTCTAGTAGCTACTACTTTTTCAACTGTTTTGTTTTTTATGTTTTCTAAGATTTCAGAAACATACTCAAGGTGTTTTTCTTTATCTGAACTAAGTTCCTGACATCCGGGGGCTTCAGTATTTAAAAAACTAGGGAGAGAAACCTCTAGGGATATTTTTTCTGAAAATGCTTCAGGGATACAAAACCAAGTGCTTTTAGTATCAAAGGGTGCTAAAACAAATCCTGTAGTAGCAAATTCTTTAGCGCTATAATGGGTAGTATCCTGCTGTAATAAAACATTTACTTTGGTATGATTTGGGTTACAGTATACCACAAATGGAAGCTGTTGAGTCCAATGTTTATTTATTTTTTGAAGTAGGGCTGTAAAATCCATTACTTACTTAACCAGCGTTAAGGTAGTTAACTTTACTAAAGAGATTAATTCTTTGTTTTGGTTCTCTATTCTAATTTGCCATAATTGAGTAGTTCTTCCTTTGTGCAGTATACTAGCATGGGCATATACAAAACCATCTCGAATACTTTTAACGTGATTGGCTGCAATTTCAATACCGCGAATACTTACATTTTCATTTTGTAGAAAAATATAAGCCCCTGCACTACCAACACTTTCTGCCAAGGCAACAGAGGCGCCTCCGTGCAACACTCCATCTGGTTGATGTACCCTTGAGTTCACTGGCATTCTTGCAGTGATGGTATCTTGAGTAACATCTACAAATTCTATATTCAAGGTTTCCATTAATGTGTTTTTACACATCTGTGCGCAGCTTGCTAAAATTTCGTCTTTAGATAGTTTCATATGCTTGTCTTACATTTGTAAAGTTACAAAACAGACTTTAAAAAATGGGATTAGAAAAACAAGTTTCTTACAAATCAACCAATACTTACCAAACTCTTAACTCTTACAAGCATACAACTAAAAATGTATGGCTGGTTTTTCATGGATTGGGCTTTTTGAGTAGATACTTTCTAAGACATTTTGAAATTTTAAACCCAACCGAGAATTATATTATTTGTCCTCAAGCACCCTCAAAGTTTTATTTAGGAGAGGACTTTAAACATGTGGGCGCCTGCTGGCTTACCAAAGAAGATACTGTCTTAGAGACCAGTAATGTTTTAAGGTATATTGATGAGGTATTTGCTCAAGAAAACATAGACCCCAATACAAATCTAATTGTTTTAGGCTACTCACAGGGAGTCTCTATTGCTACTCGATGGTTGGCCTCTAGAAAGATATCTTGTAAAAAACTTATTCTGCACAGTGGCGGAATCCCCAAAGAATTAACCCCAAAAGATTTTACTCATCTAGATAGCACCACGCAAACTACCTATCTCTATGGAGATAAGGATCCATATATCACCCAGGCTAGAAAAACAGAAGAAACACTTAAAGCGTCTGCCCTATTTGGCCCCAAACTCTCTACCGTAGTCTTTGATGGAATCCATGAAGTTCATGGACCGTCTATACTAAATATTGCTACTAATTAAGCCTTCAAGTTTTTAAGTACATACTAAAGAGCTATAACCACAAAAAATCCCGCAACGAAGTATCGTTGCGGGATTTATATATAATAGATTGAGTGGTGTTATTTTACTTCCTCAAAGTCTACATCTTCAACATCTGCACTTTGATCACCTGCTTCTGGATCTGCTGGTTGCTCTGCGCCTGCTTGTCCATCTGCTTGTGCTTTGTACATTTCTTCACTAGCTACTTTCCAAGCTTCATTGATTTTATCTAGCGCTGGCTGGATGGTTTCAAGGTCTCTTGTTTCGTAAGCTTTCTTCAAGTCTTCTAAAGCATCTTGAATTGGCTTTTTCTTATCATCAGATAACTTCTCTCCAAATTCTGTTAATTGCTTTTCTGTCTGGAAGATCATACCATCTGCTTCATTGATTTTGTCTGCCGTTTCTTTAGCAATCTTATCTGCATCTGCATTGGCTTCAGCCTCTTGCTTCATCTTTTGGATTTCCTCTTCTGTAAGTCCTGAAGAAGCTTCGATTCTAATATCTTGCTTTTTATTGGTAGCCTTATCTTCAGCACTTACCTTGATAATACCATTGGCATCAATATCAAAGGTTACTTCAATTTGAGGAACTCCACGCTGTGCTGGTGGAATATCACTTAAATGAAAACGACCAATTGTCTTGTTGTCATTTGCCATTGGGCGCTCTCCTTGCAGTACATGAATCTCTACAGAAGGTTGATTGTCTGCTGCTGTTGAGAATACCTGACTCTTCTTTGTAGGAATCGTAGTGTTGGCCTCAATAAGCTTTGTCATTACACTTCCCATGGTTTCAATACCTAGAGAAAGTGGTGTTACATCCAAAAGTAAAACATCTTTTACATCTCCAGTTAATACACCTCCCTGAATAGCAGCACCTACGGCTACTACCTCATCTGGATTTACTCCTTTGTTTGGCGCTTTACCAAAGAACTTCTCTACTGCTTGTTGTACTGCAGGAATACGTGTTGATCCTCCTACTAGAATTACCTCATCAATATCGCTATTACTAAGTCCAGCTGCTTTCATAGCTGTTTGGCAAGGCTCAATAGTTCTTTTTACTAAATCGTCAATTAACTGCTCAAATTTAGCAAGTGTTAGTGTTTTAACCAAGTGCTTTGGCCCACTAGCTGTTGCTGTTACGTAAGGCAGGTTTATTTCTGTTTGTGCAGAAGAAGATAATTCAATCTTCGCTTTCTCTGCAGCTTCCTTTAAACGTTGTAATGCCATCGGGTCTGTACGAAGATCCATGTCATTCTCTGACTGAAATTCATCTGCAAGCCAGCTAATGATTTTTTGATCAACATCATCACCACCAAGGTGGGTGTCACCATCTGTTGCTAATACCTCAAATACACCATCTCCTAATTCAAGGATAGATACATCATGCGTACCACCACCAAAATCAAATACTACAATTTTTTGGTCTGTGCTTTTCTTATCAAGACCATATGCTAATGCAGCCGCTGTTGGCTCATTAATAATACGTTCTACTTTTAATCCAGCAATCTCACCAGCTTCTTTAGTGGCTTGACGTTGGCTATCATTAAAGTAAGCAGGTACCGTAATTACAGCACGTGTTACATCTTGGCCTAAGTAATCTTCGGCTGTTTTTTTCATTTTCTGCAATATCATTGCACTTAATTCTTGCGGTGTGTACAAACGACCATCAATATCAACACGTGGGGTGTCGTTATCGCCTTTTTTTACAGTAAATGCAGCACGCTTAGCTTCAACAGAAGATTCACTGTACTTATTTCCCATAAAACGTTTTATAGAAGATATGGTTTTAGTAGGGTTTGTTACTGCCTGTCTTTTGGCAGGATCTCCTACTTTAATTTCTCCTCCTTCTACAAAGGCAATTACAGATGGCGTTGTTCTTTTTCCTTCTGCATTTGGTATTACCGTTGGTTCGCTACCTTCCATTACAGATACGCAAGAGTTGGTTGTCCCTAAGTCTATTCCAATTATTTTACTCATAACTTATAAATATGTATTTTAAAATTCAGTTTAATTATCTAAAGAAAAATATTCCTAAAGACAATACTCATAAGTCAATGATTGTGCCATCCAAAAAAGACTGACATCGTGGCAGATACTAATTTGTTTATTTGTTTTTAAGCTCTAGTAACTCATCCCACTGTGTTGTATAGCGCTTGCTACGGTCTTTTTTAACAAGCTCCCACTGCGCTACCCTAGTGCCAACTAGTGCAGATCCTACTGTAGCTTTACCAAACTTATGGTTTAGGGCATCTATTACATTCATTAGGCGTTTATCATATAGCGTAGGACTTTCAAATAAATTACCCTGCACATACTCTTGAGGTATCAAACCTGTAAGGTTTACCCCTACCTTTTTATAACGGTAGCCTGGCTTGTATATCCTTTGTAATGCTTTGCGCGCCTGTTGTGTTAAGATAAAGGTATTGTTTGTAGGTACCGATATGGTAATGGTGCAACTATTACTGTACTGTTTATCGGTATCACTATACCGATTTGTAGTTACAAAAACCTGTATATAGGTTGCACAAGATTTTTGAGCTCGCAATACTTCAGCCACCTCACTTATGTAATACGCACAAGCCTCTTCTATGCGTGGTAAATCTTCTAGTTTTTTTCCGAAAGATTTGGAGGTCCCTATCGCTTTTTTACTCTTTGGCATATTTCTAAACTCAATACAAGACTCCCCTCTTAACTCTCTCCATAAACGCTCTCCTACCACGGTCATCTCTTTTCTTACCCACGCCAAAGGAAGTTGCGTAAACTCATAGGCTGTAAAAACGCCTATTTTTTTAAGGCGCGCCTGGTGTTTTTTGCCCAAACCCCAAACATCTTTGGTTTGTGCCCATTTAAGTGCTTTAATTCGTTTTTCATCTGTATCAATGACACATACATAATTAAACTTTTCTACTTTTTTTGAAATTTTATTTGCCAATTTTGCCAATACCTTAGTTGATGCTATACCTACACCTACAGGCACTCCTGTATGAAGCACTACGGTATCTTTTATACGTGTTGCATACTCCTTTAAAGGAGTATGTACTATTCCTGTTAGATCTATAAAAGCCTCATCAATACTATACACCTCTATACTTGGAGAAAAGGTTTCTAAAATATTCATAACCCGTTGAGACATTTCTCCATAAAGAGTATAATTAGAAGAAAAAAAAGTAACCTTATTTTTAATAAGCTGGTCTTTAATTTTAAACATAGGTTCAAACATAGCAATATGCGTCATTGCCTTAGCCTCTTTGTTTGCAGCAATAATACAACCGTCATTATTACTGAGAACGACCACTGGTTTGCCCCACAAATCTGGACGAAACACCTGCTCACAGGAAGCATAAAAGCTGTTACAATCTACCATCGCTATCATAAACTACAGTGTATTATATAAGTAATAGAGCCCCACACAGTAAAAGAAGTACCGCGATTGCTTACAGGAAAATGTATTACTTTAAATATCCCTTGTTGTACTATTAAAACTAGATTTCCTGCCTTTGGGCTAAGGGCTTTATCTATAATTAATACGTCTCTATCTAGTATTGAAAACTCAGACCACCCATCACCAGATACCCGCACATAAAAAGTAGCATCTTTATGCACTACAAGCTCTTTATTGAGATCTATAGAGGGCTCCATATAATGTGTGGCAGGACTAGGAAATCCCGTTTGTTTAGAAACGCTGGCCTTATGTTTTGGTGCTTGATTTTTTATTTTTCCTGTTTCTAAATATTCCATAATACAAAAGTATGGAATTATTCCAAATAAAAGGATTTGTTCCTAAATAAGATACTAACATAATAGCAATCGCATTCAAAGAATATAATACCTTTGTGATGATCCTAAAATGACACATGATATGAATTCTCAAAAATGGGCGCTGCTTTTAAAAATAAATTTGGGAGTTTTTGTGGTGTTTATGCTACAAGGATGTACTTATTCAGAAAAAAAAGACAAAGAGCACTTGGTCTTTAAATACAATGAACACAGTAATATTGCCACTCTAGATCCTGCCTTTGCTAGAAACCCTCAAACCATTTGGCCAACCAACCAATTGTTTAATGGCCTTGTGCAACTAGATGATCAATTAAACATTCAGCCAGATATAGCCAAATCATGGCGCATTAATGATAGTACATCAACCTACACATTTACCCTTCGAGATGATGTATATTTCCATAAAAACAAGGTCTTTAAAAAAGACAGCACAAGAAGGGTTATAGCACAAGATTTTGTATACAGCTTTGATAGGCTACTATCACCAGGGTTAGCCTCTCCAGGGAGCTGGGTGTTTAGCGCTGTACAAAGGTATCACGCAGCCAATGACTCTACCTTGGTGATACAACTCAAAAAACCCTTCCCTGCTTTTCTAGGACTACTGTCTATGAGGTATTGCTCTGTTGTACCAAAAGAAGCAATTGCCTATTATGGTAATGATTTTAGAAGCAACCCTGTGGGCACTGGCCCTTTTGTGTTTAAATTTTGGGAAGAAAACGTAAAACTTGTTTTACGAAAAAACCCTATATATTTTGAGAAAGATACTCAGGGAAATAGGCTTCCATACCTTGAGGCGGTAGCCATTACATTTCTGCCAGACAAACAGAGTGAGTTTTTACAATTTGCCCAAGGAAACATTGATTTTATGACTGGGCTAGACAACTCCTATAAAGATGAGATTATCACCACCAAAGGAGCCTTGCAGCCAAAGTACAAAGACAGAGTAAAGCTCATCACCACACCGTATTTAAACACAGAGTATCTTGGTTTTTTTATGGGCTCTACATCAAAGGAAATAGCCTCTCCCCTTATTCGGCAGGCCATTAACTATGGTTTTGACAGAGAGAAAATGGTAACCTATTTACGTAACGATATGGGTATTGCCGCTACACACGGCTTTATACCCAAAGGATTGGCTGGGTTTGATTCAATCCAGGGATATAGCTATAATCCAGAAAAAGCAAGAGCGCTTATTAATGCCTATAAACAAGCAACAGGAGCCACTACCATACAGGTTACTATTGGAACCAACAGCCAGTATCTTGACCTTTGTGAATACATACAACGAGAATTAGAAAAGCTAGGGATTTCAATAACAATAGATGTAATGCCACCCGCTACTTTAAGGCAACTTAAAAGTAGTGGTGAGCTTGATATATTTAGAGCTAGCTGGGTAGCTGATTATCCAGATGCAGAAAACTATTTGTCATTATTTTACAGCCCTAACTTTACACCCAATGGCCCAAATTACACACATTTTAAAAATGTAGTTTTTGACAGCCTATATGTAGAGGCCCAGAAAATTTCTCAAATCAACAAACGTAAGCTCTTATACACACAAATGGATAGTATTATTATTGCTCAGGCGCCTATCGTGCCATTATACTATGATATTGCCGTTCGGTTTGTGTCAAAGAAAATTACAGGGCTAGGTATTAACCCGCAAAACTTTTTGGTACTCAAAAAAGTAAAAAAAGCAAAATAAGTATACAAAATATGCCTTATAACATTGTTCTTATAGAACCAGAAATACCAAACAATACAGGAAACATTGGCAGAATTAGCCTAGGTACTGCATCGCATCTACATTTAGTAAAACCTTTTGGTTTTGAGCTTAGTGACAGCAGGTTAAAACGTGCAGGGCTAGACTATTGGAAACACATACAGTGTACCATTTATGAGAGTGTTGAAGATTTTTTTGAGCAGCACGGTACAAAAAAAATGGCCTTTTTATCTAGTAATGCTACCAAAGATTATTTAGAAATACCATATGAGGATGATTTGTTTTTAATCTTTGGAAAAGAGTCTGTTGGCCTTTCTGCTGAAATTTTAAAAAACCACCCAACACAACTCTATAAAATACCTTTATACAGTGAACATATAAGAAGCTTGAATTTGGCAAATGCAGTAAGTATTGTTGTCTATGAAGGGTTACGAAATTTAAAACACTAATTTATACTATGCTTAATCTTAAACTCGCTACAGATCCAAGATGGGTAACTATCGCAGAGAGCAATCTTGAAGAAATACTAACAGATCACGCTTGGTGTGAGCAAAAAGCAGCTACCAATGCCATAACCATTATCACACTCAATAGCCATCTGGAAGATTTAGTTACAGATTTATTAAAACTGGCCCAAGAAGAATTAGAACATTTTGAGATGGTACACAACATCATCAAAGAAAGAGGCTACAAACTAGGGAGAGAGCGTAAAGATCATTATGTAAATCAATTATTCCAATTTACCTGTAAGGGAGGTAGCCCACAGCAGGCCATGGTAGATAGACTACTATTCTCTGCCATGATTGAGGCTCGCAGCTGTGAGCGTTTTAAACTTCTAAGTGAGCGTATTAAAGACGAAAAACTCTCTGCATTTTATAGAGAACTTATGATAAGTGAGGCTGGTCATTACACTACTTTTTTAGGCTTTGCCAGAAAATATGGACAAGGAATTGATGTAGAAAAAAGATGGCAAGATCTCATAGATTTTGAAGGAGAGATTATAAAAAACTATGGCAAGCAGCAAACCATGCATGGTTAGAAACACATAAAAATTAATTTATTTTTTTAAAATAGTATTTCGGTATAACTCATTGGCTTGTTATATATTTGTTTAAAACACATCTATTGAAAGCCGCTAGCTTAGCACAAATAAAAAAAGAATTAAAACTTCGCTCCTCTCAAGATATAGAAGAGCTGTGCTTGCGTTTAGCTCGTTTTAAAAAAGAAAACAAAGAACTACTCACCTATTTATTGTTTGAGGCAGATGATGAGCAAGAGTACATTAGCCACATCAAAGAAACCATTGATGATGAGTTTGACAGTATTACAAATACCAACTTTTACTATCTTAAAAAGAGTGTGCGTAAAATATTGAAAAATGTAAAAAAATACATCAGATACTCTTCAAACAAAGAAACTGAGATTGCTATTTTACTACATTTTTGTGAGCGCCTTATAACATTTAAACCCTCAATTACCAGAAACATAACACTTCACAACTTATATGATAGGCAAATACAGCTTATTGATAAAAAAATTGAAGCATTGCACGAAGATTTGCAGTATGACTACAGAGAAGACATGCAGCGTTTAAAATAAAATAGAATCATGACCACGCTATACCATAACCCACGTTGCAGCAAATCAAGAGAGGCACTACAAATATTACAGCAGGCTAATGAGCCTGTTGAGGTAGTATTGTATTTAAAGGATACCCTTAGTGAAGGCGCATTAAAAAAAATAATACAACAACTAGGAGTTTCTGCCATAGAGCTGATAAGAAAAAATGAACCTGTCTGGAAACAAAACTATAAGGGGAAGTCACTCTCAGAAGATGAGCTAATCACCGCTATGGTTAACAACCCAAAACTCATGGAGCGCCCTATTGCTATAAACAAGACAAAAGCCGTGATAGGAAGACCGCCTAGCGAGGTATTAAAAGTATTATAAGAAAATACCTAATATATCCACAATACTCATAAAGTAGTGTATATTGGACATAAACAAATACACAAACACAATAGCATAACTATGGAGAAAGCAGCATTTTTAGAAGCACACGTTTTTACAGATTTGAAAAAGATAGCCCATGAAGATGCCCAAGAGGATATTCATTTTTTTTCTGAAACAGATTTTCAAACCGTTTTAGAACGTGTAGAGCATTTTGGGATTGGAATTTTCACGATAACATCATTGTGTGATGGCAAGGCTCATGGAGTTTGTACTCATGAAGAGTTTAAAAGAAAAACTACAGACTCTAAATGGTACAAAAAAGCCTTTTTAACTTTTAAAACGGCAACACCTGCAATGAGCTATACAGCAACCTATAAAGTGTCTGCTAGACTTTTGGCTAGATAAAGTAGCCACATGAAAGAGAGAGTTAAATACTGCGGGGTTTGCAACAAAGACTTTTCTACTATGTACAGAGCACAATACAATAGCCTAAAAGATTGGGTGTTTGTTTGTAAAGAATGTTTGATAGTCATAAAAAAGGATAATCCCACCTACAGATATGGTGGAACCTGGAAAAAATAAAAAAATGCTTTCGTACGCTACCTATTGCTCTGCACTAAAAAATTACTCAAAAAAAGCCGTATCGGCTATCAAATTGTATGATAGTGAGAGAATTTCTAAGGTATTTGAATTAGCGAAGAACCAAAACGCCAAGTTTGTAATTCTCTCAGGAAAGTATGGTCTTGTAGAGCCGCATCAGCAAATAAACTATTATGATCACCTGCTTAACCAGACAGAAGTAGAAACACACGCTGGTGTAATAGCATCTCAAATAGCTGCCAAGCATATTACTGAAATGGTCTTTTTCTCCAACCCAGTAGAGACAGACCCAAACCTCCTACCCTATATATCTTGTATTGAAAGTGCTTGTGAAAAAGCAAACATACAGTTAAAGATTCTTGTGACACCTTAAAAAGCAGTTTATGGTATAAGGTTTTAAAACAATCAACACCTTTAATAAAACACCCCTAGGCGTGAATAGTATTGTTTTGATATGATAAAAATTAAATTAGCTTTGACTAGACAAAATTTTACTTCAAATGAGCATTAGACTTTTACTAAGAAAATCAAAAATTGTATTACTAATTTTTATTTCACTACTATGTCTGGCACCTGTGGCCTCACAAACACAAAAGGACTCTTTAAAAAACATCTGGACCAATGTTAATATTTCAGATACATTAAGATTTAAAGCTATAAAGGAGTATTACTTCAAAAACACCTATAGTCAGCCAGATCAAGTAATCCCTTTGACTGAATATCACTACCAGCTAGCCAAAGAAAAAAGCTCAGTCAAGCAGATGGCTAACGCTTTAAATGAAAGGTCTTATGCGCACTATATCAAAGGTGATCTTATTAGTTCCATTGAAGTGCTCAAACAATCAATTAGTTTATATGAAAAAATTAACGAGCCCAAAAACCTGATAGTTATACAGTCTAATTTAGGAAGTATTTATAACGAGCAAAAAGAATATTTAAAAGCTTTTAACTCTTTTAATGCCTCTTTAAAAATAGTAAGAGAGCTAAAATTAAAAACGTCTGAGGCTAGAATACTAGTTGAGATTGCAGAAATATACAGCCGTTTGGACGAGTTTGATTTAGCCATGGAGTATTTAGACGAGTCACTTACCATTTGTGTGGCCAAAAAAATTAGTAAAGACAATCAAATTGGAACGATATTTTTAAAAAAAGCAGAAATATATTACAAGAAAAAGCAATATAATCAGGCCATTGAGTATTCAAATAAAGCGATCATCGAATTTAAAAATACAAATAATAAGTTTGATTTATCTGAGTGTTATGTGCTGCTTGCCAAAGCAAATAAAAAACTACTTAAAAAAGATCTTGCACTAGCCTATACAGACAAGGCTGTAGCAATAAACTATGAGTTAGACAATAATTCAAAAATTATTGAGTCGCAAATTTTAAAATCATATTTACTATTAGATATAAAACCCAACCTAGCAAAAAATCTAGCTAAAGAAAGTTTACAACTCCTTAAACCAGAAACTAGTAACCAAACAAAGGCAGGTTTGTATAAATTATTATATGAATGCTACAAGGGTGCTAACCAACCCCGTAAAGCTTTGTCTATGTTTGAAAAGTACACTGTTTTTAAGGACAGTTTTCAATTAGAAAAAAATAAAATATTAATTATCAAAGAAACAATCAAGAGTGAATATGAACAAAAACTACAACAAAACAAGGCCATAAACGAAAAAGAAAATGCCATTGTTAAACTCACCTATACCTACAAAATTTATTTTGTAATATCAATCACTATACTGCTGGTCATTTTATTTGTATATGTTTTTAGAACTAAAAATATAAAAACAAGAAAAGAGTTGGACGCTTTGTTATTAGAAATTAATACGCTCAAAAGAAAGGAGCAATTAAATATAATGGTTAACGCAAGTGATTTTGAACTCAACAAAGAAAAAATTCAGTCAAGTATCAACAGAAAACTAAACAAAACAGATTGGAGTGTGTTGAACGTTTTATTACAAAACCCAGAAGCAAGCAATAAACAAATAGCTGAAGAAGTTTTTTTAAGCATAGACGGTATTGGTTCTTCACTAAGAAGAATGTATCAGTTTTTTGATCTCAAACAAACCAAATACAAAAAAGTATTACTCATTAAAAGAGCTATTGAAATTTCAAAGGATTCTTGAAAATTGAACCCTAATTTTCACAAGTAGCTATGAAATTGTATCTTTCATGAGTAAACGTGAATTGATAAACACAAAACTTTTGCACTTTTGCCCAATAAAATCTAAACAAAAATATTATGAGACACATTTTACTTACACTTTTTATTGTTGCAGGGCTAACACAAACAACACAAGCACAAACAGATATACCATGCGAGCAAACGGGCTGGTCAGTTAATATAGGATCTATTGCTGATTTTGTTAAAATGTATCACGCTGGTCACTATTTAATTTGGCCTAGAGAAGAAAATGTGATTACTTGGACCGCTACAGACAACCAAGGCAATCTTATTGTACAAGAAACTATAATTGATTCTTCAGATTTTAGCTTTAACCATAGTGTTCCAACAACAGATATCATACATATTTCAGCAGAACTTAACAATCAAGCCGCTGGAATTTCTGGATGCTATATAGAAGATGTATTGTTTTGGGAACAGACTGAAGTAACACCAGGTGTTTTTAGCTATAGCTGGGCATTACTTAACGGGAACACCCCAACAACACTTGGAGGTCAAGACAATCAATTGCTAGATGTTACCATTACATCGACCTTAATTGACGCTTATATTGAGCTTAAATCTGCTAATAGTTATACTATTAGCATTTACGATAAAAGAGGAAGAAGCGTAAAAAAGAAGAGAATTACTACACAAACAAATAGAATGCCTGTGGGAGACTTACCCCCTGGAATGTACTTTGTAAAGATAGTGAATGATCAAAATGCTTCTAAGACAATTAAAATAATCAAGAAGTAATACACACTTTGCAACATAAAAAAGGGCCAATGATATACTCATTGGCCCTTTTTTTATGTTCTTAACTAGTTACTTGTCTAGTTTATTTTTTGCTTCTCGCTTGAGCTTCATGTTTTCTATGAGTGCCCCACCAATCCAGTATGGAATAATAGATACCAAGAATATCATGAGCCAAAAACCGATGGTCAAAATAGTTAAAAATGCAAGAAAGCCTAGGTATTGATCAAAATCGAACATAATGGTGTGTTTATAATTACAAAGATAAACTGATTTTTTTATTTCTGAAAGATTAAAGTGTTCAAAAATAAAAAAAATGAGCTAGTTTGATACAGGTTTAAATTATACGCTATAACTATACAACTAAACCCCTATAAACTAGTATTTTTGTAATATATCAAGTATGTACATATGGAAAATTTCAGAATAGAAAAAGACACAATGGGCGAGGTAGAAGTCCCAGCAAATGTATTGTGGGGAGCGCAAACACAGCGATCTATAAATAATTTTAAGATTGGAAGACCTGGTTCTATGCCACTAGAGATTATATACGGTTTTGCATATCTAAAAAAGGCAGCTGCATATTCTAACTGCGAACTGGGTGACCTTTCTCAGACCAAAAGAGATTTGATAGCCGCTGTATGTGATGAGATAGTAGCTGGGAAACACGATGCTCAATTCCCGCTTGTGATCTGGCAAACCGGTAGTGGCACCCAAAGTAACATGAATGTAAATGAAGTTATTGCCAATCGCGCACACCAATTGGCAGGGAATACTATTGGCCAAGGAGAAAAAACATTACAACCTAATGATGATGTTAATAAATCTCAATCATCGAACGACACCTTTCCTACCGCGATGCATATTGCATCCTACAAAAAATTAATAGTGCATACCATTCCAGGGGTTACTAAGTTATATAAAACGTTGCTTGCAAAATCCAAGGAGTTTGATCCTATTGTAAAAATTGGTCGTACTCATCTAATGGACGCCACCCCTCTAACCCTTGGGCAAGAGTTTAGCGGTTATGCATCACAGTTAGAGCATGGTCTAATTGCATTAAAAAACACATTACCACACTTATCACAGCTAGCATTGGGAGGAACAGCCGTAGGAACAGGTATTAACACCCCTAAAGGATATAGTGTAAATGTAGCCGGTCATATTGCAAATTTTACTGGCCTTGATCTTATAACAGCAAAAAACAAATTTGAAGCACTAGCAGCGCACGATGCCATTGTTGAATCTCACGGAGCACTCAAACAAATGGCAGTTTCTCTTAATAAAATAGCAAATGACATACGAATGCTTGCAAGTGGACCTAGAAGTGGTATTGGAGAAATATCAATTCCTGCCAATGAACCAGGATCTTCTATTATGCCTGGTAAAGTAAACCCTACGCAGTGTGAGGCCCTCACAATGGTTTGCGCACAGGTAATAGGTAATGATATGGCAATAGCTGTGGGTGGTATGCAAGGACATTATGAGCTAAACGTCTTTAAACCAGTAATGGCTGCAAATATGTTAGAATCTGCCCAACTCCTTGCAGATGCATGCTTGTCTTTCGAGGCACATTGCGCAAGTGGTATTAAGGCAAATAAAGCAGTAATAGAAAAACAATTAAACAATTCTCTGATGCTTGTTACTGCTTTAAATACTAAAATTGGTTACTATAAAGCAGCAGAAATAGCAAATACAGCTCATAAAAACGGAACTACGCTAAAGCAAGAGGCCGTAAATTTAGGCTATCTTACTGAAGATGAGTTTGATGCCTGGGTAAAACCACAAGACATGGTGGGGTAACAAACATCATTTAATGACCTAAAAAAGAGTTTCATATATATATGAAACTCTTTTTTTTGTGTATTTCATCGATTAAATGCAAATTTATTAGATAAAGTGTAAATGTTTTGTATCTTGCCCGTCCCAAATAAATTAAACCTACTAATATGAAACATCAAATGTGTGTCCCCACGTTTTGTTTGTTTTTACTTTTGAGCCTATTTAGTTATAGTGCTGTACCTGTAAAAACACAAAATAAAAGTAAAGAACGTATTGCACAAAGTTCAATACTATCTAGTGTAAATAACTTTATGAGTATTACTGCAATGGCCTTACCAATAAAAGTGAGCCAAAAGGCAAGATTAAAGGCGAGTGAAACATCGCAAAAAAGCGAAACAATTTCAACTGGGAGTTTATTTTTAAAAGGTACTTTTTATGGCGCAGTTAGCATCATCTTACTTTTAAATATTGTAAGCTTATTTTTATTCGAAGAAAAAATATTTGGATATTTTGGATTAGCGGTAACAGGTACACTGTTATTGTTCTTTGGAGAAGACAACCTCTCTGGTATTTTATTTCAAGATACCTTATTTAAAAACTCTGGCGTTACAACAACCATACTTTGCGCAACGGCAGGTCTTGTAGCTTTATATTCATCACAGTATTTAACAATAAAGGAATACTTTCCTAAATTAAAAACCTTCACCGTGCCACTATTTATAGCTGCTGCAGGGTTATCTGTAACACACTGGTTTGTGGACAATGCAATGCTACCTATAGCTGTAAATAGCATATCCTTCGCCCTATTGATGTGCTACTTTGGAGGTGGTGTTATGCTGTTCTTAAAAAACAACTATTCAAAGTTTTATGTACTAGGTATGGCAATACCATTATTGTTTGTTCTTGATTACTTCGTTTTACAAGTAATTGGGATTGAATTTCTAAGCGTATCTCTAACTGTAGTAAAAGCATCATTTTTCGTCAATGTATTACTAATGACATATGCAATTTTATTTAGAATGAAAGACATTAAAGAGCAAACAGCAGCACGTAAAATAGAAATGGAAATATTCCTAAAAAAAGAAAAAATGATGGAACGAGAAAATATTATAGAATTAACTGAAGAATTGTATCTAGAAAATCTAATCATGCAGTATGATCTTGATGGCATAGAGATAAAACTATTGCAATATATTAGTGAAGGAAAAGAAAACAGCAAAATAGCAAGAAAGCTAAAAACTACAGAAATAGAAATAGAAGAAATGACAAGAAAATTGTATCATAAAATACAAATTGAAGAAGCAGTACAACAAGATGTTACTCTACTTAATCTACAACCAGATTTTTTATATAACTAAGTGTGAGAGCTTTATTATTCAACAAAGGATAGACCAGTGGTCTATCCTTTGTTTGTATACTGTTTTCTGTAAAAAATATAAGACACGATAGCCAACACCACTAAAAAGGTTACTAGGTAATATACAAAAGTGGGCGTTACAGGTACATCTCCACTTGCATAGGAGTGCAAACCAGTTAAGTAGAAGTTAACTCCAAAATAAGTCATCATTATAGATCCGTAAGCAGCAATAGAAGCTACATTATAAATCCATTTTCCGCGAAGGCCAGGTACGAGCCTCATGTGTATAACAAAGGCATATATCATAATACTAATTAGTGCCCAGGTCTCTTTTGGATCCCAACCCCAGTAACGTCCCCAACTCTCATTTGCCCATTGGCCTCCTAAAAAGTTACCTATGGTAAGCATCACAAGACCCACGGTTAAGGCAAGTTCGTTAATTGTAGTTAATTCTTTAATGTTCAACTCCATTTTTGCTTTATTAGCGCCATTGGTTAAAATCATGAGAATAAGAACCGTAACACCCAATATCATACCTAAGGTAAAGGGTCCATAACTAGCCACAATAACCGCCACGTGTATCATAAGCCAATAACTATCAAGTACAGGAACCAGTGTTGAAATAGCAGGGTCAAGCCAATTTTGGTTAGCAACCCAAAGTATAATAGCTGCTACAAATGCAGTGGAGGCAACCGTTAGATCACTTTTTCTTCCAAATGCCAAACCAAAAAATACAGTAGCCCAAGCTACATATATGATAGACTCATAGGCATCTGTCCAAGGAGCGTGTCCAGAGATATACCAACGCGCAATAAGCCCCAGGGTCATGGCCACAAAGAATGACCAAATCACTATTTTACAGACTTTAACAAAGCCGTTTACCAACGGCCCTTCTTTAAATATTTGTATGATAATACCAATAAACATCAGTACGCCAAAGAGCGTAAAATAACGAAACAGTCTATTGAAGATATTAATCTTATTGTAGGTTATCTCTGCGCTAATTTTTGAGTCACTTGGAAGCACTTCACTACCGTGTTTTTTCTGGTAGGCTCTAATAAGATTTAAAATTTCAGTAGGTTTTGTATAGTCATTACTTGCCTTTGCAGCACTAAGGCTATTAAAATACAAAGGCAATGCCGTTTTTGCAAACATAGAATCTTGTCCTTTAATAGCACTCTCATTTAGTTCTGGATAAGACACCCATTTGTTCCCTTGGTCTGCTGGTACCGGAAATATCTTCAATATACTACCTCCAAGGGCTTGATTGAATATATAATAGCTCTCATAGGCTTTAATAAAATCTTTTTGAAATTGATTAGGGGTATTGGTAGAGGTTGCAGCCTCTAGATAAGGATCTAGCTTGAAATTAACATCCTTGTCAAACAAATCAATTAAGGCAATTGTTTTGGTGTCTTTAGCAACCCCTACAATATCTCGTATGCTATCATTACCACGCTTTAACTTGATTATAGGTACCTGAGACCACAATCTTGGAAATTGTGTTACAGACATAAACACTTGATTTGCATCTAGCCGTTGATCGTTATCGTTGAGCCTCTTGTAGGAGTCGCTCCCACTCACCTTACGTATCAACTCACTGGCAAAGGTGCTAATAGGCTTCATACGGCCATTGTCTTGGATGACCAAACGTGCAAACTCGGCAGCATGCTCTTTAGAAACTGCATTTGCAAAGATTAAAGAATCTATTTGTGTGGTAATTGTATTTGCATGTTGGTGTGTATCTGTCTGGCTTACTGCAATGGTGCTCATAAAAAGCATGGCAAGGCTCACTAGTAGCTTCTTCTTTTTCTTTATTTTCTCTAAATACTTTTTAAGATTACCAAATCTGGAGTTTCTATCAAACAAGATTGCCATAAGTCCAAAATACAATAGAAAGTACCCTATGTACGTAATCCAGGTACCCCACATATCATGATTTACAGCCAAAATAGTCCCTTTTTCATCAGGCTGAAATCCAGACTGAAAAAAGCGGAATCCGTCTTTATCTAGTACATTATTCATGAAAATTTCTTCTTCTTGAAATGTGCCATCAGCACTATTAACGGTTACTTTACTTTTAAAGGATTTGTAACTTTTTTCTGTGCCGGGATATTTTTCTGCAATAAAATCATTAAGGGTGATACTAAATGGCAATGTTATTTTTTTACTTCCGTAGGTAGCATATACTTCAAGACCGTTTATAGCTACCTTCACCGGAGATGGCGTAGAACCTCTTCCTCCTAGAAGCTCTAAGGTCTTTGTTTGGCCTCCAGAGCTAACCTCTAACATCAAAGCATTAGTTGGGGCAGGAGCCTCTGCAGTGGCTTTTATGATACCCATACGTCCAGTAACCACTGGGTCTGGAATTACAAATGCCATGTCTGCCATTTGATAGAGAGAACGCAACTGCAAATTTTGCAGGCTGTCTTTTACAACGATCCCTTTTTGTTGATCTGCCATGCGCATGTACTCACCCCCAAAAGATGATTGTAGTTCATAGCTTTGTGTTTGGGCATCATAGAATATATTAATGGCGCCTTTGGTTGGTTTATTGATGGCAAATAATATGTTGTGAATATTGGAAACCTCTCCCACTTTTACATAATGATCATGGCGGGTTCCATCACCGGCTTCAACAATTTTAAGGTATCCTTCTCCACCAGGGTCTTCAATCATTCCCTTGGTGGCACCTTTAATGAAATTTTTATAGGTGATGGTAACAGGAGTCTGGTTGTATGTTTTACTCATAGAAAATTGATTGCTCAATCTATCAGAGAGATCCATTTTCTTTGGAGCTAATTTAAGACGCTGTTGTTGGCCAGCTATTATATAATCTCCATCAATAAAAACATTTAAATAGGCATGTTCAGATAGCATTTCATTGGAGGTGTCACCTTCATTTATTTGCATAACACCCTCATAACCAATATATCTGGTCACAAAAGCTCCAACTAGAATAAGAATAAAAGACAAGTGTAATACCAAGGTTGTCGCTTTTTCTTTACTAAACATTTTAAAGCGAACTATGTTTCCTAGAAAATTAACTACAAACAACATCATAATGGCCTCAAACCACCATGCATTGTATATAAGAGCTCGAGAATACGGAGTTGGTGAAGTTTCTGAAGAGGCATCAACTAGGGTTCCAACAGCCATTGCAATGGCAAACACAATAAATAAAGTAGCCGTTAAACGGGTAGAAAATATAATGGAAGCTAGTTTTTTTTGCATCGAGTATTATTTGTTGCAAAAATACTACAAAATGGCCTTTTTGTTCTCCTTATACATCTGAAATGTGATAGCATTAACACTCTTTAGTATTCATTCCATAAAACCCATCCCCTTAGCATAAAAAATTCTTGTATTTTTACAGTATGATTACAGTTGTTATTTTAGGTTTTGGTAATGTTGGATCTCATTTATTTAAAGTATTTGAGAACACCCCTGGCATTAGGGTACTACAAGTCTATACACGTAGTATGTCCAAAGAAACAACTCACAACAAGAGGTTTGTATCCAATATACTCGACATTACGCCCTTGGCAGATGTATATATCGCCGCAGTACCTGATGATACGATACATCACATCACATCACAACTTGATTTTACAAATAAATTGGTAGTACATACCTCTGGAGGGGCTGCTTTGGAACATTGTAGCAACAATAATAGAAAAGGAGTGTTTTACCCCTTGCAAACATTTTCAAAAAACAAAGCGGTTGATTTTAAAAACATCCCTATTTGTGTGGAGGCAGAAAATAAGGAGGATCTCTATTTATTAACAAATTTAGGAGCACTAATCTCACAAAAGGTATGCACTATCACATCTTCTGAGCGTTCAAAATTGCATGTTGCCGCCGTATTTGTAAATAATTTTGTCAATGAATTATATCATATTTCAGAGGATATTTTAACAATACAACAATTAGACTTTAACCTACTGGCACCTTTAATAAAAGAAACGGCTAATAAAATAGAATACCTTACTCCTGCCCTAGCCCAAACTGGACCGGCCAAAAGAGGAGATAAAAAAACGATTCGAACACATCAACAGCTTCTTACAACACAACAAAAAGAAGTGTATCAGCTACTTACAAGTAGTATTCAAAAAAGAAATATATCACAAGATGAGTAAAAGCTATAAAGAATATTTGCATCAAATCACCACCTTCGTTTTTGACGTAGATGGCGTGCTAACAGACGGTACAATTACAATAACCACAGATGGGGAGATGCACAGAAGCATGCATACCAAAGACGGCTTTGCCCTAAAAGAGGCATTGCTACAAGGCTTTAATATGTGTATCATATCTGGTGGCACCAATGAAGGGGTTCGTAAACGCCTTGCAGGATTAGGCATAAGTGATATACATCTGGGTACACACAACAAATCAGAAACACTTGAAAAGTACCTTAAACAGAATAACATCACACCTGGGCAAGTACTATATATGGGTGATGACCTCCCAGATTACAAGGTTATGCAGCAAGTTATTATGCCATGCTGCCCCCAGGATGCGGTTCCAGAAATCAAAGGACTGAGCAAGTATGTTTCTCACCTAAAAGGAGGTGAAGGCTGCGTGCGTGATGTAATTGAGCAAGTACTAAAAGTGCAAGGAAAATGGAATTATAGCACAACCATAAGTGCGAAGTATGACTAATACTTAGCCAATTATTACCCTAAGCCAAAGTAAAAATAATATACAAATTAGTACATTTACACTTTATAAAGCATCTTATGTCTACAGCAAAAAAACATTACAAAAGAATCACTACCAAAACTTTGGTAGATATGAAAAATCGCGGAGAGAAGATCTCTATGCTAACAGCCTATGATTACACCATGGCAAAAATTGTTGATGGAGCGGGCATAGACGTAATACTAGTTGGTGACTCTGCCTCTAATGTTATGGCTGGACACGAAACAACACTCCCAATTACACTAGATCAAATGATTTATCATGCAACTTCTGTAATACGAGCAGTAGAACGTAGTTTGGTGGTGGTAGATATTCCATTTGGAAGCTATCAAAGTGATCCAAAAGAAGCCTTACGTTCTGCCATACGTATAATGAAAGAAAGTGGAGGCCATGCTGTAAAGGTTGAGGGTGGTAAAGAAATTAAAGAATCTGTAAAAAGAATATTAAATGCGGGTATCCCAGTTATGGGCCACCTAGGGCTTACACCACAGTCTATCTATAAATTTGGAACCTATACTGTTAGGGCCAAGGAAGATGCTGAAGCTGAAACTTTAAAACAAGATGCCCTACTTTTAGAGAAAGCAGGATGTTTTGCTATTGTTCTTGAAAAAGTTCCTGCCAAGCTAGCGCAAGAAGTTGCACAGAGCCTTACCATACCAGTAATTGGGATTGGAGCAGGTAATGCCATAGATGGTCAAGTACTGGTAACACATGACATGCTAGGGATGACACATGAGTTTAACCCTAGATTTCTAAGAAGATACCTAGATATGTACCAAGGAATGACTACAGCTTTTAAAAATTACAGTGCAGATGTAAAAAGCGGTGATTTCCCTAACGAAACAGAACAGTATTAATACCTTTTGTATTTCGGAAAAACAACATACTCATACCAAAACAAAGAACAAAACGACACATAGCACCCCTGAGAACCTTCAAGTGTTGTTTGAAGACAACCATATCATTGTTGTAAACAAGCGCCCTGGAGACATTGTCCAGGGAGATAAAACAAAAGACACGCCCCTTTCTGAGATTACCAAAGCCTATCTTGCCAAAAAGTACAATAAACCTGGTGCGGTGTATCTTGGCGTTGTCCACAGACTTGATAGACCTACAAGCGGTGTGATTGTCTTTGCCAGGACATCAAAGGCATTACCTAGGCTAAACAAATCTTTTGCAGAGCGAGAAACAAAAAAAACATATTGGGCGGTAGTTAAAAATCCACCACCCAAAGATAGTGACACCCTTACCCACTATCTAAAAAGAAATCCAAAGCAAAATAAAAGCTACGCGAACACCAAAAAAGTTCCAGAAAGTAAAAAAGCCATACTCCATTATCACGTCTTAAAGAAAATGCAACGTTATGTTGCTTTAGAAATACGTCTAGAAACTGGAAGACACCATCAAATTAGAGCACAACTGGCAAGCATTAATTGTCCAATAAAAGGGGACTTAAAATACGGTTTTGACAGATCCAACAAAGATGGTAGTATCCACTTACATGCTAGAAAACTCTCTTTTGTGCACCCTGTGAAAAAGCAGGAAATAACAATTACAGCGCCCCTGCCACAAGATATTTTGTGGGAAAACTGCATTACAAAATAATACAAACAAACACTTTACTTAAAATAATATAAATGCTTGAAAAACAATGTTTTGTGGTATTTTTTTAGATAAGACTAAATCTAGTAAATACTGATTTATCTCTTACAAACACATTAGATAATCTAACAATTTTAATTATGTGTTACACCGCAAAAATATAAGCATATTAATAAAAAAAAGGGAAGCCGTGCAGCTCCCCTTTTTTAAATTATAATTGTTTTTATAAAATAACTATTGCTTTACATTTTCTAGCTTCACTTCCTCTCCTTGATTATCTAAAAGCAATACCTCATCAAATCCCATATCTCTAAATTGTGTGTATTGGCTTTGTGCATCACCCACAATTAAATAAGCCATTTTTGAAGTGTCAAGGTATTTATTAGCAAGAGCCTTATGGGAATCTAAAGTCATGTTTCTAACCGTTGCCTCTTCTGTGGCAATATAATCTTGGTCAAGGCCATAAATACTCATCTCTTGCAACATTCCTAGTAATGCAAATTGTGTTTCAAAACGACGTGCGTTAGACTTAATTAAAGCATTCTTGGTAAAATCTAGATCTTCTTGAGAGATTCCTTGCTTGTATTTGTTTATCTCATCCCTAAAAATAGTCACAGACTCTCCTGTGGTGTTTGTTCTTACACTAGAAGAAGCCCTAAAGGTTCCTGGAATCTTACTACCCCTGAAACCTGTTCGGGCTCCATAGGTGTATCCTTTTTCTTCTCTTAAAATTCTATTCACAACACCATTAAAAGCACCACCAAGGGCGTAGTTCATCACTTCTGCCGAATAGAAATCTTTGTCACTTCTAGCTAAAGATATATTACCAATCTGAATTACAGATTGCTTTGATCCTGGAATATCTACAAAATACACAGAAGACTTATCTCTTGTATTTGCAATTGGGTAACTAGGTATGGTAACCTCTTTACTTGCCCAGTTTTTTTCTAAATTACGTAATCCAGCCATAGCTTTGTCTTTGTCTATCTGTCCTACAATATGGAATTTAGAGATAGATGGAGAAAAATTCTTGTCGTAAAAGGCCTGTACATCCTCCATACCAATTGCTGCAATAGAGGCAACCGTACCAGAGCTTGGATAAGCAAAAATATGATCTTCACCATACAGAAGCTTATTAAATACACGTGATGCAACTGCGTTTGGATTTGCAGAAGATCTCTTAACCCTGTTTATAGCAGCAGTTTTGATGCGCCCAAACTCTTCTACATCCCAGCGTGGCTGAGTTAATATTTCTTCTACTAAAGCCAGTGTAGCCTCGTAGTTACGCACCAAGGTGTTTACCTGTATCACTATAGACTCACGTGTTGTATACATATTAACGTTGGCACCCAACATCTCAATTTCTTCTTGTAGTTCTTGAGGAGTTTTGGTTGCAGTACCCTCCATCATGATATCTGTAATTAAACTAGCAACACCATTTTTATCCATAGCATCTAAAAGGTGTCCACCATCCATAACCAAACTAAAATTCACTGTAGGAATTTCATTTTGCTCGATACCATACACCATCATACCATTTGAAAGCTCTTGTTTCCAATTCTGAGGAACGTTCAGAGCTGGAGAATCTCCTTGGGCTGGCTCTATAGAGCGGTCAAAGACAGAAGGTGTCTTTGCTAGGGCTTCTGTAGTTTGCTCTGAAGTTTGTTTTTGAATGTTTTCAACTATTTTTTCTTCTACAACCTCTGCTTTTGTTGAGTTGTCTGCAATTAAATCCAACTTTCCTTTTGGCACAAAACTGGTCATTACAAAAGGCATATCTTTAATATAAGTGTTATAAACACGCATCACGTCTTCTTTTGTTACCTTTTGGATGTTTTCAATGTCTGTTTCAATAAAGCTTGGGCTTCCTGCAAATACATTATACCTAGCTAGCTGAAATGCTTTTCCTTGCACGCTGCTTATGCCGTTATAAAAACCAGTCTCTAGACCTGCTTTTACGCGTGCAATATCTCTATCTGTTACACCATCTTTTTCAAACAAATCAAAAGCCTGATTAACACCAGCTTCAACATCTTTTAAACTCTTACCATCATTTGCAGTTATAGAAACCCTAAAGACACCAGCCAACTCTGCTGAACCATTAAAAGAATAATAACTTGACGATAGTCCTTTCTGTTTTTCTAACACCTTATATAGAGGCGCGTTTTTTCCTCGAGACATTAATTCGGCAAGAACATCTAAGGCATAGGCATCATCTGTATACTGCTCAAGGGTAGGCCAAACCATGTTTAATTGGGCTGTGGTAGCAAAATTATCTTCATGGTACAACCTTTTTGATTGTTCTAAAGTGGTACGCATTGGTTTTAATTTTGGAACCTCTTGACCTGTTTTAACTTCCCCAAAATACTTTTCAATCATAGCTTTAGCCTGGTCTGTCTCAAAATCACCAACCAATACTAAAGTAGCATTGTTAGGACCGTAGAATTTTTCGTAAAACTCACGAACATCAGCTACAGTAGCACTCTGAAGGTCTACCAACTCACCAATAACTTGCCAATTGTAAGGATGCCCTTCTGGATATATAGCTTTGTCTATAACCCACCCAGTATGTCCGTAAGGATTGTTATCAACACGTTGACGCTTCTCGTTTTGAACCACTTCTTGCTGGTTTTCAAAAGCAGACTCGGTAACTGTATTTATGAACCAACCCATACGATCACTCTCAAGCCACATCATCATTTCCATGGCATTGTTTGGAACCGTTTCATAGTATATGGTACCATCTTTCCAGGTACCTCCGTTTAGGGTTCCACCAGCATCTTGAATTTTCTTAAAGAATTGATCTTGTGGTACATTTTCTGATTCCTGAAATAACATATGCTCAAATAAGTGAGCAAAACCTGTACGTCCTGTCTTTTCTCGGTTAGAGCCCACGCCGTACTGAACCGCTAGAGATACTATTGGATCACTTTTATCTTGGTGTAGAATAACATCTAAACCATTTTCTAGTTCGTATTTTTCAAAGGCAACAGATAGCTTAGCACTATCACTTGATATCGCACCATCTTTACAAGAGGTTGTAAAAACAAATGCTGCCAGTAACACTAGCATTGATGCATTAAAGGTTATTTTTTTCATTGTTTTGGTTTTTTTTTATTTGGATTATAAATGTAGTTTTTACAACCCTTTGAGATTCATAAATTAATGTTAAATGATTTATTTAGCATAAAAACAATACCTTAAGAATTGTTCTAAAAAAAATAGGTGATGCATAACACATCACCTATTTTGATTATATATAGTTTTAAAACAATGCTACACTACATCAAATCTATCAAGATTCATCACCTTAGTCCAAGCAGCAACAAAATCTGTAACAAATTTGTCTTTACCATCATCAGCTCCATACACCTCAGCAATTGCTCTAAGTTCTGTGTTAGATCCAAAAATTAGATCGGCTCTTGTTCCTATATATTTGATAACGCCTGTTTTTCTATCTGATCCTTCAAATAAGGTATCATCTTCAGAAGTTGCTTTCCAAGTATTGCTAAAATCTAAGATATTTACCAAGAAATCATTGGATAGTGTGCCAACAGTATCTGTAAATACACCGTATTTCGAAGCGTCATAATTGGTTCCTAAAGCTCTCATGCCAGCAACTAAAACAGTCATTTCTGGAATACTAAGTGTTAATAATTGGGCTCTATCAATCAATAATTCTTCTGCTGCTAGGTTTAAATCTTTTTTAATAAAATTTCTAAATCCGTCTGCTTTCGGTTCTAAATAACCAAAAGAAGCAACATCCGTTTGTTCTTGAGAAGCATCTGCTCTTCCACTTGTAAAAGGAACAGAAATAACATGTCCTGCTTTTTTAGCAGCCTGCTCTACAGCAACACAACCACCCAAAACTATAAGATCTGCAATAGAAACACTTCCGTTAAAATTAGCTTTAATTGCTTCATAGCTAGCCAAAACAGTTGCTAATTTCTTGGGAGAATTCACTTCCCAATTTTTTTGAGGCTCCAAACGGATTCGAGCTCCATTTGCACCACCTCTCATATCTGATCCTCTAAAGGTTGAGGCAGAAGCCCAAGCCGTAGAAGTTAATTGCGATATAGTAAGGTCTGAGGCTAATATCAGATTTTTTAAGGTGGTAACATCTGTTTCAGATAATGACTGCCCTGCTGGAATTGGGTCTTGCCAAATTAGTTCTTCTTTTGGTATTTCTGGACCTAAATATCTAGAGAGTGGTCCCATATCTCTGTGTGTTAATTTGTACCAAGCTCTTGCAAAAGCATCTTCAAAAGCTTTGTGGTCTTTATGAAAACGTTTAGAAATTTCTAAATATTTAGGATCTACTTTCAAAGCAATATCCGCAGTAGTCATCATTAAATCTTGCGTATTGTTTGCATCACCTGCTTTGGGTGCTTTTTTCGCATTTGTAACTGCTGTTGGTTTCCACTGGTGAGCCCCTGCTGGACTCTTTGTAAGCTCCCAATCATAGTTTAATAAGACATCAAAATAATCATGATCCCAAACTGTTGGGTTTGGTGTCCAAGCGCCTTCTATACCACTTGTAATAGTATCGTCTAAAACTCCTGTACCAAAAGAGTTTTTCCAACCAGTACTCATTTGCTCTATAGGAGCCCCGTGTGGTGATGGTCCAACATATGTATCTGGATCTGCGGCGCCATGGGCTTTACCAAAGGTATGGCCACCAGCAACAAGTGCTACCGTTTCTTCATCATTCATTGCCATACGGCCAAAGGTTTCTCTAATGTCTTTTGCAGAGCCCATTGGATCTGGATCTCCATTGGGTCCTTCCGGATTTACATAAATCCAACCCATCATTACAGCACCTAAAGGATCTTCTAATTCTCCTTCGGCATATCGTTCTTTATTTTCTCCCATAACGGTTTCAGAACCCCAGTAAATATCTTGTTCTGGTTCCCACACGTCTTCTCTTCCACCAGCAAAACCAAAGGTTTCAAATCCCATAGATTCCATTGCGCAGTTTCCTGCAAGAATCATTAAATCTGCCCAAGATAATTTGTTTCCATACTTCTTTTTAATAGGCCACAATAACAAACGAGCTTTGTCTAAATTACCATTGTCTGGCCAACTATTTATTGGCGCAAAACGCTGCGTTCCAGAACCTGCTCCACCACGCCCGTCTCCAACTCTATAGGTACCAGCACTATGCCATGCCATACGAACCATAAATGGACCATAGTTTCCATAATCTGCAGGCCACCAATCTTGAGAATCTGTCATGGCATTAATAACATCTTGTTTTAAACTAGCATAATCTATGGAGTTAAACGCATCTGCATAATTAAAATCTGTACCCATAGGGTTAGATTTTACCCCGTTTTGACGTAGAATATTTAATTTTAGTTCATTGGGCCAAAAATCTCGCACAGAAGTTCCCTTACCTGCTGTTTGTTTCTGAGTGCCTCCCATAAATGGGCATTGGCTAATATCGCCGTCTTTGTGATTATCCATTGGTGTGTATTTTTGTATAACTGGTTATATTTCTAAATTTACTGATAATGCAGCGCAACTGTATGTGTTTACCATTTAATAAAGTAACAATGGTATCAGTAAAATCTATACCATAAGCACAAAAAAACTACATAGTAGCTATCAGTAAGTTAACTAGATACTTGCAAGACTCCCTAGAGGTATACCCAAATAATTATATTTTTAAAATAAACAAAAGACATTGGCTATCTTTGGAAAGAATACAAACCCTACTGCAATGCTAAAAAAAAACCTTGCTAATTTTGATATTATATTAGCCTCTGGATCGCCAAGAAGGCATCATTTTTTTAAAGAATTAGACATAGATTTCAAAATAGATGTTCGGGAAATCAAAGAGGTATTTCCGCCGCACCTAAAAGCACAAGAAATTACAAATTACTTAGCGCAGTTAAAAGCTAGTGCCTTTAAAGATATTAAAGAGAGTCAAATTATAATTACCAGCGATACAATTGTATGGAAAGACAATCGCGCTATTGGTAAACCAAAGGATAGGCAAGATGCAGTGAAAATGCTCCAAGATTTAAGTGGTGATACTCATAGGGTATTTACCTCTGTATGTTTTTCTACAATAAACAGTCAAAAAACTGTTTATGATTGCACAAAGGTGCAGTTTAAAGAACTTACAAATGATGAGATAGAATATTACCTAGAAACATGTAAACCCTACGATAAGGCCGGTAGCTACGGCATACAAGACTGGCTCGGTTATGTTGGGATTGAGAAAATTGAAGGATGCTTTTTTAATGTTATGGGGCTTCCAACAAGATTAGTTTATAATACCTTGTTAGAAATAGCAACCTCAAAATAGTTTTGTTTTAAAAAAATTGGTAAGCCGTCTTTTTTATTGTGAGGTCTTTGTATCGAAAGCAAAACCTTCTACCATATGAAAAAAACCGTTTTTATGATAAAAATCTGTTTCTTTTATAAACGCTTCATTTCCATTACTATCTGATATGATTAAGGCACCTTCTTTTTTTGTTACCGCTAGTTTTTCACCCTCAAGTGTTATAAAATAGGCACTTCCACCAGAGGTAGAAATTGCCTTTTCTATGGCGTTTCTATCTACTCTACCAGGTATGGTATGAAATTTCACTAATTGTGCTATTGTTTGGTCATCTGCCAATAGCCTCTTACGGGCATCTTCTTCTAATTCCATAAAAGAGGTGTCGTTGGCAACAAAAACAGTCACCATTTCTTGACTCGATAGTTGACTGCTAAGAGATTCGTTTTCTAATACAGAGGCCATAATAGAGAAAGAAGTGCTTTGTGCTAAATTTTCTTGCAGGGTTTTATCTGAAGTAAAAACGATGCCTTGCCAATCTTTGGTAATAGAGGTGGTGCTTATGCTTTTATATTTTTGAGCATTTGCAACTGTAAACAAAGCTATAAATGCAATGCAAAGAATGTGTTTGAAATTCATAGTATTTTTTTTTAAAGATAGGTATTACAAACTATGTTATACAACGTGTAATTGAGAAGAATATTTAAAAAAGAGTTAAATAAATAAAAATGATTGTCTAATACACTATTAGGGAGTATTTTTAAAACAAAATTAAAATTTATGTTTTCTAAAACAAATATCGAGACAGAATTACACAAAACAAGAGAAAAGTATACCTCTGAAAATGAAATACTTAGAGACGTAAATGAACTATTGAAGCAAAATGAGAGTCAAAGAAATATAATAAAAAGAGAACTAAGCCAGGGGACAAAACTTAATGAAAACTTTTTTAATCTTAAAGAATTAGATTCCTCTAAGATTTTTCACATTTCAGATATTAAAAAACTATGTGTTAATTATAGGTTGCGTTTTTTGGATACTAAATATTTTAAAGCACCGTTCCCAGAAAAGGCAATCTCAAAAATAAGAGCTCTTGAAAAAGAACACAACACCACTTTAAAGGGTTTAAAAATTGTCGCTCCAGCTACATTAATGAAACTAGAAAATGTAAACGACCCTTTGTTGTTTGCTCCAATTTCAGACGACTACTTTTACCTTATACACAAATGGGGAAATGATTTACATCCTTTTAGAAAAGCATTGGTATGGCCCTATAAAACCTTTGAGAATTTAATATTTACAATATTTATTATCAGCATTTTACTTACGGCTATTACCCCATTGCATTTATTTTCTAGAGGCAATCCAGATCTAGAATATTTATTATTCTTTTTGTTTATGTTTAAGGGAGTTGCCGCAACTGTATTATTTTATGGTTTCGCCAAAGGAAAGAATTTTAACAACGCTATTTGGAGAAGCAAATACTACAATGCCTAAAAACATGAACAAAGATCAAAAAACAGTACGGATATATACAGGGCCAACAATGATAGCTAACGGTCTTATTGCAAGACTAAACCATCATGGGATTTCTCCCATCGTAAAAGATGATCACAATAGCGGTATCACTGGCGGGTTTTCTACAGGAGTTCCTAATCAAGTGCGTTTATTTATTAGAAATGAACAGCTCGAGAAAGCAAAAACAATGATTAATCAATACTTTACAGAAGTAGGAGAACCTCTAATTGATTAATCACTCTTTGGAAATAAGCCCCTATAACAGCACCTTTGCGCAAGCTTTTTATGATCTTAACGTGCAATGGCTACAAACCTACTTTTATGTTGAGCCTTATGACAGAGAAGTCTTAAGCAATCCCCTGGAGTATATTATACAACCAGGCGGAAAAATATTTTTCATTACCCAAAACAATATTGCCATAGGTACTGTAGCGCTTATAAAAAGAGGTGATGGTGTTTTTGAGCTCACAAAAATGGCCATAGAGCCCTCCAAGCAGGGAAAAAACCTTGGTCAACAACTTTTAAAGTACTGTACTAATTTTGCCAAAGAAAACAACTTTAAACAGCTGTATCTTTATTCAAATACCAAGTTAGAAAACGCAATCCATATCTACCTAAAACATGGCTTTAAAGAGGTTAGCATACCCCAGGATAACCCCTACAAGCGCAGTAATATAAAAATGGTATACCCTTTACATTAAAGTACAATCTAAAGGCAAACACCTGAATTTGTTTTTCAGTAAACAAAAAAAATAGGAACTAATCCCATAAAAAGGAAATAGTCCAACTACATCAAATTTATTGTATTTTTGTGCCAATGATAAAAGATATTGAAAATACAACCTTTGCAATTATTGATGTAGAAACAACTGGAGGGGTCTCTAAAGGAAGAATGACTGAGATATGCATCATTCTTGTAAAAAATAGAGAAATACAAAATACCTACACAACACTTATAAATCCTGGATGTTTAATACCAACAACAATCACAGCCCTAACTGGTATAGATAACCAAATGGTTGCATCTGCACCAAGCTTTGCTGAAGTAGCCAGGGAAATATATGAATTTACAAAAGACACTGTGTTTGTAGCACACAATGTGAATTTTGATTTTGGCTTCTTTAAAAAACAGTTTGCAGAACTTGGTATCACTTATCTAAGAAAAAAGCTATGTACCGTCCGCCTTTCTAGAAAAATAATACCAGGGCTACCCTCCTACAGCCTCGGTAGATTAACAAGATCTATAGGCATACAACTTACAGGTGCTCACCGAGCAGAAGCAGATACACGAGCTACCGTAAAACTGTTTAACAAATTACTTGAAATAGACGCTATCTCTGGGTATGAGACTATTTTTAAAGCATTGGATGTAACATCAAAAGAAGCAACACTACCACCTCATTTACCTGCAGAAGATATTACAGCGCTACCAGAAACACCAGGAGTTTATTTTTTTAAAAATGAGGCTAAAAAAATCATCTATGTGGGTAAAGCCAAAAACATAAAAAAAAGAGTATTATCTCATCTGTATGCTAAGGTTTCTAAAGAAATTGCACTGGCCCAGGAAACACATCATATAGATTTTGAGCAGACAGGAAATGAACTAACAGCGTTATTACTTGAATCTCACCATATAATAAAGCACTACCCAAAATATAATAAGGTGCAAAAAAGACCCACTACAACCTTTCAAATTATTAATTACACCAACAGAAAAGGGATATTACAACTCGCCATAGGAAAAACCAAAACAACTACAAATTCAATAGCAACACTCTACAGCAATGCATTGGCTATTGAGCATTTAGAAAACCTATGTCAAGAGCATGAATTATGCCCAAGGTATTGCTCACTTCAAAGCCAAGGAAATGCATGCTCTCATTATAAAATAAAAAAATGTAACGGGATTTGTCAAGACCTTGAAGAGGCACAGGTCTATAACAAAAGAGTGCAAGAGGCTATTTATAGCTTCCAGAAACAGCAAGACAGTTATATTATTAAAGGTAAAGGAAGAACCCCCACTGAGATCTCTATAATTTTAATTGAACAAGGAGATTATAAGGGCTTTGGATTTGTAGATGCCCAAGAATCTATAAGCTATTTTGAGGATTTCTCTACTTACATCACACGCTATAAAAGCTCCTATTACACTACAAAAATCTTACAGTCTTACCATAAAAAAAATACCAATAAAGACATCATTACCAAAACAAGGGTCTAAGTACTCTTTATACTAAAAAAAGGCATAATGAAAACTCATTATGCCTTTTTTAATGTAGTCGGGATGACAGGATTTGAACCTGCGACCACTTGACCCCCAGCCAAGTACGCTACCGGACTGCGCCACATCCCGTACTAAAAAATAACCGTATCCTTACCTTTGTTATTTTAAGCTTGTAAAAATAATAAAAACTAGTACCAACAAGGATAAAATAAATTAAAAAAAGCGTGTGATATCTATATAAATCATTAATTTTGCAATCCGAATTTATAATTCAATTCGGGGTGTAGCGTAGCCCGGTTATCGCGCCACGTTTGGGACGTGGAGGCCGCAGGTTCGAATCCTGCCACCCCGACCAAAAGCCGTCTGATGTTTCAGACGGCTTTTTTTATTTATAAAAACATAGATTGTTATATTTACACTGTTTATAAAACTCTAGAGATTAACCACAAATACAAACTCCAATGGGCAACATATGCTATAGTGCAGTATTGATGATTTTTTTACTTGGATGTGATAACAACTCTAAACAACAGGAGGCTTCTGATGTAGAAGTTACAATAAACAAAGTACAGAGTCCTTTAAAACTAAGTATCGACAGAGGAGCTGTAGTATATAAAAAAATATGCTCACAATGTCATAGACCCAATGGCAAAGGCATTGCAAATAACTATCCACCCTTGGCTGGTTCTAACTGGTTAACCCAAAAAAGACTAGAAAGTATCAAGGCTGTTAAATACGGCTTAAAGGGACGTATCCTTGTAAACCAAAAACCATATAACGGGCTAATGAGCGCAATGGGCTTAAACAACACACAAGTTGCAGACGTAATGAATTACACCATGAACTCTTGGGAAAACACCCAAAAAGAAATGGTGACACCAAAAGAAGTGGCATCTGTTAAAAAGTAATGACAAGGTTTTATAGCTAGCATTACAAAATCCTTATTTTTGTAAAAAACAATCCTATGCTTATAATTGGTATTGCAGGCGGTACTGGCTGCGGAAAAACGACAGTAGTAGAACAAATTATTGCACAACTTCCAGTAGATGAAGTATGTGTAATATCTCAGGATTCTTATTACAAAGACACCAGTGATTTAAGTTATCAGGAGCGCGTTAAAATAAATTTTGATCATCCTAATTCTATTGATTTTGATTTGCTTTTACAGCATTTAAAAGCCTTGCGTGATGGAGCCTCTTTCGAGCAGCCCGTATATTCTTTTGTACAGCACAACCGTACGGGTGAGACAATTACAACACATCCAAAAAAAGTAGTGATCGTAGAGGGTATTTTAATACTCACACAACCAGAGATAAGAGCCATGTTTGATGTAAATGTTTTTGTACACGCAGACAGCGATGAGCGCTTGATACGAAGATTAAAAAGAGATATTTCTGAACGTGGAAGAAACATTGATGAGGTTCTTACCAGATACCAAACCACTCTTAAACCAATGCATCAACAGTTTATAGAGCCTACCAAAGAATTTGCAGACATTATTATACCTACCAACAAGTATAATACGGTTGCTGTTGATTTAATAAGAACTATTATTTCAGAAAGATTATAGCACATGGGTAAAATTTCAGAAATAAAAAAAACAAAGTGGTACCTCTGGCTAGGCAACAAATATGTAATTTTCATATTGCTGTTTTTAACTTGGATGTTTTTTTTTGATGCCAATAACTATTTCTTTCACAAAGAACTCAGTGATGATATAAAGGCGCTGGAAGAAAGTAAAGAATTTTACAGAAAAGAAATTAAAAAAGACCGAGCTTTTATTAATAAAATGGAAGACAGCTCAGAGATGGAACGCTTTGCCAGAGAAAAATACTACCTCAAAAAAGAAAACGAAGATATATACATCATAGAACATCAAGACTCCACTAAGTAAGGTTTTGATTTTATGACAATACGCACCAATGAAAAAACATTTGTTGACAGATTTTGATTCGGTTTCCGCAAAAGCATGGAAGCAAAAAATACAGGTAGACCTTAAAGGTGCGGAGTATAATCAAACCCTAGTGAGCAAAACATTAGAGGGGATACATATTAAACCTTTTTACCACAGTGATGACGGTATTACTACCTCAGAAATTCCAGGAACTCCATCTACTTGGAGCATCACTCAGGGTGTTTTTATTGATGATGTTAAAATTGCAAACAATATTGCTTTACAGGCAATAGAAAAGGGAGCAGAAGCCATACTTTTTGGTGCAAAAAAAACCTTCGATATACCAAGTGTTTTTAAAGACTACCCTTATGCTAAGGCAGGTATCTATTTCGATTTTACTTTTTTGGACATAGATTTTACCAAAGAACTTTCTTTATATCTCACAGGGCATAAGGCAAAGTTCTACCTCAATGTTGACCCTATTGGAAAACTTACAAAAGAAGGAAATTGGTTTAAAAACCAAAAAGAAGATTTTAAAGCACTACAAGGGCTTTCACAGACAACAAATACCATTTGTGTAGACACCACAAACTATCAAAATGCAGGAGCCAATATGGTGCAGCAACTAGCCTATGCCCTTGCCCATGCCAATGAGTATTTAAATGATAAACCCACAGATAGCATTACTTTTAAAATAGCAGCTGGCACGCACTACTTTTTTGAGATAGCAAAAATACGCGCCCTAAGAATTCTATACGCTAGTTTGGCTAAAGAGTATAACTGCTCTCAAACCTGTCATGTAATTGCCCAGCCTTCTAGACGAAACAAAACACTCTATGATTATAATATAAATATGCTGCGAAGCACTACAGAGGGCATGTCTAGTGTACTTGGAGGAGCAGATGCGGTATGCAACATGCCTTATGATGTATTATACCATAAAAGCAATGAATTTGGAGAACGTATTTCTAGAAATCAATTATTAATTTTAAAGGCAGAGAGCTATTTTGATGTGGTTAGCAATCCTGCCGATGGCGCCTATTATATAGAGTGTGTAACCCAAGAGTTAGCCTCAAAAGCATTGGAGCTTTTTAAACAAATTGAAGATGGTGGTGGTTTTATAAAACAATTACAACAATCAGAAATCCAGAAAAAAATAAAAGAAAGTGCCTCCAAACAGCAAGCGCTTTTTGACAATGGCAGTATTACCCTACTTGGCACAAATAAACATCCAAACCCGCTAGATCTTATGAAAGAAAACTTAGAACTGTTTCCTTTCTTGAAGAGCAATCCTAGAAAAACATTGATTCAACCCATTATAGCAAAACGTTTGGCAGAAGCTATAGAACAAGAAAGACTTAGCCATGAGTAGAAAAGATGTATCCAATATAACCCTGCAAAACACCACCCAAAGTGCTGTCTCTGGTGATAAAAAAACTGCTTTCAAAACTGCAGAGGGCATTGCCATTAAAAATCGGTATAGCAAACAAGATGTAACGCAGTTAAAACATCTAGACTTCGCTGCAGGCATTGCGCCAAATCTCAGAGGTCCTTATTCAACAATGTATGTTAGAAGACCCTGGACCATTAGGCAATATGCTGGATTCTCTACCGCCGAGGATAGCAATGCTTTTTATAGACGTAATCTAGCAGGGGGTCAAAAAGGGCTTTCTGTTGCCTTTGATTTGGCTACCCACAGAGGGTATGATAGTGATCATGAGCGAGTTGTTGGAGATGTTGGTAAGGCAGGAGTTGCTATAGACAGCGTTGAGGATATGAAAATTTTGTTTGATCAAATTCCTTTAGACAAAATGAGCGTGTCGATGACCATGAACGGAGCTGTGCTACCCATTATGGCATTTTATATTGTGGCTGCTCAAGAACAAGGTGTGGATTTAAAGGATCTAGCTGGTACCATTCAAAACGATATTTTAAAGGAGTTTATGGTACGTAACACCTACATCTACCCTCCTAGCCCATCAATGAAAATTATAAGTGATATTTTTCAATACACGTCCAAGAACATGCCTAAGTTTAATAGCATTTCTATATCTGGATATCATATGCAAGAGGCGGGTGCCACCTGTGATATAGAACTAGCATACACCTTGGCAGATGGCCTAGAATACATTCGTAAAGGCTTAGATGCAGGTATGGATATTGACACCTTTGCCCCTCGCCTATCTTTCTTTTGGGCCATAGGTATGAATCATTTCATGGAAATCGCTAAAATGCGAGCTGCAAGAATGTTATGGGCAAAGCTGGTGAAACAGTTTAATCCAAAAAATTCAAAATCACTAGCCTTAAGAACCCATTGCCAAACAAGTGGCTGGAGCCTAACAGAGCAGGATCCTTTTAATAATGTTGCGCGCACATGTATTGAAGCTTCTGCAGCCGCCTTTGGAGGAACACAATCTTTACACACCAATGCCTTAGATGAGGCTATTGCCTTACCCACAGATTTTAGTGCTCGTATAGCAAGAAACACCCAAATATATTTACAGCAAGAGACCCATATCACAAAAACAGTTGATCCTTGGGCAGGTAGCTATTATGTAGAAAATCTAACCAACGATATTGCAGAAAAAGCTTGGTCACTTATTGAGGAAGTAGAAGAACTGGGCGGCATGACAAAAGCCATTGAGGCTGGTATCCCAAAACTACGTATAGAAGAAGCGGCTGCAAGAAAGCAGGCCCGCATTGATAGCGGTCAAGACATTATTGTTGGAGTTAATAAATATAGACTAGAAAAAGAAGACCCATTGCAGATTCTAGATGTAGATAACCAAATGGTTAGAACCGCTCAACTAGAGCGATTAGCTAACATCAAAGCCACTAGAGATAACCAAAAGGTAGCAGAAAGTTTAAAAGCTTTAACGCATGCTGCTACATCTGCAACAGAAAATTTACTAGATTTGGCAGTAGTAGCAGCCAAACAAAGAGCTACCCTTGGTGAAATTAGTGATGCACTAGAGGTGGCCTTTGGCAGATATAAAGCACAAATTAAATCGTTTAGTGGCGTGTATAGTAAAGAGATAAAAAAAGATCCCTCATTTGCAAAGGCAAGAGAACTCGCAAATAAATTTGCCGAGCTAGAAGGGCGTAGACCAAGAATTATGATTGCTAAAATGGGGCAAGATGGTCATGACCGTGGTGCCAAAGTTGTAGCAACTGGCTATGCAGATGTGGGCTTTGATGTAGATATTGGGCCCCTTTTTCAAACACCAAAAGAAGCCGCACAACAAGCCATAGAAAATGATGTGCATATTTTGGGTATTTCCTCCCTAGCAGCTGGGCACAAAACACTAGTGCCGCAGGTTATTGCACAAATGAAAGAACTTGGCCGTGAAGATATCATGGTAATTGTAGGGGGTGTGATCCCTGCTCAAGATTATCAATTTTTATTTGATGCAGGCGCGTTAGCAGTCTATGGACCTGGAACAAGAATTAGTGACGCAGCCATAGAAATGTTGGATATCCTAATAGACTCTGTGGCAGAGTAATACAATCCAAAACCAAAGAATATTTGAGAGTTTAAAGTAAAATACTCTCTCAATAAACACCTTACACCTTATCACTTTAAATCTTAAAAACACATTGTCTTTTTAACCCTAAAAAGATGTTCACTATCTGTTAACAAAAATGATTTTAGATTCGGGGAATAAATAGTATTTTTACTCTTAAATCAAGACAATTTAATGGGTAAAATAATTGCAATTGCTAACCAAAAAGGAGGCGTAGGAAAAACTACTACTTCTATTAATCTAGCAGCATCGTTGGGTGTTTTAGAAAAAAAAGTGCTTCTAATTGATGCAGATCCACAAGCCAATGCCACCTCTGGTTTGGGCATAGATGTAGAGGCGGTAACCAATGGCACCTATCAATTACTTGAGCATTCTACAACGGCTAAACAGGCCATTGTAAAAACAAGCTCTCCAAATCTTGATATAATTCCGGCTCATATAGATCTTGTTGCTATTGAAATTGAATTAGTAGATAAAAAAAATAGAGAGTACATGCTCAAGCAAATGGTCACAGATCTAAAAAAAGACTATGACTATATCATTATAGATTGCGCTCCATCTTTAGGATTATTAACACTAAATGCGCTAACTGCAGCAGATGCTGTTATCATACCTATACAATGTGAGTATTTTGCACTAGAAGGGCTTGGTAAGCTTTTAAACACTATTAAAAGCGTACAAAAAATACACAATCCAAATCTTGACATTGAAGGTTTACTGCTAACGATGTATGATTCTAGATTAAGATTATCAAATCAAGTGGTAGAAGAGGTGAAAAAACATTTTGACGCAATGGTATTCAATACAATCATTCAGCGCAATGTCCGTTTAAGTGAAGCCCCTAGTTACGGAGAGAGCATCATTAGTTATGACGCAAGCAGTAGAGGCGCCAACAATTACTTGAGTTTGGCAGAAGAATTAATTAAAAAAAATAAATAAAGGGCAATCATCTAGCAAATACAATATGGCTAAAGCAACAAAAAAACAAGCACTAGGACGCGGCCTTTCTGCCCTTTTGAAAGACCCTTCCAACGACATTGAATCTGCCAAGGATAAAAATGCAGACAAGGTTGTGGGCAGTATTGTTGAGTTAGAACTCACTGCAATTCAGGTAAATCCATTTCAACCTAGAACCAGTTTTAACGAAGATTTGCTTTTAGAACTAGCCTCTTCTATAAAAGAATTGGGTGTTATACAACCTATCACAGTGCGTAAACTTGGTTTTAACCAATACCAACTCGTTAGTGGCGAAAGACGCTTTAGAGCATCCTCCCTTATAGGACTTAAAAGCATACCAGCCTACATACGTATTGCCAATGACCAAGAATCTTTGGAAATGGCACTTGTAGAAAACATACAACGCGAAGATCTTGACCCTATAGAAATTGCACTCTCCTACAGACGCCTTATAGAAGAAATTGATTTGACACAAAGCCAAATGAGTGATCGTGTTGGTAAAAACAGATCAACTATTGCCAACTATTTGCGATTACTGAAATTAGACCCAATCATACAAACCGGAATGAGAGACGGTTTTATTACCATGGGTCATGGTAAGGCGCTTATAAATTTAGAAAACCTAGACATGCAGCTTGAAATTTATGCAAAAATTCTAGCTGATAAATTATCTGTACGTGAAACAGAAACTTTAGTGAGAGGTAAAAAAGGAGCAACATCTTTATCAAAAAAAGGGATCAAAACAGTACCTAAATATGCGCTCAAAGCAAAAAAACAGTTAATCAAAGCATTTAACTCTAACATAGATGTTAAAGTAAATGAGGCAGGTAAAGGGCAGTTTATACTACCTTTTAAAAACAAAGAAGATTTTGACCGCCTACTCAAGCTACTCTCTCGTGAAGTATAACCTGTTCTATATCATTTTATTTTTAGCAAGCATGCCGTTGTTTGCCCAAGAGGAGATAAATACTGTCTCCAAACAAATTAATCTTGTTGTTGAAGACACTATTACTGAAAAACAAGCCTATGATCCACTAGCGCCTGCTAGAGCTGCTTTTTACTCTGCGGTACTACCAGGACTTGGTCAAGCAGACAATGGAAAATACTGGAAAATACCCCTAATCTATGCAGGGATTGGAACAGGAGTGTATTTTTATATCAAAAATAACACAGATTATAATCGTTTCAGAGATGCTTATAAAAGAAGGCTTGCTGGGTATACAGATGATGAATTTTATGGCTCAGGCAGCACACCGCTAATTTCAAACAATAGATTAATTGACGCTCAAAAAAGCACCCAAAGAAATAAAAATGTAAGTATAATTGTATCTCTTGGGTTTTATTTATTGAACATTATAGATGCAAACGTGGATGCCCATTTAAAGCAATACGATATAAGTGATGATCTTTCTATAACACCAAAACTAAACACTACTAATATAACCCAGCCTAGTTATGGGCTAAGCCTTAGATATACACTAAAATGAAAATAGCACTCTTAGGATACGGTAAAATGGGAAAAACTATAGCCAATATGGCAATAGAAAGAGGGCATGAAATTGTTTATAAGAGTAGTGCATCTACACAAATCGGAAATTTCAAACAGGCACAAATTGCCATAGAATTTTCTACTCCAGAGGCTGCCATAGGAAATATAACAAAGTGTTTTAATGCGCAAATTCCAGTAGTATCTGGCACTACAGGCTGGTTAGATCAAAAAAAAATCATAGAAGAGGCTTGTTTAAACAGTAATGGTAGTTTTATTTATGCTTCAAACTTTAGCATTGGCGTGAATCTGTTTTTTAATCTAAATGAACATTTGGCCAAATTAATGAAGCCTTGGAGTGAGTATCAGGTATCTATAGAAGAAATACATCATACAGAAAAAAAAGACGCTCCTAGTGGTACTGCCATAACCCTAGCTCAAGACATATTACCTCATACAGATAAAAACACCTGGAGTTTAAATCATACCACACCAGACGCTGTAGAGATAAAATCTAGCAGAGAAGCAGATGTTAAAGGCACCCATAGTGTTGCTTTTACATCAAAAATAGACACCATAACTATTAACCACCAGGCGCATAGTAGAGAAGGTTTTGCAATGGGGGCTATTATAGCTGCAGAATTTCTTATTGATAAAAAAGGAATTTTTACCATGAAAGACGTGCTAGGGTTGTAACAATAAAGACAAATTGTGACTTATAGCGATGATATATTGTTCAAAAAACGAACAAAAAAAGAAGTTGTTTTTAAAGAAAAAAATATAATATGAGTTTAGTAAACTGGTTGGCATTTATTGCCATAATACAAGTTGTACACTTTTTAGGTACTTGGAAATTTTATGTTGCGGCAGGCAAAAAACCTTGGCAAGCAGCAGTTCCTGTATATAATGCTGTGGTGTTAATGCAAATCTTAAAACGCCCGTGGTGGTGGACACTACTTTTATTTATACCTATAGTAAACCTTATTATGCTTCCGGTTTTATGGGTAGAATTATTAAACAGATTTGGTAAAACAAGCATAAAAGATACCCTTTTGGTAATTGCATCTGGAGGTTTGTATTTGTTTTATGTTAACTACACTCAACAGCTTACTTATTTACAGGATGAAGATTTAAAAAAATCAAACGCACTGGTAGAGTGGTTCGGATCTCTCGCATATGCTATAGTAGCGGCCACCATAATACACACCTATGTTATGCAACCCTTTGTAATACCTACTTCATCACTAGAGAAAACACTCTTGGTGGGTGATTTTCTATTTGTAAGTAAGTTTCACTTTGGTGCCCGTACCCCTATGACACCTATTGCAATGCCAATGATGCATGATGTATTTATGGGCACAAGAGCAAAGTCTTATATTCCAAAGCCGCAGCTGCCAAGTCTAAGAATACCTGGTTTTGAAGATATTGAGCACAATGATATTGTGGTATTTAACTGGCCTATTGATAATTTTGTAGATATAGGGCCACCTCCCTCTGGAGAAATGTACAAGCCTATTGATAAAAAATCAAATTATGTAAAACGTTGTGTTGGCCTTCCTGGAGACTCTCTAGAGGTACGTGATGGATATGTGTATATAAACGGCACAAAGAACGATTTGCCAGATCGTGCAAGATTACAATTTGCCTATACCATTAGATCAAAAAGTGTTCTAGTAAAAATTGACGACCAAAGAAGACTTTTGCCAGAGCCAAATAATTACTTCTCTAATAGATATGGAGTAAGCGATATGTATGCTACAGCACTAGATAGAGCTACGGGAGTATATACATATACTGCTCATTTAACAGATAAAGCATACCAGGGCATAAAAAACTACCCAGATGTAATAAGTGCAGAAAGAAAGATGGCAGAAAAGGGCATGAAAGATCAAGGGATATTCCCTCAGACTGCTGCAAATTCATGGAACAATGATCATTTTGGGCCAATCTATATCCCGCAGGCAGGAAAAACAGTTGCAATAACCCCTGAGAGTATTGCTTTTTACAAGCGTATTATTGAGGTGTATGAAGGAAGTGAACAGGGCATAGAAAATACCATAACACAAAACGGCACCACGGTACTATTAAACGAAAACCCGATTACCCAGTATACCTTTACTATGGATTACTATTGGATGATGGGAGACAACCGAAACAACTCCCAAGATGCCCGTTCTTGGGGCTATGTACCCATGAATCATGTGGTAGGGAAACCTGTTTTTGTATGGATGAGTTTCAATAATAAAGCAAAAGGCTTACTCAATAAAATACGTTGGGATCGTTTCTTTACTACCGTTAGTGGTAAGGGAGAAACAACTTCTTACTTTATCCCGTTTTTAATTGCACTTGCTGGTTGGATTGGTTTTCGCTGGTTTCAAAAAAGAAGAAGGAAATCATAAATAAAAAGTGAAGCAACATATCCTAATTTATCCTAGCTACTTCCCACCTATTGCAACTATGGTTGCAATAGCAAAAGCAGATAAAATAACCCTAGAGATACAGGATAATTATCAAAAGCAGACCTATAGAAACAGAACTTATATAGCCCACAGTAATGGGAAGTTATTATTAAACATTCCTATTGAGCATTCAAAAAATGCACTGCGTCAAAAAACAAAAGAGGTTGGTCCAGATAATAACTTCCCTTGGCTGTCAGAACACTGGAAATCTATACAAGTAGCCTATAGAACATCTCCTTACTTTGAGTATTATGAGGATGATTTGGAGCCCCTTTTCAAAAAACCTATTTTAAATCTACAAGATTTCAATATTAAAATAGTAGATACAATTGCAGAGCTCATTGGTCTAGAAGCTGTTTTTTTAACATCAAGTGTGTTTGAAAAACAAACCCAATTAAAAGATATGCGCCACTTGGTAAATTGTAAGAAAGAGCCTAAATATAACTTCGATACATACCATCAGGTATTTGAGGCCAACCATGGTCATATCGAGAATTTATCTATTTTAGATTTGTTGTTTAATGAGGGACCAAATACATTGCATTACCTGCAAAACCAGACTTTAGAGAACTAGCCTATTTGGGTATTGCAAAAACAGCTGCAATAGGAAAATGATCTGAGAAGGTTTGCTCTAAAGAAGTGAATTTTAAAACCTCTAAGGGTTTTGATCCTAATATGTAATCTATACGCATTGGGTAAGAATCAAACATAAAAGTAGTACCCAAACCACTACCCTTTTCGACAAACGCATCTTTCATGCCTTTTTGAAGCTTTCTATAGACGTAAGAAAATGCCGTGTTGTTAAAATCACCTGCTAAGACAATAGGATGTTTTGTGGTATTCATGTGCTTTAATATGACCTCAGTATGTTCTTGTTGCCTTTCAAAGGTGGTCGCTATTCTTTTAAATAATTTTTCTTTGTCTTGTTCTTGCAGAGAATTTACAGAGGGTGTTATCCCTAAAGATTTTAAATGCACATTGTAAAGCCTTAAGGTATCAGTTCCTTTTACTAAATCAGCATAGAGGCTATTGTTATTTGTGTTTTTAAAATCAAAAGAACCTGTATTAATTAATGGATATTTTGAAAAAATGGCATACCCTAGGCCAATTTTTTTGTTTTTAAAATGAATATAACGGTATGGGTACCCCAGGAACTTTTGTGTTGCTTTTCTGTAATATTCTTGAATAAAGACAACATCAGGTTTGGCTATTTTAAGGGTGTTGTCTAATACTTCTGAAATTTCAGCACTATCAATGTCTTTCTGGTAAGCATTAAACAATCGTACATTATAACTTAGTACAGAGATTGTATTGTTATAGGTATCTGAAACTGTAGTAGTGGGAAACTTATAAAATGGATTAAAAAATAAATATGCCGCCACAAGCATCACAGTAGATAGTATAAATTGTTTTTTTAACTTAACTAACCAATACACGCCAAACAAAAAAGTAAGCACTATAAGGGGTGATACGCCAAGACTAAGTAAAGATAAACTCGAGAATTGTTTTGGAGCAAGATAGGGTACTATAAAAGACACCAAAAGCAACACTACTACAATGCTATTGCACCAAAATAATATCTTCCCAAAAAATGATAGCTTTTTCAAAATTGTGTGTGTTATTTATCTCCAGCTTTAAATAAAAAATCCTTTTCTTGTTTGGTCAAACTATCATAGCCACTTTTACCAATTTTATCTAAGATGCCATCTATCTTTATTTGACGGTCATCTTTAACTACTGTTGCTTTTTTATTTGTAGTGTTTTTTGGTGTTTTATGAACTTTTCTAAAAGGAGTACTTTTTCTTGTCTTAAATAAATTGGCCACGCCAGCAACTATTTTTTCAAACCAAAGACCAATATCATTTCCTTTTGCTAATTGTACTGCGTATAGATACCCAAAAACACCCCCACCTATGTGAGAGAGCATACCTCCTGGGTTGGTACCAGAGCCTAACCTAAATAAATCTAATAAAAATAATCCTACTGCAAGTTGCCATAGTTTTATAGTCACCATAAAAAACCGAAAGGATATATTGGGAGAATACGTTGCAGCAAAGACCATCAGTGCAGATACCGATGCAGAAGCTCCCAGAAGATATCCTGCTTTGCTTACAAACACAGGAAACACATTATAGGCCGTCACAAACAAAAGACCCCCATACAGGGCTCCCAATAGATATATCGTTAGAAAGCGTTTCTCGCTAAAGAGGTTGAGCACAAATTTAGAAAAGAAATTAAGCCAAATCATATTAAACAAAATATGCATAAAACCACCATGTAAGAAGCTATAGGTAAGTATAGACCAGGGTTGTTTTAATACCTCGATAGGCCCTTCTGGCAAGACAAACCACTGCATTAACACATCACTTGAGGAATTAAATAAAAATGAAGCAATAAAAAACAATAAAAAGACCCCGATGTTGATCACAATCAATTTGTTGGCAATGTTCAGTGTTTTAAATTTATATACTAAGTCTTGTCTTTGCATAGGTTAATCCCAACGGGTATGATTTAAATCGTTTTTCTTCCAGTAATAGGCCATAACAAAACCAAATAAAGCCCCGCCAATGTGCGCCCAATTAGCAATATTTTCTCCAAACAAAGAAAAACCTGTTAGACCAGAAAATAAATCCATTAGTAATAATCCTGGTATAAAGTATTTCGCCTTAATAGGAAATGGTAAAAATAGTAACATTAGCCCAGTGTTTGGAAACATAAGGCCAAAGGCCACTAGGATTCCGTACAAAGCACCCGAGGCTCCTACCGCTGGGGTGTTAAATTCTATAAATAATTGCTCTATGGTTTGCAGAGGCACTGTATTTAAAAAAGCGGTATTATACTGTCCCGAGCGGATGAGTTCATTAACATCATTTTGAGATATACCAGCATTTAGTAGTGCATCCATAGCACTATGTACCTGATAATACCCAACCAAAGAATGAATAAAAGCAGCGCCTATACCTGCTGAAAAATAAAAGAATAAAAACTTTTTTTGTCCCCAACGCTCCTCTAAGGGAGATCCAAACATATACAAGCCAAACATATTAAAGAATATATGCATCAAGCCATTTCTATCATGCATAAACAAATGGCTAATGGGTTGCCAGATTTGAAAATCAGGATGTTCAAAATAATATAAAGAAAATAACCTGTACGCAACATCGCCTACAAAGACAGAGCCTGCATAAACAATGATATTGATTATAATTAATATTTTAACGGTATCTGTTATTCTTCCCATATAGTGTCCTTTACAAAAGGATGATATTTTATTCTTTATATAAATTTTTTATCTAAATCGTTTGCATCTAGGGTGATTATAACCGCCTGGTTTGAGGGAGAAATACTAGGTTCTTTGCACATAAACAATTGATTTACCAAATGCTCTCTTTCTTCACTATTTAAAGAAACTCCCGTTTTAATAGCCATACTTTTTGCCATAGAGCGCACCAATAAATCATTTTGGCTAAATCCAGCATCTGGAACCTCATCCATGATGTCCTTAATTAACTGTTCTAAAACCATACTGGCTTGCCCCTCCAACAAAGCCGCAGGAATACCCTTTATAGACAAAGTGTCTTCTCCAAAAGCGCCAAAAACAAAACCAGTGTGCTCTAGTTGTTCTTGAATTTTTTGAAGCGCCTGTATGTCTGGGATAGAAAAAGTAAGCTCCAGAGGGAATAATAGTTGCTGGCTTACCGCCTGATGCACTGTAATGTTTTTAAGTAACTCTTCATACAAAATACGCTGATGTGCCAAATGCTGATGTATTACCATCATACCACTTTTTATAGGGCTTATAATATATTTATTTTGAAGTTGAAATGTAAGCCCACCACCAACAGGGCTTTGCTCCTCAAAAAGTGACCCTGTTACTTGATCACTTTCAAAGGTAAGGTGTGTTTCTGGAGAATAAGAACCTTCTGTGGTTTTGGTATCATTTAACCCAACGTATAGAGAATCCCAGTGAGCGGTATCTTTATCTCTTTTGTAAGGAAAATTAATGTTTTTTTGTTTAGCGCTTGTACTAAAAGGATTGAAATCTCTATCTACATCAATGGTTGGAGAGATCGGTTTCTTGTTGCTATAGTCATAGGGAGTATCTAAGCTACTCTCTCTGTTAAAATCTAACACAGGAGCAATACTAAATTGACCTAAACTATGCTTTATCGTTGCCCTAACCATAGCATAAAGTGCATGCTCATCATCAAATTTTATTTCGGTTTTGGTTGGGTGTATATTAATATCTATAGATTGTGGATCTACCTCTAAAAAAAGAAAATAACCAGGGTGCAAAGATGGTTTTATTAAACCCTCAAAGGCAGCATTTACAGCATGATTAAGATAAGGACTCTTAATAAAACGATCATTCACAAAAAAGAACTGTTGCCCCCTACTCTTTTTGGCAAAATCTGGTTTTAAAACAAAGCCATCAATTTTTAAAATAGCTGTAGTCTCCTCAACAGGTACTAATTTCTCATTTGTTTTAGATCCGAATATATTTACGATACGCTGTCTTACATTACTTGGCGGTAAATTAAAGACAAGGTCATCATTGTGGGTCATGGTAAAGGAAATACTCGGGTGGGCAAGTGCTACGCGATGAAACTCATCTATAATATGGCGGGTTTCTACAGGGTTTGATTTTAAAAAATTACGCCTGGCTGGAATATTAAAAAACAAATTCTTAACAGCAATGGTTGTACCCTTTGGAACAACAGCTGGTTCTTGGGCTACTACCTTACTGCCCTGAACATTAATCTTGGTACCAATTTGCTGATCCTGCTGTTTTGTTTTTAAAGAGACATGTGCAATGGCAGCGATAGAGGCCAAGGCTTCTCCCCGAAACCCTTTGGTGTTGAGTTTAAATAAATCTTCAGCAATTTTAATTTTTGAAGTTGCATGACGCTCAAAACTCAACAGCGCATCTGCAGGACTCATTCCTGTGCCATTGTCTGTGACCGAAATAAGCGTTTTTCCTGCATCTTTAAGCAAAAGTGCAATACTTGTAGATGATGCATCTATAGCATTCTCTAACAACTCTTTAACTACAGAGGCGGGTCTTTGAACAACTTCTCCTGCAGCAATTTGATTTGCAACGTGGTCTGGTAATAATTGTATAATATCTGGCATTAGCTAGAGAAAATTGATATTTCAAAATCAATAATATATAAGAATATAAAGATCAAGACAGCCATTACAATCAATACTGTTTTATTGAAGGCTATGTTGTTACGATTGCGGTTATGAACTCTTGCATTTTGCCACTGCCCTGCATAATCATTCTCATTGTAGGTGTCTGCATAGGCATCAAACTTTGTGGTTTGCTTTGAATCTTCAACCCCTTGTTTTCCTTTATAGTAACGTGGGGTATAGTTAAAGCGGTTGTTCGACTTTAACTTTTTTATAATTGTAAATTTTATAGGCCCCATATTTACGTGCAATTATATCAAAGATACCTAAAAATTGAGTTTTGTTGTAGGCCTAAAGCTGACAATTTTTTAACAATATAAAATTTAGTTAAAACCAGTAGAAATAGCATGTATAGCTTTTTGTAATGCTTAAAAAACTATTAAAAAAAAGGGCTTTAGAAGTTTGCGTCTTTACGCAACTGAGCCATTTTTATTGCAGCTATAGCGGCCTCTACTCCTTTGTTACCGTGCGCTCCACCACTTCTATCGATGGCCTGTTGCATGGTGTGATCTGTTAGTACACAAAATATAACTGGTATATCACCTTGAACATTTAGGTCTTTAATGCCTTGAGAAACACCTTGACAAACAAAATCAAAATGCTTTGTTTGGCCTTCTACAACACTTCCTATAGCAATAACTGCATCTAGCATATCATAGCTTTGTGTCATTTTTTTACATCCGTAAATAAGTTCAAAGCTTCCTGGTACATCCCATCTAACAATATTCTCTTTGATACCACCACAATCTAAAATTGCGTCAAAGGCACCTTGAAACATCCCGAGGGTTACCTCAGGATTCCATTGAGAAACAACAATCCCAAACCGAAAATTTTTCGCATTTGGGATTGTTGCTTTATCGTATACAGATAAGTTTGTATTTTTTGTAGCCATATTAGATGGAAAACTAGGTATTACATTTGTTTTGCTTTACTAAGGTACGCTTTTGCTTTTACAGCCTCTGTAGCTTTAGGATACATTTGTGTAATGCTTGTAAAATGAGCTATTGCTTTTGCCGTATTTCCAGTTTCTAAAGCTACAACACCAGCTTTTAATAAAAAACGAGGGGTCGTAAACTCATTATCCTGCATACTTGCAGCACTCTGGTAATACTCAAGAGCTTTATCCATTTGGTTTAACTGTACAAAGGCATCTGCGATAGCTCCTTTAGCTAAAGGTCCTAACATCGCATCATCGCTACTAAAAGCATCTAGATATATAATAGCATTTTTGTAGTCATTGATATTTAAATAAGCTACTCCTGCATAATAGTTTGATACGTTAGCTGCTTTAGTACCACCATAGTTTTCTATGATGTCTAAGAAACCGTATTTACTATTTCCTCCATTAAGGGCAAGGTTGTATAAAGAGTCACTTGCAACAGGGGCTGTTAATGCCTGGTCAAAATACTCTTGTGCTTGGTACATTTCGCTCATGGCCTCTTTCTCTTTAGGCTCTTGTATTACATTTACAAAACCTAAATAAGCCAATACAATAAGGGCGATAGCACCTACAGCTATTAAAATAACTTTTTGGTTTTTCTCAACCCACTCCTCCGTTTTGTTAGCAGTTTCATCTAAGGTATTAAATACCTCAGCTGTTGTACTTTCTCCCTCTAAAAGCTCAGAATCATTTACTGCTTCTGACTTTGATTTTATTTTTCCGCCTCGTTTTTTGTACGTTGCCATAGATTGATTTTTTATGTACCGCAAAAATAAAATTTTTATCAGAATATAAAAGCTAAAAGATTTGTTATTTTTCAATAATTTGCAGAAAGAAAAACAAGACCAAAATAGATAGCTATTTTATTGTCAAATAGTCTGTAAACATCATATTACAATGCAATTAGAGCAACTTTCTTTACTTAACTATAAAAACTTTGAATCGCAGTCTTTCTCCTTCGATGCAAAGATAAATTGCTTTGTTGGGCAAAATGGAGTAGGAAAAACCAACGTATTAGACGCTATTTATCACCTATCCTTCGGAAAGAGCTATTTTAATCCAATAACTGGGCAAAACATGCGCCATGGTACAGATTTCTTTGTTATTGAAGGTAGCTATATAAAAAATGAAAGGCCAGAAAAAATCAATGTGAGTGCCAAACGTGGCAATAAAAAAATATTAAAACGCAACGCTAAGGTTTATGAAAAATTTAGCGAACACATTGGTTTTTTACCTCTTGTAATGATTTCTCCTGCAGATCGTGATTTAATTGTGGAAGGAAGTGACACAAGAAGAAAATTTATAGACGGTGTTATTTCTCAAGCAGATCCATCCTACCTGCAGCATTTAATTAACTACAACAAAGTGCTGTTGCAGCGTAATTCTTTGCTAAAGTATTTTGCGGCAAACCAAACACACAATCAAGACACCCTAGATATCTATGATGAGCAGCTCACACAATATGGAACTGCCATATTTGAGAAAAGAGCCGCTTTTCTAGAAGAGTTTCTACCTATATTTTTAGCCCGCCATAAAGTAATAAGCAACAGCGCAGAAAAGGTTTCACTCATATACAAAAGCCAACTAGAAGATGCCACATTACTGAGTCTACTCAAAAATAATATCTCCAAAGATAAAATGATGCAGTATACTGGCTTTGGAATTCATAAAGATGATTTGGTTTTTGAAATAGATGGCCATCCTATTAAAAAATTTGGATCTCAAGGGCAACAAAAATCATTTTTAATTGCCTTAAAACTAGCACAGTTTGACTTTATAAAAAAATTAAAAGGGGTCACCCCCATCCTACTTTTAGATGATATTTTTGATAAACTTGACCAACAGCGTGTTGCACAAATAATAAAACTAGTTCATGATGACAGCTTTGGACAAATTTTCATTAGTGACACCCATGCCCAAAGAACAGAAGCTGTCGTAAAAGAAATTCACAAAAGCTATATGCTATTTAAATTATAGAAGATGAAAAAGTATGTACTTATTGGTTTGTTAGTGATTGTATCTACAAGCCTTTTTAGCTGTCAACAAAACACAAAGGAGCTTAAAGAAAACCTTTCTGGCTATTGGGAAATTAAAAAAGTAACCACATTAGAGGGAGAAACTAAAGAATTTAAAATTAGCACCGTTATAGATTATATTACTGTAGAGGGAAATACTGGAAAGAGAACCAAGGTTAGCCCGCAACTAGATGGGAGTTTTAAAAATAATGGCGCCACAGAATCTTTTACTATAGATGGATCTTCAGGGGAGCTAGTCTTGAGGTATCAAAACCCAGAGAGTATGTGGGTTGAAAAAGTGAAAGACGCAACCAAAGAAAAACTCCGCATTGTAAACAAGCAAGGCAAAGAATATAGCTACAAACGTTTTGAAAAATTTAATTTTTATTAAACACCAATAAACATCATGGCAAAAAGAAAAACAGAACAATCCACCATCGGTGATGTGCTAAAGGCTTTTATTGGCAAAGGAAAGCTTGCAAAAGGATTAGACAAAGTAGATGCTAAAAATGCTTGGTTAAAAGTCATGGGGCCAGGAGTTGCTAATTATACCACAGAGGTAATCTTGGAGAGAGATATTCTCTATGTGCAACTAAGCTCCTCTGTACTAAGAGAAGAATTGAGCTATGGAAGAGAAAAAATAATACGCCTATTAAACCAAGAGTTAGGCAAAAACCTAATAGACAAAGTAGTACTTAGATAAGTTTAATAGTTTAAAAAATAAAAAGCCGTTTATCATAATTGTGATAAACGGCTTTTTTAATAGGGTATGTTTTAGTACTAAAACATCTCTCTAGCTGAGAAATGAAACGCTCCTTCAATAGCAGCATTTTCATCGCTGTCACTTCCATGAACAGCATTCTCTCCCATAGAGGCAGCATATAGCTTACGGATTGTACCCTCAGCAGCATCTGCTGGGTTAGTTGCTCCAATTAAGGTTCTAAAATCTGCAACTGCATTTTCCTTTTCTAAAATAGCTGCTACAACAGGGCCACGTGTCATATACTCAACCAACTCTCCATAAAATGGACGCTCGTTGTGTACTGCGTAAAACTCCTGCGCATCTTGCGTAGTCATGTGTGTTAATTTCATAGCAACGATTCTAAAACCTGCTGCATTTATTTTGTCTACAATAGCTCCAATGTTTCCTTTTTCAACACTGTCAGGCTTTAACATTGTAAAGGTTCTGTCTGTTCTCATAATTTTATTAAATTTTGTGCAAAAATAAACTTTTATGTTACAATTTAATCCACAATAGTAAAAAAGTAACATTATTAACAATTATTTTAAACTCAGAGGGTCTTGCCATGGCAAATTTAGAGCACTAAAAAACAATGAACCTTTACATTTTTTGAAGTATATATTGTTATTAATTGTATCTTCGTAGTCTATGAACACAGCGCTAACTACTGAAATAAAAGAACTTCTTTCTACACCAAAAAATTGTGTGATTATTGGGCATAAAAACCCAGATGGCGATGCTATAGGGTCTTGTCTTGGCTTAGATTTATACTTAAAATCTATAGGTCAAAATAGTCAAGTTGTGATGCCCAATGATTTCCCTGATTTTTTAAAATGGCTCCCGAGTACCAGTACCATTTTTAATTTTGAAAAACACAACACACAATCTCTCCAAGCTATTAAAAGTGCAGATGTAATTTTTACCTTAGATTTTAACTCTTTGAGTCGCGTTGCAGATATGCAAGGCGTCTTAGAAAAAAGCGAGGCTGCCTTTGTGATGATAGATCACCATCAACAGCCTGACAATTACGCCCTTATAACTTACTCTGACACCTCTATGGGCTCTACCTGTGAAATGATATTTCATTTTATAACTGCCCTTGAAGGCCAACAACATATTACGCCACAAATTGCGACTCTTTTATATACAGGTATTATGACAGATAGTGGCTCTTTTAGATTTCCATCCACGACAGCCCTTACCCACAGAGTAATAGCCTCTTTGATAGAACATGGAGCCAAAAATGCTGAAATTCATCAAAATGTATATGACACCAACTCCAGTTCAAGAATAAAGCTGCTGGGAGTTGCCCTAGATAATCTAGTTGTACTGGAGGAGTATCATACTGCTTATATCACCATATCTCAAAAAGAACTTGATGACAATAATTTTAAAAAGGGAGATACAGAAGGCTTTGTAAACTATGCCTTGTCTGTATTGGGCATCACTTTTGCTATTATCTTCATCGAAAACAAGCAAGAAAATATTGTAAAGATTTCTCTTAGAAGTAAAGGTGATTTCTCTGTAAATGAATTTTCTAGAACCCATTACAATGGCGGAGGACACACCAATGCTGCTGGTGGAAGAAGCCTGTTATCCTTAAAAGAAACAGTAACTCAATTTATTAGTATATTGCCCAATTACAAAGATCAACTATAATATGATGCGTACTTTTATTGCATATTGTTCACTTATTTTTCTAGTAACTAGCTGCCAAAACCCTCAGGTTAGAACTCCTACTAAAACTAGCTCTGGAAGTTTTATAGAGGCATCTGTGGCGCGCAATAAGTTAATTTACAAGCAAGAGAAGGCTACTATCGAGACCTTAATCAAAACAGATAGTCTGCGGGATTATATTTCTTCAGAAAGTGGGTTTTGGTATACTATAATACAAAAAGATAGCGCAGCATCAAAACAATACCCTGTAGTTGGAGATCTTATAACTTTTACTTACAACGTGAAAAATCTAGCAGGAAATGTTATCGTTTCAGTTTTAGAAAACGGAATTCAGACCTATAAGGTAGATCAATCAAACCAAGATTTAATTTCTGGAATTAGAGATGGCGTAAAATTATTAAGCCCTGGAGAAAAAGCCACTTTTATATTCCCCTCATACAAGGCCTATGGATACTATGGCATTGAAAAAAAATTAGGAACCAACCAACCCATTACCAGTGATATTACATTAGTATCAATAAATAAAAATCAATAAACTTAGTTCAATTATCATGAAAAAAATCTCATTAGTACTTTTATTAGCATTGACAATTGGTTCATGCCAAAACAAATACCCAGATCTTCCAAACGGAGTATACGCAGAAATCATTACAAACAAAGGAACCTTTGTTGCAAAACTATACAACGAGGCCACCCCTCTTACGGTAGCCAACTTTGTATCTCTAGCAGAGGGAACCAACCAAATGGTGGATGACAAACACAAAGGGAAAAAGTTTTATGACAGTGTTATATTTCACCGAGTGATTAAAGATTTTATGATTCAAGGAGGAGACCCAACTGGAACAGGCTCTGGAAATCCTGGATATAAATTCCCTGATGAAATTGTACCCTCACTTGTGCATGACAGAAAAGGAATCTTATCTATGGCAAATAGTGGCCCTGCAACCAACGGTAGCCAGTTTTTTGTAACACTTAAAGAAACACCATGGTTAAACGGTAAACACACCGTTTTTGGTGAGGTTGTAGATGGTATTGAGATCGTTGACGCTATTGGTCTGGTTGATGTGCAACCACAGAGCAATAAGCCCTTAGATGATGTAATGATCAAAACGGTAAACATCATTAACAAAGGAGGACAGAAAATCACTTCTTTTACAGATGTAATGACCAAAGTAGAAAAGGAAAACAAAGCAAAACAAGCTGCAATTTCAAAATATGCAGCGGGTATGAAAACAAAATTTGATGCCTTGAAAGAAGCTGCTCAAAAACTACCTTCTGGTCTTGTTATACACTGGGACACAAAAACAGAAACCCAACAACCAGCAGAGGGCACTAAGGTACTAGTAAACTATGCAGGATTTTTGGAAGATAACGGAATGTTATTTGACACAAACAGAGTAATTTTGGCTAGAGATTACAACATGATCAATCCCCAACGTGAGGCTCAAAATGGATACACACCAATTCCTATGACCTATAGCAAAGACGCACAATTAAATCCAGGATTTCTGGAGGCCTTATTATTAATGTCTGTGGGAGATAAAGTTACTGCATACATTCCGTCATATCTTGGATATGGTGAACGCGGCGCTGGAGAAGTAATTCCACCAAATTCAGACCTAGTATTTGAAATAGAAATTACAGCCCAGAAATAAGATCATTTAAAAAAAAACATAAAAAATCCCGATGGTAACACCATCGGGATTTTTTTTCTTAATAAATTAAATTCGATTTATTTTAGAGGTATATTTTTTAATATCTCTAAAACAAATTTCCAATATTTTTGAGCGCTAGATATACTAGCACGCTCATCTGGAGAATGTGCTCCTTTAATGGTTGGTCCAAAGCTTATCATGTCCATCTTTGGATAATTTTGCCCCAGTATACCACACTCCAAACCTGCGTGACAGGCAGCCACATTTGGTTTTTCTCCATGAAGAGAAACATATAGCGATTCTACTACCTTTAGAATAGCACTATCCATATTTGGAGCCCATCCAGGATAATGACCACTACAATCTACATCATAGCCTGCCAAGTCAAAAACGGCTGTTAGTGTTGCCGCCATATCATCCTTAGAAGAGTCTACAGAAGATCTTGTAAGACATTCAATTTTTAAAGTACCGTTATGTACGGTAACCTTTGCAATATTGTTGGACGTTTCTACCAATCCCTCAATGGCTGGACTCATTCTATACACACCATTATGGGTTGCATATACTGCATTTATAAACATGATTTGATCTTTAGGGGCCATAACCATCTGTGGATCTTCTATTTTCTGAGTTTCTATACTTAACTCTGGCTCAAGTAACCTGTACTCCTCCACCAAGTTAAATTGAAGTTTCTCCATCTGCAGTACAAACTCAGAAATATGTTCTGTTTTAACTACTACAGTAGCAGTGCTCTCTCTAGGAATTGCATTTCTAAGAGACCCGCCGGCAATAGATGCAATGTGTGCTATCTCTTTATTTGCTGCCAATAAACGATTCATCATTTTATTAGCATTTCCTAACCCTTTTATGATATCCATCCCACTGTGTCCTCCTTGCAAACCTTTTACAGTAATACGATACCCTTGCCCATTTGGAGCTGGAACTTGGTGGTAACTACCACTTGCGGTAACATCTACACCACCGGCGCATCCTACTCCTATTTCATCATCTTCTTCTGTGTCTAGGTTGAGTAAAATTTCACCTTCAAGCAACCCGCCTTTAAGGCCAATGGCTCCTGTCATGCCAGTTTCTTCATCTATAGTGAATAAGGCTTCAATGGCTGGATGAGCAATGGTATCACTATCTAAAACAGCCATAATTGTTGCTACTCCTAGACCATTATCTGCCCCTAGGGTTGTTCCATTGGCACGAACCCAATCTCCATCTACATACATCTGTATGCCTTGTGTATCAAAATCAAAAACTGTATCATTATTTTTTTGATGCACCATATCCAAATGAGACTGCATTACAATAGCTTTTCTGTGCTCCATACCATCAGTGGCTGGCTTTTTTATAATAACATTTCCAACTTCATCCTCAAAGGTTTCAAGCCCTAGAGAGGCGCCAAAATCTTTCATGAACTTAATTACACGCTGTTCTTTTTTTGAAGGGCGTGGCACTGCATTTAAATCTGCAAATTTATTCCAAAGTGGTTTTGGAGATAGGTTTCTTATAGCATCACTCATTATATTGTCATTAAAATTTAAATACAAAGGTAACCTATTTGATATTTTTTAAACATTGATTTTAAGCTAAGATTTTACAATTGCTGTTAAGATTTGTGATATAAAAACCAATGAAATGGTCAAATAATAAATACCTGAAACTAATGATTTTAATGTAAGATGGTTTTAGTATTTTGCTATCATGTTTAAAAAGAAATCTACACTTATCATTGCACTACTGCTGCCGGTGCAAATTATATTGATACAGTCTTTAAAACAGTATCCCTCATTTATAGAGAAATGGTATAGCCTAGGGCTGTATCCTTGGATTGGAAAAATCTCTAGAAGCCTATGGGGTTGGGTTCCTTTTTCTGTAGGAGATGTTTTTTACACCTTGATTTTTATACTAGCGGCGCGTTGGATGTATAAAAACTTTAAAGGCTTTAGGTATGAGCCTGTAAAGTTAGTTTTTGAAATTACCGCCCACCTATCTGTGGTGTATTTTATGTTTCATTTATTATGGGGTTTTAATTATTACAGAGAGCCCTTACATACCTCACTCAATCTAGGCAATGATTACACCACCGAGCAGCTCATAGATATTACCAACAGGGTTATTAAAAAATCGAATGAACTTCATACCGCCCTGGGGTATGCCGATAGTGTTAAGATTGACTTGCCCTATTCTCAAAAACAAATGCTTGATCTTACACAAAACAGTTATACAAATCTTCAAAAAACCTTTCCAAGTCTTTCTTTGCAACCAAGAAGTGTTAAAAAAAGTCTTTGGAGTTTAGGACTTACCTATATGGGGTATAGTGGGTATTTAAATCCATTCTCTGGAGAAGCGCAGGTAAATGGGCTTATAAAATCTTATAAATTCCCGGTTGTGGCTTGTCATGAACAAGCACACCAGTTGGGATATGCAAAGGAGAATGAAGCAAACTTTATTGCAACTCTTGCAGCCTTACACAATGACGACAGTTACATTAAATACACAGGTTATATTTTTGCACTCAGGTATTGTGTGAATGAATTATCTTACAGAGATAAAGACCTATACTTAGAAACATTAGAAACCATACATCCTGGAATTTTAAAGAGTTATAAAGAAATGCGAGATTTCTGGGACAGCTATGACAACCCAATGGAGGAACTCTCTAAGGTATGGTACAATCTATTTTTAAAAGCAAATAACCAACCTAAAGGAATTAAAACATACAGTTACATGGTGGCTTTGATGGTAAATTATTTTGACAACAGAGCACTTTAAGGTGTATTTGAAATATTTTTTAATTTCAATTATGATATTTTTAACTATCGCAATTACCCTATGAAATACCTTATAATGGTATCTTTAAGAAAAAAATAACAAATCTTCAATGCTATGAAAAAAAACATACTTCTGTTGCTTGTACTATGTATTTCGCATATTGGTATTTCACAAGAATACTTTCCTAAAAACGATGGTGTAAAAGAGAACACCGCTCACTACACCGCTTTTACTAATGCAACTCTATTTGTCTCTCCAACAAATAAAATAGAAAATGCAACCCTACTAATAAAAGACTCAAAAGTAATTGCCTCTGGTAAAAACGTGACAATTCCCAGTAATACTGTTGTAATAGATTTGGAAGGGAAATTTATGTATCCATCATTCATAGATCCTTACACAAATTTTGGTGTTAAGAATCCAGAGCGTAGCTCTAGAGGAGGTCGCTCTCCCCAATATAGCGCTTCACGAGAGGGGTTTTACTGGAATGACCATATTATGCCAGAGAAAAACGCCATAGACCATTTCGCCTATGATTTAAAAACAGCTAAGGCAATGCGTAATGAAGGTTTTGGTGTTGTAAATACCCACAGCATGGATGGTATTGCTCGTGGTACTGGAGTACTTGTAGCCCTTAACGATCAAGCCAGCCAGGCCATGCGCATTATAGATGATGCTTTAGGGCAACACTACTCATTTTCTAAAAGTGTGACTAGTAGACAGTCCTACCCAGGTTCTTTGATGGGAGCCATGGCGCTGTTGCGTCAAGTATACCATGATGCAAATTGGTATGAAAAAGGAAACATCCCAACCAAAGACAGATCTTTAGAAGCATTACTAAAAAACAAAAATAAAGTTTCCATCTTTGAGGCAGGAAACAAAAGCAACAATCTAAGAGCCGCTAAAATTGGAAATCAGTTTGGAGTTAACTACCTTATTGTTGGTGGCGGTGATGAGTATGAGATGATGCAACAAACCAAAGCGAGTAATGCGAGTTATATCATTCCATTAAATTTCCCAGATGCCTATGATGTGAGTAATCCCTATATGGCTAGTTATTTATCTTTAGAGGATATGCGCGCCTGGAATCAAGCGCCAACAAATCCAAAAGCATTACAAGATAACGCCGTGCCTTTTGCCCTTACCACCTTTAAATCTAAAAAACCAAAAGATTTTACTAAAGATCTTTTAATTGCAATTAAATACGGTCTAGATAAAACAAAGGCTCTTGAAGCATTAACCACAGCACCTGCTGGTATGCTACAAATAAGCGATAAGGTAGGAACTCTAGAGAATGGTAAGTATGCAAACTTTTTAATTACCTCTGGCCCTTTGTTTGAAAAAGGAACTACACTGCACGAGAACTGGGTACAAGGAACAAGAAGTGTTATCAATACCATGGATCAAACAGATATAAGAGGATCTTACAACCTAGCTCTTGCAGGGGTTAGTTATACTCTAGAAATCTCTGGAGAAGCTTCAAAACCAAAAGCGAGCCTAACTAAAGGTGAAACAGAATTTTCAGCAAAACTTATCTATAAAGATAATTGGATAACCCTTTCTTTTACTGACAAACAAACCAATGATGTGTACCGCACCACTGCAATTATTGAGAAAAACACCATGAGTATTTCAGGTAAAGCAGTGCTACCAAGTGGCGTAGAGACCACTTTTACTGCAAATAGAAACATGGGAGCTGCCAAAGCCATTTCAGATAAAAATAAAGATATTACAAGTACCGATGTACTGCGTGAAATTATGCCCATAACCTACCCAAATGTAGGTCTTGGAAATAGCACCCAACCAAGCCAGCAAACCCTACTGTTTAAAAATGCAACCGTTTGGACTAGCGAAGTGGAAGGGATTTTAAATAATACCGATGTACTAGTAAAGGATGGTAAAATTTCTAAAATTGGAAAAAACCTATCTTCTAAAAGTGCCATAGAAATTGACGCCACAGGAAAACACCTCACTGCAGGTATTATAGATGAACACAGTCATATAGCTGCGCTTTCTATCAATGAAGGAGGGCAAAACTCCTCTGCAGAGGTTACCATAGAAGATGTTGTAGACCCTGAAGATGTAAACATTTACCGCAACCTAGCGGGTGGGGTTACCTCTATTCAAATACTTCATGGATCTGCAAACCCTATTGGTGGACGTTCTGCCATTTTAAAACTAAAATGGGGAGAAGATGCAGATGGACTACTTTATGACAACAGTCCTAAATTTATCAAGTTTGCACTTGGAGAAAATGTAAAGCAATCTAACTGGGAGAGTTACAGCCGTTTTCCACAAACGCGTATGGGTGTAGAGCAGTTGTATGTCAACTATTTTAACCGCGCTAAGGCCTACGATGAATTGAAAAAAAGTGGCAAACCCTACCGCAAAGATGATGAGCTGCAAACCTTAGCTGAAATTTTAAACGGGGAGCGTTTTATAAGTTGCCACAGTTATGTACAAAGCGAGATTAACATGCTCATGAAAGTTGCCGAGAAATTTAATTTTCGCATCAACACATTCACACATATATTAGAAGGCTATAAAGTAGCCGATAAAATGGCTGCTCATGGAGTGGGCGCCTCTACCTTTAGTGATTGGTGGGCCTATAAGTATGAAGTAAATGATGCCATTCCTTACAATGCAGCAATTATGGCATCTCAAGGAGTTACCGTAGCCATCAATAGTGATGATGGAGAAATGTCTAGACGCCTTAATCAAGAAGCTGCAAAGACTTTTAAATACGGAGGTATGAGCGAACAAGAAGCCTGGAAAACAGTAACTATAAACCCTGCTAAGCTATTACACCTAGACCATAGAGTTGGGAGTATTAAAATAGGAAAAGATGCAGATTTGGTGCTATGGAATGGCCACCCGATGTCTGTGTATTCTAAAGCAGAAAAAACAATTATAGAAGGAAAAACCTATTTTGATTTGGCCTTAGACCAGCAAAAAAGAATCGCTATACAACAAGAGCGAAATACCCTGATGACCATGATGCTTAACGAGAAAGAAAATGGAGGTAAAACGAAACCCCCGGTCAAAAAAACAAACAAGAACTTTCACTGTGATACAGAATTTTAATAACCATAGCACGTAAATAATATGAACACTTTAAGACACTTACTAATTGTAATAACGGCTATAACTGGAGTATCTGTAGCCGCACAACAGACCCCTGCCCCTTCTCAAAAAGGTGCAATTACCATTACTGGAGCCACAGCGCATCTTGGAAATGGAAATACCATTGAAAATGCAACTATTATTTTTGAAGATGGAATTTTAACCGCTGTTGGAAATTCAAGTATAAACCCAAAAGGGACTCTTATAAACGCCACAGGAAAGCATGTGTATCCTGGCTTTATAGCACCTGCAAAATCATTAGGTCTTATTGAAGTGAATGCGGTAAGGGCTAGTAATGATCAAGATGAAATTGGTGATATGATTCCTCACATTAGAAGTATCATTGCCTACAATGCTGAGAGTAAAGTGGTAGAATCTATGCGTCCAAATGGGGTGCTTATTGGGCAAATCACACCTCAAGGTGGCACCATCTCTGGAAGTTCATCTATTGTTCAGTTTGACGCTTGGAACTGGGAAGATGCCGCTATTAAAAAAGATGATGGTATACACCTTCATTGGCCAAGCACCTTTAGAAGAGGAAGATGGTGGGCTGGAGAACCAAGAGGATACCAACCTAATAAAAACTACACAAAACAAACACAAAAAATCACAAGCTACCTTAACAATTCTAAGGCTTTTGGAATGGGAGAAGACCAACCAGCAAACGAATCTTTTAAAGCAATGCAAGGACTCTTTGATGGATCTAAAAAACTGTATGTCTATGCAGATGGAGAGAAGGAAATTATAGATGCTATTACACTAAGTAAACAAGCGGGTGTAGATCAAATTGTTTTAATTGGGGCCTACCAAGGGTACAAAGTAATTCCTTTTTTAAAGCAGCATAATATACCTGTACTAGTACAGCAAACACATGCACTTCCAAATAGCGCAGATGATCATTATGACCTGCCTTACAAACTTCCTAAGTTACTAGTAGATGGCGGCTTATTGGTAGGACTTCAAAATAGTAGCATGTCTAATTTCCAGACCAGAAACCTACCCTTTTATGCAGGGCAATTGGTTGGTCAAGGCATGGATAAAGAGACAGCATTGCAGCTTATTTCTGGTAATACAGCAAAAATTTTAGGATTAGATAATTATGGAAGTCTTGAAGTAGGAAAAAGTGCTACTTTGTTTATTAGCGAGGGAGACGCTCTTGATATGATGGGAAATAGGCTAATTAAAGCTTTTATTGATGGGCGTGATATTTCTTTAGAAACCCACCAAACAGAGCTATGGAAACGCTATATGAGTAAATACAACCAAAAATAACAGTCCTTAAAACACCATTAACCGTTTTAGAAAGTTATGTATAAAAAAATAGACAGCGCCCAAAACAGCTTAATTAAACAGTGTTTGGTATTGTTAGATAAATCAAGAGAGCGCCGTAAACAAGGTATTTTCTTGGTAGAAGGGCAACGAGAAATACAACTTGCCATTGAGGGAGGCTATGAGATACAAACCCTGTTTTTTTGTGAGTCGCTGTTTATAAATAACATGAGCCAGTTTGCCACTGCAACTACTCAAATTATTGAAATTTCTTTAGAGGTATATCAAAAACTGGCCTATCGCAAAACCACCGAAGGGGTGCTGGCCATCGCAAAAACAAAAGAACTCTCTTTAAATAAATTAGAGTTTAAAAGCAAAAATCCTTTGATACTCATTGCAGAGGCTCCAGAAAAACCAGGAAATATCGGGGCTTTACTGCGCAGTGCAGATGCAGCAAATCTAGACGGTTTTATTATTGCCAATCCTAAGACAGACCTTTATAACCCTAATATTATCAGAAGTAGTGTTGGCTGTTTATTTACCAATAACATTGCAACGGGAAGCACTCAAGAAATTATTGATTTTCTAAACCAGCACAACATCCAACTCTTTAGTGCTATTTTACAAGAATCTAAGCCCTACCATAGTCAAGATTTTACCAAACCAACTGCTATTGCTGTGGGTACAGAAGCAACTGGTTTGTCTGATATTTGGCGTACTCAAAGCACTCAAAACATTCACATCCCAATGCAAGGTGCCATTGATAGTATGAATGTATCTGTGGCTGCTGGTATTTTAATCTTTGAAGCAAAAAGACAACGAGGCTTTTAATTACTTGTTTATTGACGGCTTGTTAACGCCTTCGTTTTTTTATTTAAAAATTAAACTCTTATAATTTTTTTTAAAAATTGGAAGTTGTATTTTTAATCTATGACAGAAATTGATATAGAGCAGGAAAATAAAGCTATAGCAAAACAGTATAAGGCGCTTCTCAAGATAAGTTATCGTATTTTATCTAAGGAAGATAAGAAACTTATACGTTCTGCCTTTGATGTTGCTGTAGACGCACATAAGCACCAGCGCAGAAAAAGTGGTGAGGCTTATATTTTTCATCCTATTGCTGTGGCTAAAATTGTGGCCAGTGAGATTGGACTTGATGCCACATCTATAGCCGCTGCCCTACTCCATGATGTTATTGAAGACACCAAATACACCTTTGCAGATATTGAGCAACTATTTGGAGAGACTGTTGCCCGTATTGTGCAAGGGTTAACAAAAATTTCTAAAATGCCTTATGAGGGTGATGTGTCTTTGCAGGCAGAGAATTTTAGAAAAATGCTTTTAACTCTCAATGAAGACATTAGAGTTATTATCATAAAAATTGCAGATCGATTGCATAACATGCAAACAATGGATGCAATGCCAGGGTATAAACAAGAAAAAATTGCAAGTGAAACCTTATATATTTATGCTCCAATGGCGCATCGTATTGGTTTATATAAAATAAAATCTGAACTAGAAGATTTAAGCTTAAAATATACCGAAAGAGAAATATACGATGATATTTTAAGTAAAATTAAAGACAGCAAACAAGAGCAAGATGCTTACATAAGAGCCTTTTCAAAAACTATTAAAGATGCTTTAAGCGTCGAAAACTTATCCTACGAAATAAAAGGAAGACCCAAATCAATTCATAGCATACGTAGAAAAATTGTGGCTCAAAACGTAAGCTTTGACGAGGTCTATGACAAGTTTGCGGTACGTATTATATACAAAAGTGATCTTGCCAATGAAAAATTCTTGGCCTGGAAAATATATAGCATTGTTACAGATAATTTTAGACCAAATCCAGTGCGATTAAGAGATTGGATTTCATCTCCTAAATCTACAGGTTATGAGGCCCTGCATATTACTGTAATGGGGCCAAAAGGAAAATGGGTAGAAGTACAAATACGCAGTGAGCGCATGAATGAAATTGCAGAAAAAGGGTTTGCTGCGCACTATAAATATAAAAATGACCATAGTGATGATGGGGGTCTTGATCTGTGGCTTAATAAATTACAAGACACCCTAGAGAATCAAGATATTAGCGCAGTAGATTTTGTAGAAGAATTTAAACTTAGTTTGTACGCAAAAGAGATTTTTGTGTTTACGCCTAAAGGAGATTTATACTCATTGCCAAAAGGCGCCTCTGCCCTAGACTTTGCATTTCATATACACACAGAGGTAGGCATGCACACAAGAGGTACAAAAGTGAATGGAAAATTAGTGCCTTTGAGTCACTCCTTGCAAAGTGGAGACCAAGTCGAGGTCATAGTATCTAATAATGCAAAACCTACAGCAAACTGGCTAGATTACGCCTCTACAAGTAGGGCGCAATCAAAAATAAAATCCTCTCTCAAAGAAGAGCGAAAGCAAATTGCCAATGAGGGAAGAGAAATACTGCGCCGTAAATTAAAATCACTTAAAATTAATCTTGACGATAAAACCATCAACCAATTGGTTCAATTTTATAAAGTAAAAACAAGTCTTGATTTGTTTTATAGAGTGGGCGCTGGTATTATAGACAACAAACAACTAAAAGATTTTGCAGCCTCAAGATCAAATTTGTTGGTTAGTTTTATTAAAAATAAAATTAGAAAACAACCCAACCCAAACGAGGTAAACAAAGAAGAAATTACAGAAAAATTTGATCAATTGGTTTTTGGAAAAGATGAGCAACAACTTGATTACAAAATAGCAAATTGCTGTAATCCTATTGCTGGAGATGATGTATTTGGTTTTTTAACCGTTACAGAAGGAATTAAAGTACACAAGAAAAATTGTCCAAATGCCGTGCAACTCCAGGGTAGTTATAATTACAGAATTCAAAAAGCAAAATGGATAGACTCATCCCAGAGAGAGTTTAAAGCAGAATTACTCATTACGGGAATTGACGGTCTGGGCTTGGTTAACAACGTAACAAAAGAGGTGTCAAACAATTTAAATATTGACATGAAACGGGTACATTTTGACACCGATGACGGCATATTTAAAGGGAATATAGTGGTCGTGGTTAAAAACAAAAATATTCTTGATAACTTAGTTCAAAACATTAAAAAAATAAACGGAATTGATAAAGTAACTCGTTTGTAATTTTGCTATTTTTGAACCATAAGTCCTAAAATAATTTAGGCGTACAATTTTTAGTAGTTCCTGTAATTATATGTTACTTGTAGGATCACTAAAATTGCATTAATATAGCTAAGCGATTCATTGCCAAACCATGAGTGCAAAAACTGAAGCAAACAATCAAGATATTGTAAAAAATGTATTTACTGCATTTTTAGAGAAAAAAGGGCACCGTAAAACACCCGAACGCTTCGCTATACTCCAAGAAATATACGATCAAAAAGAGCATTTTGATATTGAGGCTTTATATATCATAATGAAAAACAAAAACTATCGTGTAAGTCGTGCAACACTCTACAACACAATAGAATTATTGTTAGAATGCATGTTGGTGCGCAAACATCAATTTGGACAAAACCAAGCACATTACGAAAAATCATATTTTGACAAACAACATGATCATGTTATTCTAGACAATGGAGAGGTCATAGAATTCTGTGATCCTAGAATACAAAATATTAAAAAAACCATAGAAGATGTTTTTGATATTACCATCTCTAAACATTCGCTATATTTTTACGGAACAAAAAACACAAACAACCCAGAACAATAGGGAAATACATTTCAATTATGGCAGTAGACTTACTACTTGGATTACAATGGGGAGACGAAGGAAAAGGGAAAATCGTTGATGTACTAACAGCAGATTATGATATCATTGCTCGCTTTCAAGGCGGTCCTAACGCAGGGCACACCCTAGAGTTTGATGGTATTAAACACGTTTTAAGAACCATCCCGTCAGGAATTTTTCACAAAACAGCCATGAATGTCATAGGTAATGGTGTGGTGATAGACCCAGTTGTTTTTGTAAAAGAATTGGAAGGTTTAGATCAATTCGATATAGACTACAAAGCAAAGTTAATCATATCAAGAAAAGCGCATCTTATTTTGCCAACCCATAGACTTTTGGATGCAGCTAGTGAGGCTAGTAAGGGCAAAGCTAAGATTGGCTCTACATTAAAAGGAATAGGGCCTACCTATATGGATAAAACAGGTAGAAACGGAATTCGTGTTGGTGATCTGGAGATGAAAGACTGGAAAACAAAATACCGCCAATTGGCTAATAAACACGAGGGCATGATTTCGTTTTATGATGTAGATATTCAGTACGATTTAGAAGAAATGGAAGCCGAATTTTATGAGGCTGTAGACCGCCTTAAAGAATTAACCTTTATTGACAGTGAACAATATTTTCATGAGGCAATAAAAGCTGGAAAAACAATATTGGCAGAAGGGGCACAAGGATCTTTACTTGATATTGATTTTGGAACCTACCCTTTTGTGACATCTTCAAACACAACAGCAGCGGGCGCTTGCACAGGTTTAGGAATTGCACCTAATAAAGTAAAAGAAGTTTACGGAATCTTTAAAGCTTATACCACACGTGTTGGTTCTGGCCCATTCCCTACCGAGCTTTTTGATAAAGTAGGTATTGAAATGGCAAAAATAGGACGTGAGTTTGGAGCGGTAACAGGAAGACCAAGACGTTGTGGATGGTTGGATTTAGTAGCCTTAAAATATACCTGTGAGGTAAATGGAGTTACTCAATTAAACATGATGAAAGGAGATGTACTCTCTGGATTTAGCACCCTTAAGGTATGTACGGCATACAAATACAAAGGAAAAACAATCACGCACCTACCCTACAACATCGAGCCAGAAAATGTAACACCAATCTACACAAGTTTCCCTTGTTGGAAAGAAGACTTAACAAAAATGAGAGCGGTATCTGAGTTCCCTAAAGAACTTAACCAATACATCGATTTTCTAGAAAAGGAACTTGAAATACCTATTAATATAGTTTCAGTAGGTCCAGATAGAACCCAAACAATACACCGTTAAAAAGAATCTACAACATATAGCGCTATTGCTAACACTCCTTATTACAGGAGTTTTAACAGCACAACCCGGTCAAGAAACAGAGAAATCAAAGGTTGATATTCAGTCTGGATATTTAGAGCGAAAGCCAGAATTACCAGATGCTTTTATATACACCAAAGACACAGAAGGACAAGTATATATTGTCCATCAGGGTATTGAAATGTGGTGCAATCAAGCCTATGTATATTTAAAAGACAACTTTGTAAAAGCCTATGGCGAGGTTAAAATTAAACAAGGGGATACTATTTCCATGAATAGTAATTATGCAGAGTATAACGGAAATACTCAATTTGCATTTGCCAGTGGTGATGTTGTCTTTAAAGAACCCAAAACAACATTAAAAACAGACACCCTCTACTTTGATAGAATAAAACAAGAGGCCTACTACAGAAGCGGTGGCAGGGTTATAGATACAGCTAGCACCCTAACCAGTAGAATTGGCAGGTATTATGCCGAAGCTAAAAACTATCAATTTACCAGCGATGTAAAGATTGTAAACCCCAAGTACACTATTAACTCCCAGCAGCTTAATTTTTATTCTCAAACGGGTGCAAGTTACCTCTATGGCCCTTCTACTATAGTGAGTGACTCGAGTACTGTGTATTGTGAACGAGGTTTTTATGATACCAGAGAAGACACCGGGTATTTTGTGAAAAACTCTAAAGTAGACTATCAAAGCAGAACACTTTATGGAGATAGTATTTACTTTGATAGAAATAGGAGTTTTGCTTCTGCAACCAATAATATTAAAGTAATAGATACAAGTAATCAAAGCATTATACGCGGGCATTATGCAGAAGTTTTTAGACAAAAAGATTCTGTTTTTATTACCAAAAGAGCCTTGGCTATAACCCTACAAGAACGTGATTCTGTATACATTCATGCAGATACATTACAAATTACAGGAAAACCAGATAATAGAATTCTTAAAGGGTTTTACAAAGCTCGCTTTTTTAAACAATCCAGCAATCCACAGCAGGCACCAACCAGTGGGAAATGCGATTCTATATTTGTTAACCAGAAAAAAGGAATTACAAAACTTATACATCGTCCCGTTCTTTGGACTGGCGAAAACCAGATGACTGGTGATACCATTCATTTAATTAACAATACTAGAACCCAGCAACTTGATACTTTAAAAGTATTTAACAATGCATTTTTAATACAAAAAGATTCTTTGGGGTATAATCAAGTAAAAGGAAAACGCCTTATAGGCCTTTTTACAAACAATGAGCTAGATACCATAAACATTGATCAAAACGCACAAGTAATTTATTTTGCGCGTAATGACAAAGACGAGCTCATTGGCATAAACAATACGGTGTCAAGCGCTATACAGATGTACATGGAAAATCAAGCCATTGAAGGAATACGTTTTATAAAAAAGGGAACTGGAAAAATATATCCACTCTCAAAACTACCTCCAGAGGCAAGAATATTATCTGGTTTTGTTTGGCGAGCAGAGGAGCGATTACAGGATAAAAATGCATTGTTTGATGGAAAACAAGTACCCATACTTCCAAAAATAAAAGGCATACCGCTTCCTAAATTTCAAGAAGCCTTTTTTGATGAAAAAAGTCAAGAACAATTAAATCTTCCCCGGGCCTCAAAGCTTAATGCTGAAGTTTTTAAAAATAGACCCCAAGACAACCCTGTGCAGGATAATCTTTTGGAAGAAAACGACACCTTAGATCAAAAAAGTAAGATAAAACCCGAGAATTATTAATTTATTTTTCAAATAAAAATAGCCTCGACACCATTGTTAGTCTCTATTTTTACAATCTAGTTATAGCCCATTGAAAAAAGATTTTTACAAACACCAAACACAAACCACCCAGCACCCATTGGCCATGGAAATTTCTCATGGAAAAGGTAGTTATATTTATGATACCAAAGGAGTTGCGCATCTAGATTTTGTTGCAGGGGTATCTGCATGTAGCCTTGGTCATAGCCATCCTAGAGTGGTAGAGGCTATTACACAGCAAGCCCAAAAATACATGCATGTGATGGTTTATGGAGAGTATATCCAAAGGCCAGCAGTATCACTTACAAAACTACTTGCAGCGCATCTACCCGCCCCTTTAGAGACTACCTATTTGGTAAATAGTGGTACAGAGGCCATCGAAGGCGCTTTAAAACTTGCGCGCCGTGCAACTGGTAGAGCAGAAATTTTATACGCAAATCTTGCCTATCACGGAAACACAATGGGGGCTTTAAGTGTTATGGGCTATGAGCAAAGAAAAGAAGCCTTTAAACCTTTGTTACCCAAGTGCAAGGCTATCTTGTTTAACTCTGAAACTTGCTTGGAGCAAATAACAAACAATACTGCAGCTGTTATACTAGAGACTATTCAAGGGGGTGCTGGTTTTATAGAACCAACTAATGGGTATTTAAAAAAAGTAAAAGCAAGATGCCAAGAGGTGGGCGCACTTTTAATTTTAGATGAAATACAACCTGGATATGGCCGTACCGGAAAACTTTTCGGTTTTATGAATTATGATGTCGTGCCAGATATTCTAGTGATGGGAAAAGGTATGGGCGGCGGATTACCCATTGGAGCTTTTACAGCATCCAAACCCCTAATGGACCTATTGCAGGAAAAACCAAAATTAGGGCACATAACAACCTTTGGAGGCAATGCTGTTATTGCCGCGGCGGCACTAGCCACACTTAAAGAAATAACCCAGAGCTCTTTAATGCAACAAACCCTGGAAAAGGAAATTTTAATTCGCAGTTTACTTGTACATGATGCCATAAAAGAAATTCGAGGAACTGGTTTAATGTTAGCCCTTATTATGGAAACCCCAGCCATTGCAAACCAGGTCATATTAGGATGTAAAGACAAAAATTTAATTCTGTTTTGGTTACTTTTTGAGCCTAGAGCTATCAGAATTACACCCCCTCTTACCATTTCTAAGGCAGAAATTGTAGAAGGATGCGCTATCCTAAGACAAGTACTCAACGAAATATAATTCTTCAAAAATTGTTTTAATCAATTGTATTTCATTTGGTTATGCCTGTTTTTGGGCTGTTAACATCTCGTTAACAACAATCGCGGTATATCTCAAGAGCTGTCGATATCCTCACTATCTTTATTTAAAGAGAAACCAATAAATAACTGCGTATGCAATTGCCAACCCCAGACGAGCATAACAACGTATCACTTAGCAAATTTGAGTCTATGCTCAAGACCAATAATATCCTCTTTTTTGATGCAGATCAATTTGAGGAAATTATTAATCATTATCTTGAAAATGGTAAAATAGCCCTTGCCAAAAAGGCAACAAAACTTGGTTTACAACAACACCCAAGCTCTACTACCCTTAAGTTATTTCAGGTTGAAATGTTCATATTTGAAAATGAGCTAGATATTGCAGACATCCTATTAGATGAGTTATATCAAATAGAGCAATCTAACGAAGAAATATACATTCAGAAGGCTAATATTCTCTCTAGAAGAGACCAACACAAACATGCCATTGTATTACTTAAAAAAGCATTGGAAATTACCTTAGAACAAGGGGATGTTCTATCTTTAATAGGCATGGAGTATTTGTTTTTAGAAGATTATGAAAATGCAAAAGACTATTTTATTAGGTGTTTAAATGATGAAGAGGATCAGTTTCACACAGATTATTCTGCCCTTTACAATGTAATTTACTGTTTTGAATACTTAGAACAAAATCAAGAGGCCATAAACTATCTAAATGTCTTTTTAGATAAGAATCCATATTCTGAAGTTGCTTGGCACCAAATAGGAAAGCAGTATAGCATCTTAAAACAATACAAAAAAGCGTTAGCATCCTATGACTTTGCTATTATTAGTGATGACCGCTTTATTGGGGCATACCTAGAGAAAGGGAAAGTACTTGAAAAGATGAAGCGCTATGAAGAGGCCATAGAGAGTTTTATTATCACCCTTGGTCTTGATGACCCAACATCCTTTGCCCTATTGCGTATTGGTAGATGCTATGAAAAAATCAATAACGATGAAATGGCCTTGCAGTATTACACGAAATGTGTTGAACAGGATAGCCTTCTAGACAAGGGATGGATTGCCATCACAGATTTTCATTACAAAAAGAAAGACTATGAGAAAGCACTTTATTTTATAGACAAGGCCATCAATATAGATTCAGAAAATGTACTGTACTGGAAAAGGTATGCCAAAATTAATAAAAAACTTCAATGGTTTGAACAGGCTGAAGTAGGCTATAGAAAAGCGCTAGAATTTGGAAACTATGAGCAAAACACATGGCTCACTCGTTGTGATATTTTAATTAAACTTGGAGAATTTGAAGGAGCTATAAATAACCTAAACCAAGCAGCAGAGTTTTATCCAGATTCTGCAGAAATAGAATTTAGGCTAGCAGGGCTTTATTACGATATTCTCAAAGAAGAAACTGGAGCATTTCATCTTAGAAATGCCCTTGATATTGAGCCTGAATTTCTACTTATTTTAGAGGAAATATTCCCTCATATTTTAGAAAAAATGAGTGTAAAAGAAATTATAGAGAATCACAAAAAAACTACCCTTTAATCTGTATTTTTGGGCGTAAAACAACACTAATATGCCCAAACGCAGTTTTAAACAATCATTAAGTATTACTATTAAAGGTCTAGCCATGGGCGCTGCAGATGTAGTTCCAGGTGTTAGTGGCGGTACTATTGCCTTTATTTCTGGCATATACGAAGAGCTAATTGCTACGATACATGCATTAGATTTTGGTGTTTTTAAAACCCTTAAAAAAGAAGGATTAAAAAAAGTTTGGCAACAGTACAATCTTGGTTTTTTAGCTTCTTTATTTACTGGAATTGCCATTAGTATTTTATCGCTTGCCAAATTAATAACTATGCTCTTGGGGCAATATCCTGTCTTGGTATGGTCATTCTTCTTTGGTTTGGTTATTGCAAGTATTATATACATTGCAAAACAGATAACAAACTACAGCCCTAAAGCTATTATCGCCCTTGTACTTGCGGCAGTATTATCTTACGGCATAACCCTTGCACAGCCTATTGCAGACACACAAAGCATTTGGTTTTTATTTCTTGCAGGTTTTATTGCCATTATAGCGATGATATTACCAGGTATTTCTGGAGCCTTTATACTGCTACTTATTGGCGGATATACTATCGTTATTGGCGCTATAAACCAACTTATAGAGGCTATAAGTACATTTAATATCAGCGCCCTTGGTAATGCTTTATTAAAAATTGGAGTCTTTGCAGTAGGTGCTATTGCTGGTCTTAAAGTTTTTTCTGGGGTATTAAACTGGATGTTTAAAAACCATAAAAACACTACCCTAGCTGTTTTAACGGGATTTATGATTGGTGCACTTAATAAAATTTGGCCCTGGAAAGAAGTATTACAATACCGCAAAAATAGTCATGGTGAAGAAATACCTTTTATTGAAAGAAGTATTCTTCCTGGCGGTTATCAGGGAGATCCTAAAGTGTTTACGGCCATTTTATGTATGCTTGCTGGCTTTATGATTATTTTTCTTTTAGAATTTATTGCAAACAAAAAAAAACCTAACTAATAAATTACTGTGAATACAGAGAGAACCCCTTTAGATAAGTTCTGGTTAATTCTAAAAGGGATTACCATGGGAGCTGCCAATAAGGTTCCTGGAGTCTCTGGAGGATTGGTAGCTTTTGTTGCCGGGTTTTATGAAGAATTTATTTACTCCCTTCAAAAAATAAACAGAAAGGCTTTTAAACTATTACTTAAAGGGCGTTTAAAAAGTTTTATACAATACACAAACGCAGGCTTTGTTAGCCTACTTTGTCTTGGGATGATAATTAGCTATTTTAGCGTTTCCAAAATACTTGATTATCTACTACTTGGCTACGAGCTGCAAGTTTGGAGTGCTTTTTTTGGGATGATAATAGGCTCTATAATATACATTACCAAAGATTTCGGCCCCTGGAATAAAAGAAATATTGGATACTTGACCTTTGGTATTATTGCAGGTATCGCTATTAGCTTTTTAGAGCCTGCTGGAGAAAACGACAATCTCATTTTTGTTTTTTTATGCGGTATCATTGGGGTTTCTGGAATGACACTCCCGGGGTTATCTGGCTCTTTTATCTTGATTATTTTAGGTAATTATGTACTGCTACTAGTAGACTCAGTAAATGCTTTGTTTGACACCCTATCTGAAATGGTAGTGGGTGATTTTTCTTTTAAAAACAATACCCAACGTGTAAGACTCTTAAAAGTGTTGGTGGTATTCTCATTGGGTTCTGTAACAGGATTAGTGTCTTTATCTCACCTGCTGGGTTTTGTCTTGAAAAAATACAAAAAAGCGACCTATGCTGTTATCATAGGATTTATAACCGGTTCTCTTGGTGTGGTATGGCCATGGAAAGAGAAAATATACAGCCGCAACGCTATTGGAGAAATTAACCTTGATGCAAACGCAAGAGAAATTATAACAGGTTACAATAGGTATTTCCCCTCAGAGGTTTCTTGGGCTACACTTTTTGCAATTATGTTTATACTTCTAGGGATTCTTGGAGTGCTTAGCATTAACTGGTATCATATGTATAAAAAAAGAACCAATGGCTAACTACGGACTCATCGGGAAAAACATAGCGTATTCTTTTTCTAAAAAATTTTTCAATGAAAAATTTAAAAAAGAAAAACTAACACATAGCTACCAAAACTTTGATATTGACACCATTGAACTGTTTGAAAAAATTATAAAAGAAAACACTGGTATTAAAGGCTTAAACGTGACAATTCCATACAAAGAAAAGATCATACCATATCTTGACACTTTAGACAATCAGGCGCTTATAATTGGAGCCGTAAATACTATTAAGGTTTTAGAAGATGGTAGCTTAAAGGGATACAATACAGATCATTACGGTTTCAGTAAAGCCCTGAGTAGCTACCCAGCTATTACAAACAAAACAGCACTTATTTTAGGGAATGGCGGCGCCTCAAAGGCAATTAGATATGCGCTTGATACTTTAGGATATGCCTGCACAACAGTTTCTAGAAACAAAACCCAAGATACTATTAGCTACAAACAGGTAACAAAACAGGTGTTAGAAGATCATTTGCTTATAGTAAATACAACTCCTTTGGGAGTAGCCCCAGATGTTTTAAAATGTCCAGAGATACCCTATAGACATCTTACTAAAGAACACTTCTTGTTTGATCTAATATACAACCCGCAAAAGACTGCCTTTTTAAAGCATGGACTCGCAAAAGGGGCAACAATAGCCAATGGCAGCAAGATGCTAGAGTACCAAGCCCAAGAGGCCTGGAGCATCTGGAATAGTTAAAATGTAAGGGACGGGGTCAATAAACATCTAGAATCTTGGCAATCTTATGGGGAGTTAGTATCTTGAGCCCTCATAATTATGAACTTTAACATTGCAAAATATGTCTGACCAAATCAATTCTACAGAAGAAGATAACACACCTATTGAAAAAAGTGTTACCAAAACAAAAGCTACACAGAGCCAGGAAGAAACTCCAAAACAGATGCCTTCTATAAAAGCAGATACCCCAATAGAGAAACCATCTAAGGCTGCAAATGTTGAGCCTGAAGTAGCCGCGGCCCCTACCCCAGAAATAACAGAAGTGCAAGAGGTGGAAAGCTCAGATGCTATAGCCCAGATAGAAACAGTGTTGGAAAAGGAGCCTACCGATTACAGCAACCTAAATAAAGTAGAACTTACTACTGCACTAGAAAATCTTATTAGTAGTGGCGCTATAGATAACATAAAAGAGGAGGCAGAAGAGATAAAAACAGAGTTTAACAACTTGTTTCAGGAAGAACTTACCCAAAAGAAAGAAGCATTTCTTGAACAGGGAGGAAATATTATAGATTTCCACTATACCTCTACAGAGAAAAAAGCATTTAATGATATTTTTAATGACTACAAAACAAAACGAAATGCTCATTTTAAGAAGTTAAAACAAGATCTAGAGGGAAATCTTGAAGTTAGAAACCTATTAATTGAGGAGATTAAAGGCTTATTAGATTCTAAACAAAGTGTAAATAGTAATTATAAAAAAATTAAAGACATACAAGATCGTTGGAAACAAACTGGAGCCATTCCTAGAGATAAGTATAATACGGTGTGGAATAACTACCACCATTATATGGAGACCTATTATGATGCCCTGCAGCTAGATAGAGAGTTTAGAGATCTAGACTTTAAGCACAATCTTGAAGAAAAACAAAAACTTATAACGCGCACACAGGAACTTGCAAAACAGAGTAATATTGACAAAGCCTTTAGAGAATTACAATTAATACACAGACGTTGGAAAGAAGAGATTGGGCCTGTAGCTAGAGAGATTCGTGAAGAGTTGTGGGAAACCTTTAGTGCTGCCACAAAGATCATTCATGACAAAAAAATGATTGCAGAAGCGGCTTTAGAAGAAACATTTATTGAAAATTACGCTATTAAAAAAGAACTGATTGGTCTTATAAATAAAGTGCAAGAAGAAACAAAATCTTCTCACTCTGCATGGCAAAATGCGATGAAACAAGTGCAAGAAATTAGAGATGTGTTTTTTAGTGTTGGCCGAGTACCTAAAGATAAAAACAAAGAGATCTGGGCTAGCTTTAAAGATACTACACGTAGCTTCAACAAAGCAAAAAATGATTTCTACAAACATCAAAAAAGTGCACAATATGATAATCTTGAACAAAAGAGAAAACTCATAAAGCTTGCCCAGGATAATAAAGACACAGAAGATTTTGAAAAAGCTACACCGCTGTTCAAAAAAATACAGCATGATTGGCGTGAAATTGGGCATGTTCCAAGAAAAGACAGTGATGCTATTTGGAAAGAGTTTAAAGCGGCTTGTAATCATTATTTTGATAGATTACACGCTTTAAAAGATGAAGAAAACAAAGGAGAGGTTGAAAATCTAGCGCAAAAACAAGCCCTACTAGATTCTATGAAAACGATCTCTTTATCTGGAGATCATAAGCAAGATATTCAAACCATAAAAGTTACAATTAGCCAATGGAAAAACATTGGACGCGTTCCTTTTAAGAAAAAGAGTATCGATCAAAAATTCAATAAAGCTTTAGATGCTTTATTTAACACACTAGATTTAGACAAAAAAGAGGCTGAGCTTATTAAGTTTGAAAATAAGCTACATGCAATGGCTAGTGAGGATGATACTAGAAAATTACAAAACGAGCAATTCTTTATAGGTAAAAAGATTGATGAAACTAAATCAGAAATTTTACAACTTGAAAATAACTTACAGTTTTTCAAGCATGTAGCCAAAGACAACCCTCTTGTAAAAGAGGTATATAAAAACATTGATAATCACAAAGAACAATTGGCACTTTGGAAAGAAAAGCTAGTGAAAATTAAAGCAATACAAAATGGGTAAGCAGTATGCAAAATTGTATCCTATGCCAATCACATAAAACAGCCTTATACTATCAAGACCACAACCGCAGGTATTGCAATTGCAATACCTGCGGTTGTGTTTTTATACCCCAGCAGTCGCTTCCTGGAGCCATGAAAGAAAAAGAGCGGTATTTATCACATCAAAACGATGTAGAAGATAGCGGTTTTCAAAAATTTGTAAGCCCAATAGTAAGGGCTATAAAAGCCAATCACAGCCCTAAAGACAGAGGGTTAGACTTTGGTGCTGGAACGGGACCTGTAGTTAGTAAATTACTGGAAGACCTTAATTATAAAATGGCGCTGTATGACCCCTTTTTTCATCCCAGTAAAGCACCATTACTCAACACCTATGAATTTATAGTGTGCTGTGAGGTAATAGAACATCTGCACCATCCATTAAAAGAATTTGTGCTTTTAAAAAAATTATTGAAAAAAAATGGAGTGTTATACTGCATGACAGATTTATTGCCAAAAAAGGAAGATTTTAAAAACTGGTACTATAAAAATGACTTTACCCATGTTATTTTTTATACGCCAAAAACACTGCAATGGATACAAAAAAAAGTAGGCTTTAAACATCTTGAGATAGACAACAGATTAATTAGGTTTTATTAATCTATAATAGCTTCATAAATAGCTGCTTGTATATTACTTCTAAGGTTTGTTTCCACCATCTTTTTATTCTCTGCACTTGGGTAGGTCCTGTTAGACATAAATACATATACAATTTCCTTTTCTGGATCTGCCCAGGTAAAAGTGCCTGTAAAGCCACTATGGCCAAAGCTTGACATAGAAACACAGCCGCAGGTTGGGCCACTATCTTCTAGTTGAGGCTTATCAAAGCCCATACCCCTGCGTACGTTTTGATCACAGTAATAACAGGTGTTAAAATCATCAATAACCTTAGAGGATAGATATTGTTGCCCCCCATAACTACCACCGTTTAAAAACAGTTGCATCATTTTAGCAACATCATTGGCTGTACTAAAAACTCCGGCATGACCACTTACCCCACCTAGCATAGCAGCTCCTTGATCATGCACATAGCCATGTATCTTTTGCATTCTAAAATAAGTATCCTCTTCTGTAGGTACAATGGTATTAATATCAAATGTATCAAGTGGGTTATACGTCATACTATAGGCGCCAAGAGATGCATAGAAATGCTGTTTTACAAGGGTATCTAATGAGACCTGGTAATACCGCTCTAGGTATTTCATTAATAAATAATAAGGTAAATCACTATACTTATATTCTTGATTTTCTCTTAGCTCGCTTTCTCTTATAAAGCGATAAATACTGTCTTTATACTCTCGTTTCAGGTACATTTTAGAGGCCACCTTGTATGGGAAATCTTTACTATAAGAGGGTTTGTACCATTTTGCTTTTGGTTTGTTTGTAAGGCTATCCATGGTATTAACATAGTAAGGGATCCAAGATTTTAATCTAGCGGTATGCGTTAGCATCCTGCGCAGGGTAATGTTGGCCTTATCTGTTTGTTTGTATTGCGGGAGTAACTCAGAGAGGGTAGTCTCCATGGTTATAACACCTTTATCAACCAGCTGCATTACCAAAGGAAGCGTCGCGATAATCTTAGTTAAAGAGGCTACGTCATACACATCGGTTTGTAAAACTGGCTTTATTTTATTTTGGGTGTGATGGCCAAAGGTCTTGTTGTATATAACTTTTCCTTTTCTAGCAACAAGAATTTGAGCTCCTGGCATCATCCCCTCTTTAATCCCTAAAGATGCAATAGAGTCAATTTTTTGTAGCCTGGCACTTGAGAGCCCTACACTCTGTGCAGCCCCATAGGTGAGCCTTTGTATAGCCTTTGTTTGTATGTGTGTATGTATTGGGAAATCAGCTCCTAAAGACACTGGAAGGCTTCCCTTTGCTGCTCTAGCACCAAAAATGAGTTGTGCAGAAAGTTCTTGAGAGACCTTACTGTTTTGATAAGACATAATAACTGCATCAAAATTGGTAGTTGTTTTAAAATCTAATAGGCTATATGGCCTAGCAAATACATCTAAAATTAATGTATTTGTTCTAGCAATTTCATGCAACCACACCAGCTCTTTATTTGTAAATTTATATCCCTTCCATGGGGTTTGATTAGACTTATGGAACCCTGCAATAACATAATCATAGCCTTTGAGCTTGATGATATAACTGGCAAGATCATCTGCTTTAACAAAGTCTATAGGGGCATATAATTTAAGTTGGTTTAAAAAGTCAGTACCAGAAGCATCCCCAAAATTAACATAGGCTATTTTTTTATGTTGTAGGTTTTTTATGGGCAGTAGTTGGTCTTTATTTTTTAACACCGTCAATGCGTTTTCTATGGCCTGTTCATACAAAGCATCATCTAAGGGTGTGTTTAAATCTTCAACAAGATTGCTTTGATCTACGGGGAGGTAGTGGTGCAAGCCTACTTTATACTTTGCATACAGTATTTTTTTTACAGAATGTGCTAAGCGCTCTTCTGAAATAACTTTTTCTTGATAGGCTTTTACTATAATCTGGTGTGCTTTAGGGATGTTTTCTGAAATTAATAGCACATCATTTCCTGCCAAAAAAGCAGCAAGATCTATCTCTCCTGGTTTATCAAAATTTGCTGCCCCTTTCATGTTTAAGGCATCAGTGAAAATAAGGCCATTAAAACCAAGATCTCTTTTTAAAATATTTGTCACAATGATTTTTGACAATGAAGATGGCAAGCCATTTTGTGGCTCAAGAGAGGGTACATTTAAATGGGCAACCATTACACTAGATAAGCCCTGGTTAATTAACTGTTTGTAGGGATAAAGCTCAATACTATCAATACGCTTTTTGGAAAAATTAATAGTGGGTAATGTTTTGTGAGAGTCTGTATCTGTATCTCCATGGCCAGGAAAGTGTTTGGCATTGGCAAGAATTCCTGCAGATTGCATTCCTTTAGTAAATGCAATAGATTTTTGTGTAACGTTGTCTGCATCTTCTCCAAAAGAGCGGTTACCGATAATAGGGTTTTTTGGGTTGGTATTAATATCTACAACTGGAGCAAAATTAATATGTACTCCCAATCTTTTACAGTGCTCCCCTATTCTACGGCCCACTTTTTCAATAATACTGTTATCTTTTATAGCCCCAAGAGTCATATTCCATGGATAGGCAAATGTAGAATCTAGACGCATTGCTAAGCCCCACTCTGCATCCATAGCGATCATTAATTTTGTTTTTGATAGTCCTTGAAACTCATTGGTAAGTTTTGCTTGCCTTATGGGTCCTCCCTTAGAAAAAATAACACCACCTATATGGTACTGTGTGATGAGTTTTTTAATTTTATCTGTTTTTACTTTGGGATCTTTAGAGAATACATCTACCATAAATAGCTGCCCAACCTTTTGCTTTAAAGACATGTTACGATACACACTATCTACCCAAATTTGTTGATTTACGCGATCATTTTCTACAACTAAAGGACTTATTTGTTGAGAAATAGCTGGAATACAGCCTAGGATAAAAAGGAAGAATAAAAGGGGTTTTTGCATCTTTTAAAAATATCAAAAAATTAGGCTAAAAACCGACTGTGCCAACTATCTTTTGCGGGCACCTCCCAGTTTTCTATGTATTCTGCTTTTGTATTGACAAGGTTATTAAAAACAACTGTATTTGCAGACACCGATTTATTTTTTGCCATTTTTCTGAAATCCAGCAAACTTTTATGCGCTATAAAAGCGCCATTATAGTAGGTAACATTCATTTTATCTAGTAAATCCACGCCCATTTTTTCTTGTAACTCTTGCACAAAATGAACAGAGGCATCTATACTACATCCAGATGCAGATGCATTTTCTTGGTTAAGACCCAATACAATAAAACGTTCGTACTTGATTTCAAAACCAGCCTCAAGGTCTGTGCCGTGGGCTGTCCACTGGGTTAAAAAATAGCGTGTCTTTGCTTGTATGTATTCAAGCTCTTCTGGCGTGAATTTACGGTTAGATTGATACACCCATATTCTGGAGGTATCTGGAAGATTGTTGAATTCTATAAGCATGGGTGTACTATCTATTATGTTTGTTATAACTCTGAGGCGTTTGCTATCATTTCGGCTACGTCCATAACCTGTACTTGGTCTTCTTTTTCTTTGTGTTTCACACCGTCTGTCATCATAGTATTGCAAAAAGGACATCCAGTTGCTACAATACTAGCTCCTGTATCTACAGCTTCCTCTGTGCGTTCTACATTAATATCTTTATTTCCTGGCTCAGGTTCTTTAAACATTTGAGCGCCCCCTGCCCCGCAGCAAAGTCCGTTTGTTTTACAACGTTTCATCTCTACGAGTTCTACTTCTAATTTACGCAATAAATCTCTTGGCGCTTCATACTCCCCATTGGCACGTCCTAAATAACAAGGATCGTGAAAGGTTATTTTTTTGCCTTTAAATTTTCCACCCTCTACTTTAAGGCGGCCATCGTTTAACAAGGTTTTTAAAAACTGAGTATGGTGCATTACCTCAAAATTACCTCCTAGTTGGGGGTATTCATTATTAATGGTATTAAAACAATGAGGACAGGCTGTTACTATTTTCTGAACCTTATAGGCATTAAGCACCTCTATGTTAGTGACTGCTTGCATCTGAAACAAGAACTCATTCCCAGCTCTTTTTGCTGGATCTCCAGTACAGCTCTCTTCGGTACCTAGTACAGCAAATTCTACACCAGCATTGTTTAATAGTTTTACAAAAGCTTTGGTTATTTTTTTTGCTCTGTCATCAAAACTCCCAGCGCAACCAACCCAAAATAAAACTTCAGGTTGCTTTCCTTGAGCCATGAAATCGGCCATTGTTGGTACTTTTAATAAATCACTCATAGTAATTGTTTTATTGTATACTGAAATACAAGTATTTCAGGGGTATGTTTTAATCTTCAAATACTTCAATGGTGACATCCTTTTGCACCAATTCTGTAAATTTACCGTTGTATCTAGTGGCTTTTACTAAATGATTATCAATCCAGTGATAATTTCCGCCTCTGGGTTTTCCCATTAAAAGAGAGTGAAATTTAAAGCCGTGCTGGTGTAACCAAGCTGTTGTAACACCTCTATGCTCCTCTGTTCTTGAAGTAAAAAAACAAATGACATGTCCTTGGTCATACCAGCCGTTTAATGTTTGTAAAGCATCTGGAAAGGGAAGACAAGTTGCCATACGCTCTGGCTCTTCATTTGGAACATCTTCTGTAACGGTACCATCTATATCAATTAAATAATTTTTTACATGTGCTGGTAATATTGGAGAGGCATTTTCACCTTGTGCATCTTTTATGGTGTGTAAAGGCTCATTGGTGATTGGCGTTTTATACACGCTATCTTTAACTTGTCCTAATTCGTTGATGGTTCTGTCTTTAGATGTCATTTTTTATTAATTGTAAGTGTATTACTCTTTTGCCCAATTTAAACGGTCCATTTGGTTAAAAGGCCAAGGAGCCCCATTGTTTTCTATATTGGTCATTGTTCCATTAAGCTCTGAGGGCGCCGCAGATTGTTCCATTACTAAATACTGGCGCATGTCCATAATTATAGACAAAGGATCAATACTCAAAGGGCAAGCCTCTACACAAGCATTACAGGTGGTACAAGCCCAAAGTTCTTCTGTGGAGATATAATCTTTTAAAAGCTGTTTTCCATCTGGCACAAAAACACCAGCGTTGGCATCTATGTTTTTACTCACCTCTTGGAGCCTATCTCTGGTATCCATCATTATTTTTCTGGGTGATAACTTTTTACCCGTTTGGTTTGCAGGACACTCACTGGTACACCTACCACACTCGGTGCAGGTATATGCATTTAAAAGTTGTACCTGGGTTAAATCCATGACATCGCTAGCTCCAAATTTAGGAGGTGGTGGTGCATCTGGCGCAGGGGCTGCAAAGGGATCTGCAGAGGGATCCATCATCATTTTAACCTCAGCGGTTACAGCTTGGTTGTTTTTAAATTGTCCTTTTTGGGTGACAGATCCAAAATACACGTTTGGAAAAGCTAGTAAAATATGTAGGTGCTTTGAAAAGTATAAGTAGTTTAAGAAAATTAAAATTCCTGTAATATGCAGCCACCAAGCAGTTCTCTCTATAACAATCAAACTACTTTGGCTCATAGTATCAAAAATTCCTGCAAACAGAGAACTAACAGGGTAAGACCCGGCCTGGGTGTAATGGGCCGCTCCCATTTGCTGTAGGGCATAATCTGAGGAGTTCATCAGTAAAAACAAACCCATCAATACTACCTCAAAATATAAAATAATGTTTCCGTCTTGTTTGGGCCAACCTTTCATCTCTGGAGATAGAAAACGTTTTATTTTAAGTACGTTTCTACGTGTCCAAAATAAAACAACACTCACCAAAACCAAAAGGGCTAATATTTCAAAGGTTGCAATCAAAAAGTCATAAAAACCACCTAAAAAAGCAAAGATTCTATGGGTGCCCAAAAGGCCATCTATAATAATCTCTAATACTTCTATATTAATAATAATAAATCCTAGATAAACAATAGCATGCAAAGCGCCAGAGATAGGACGCTTTAAAAGTTTTGATTGCCCAAGTGCTATGCGGGCTACATTGCCGTACCGCTCTTTTTTGTGATCACTAATTGCCACTGGGATTCCTAGTTTGATGTTTCTTACGACCGTACGTATATTCTTGGTAAAGTAACCAACTCCAGCTACCAGAAGAAGAAAAAACAAAATATTAGGTAAGTATTGCATCATCTATTGTTCTGGATTGTCAGGTTTTGTGTATTGCTTGTTGTTTTTTCCAAAGACAGATATATGGATGTAACGTTTTGGATTTAATTTTACGTCTTCAAGCAATTCATCAAGTTGCTTGGAAGCACCTTCTAGATTTTCATATAGCTGCTCATCTTTCAGTAATTTACCCATACTACCTTCTCCATTTTCTAGTGCTGAGGCTATCGTATCAAAACGGGTAACTACGCTTTGGAATTCTGAAAATAATTTTCCTGTCTCCAATTTTGATAAGGAATCAGAAAGGCTATTAAAGTTACTGGCCATTTCATCAAGATTGGTAAAGGTGTTGTTTAACTTACCTGTATTTTCTTTTAAAAGACCATTTAAAGAATTGGAGGCGCCATTTAAAGACTCCATAGTTGTATTTAAATTAGCTATTGCTTGTTGGAGGTTAGCGCGAGTTTTAGGGTCTAGCAAATCTGTAACAGAGTTTAAAAGCACATCCAAGGTAGCTAGTGTATTATTTACCTTATCCTCTAAAGGCCCCAGGGCTTTGGTTACAGCCACAAGCATGTCATCTTCTATACTCCCAACTAGGGTGTCACCAGAGACAGCCATATTTTCTGGATCATATTCTGGATACAGCCCTAAGGATTTCCCACCCAAAAGACCACTACTGTAAATACGAACCAAACTATTTTTTGAAAACTCAAAATCTGGCTCTTTTATAGAAAATGAAACCAACAGTTTACCTTTATTATTTAAAAACGCTATATTTTTTACTTTACCTACCAAAAGACCATTAATAGTAACAGGAGATGAATTTGCAAGCCCCTCTACGTTATCGTAGGTTACAAAAAAAGTTCTGTCTTTATCTAGTATATTAGTTCCCTTGAGAAAGCTATATCCAAAAATAAATAGTAGAATTGTTCCTATGGCAAGTACAGCGGTTTTAACTTCTTTGGAGCGTCTCAAAAGGTTTGGTTTTAGTTAGACAAATTTAACAATAATTCTTATTATTTTGGGCCCTTGGCGAGTACTTCTGAAAGTTTAACCTTTTCTCCATCTCTAAAGGCCACTACATAGGCCGAAGCGTAGCCTTTTTCTTGGGCAAATGTTTTTAAAAGCTGAATCTCTGTATAGTTAGATGTTCTGCCGTAGAAATACCTATATAGCTTCCCAAGTTTTTCACGTGATACATTTTTTAATCCTTTAAAGTTATAGGCCTTAGTTGCAATTTTTTTTGAACCTGCAGCCAACTGTACTTTAAAGATTAAATCCTCATAAATTTTTTCTTGCGAAACTTTAATGGCCTGATCTATCTCATCTTGGGTAATGACGGGATTTTGAGCATTACTGGTTCCAAGGGCGATATTTTGTTTGTACATTAAAATACCATTGGCAACTTGTGTGGCCAACTCTCTTCTCCCCTTTTTCGAATTTACATAAGGGCCTTCTTTATTATTGGTCAAAAAACCTAGCTCAACCAAAACACTAGGCATGTAAGAGCTATGTAAAACCCAAAAGGGAGCAGATCTAACACTTCTGTCTTTTCTTTTTAAATTGGTGACAATATTAGACTGTATCAAACCAGCAAGGGTAATGCTTTGATCTAGGTACTCTTCCTGCATAAGAGTGAGACCAATTAATGATTCTGGACGGTTGGGATCAAACCCGGCGTAGCGCTCTTGATAATTGTCTTCTAGAAAAATTACCTCATTCTCTTTTTTTGCTGTATTCAAATTCTTTCCAGATTTGTCAACCCCCATGACAAATGTACCTACACCATAGGCCTGATTTGTAAAGGCGTCACAATGTATAGATACAAAAATATCTGCATCAACTTCATTGGCAATGGGTCCTCTTCTGTATAAATCAATTAGTACATCCGTTTTTCTAGTATACACTACTTTAATACCCGGAACTTTTTCTAAAATGGCGCCAATTTGTAGGGTGACATCTAGTACAATATCTTTTTCAATAAAACCATTGCCAATGTTTCCTGAATCCTTACCACCGTGGCCAGCATCTAAAACAACAACAAAAGGTTTTTGGGTATCATTTTTGATTATAGAAAAGGAAGTAAATAAAGCTCCTGCAAGCAGCAATATTAAAAGGGATGCTAATTTGGTTTTCATATAGGTATAAACGCTGATTTTTAAAATTTGTTTTTTTACAGAGTTGCCAAAAAAATATGCTTAATTTTGATGAATCAAAATCTAAGCTAAAATACAAAATAATACCTGCAAGGAGTGCCATATAAACAGCATTTATTAATTATTTTATTCACAGTATTTCTATGCTGTACTAGGCTTGTATTTGGTCAAGAAATCCCTCCAAAAGACACGCCCATTATCCCTCTTGTAGAGGCAGAGCAAGAACAAAAAAATGACAGCTTGTCTAGCAATATGCCAGTTATTGATCAAATCAATGAGCGCGCCACAGATACCATACAAGTAGATAGTATAATACCGCCCAAAGAAGCATTTACAGATATCGTGGAGTACTTTGGAGAGCAATATGTATACCTAGACAAAAAAGCAAACAAGGTGTATATGTATGATAAAGCCTATATTATTTATGGGGATGTACGTATAGACGCAGGTCTTATCGTGCTAGACTACAACACCAATGAGGTGTATGCAAAAGGAATTGATAGTGCAGGAACCTATAGCCAGCGGCCCGTCTTTAAACAAGGTGCCAATATAGTTGAGCCAGATTCTATAAAATACAATTACAACTCTGAGAAAGCTCTTGTACACAACTCAAGAGGTGAGGAACAAAGCTTTAGATACATTGCTAAAACAACAAAAAAAGTAAATGACTCTGTTATATACTTAAGTAATGTGAAGTTTACTACCTCTAAAAACATAGACAATCCAGAATACTACTTTTTTACAAGAAGAGCCAAATTTGTACCAAAAAAGAAAATTATAACTGGGGTTACCAACATGTATATTGCAGATGTGCCTACCCCCATAGGGCTTCCTTTTGCCTTTTTACCGCTAGGTGAAGACAGACAATCTGGATTTATAATACCAACGATCGGAGAAAATAACAATCGTGGTTTTTTCTTTCAAAATGGTGGCTACTATCTAGCCCTCTCAGACTATGTAGACCTTACCCTTCTTGGAGATTATTACACCAATGGAAGCTATGGCCTTAGGGCAGAATCTAGTTATGCTTTAAAATATAAATTTCGAGGAAATGTAAACATGAGGTATGAAAGCCTCATTAACAGTGAAAGGGGCTTCCCAGACTATAGCCAAAGTTCTTCTTATAATATACAATGGAATCACTCACAGGATCAAAAATCAAGTCCTAGCTCCCGCTTTAATGCATCTGTAAACTTTGGTAGCAGTCGTTACTTCCAGCAATCTATCAACCAATTTAACAACTCTAGCGCACTTGTAAACACCCTAAACTCTTCTGTGAGCTACTCTAAGACTTTTGAAGGAGAACCACAGATAAATACTTCGGTGGCCCTAAATTTACAACAGAATACGCAAACCGAAAAGATCAACCTATCCTTGCCAAATATAAATGCAAACATGGCCAGGGTATTTCCGTTTGCTCCCAAAAATGGAAGTAAAAAAGGAATTATTCAGAACATTAATTTTCAATATGACGTAACAGCTCAAAATAGAATACAAACCACAGACTCCTTATTTTTAAAGTCTGAAATGTTTGACAAAGCACTTATTGGGGTACAGCATAGAATACCGCTGAGCACAAATTTTAAAATTCTAGACCACCTGAGCGCCTCTGCAAGTACAACGTATACAGAAACTTGGAGTTTCACCACCTTTAATCAAAGGTATGACCAAAGTCTAAACCAGGGTAACGGAGGAGTTACAAGAGATACTGTTAGTGGTTTTGACAGCTATAGAACATATAATTTCAACATGAGTCTGGGAACGACACTCTACGGTACTTTTAATGTTGGAGACAAGGATAGTAGAATACAAAAAATACGCCATGTAGTAAGACCTTCTATATCTTACAATATTAATCCTAGTTTTGAACAGTACTATGATCAATACGTGGTACCTGTTACCGCAGATCCAGAAATAAATGAAGAAATAGTCCAGTACTCTAGGTTTGAAAACACGCTCTACGGGGCTCCTGGACAACGTTTCTCAAGCAACATAGGTATTGGCCTTAGCAATACCCTTGAGGCCAAGGTTAGAGACCCTGATACCAATGCCCTAAAACCAAAGAAAAGAATACTACTTAACAATTTAAATTTTGGTACCGCTTATAATGTTGCTGGAGATTCCTTGCAATGGAGCGCTGTTAATGTTTCTGGGGCCATCCCTATTATCCCAAAACTTGATGTTAATTTTAGTGGATCTTTAGATCCTTATGCCCTTAACAACAACAACCAGCGCATTGATGTATTTAACATAGATAACGGGGGGAGTTTGTTTAGGCTTACAAGAGGTAACATTAGCCTTAATTACTCTTTTTCTAGTAAAGATTTTAAAGAAAAAAAGAGTGATAAAGATAGTGATGACCAAACCTTTAGAAATGGAGGGCGTCAAGATGATCTTTTTGGAGATAATACCACAAGATTTGGGGATAACACCTTTGATGACGATCAAAACGAACAGCAACAAGCGGTAACAGGTAAAGACTGGTACAACTTTACCATACCCTGGGATTTCCGCATGGCATACACCATTACCTACGGAAATCAAAAAAGAGAAAATGCGATCTCATCACAATCATTGATGTTTAGTTCTAATCTAGAATTAAGCCCACGCTGGAAAGTTGGAATGTCTTCAGGGTATGACTTTAAAAACAAAGGGGTTACCACAACACAATTTAGGTTTCAACGCGATTTAGAAAGCTGGAAAATGAGCTTTAACTGGACTCCTATTGGCTCTGTTAACACCGCATGGTACTTTTTTATTGGTATTAAATCTAGTGTTTTGAGTGACATTAAATACGATAAACGTAGAGAATCAGACAGGCAGCTATAACGCCCCGTAAGGCTATAAAATTACAATACAAAAATTATGAAAAAAATAATCCACACAGATAAAGCGCCTGCTCCTATTGGGCCCTATAGCCAAGGGGTGCAATTCGGTAAGATGCTCTACACTTCAGGGCAAATTGCAATTAACCCGGCAACAGATGAGTTAGAAATAGAAGATATAACTAGAGAGACAACCCTAGTGATGGAAAATCTAAAGGAAATTCTAAAGGCAGCGGGCATGAATTTTGAGCACGTACTAAAGGCAAGTATTTTTGTGAGTGATATGCATAACTTTGAAGCTATCAATAAGGTATATGCAACTTACTTTAATCAGGCAACCGCGCCAGCCAGAGAGACTGTAGAGGTCGCAAACTTGCCCAAGTTTGTAAATGTAGAAATCTCTGTGATTGCTAGTTTATAAAAAAACTTATTTCCTTTTTTTATCTTTATTAAAATTGGCTGGAAAACTTGTGTCATCTGGCACAAAAGGGGCATCCAAGCCATCACCCTCAAGGGTCAGCTTTTTATTAAATAGTTTTTCTATAAGCTCACTTAGGGTATTAAAATCTACATTGTAGGACATCCCTAGACCTTGTTCAAAAATTTGATCTTCACCAATGAACTGAATATCTGCCTGACGGTTAAAGAAGTTCATCCTAAGTGTTCCGTCTTCATTGATGAGCCATTGCACTTCAATATCTCCAGCAATTGCGGTTTCATTGGCCCCACCAACAGGTATACCCACTTTACCATTAATTAAGATACGCTCATTTATTTTACTTTGAAGAGAAATACCAACGCGGTCTGCGGTTTGTTGATTGGGCAATCTACTACCTTGAGAATAGTCTAGCCCTACATTAAATTTACCCTCTTCATCTGCAAATAAACCATTTACTAAATTACTAACTCTATCTGCCAGGGTACCTGCAAAATTTGCACCTCCCATTCCTTCATTCACAAAACTACCCGTGGTTAATAAAAAAATAGCCTGTTTCTCTATCTCTTCTTTGCTTTGCAATTTAAATTCTAATTCGCTTTTTACCGTTGAGCTGGTTCTGGGAAAATCTATACTGAAATTTAAAGCTGGTTGTATGATTTCTCCAGATAAATCTACCAAAACATCCACAGGTATTTTCCTGTTAAAAGAAGGGTTATCAAGCAGCACCGATGGGTTTGCTTGTATAGCGTACTTTGCGCTAATGTTTAATCTAGCCCTATCTGGCTCTCCATCCCAGTTAATGTTTCCGCCAGGGATTACGGCTATCTTTTTTTGAATAATACCACCGTATCTAAAATCATACAAGCCCTCAATTACCGTAAACTCACCCCACATGTTAAACTTACCTTTTGTATCAAGGCGTATTAACAAGGTTCCAGCTCCGCGCCCCTTTAGGGTAGAATTGTTCACCTTATCTATTACTACCTCAACCTCTGCATTTTCATTGATATCTAAATCAAAATCTACGGAGAGCCCTTTAATTTCTTTTTTAACAATTTGTTGGCCACTTATACGGGTGCGTTTCTCTTGTGGAGATAGAAATTTAATAAAACTATCATCACCAATAGACTCTGTATCACTAAGGGGTATTTTAAATGTTGTTCCTTTCTGGGTGGCTGCAAAGACTTTGATGTCTAATTCATCAATAGGGCCTTGTATTACTGCGTTACCACTAATGAAAGACGTACCGTAATACAACTCATCCTCATCTGGAGGAGTATCTAAAACAAGCAACCTCTGTGGAGCATCAATCTTAAGGTTTAAATTCCAATCCCGGTAGTTAGCATGTGTTGCAACACCAGAGAAAACTCCTTTTGTATCAAATTTTGTATCTGTAATGTCTGTAGAGATAATACTAAGGGCATCACTGGAAACAATCATTTGAGTGCTGTTTGCTATATCAAAATCTGTATTGAGATACGGAACTTTTAATCCGCTATTTTTCAAATTAATGGTACCTAGTATTTTTGGTTCCCGATAGTTACCCATTACCTGTAAAGCGCCAGAGGCCTCACCTCTTATGTCTGTAATTACATTAGCTCCAAAGGGGGTCAAGGCCTTTAGGTTAAAATCATTCAATCTCACGTCCAGATCTAATTGAGAAAATTTTGGAGCAAAATCAATACTGCCAAGGGCATTAAAAGAGCGAACATTGTTATTTGTAAGGGAGCTAGAGATTTGGTATTTGGTAAGGTCTTGGTTACCGTCAATAGCTAGGGTGAGATCTCCAAAACCAATGGTGTTTATAATAACATTATCAATTGTTACATTGCTTTTGGGGAAATAAGCACCGTCTTGTTGCAAAAAAGATAAGGTTCCGTTTGTATTACCAGATAATTGCAAACTATCTACGGGAGGAAGTATATTACCAATATTTACATCTTTAAAACGAACCTTTAAGTTTTTATAGGTTGAGTCTCTAATTACACCTGCAAATGCAATTTGCTCTTGTTTATAATTGAGCTGTAATGAGTCTATGGCAATGGCAGAAAAACGATCATCAAAGACCACTTTATTTTTTTTATTATTGTCTTTATTTAAATACCATAGATTGTCTTTATATGAAATTTCAGACTTTTTAATTCCAACAACAGAGTTCCCTTGTGGGTTAATTGTGTAGTATAAAGCAAGGTCAAAAAGATCGTTTTTTGTACGTCCTCCTTTAAATACAGACTGCACATACAGGGTGTCATTATAAGTCTTATTGATCAAGCTGAAATCTTTTAAATCATAGACACCAGTATATACAGAATCTACACTTATATATGTGTTATACAATGGGTTATCGTTATCTACCTGAACATTTACTTTACCTAAATAATTATTAAACAAAAGCAGTTCGGGAGATTTAAAATCTAACTGAAATTTAGATTTATCTGAAGAAACAGAACCTCTTAATCGAGAATTTTCACCTACTTGTAATTCTGGCACAAAGACTTCTATAATTTTACTATACACGGAGAGGTCGTAATCTATGTATTGATTTGTGGTTACCTCTCGAGGGACATAATTGGCATACATACTCCCTAGTCCATTTCTAAATAAATTTGCGATATCTTTTATTAAAAAATTTCCAGAGACCTGCCCATCACATATATCTGGTGAATTAATAGCTATGATGCGCTTTTTATCCTTAAAAGAAGATGCTATTTTAAAATCATCAAAATAAAAATCATCGTCTTGATTTTGGTAAAATGTCTGCTGAAAAGAAAAAGATCCCACAACATCATCTATAGTAGTCCCGTCCATATCTACAACAACCTTACCTGCAAAAACAGAAATACTATCTCTTGTTACAAGTTGCAGCTTGTTTAATTCGGCAAAGTGAACATCTGCCTGAAAATCATACTGATTAAAGGATTTTGACACATCTACAAGGCCTTTAAAATCTAGCTGTACATTAGGGTCGTCTATAGATAGATCTCCATTAAAAACAGGATTTTTTAAGGCCCCTTGCAGGCTAATGTTTTTATAATCATAGTCTTGAAAAGAAAACGAAGATATTACCCCACTTAGCTCTGTATCTATGGTTTTTTGAGTAAAACCACGACCATCAACACTTACATTAGCAGATACCTCTCCCAAAGAAGGCTCCTTAGTTAAAGTTCCAATATCAAAAGAAGATAAGGAGATATCTCCTTTATAACTTGCAAGGGCAACATCTGTGTAATTATCAATAGATAGACTAACCTGGGCAAGTCCAAGGTCACTTGTAAAATTAGCCTGTGTGGTAAATGTATTGCTGTTAATTTGTGAAGTACCATCATAATCAAAAACACCTAATGTGCTAAGTTGTTGTGGTAATACACTGCCTAGAATGTTTGGTAAAAACCGGCGTAAATCATAGTAACTCGTTGTAATATCATGACGCCTAAGATTTATAGTAAAAGCATCGGCGCCTTTTAAAACATCTTTAAAATAATAATTACCAGCTACCTTGGTATTTGCAGTGGTAATAGCTGCTTTTGTTAAAGAGAAGTCATTCAAGACCCCTTTAAAGTTTCCTTTAAAGCCAATAGTTTGATTTGCGCCAAACTCATTATAAAAACCGTTTAGATCATTGGTTGCTAGACTAGAGGGGGAAAAACTTGCGGTAAAAACAACTGTATTATAAAAATCTGAGTAGCCATTGGCACTATAATCCATGACAAGATCTCCATCTAGGGTGCTTAGAGAGGTTTGAAGCTCCATGTTTTTTAAGGTCATTTGCTGGGTAGTGTAAGAGAATTGAGAGCTAAGCCCTGTAATCTCAAAACCCCGTTTACTGGACAAACCTAAAGAGGTAATGTTGGCATACACATCTGGGCCTACTATTTTAAAATCTACAGCAGCAGCCTTTACATTAGTGAGATCAAACAACAAAGGTGTTGCTAGGTTCTGGTCTGTGATTTTAATAGCACTATTTTCTATAAAAACCTGGTCTGCACTGAGCTTAAAAATGGTATTGGCTTTTGCTCGATTATTAAATTTTTCAGAGAAGATAGACATGTTATCTCTAGCTTCATTTTTATAGGTTTTTACAAAAAGTTTTGTGTCAGAAAGTGTAACATCTCCTAGAGATACGTCTTTTTTTAGAAGAGTAGAAAAACTTAATATACTGGTTTGAAGTTGCCCGGCATAAATTAATGTATCTTGATGATGGTCTTCAATGTACAAATCGCGAAGATCTATAGCACCTTGCCAATTGAGCCCTACTCTATCTATAGTTATGCTTGTATCATAGGTTTGATTGAGGTAGCTAGTGAGTCTATCGGCGAGTTTTGTTTGGACACTTGGTAAAGAAAAAACGACCACCAACAGCAGGACAAGTAACACAAGTATTACAAGTAATCGAACTATTATTTTTCTTAATTTTTTGATACGCTTATAAAGTTATAATTTTACAACCAATAAATATGCCCTAATCTCGTGATAGAAAAAAATTGTTATATCCTAGGTATTGAATCTTCTTGTGATGACACTGCTGCAGCTGTGATTAACAACGGTGTTATATTAAGCAATGTTGTAGCTACACAAAAAATTCATGAGGCCTATGGTGGTGTGGTTCCAGAACTTGCCTCTAGAGCACATCAACAAAACATTGTTCCGGTAGTTCACCAAGCATTACAACACGCAAATATCGATAAAAAACAACTAAGCGCCATAGCCTTCACCAGAGGGCCAGGACTTATGGGTTCTTTGCTGGTAGGTACCTCGTTTTCAAAGTCTTTAGCCTTTGGTTTAGACATACCTTTGTTGGATGTAAACCACATGCAGGCGCATATTTTGGCGCATTTTATAAAGGCCCAGGGGCAAAAGCCACCTAGTTTTCCTTTTTTGGCACTCACCATCAGCGGTGGGCATACTCAAATTGTAAAGGTCTCAGATTATTTTGATTTAGAGGTAATTGGTCAAACCATTGATGATGCGGTAGGAGAAGCTTTTGATAAAAGCGCTAAAATTTTAGGACTACCCTACCCTGGAGGGCCTTTAATTGATAAACATGCACAACAAGGAAATCCTAAAAAATTCATTTTTCCAAAACCAAAAGTAAGCCCCTTAGATTTCAGCTTTAGTGGTTTAAAGACTGCTGTTTTATACTTTGTACAAAAAAATGTTGCGCAGAACCCTGGTTTTATTGAAGAAAACTTGGCAGATATCTGTGCAAGTTTGCAATACACCATTGTTGAGTATTTAATGGATAAACTAAAAAACGCTGTAAAACAAACGGGAATTACCCAAGTTGCTATAGGAGGCGGGGTTTCTGCCAATAGCGGTATTAGAGAAGCCTTAGTGACGGCAGAGCAAAAATACGGCTGGCGTGTACACATTCCTAAATTTGAATTTTGCACAGACAATGCAGCCATGATCGCAATGGTAGGAGAATTAAAGTACAAGCAAAAGCAATTTGCAGATGCCAATGTAACGGCTAATGCGAGAATGAAACTATAAGTAATACTTAAAAAAAAACGTAGCCCTAATGCAATTATTTTATAGCCAGGACCTTAGCCCAACTGATGCTAAGTTTAGTTTCAGCAAAGAAGAAAGCAGACATATTGCAAAAGTTTTAAGAAAACAAATAGGTGACACCTTACATCTTACCAATGGTAAGGGAGACTTGTTTAGCGCCACTCTTCAAAGGGGTGACCCTAAGTGTTGCGTGGTAGCTATTACAAATGTTGAACAAAAAAAGCCACTATCCTACGGCCTGCACCTAGCAATTTCTCCAACAAAACTCAACGATCGGTTTGAGTGGTTTTTGGAAAAAGCCACCGAGATAGGCATCACACAAATAACTCCCATACGCTGCCAACACAGTGAACGTAAAATTATTAAGCCCCAGCGGTACCAAAAAATCATTTTAAGCGCCGCCAAACAATCTTTAAAATATCATTTTCCAGTACTTCATCCTATGTGTAGTTTTAAAGATTTTATAGAAAATCATCAAGAGCTACCACACCAAAAACTCATTGCGCATTGTCAAGAGATAGAAAAAAAATCGTTAAAATCATTACTTAAACCAAAGGGCAACCACATCATACTTGTTGGGCCAGAGGGAGACTTTTCTAGCGAAGAAATCACCCTGGCAACATCCATGGGTTATACTGGAGTTAGCCTTGGAGATAGTAGACTAAGAACAGAGACGGCGGCCATTGTAGCGTGCCACAGCGTTGCCTATAGCAATGAGATTGAATAACCCTTGTCTGGGACTGTTTGAGTAGCTATGGGTTATAAAATTTCTTTTTAGAGAGTAAGGTATCCCCTTTTTGTTTTTTGTACTTTTACGGCTATGAGCTTACGCATAACTATTGTACTGTTTTTTTTGCTGCAATTTTGCCATGGGCAAGATATTGCTGTTTTAAAATATGGCGGCGGCGGTGATTGGTACAGCAACCCATCTGCCCTAGAAAACTTAGCTGCTTTTTGTAATAAAGAGCTGAATACCACCTTGAGCCCTACTCCAAAAATTGTGGCTCCAAATAGCATCGATATTTTTGAATACCCATTTTTGCACATGACAGGCCACGGAAATGTAGTGTTCTCTGAGCAAGATGTAGAAAACCTAAGGGCATACCTAAACAGTGGTGGGTTTTTACATATTGATGATAATTACGGTATGGATCAATACGTGAGGGGAGAAATTTCTAAACTATTTCCAAACCAAGAACTAAAAGAGCTGGCTGTTAATCATCCCATATTTTCAACTGCTTTTAAATTTCCAAAAGGCTTGCCCAAAATACACGAGCATGATAAAGCTAGAGCACAGGGGTTTGTTATAGAAAAACAAGGAAGAATTGTACTGCTGTACACCTTTGAGAGTGATCTTGGAGATGGCTGGGAAGACAAAGAAATGCACAATGACCCAGACCAGGTGCGGCTAATGGCCCTGCGTATGGGTGCCAATATTATTAAATACGCCTTTGAGCATTAACAAGTGGCCGAGCAACTCACACATAACAGTACTCATTTTACAGCAGTAAAAACACCTACGGTACTTGTATGTGATGGTGTTACTAGCCCTGCTAATATTGGCGGGCTCTTTAGACTCTGTGACAGCTTTGGAGTAGATAAAGTCTATTTCTGTAACACTAAGGTAGATCTTAGCAGCCCTAGAATTAAAAGAACATCTAGAAGCACACACCAATTGGTGAGCTACACAGATGATCTGGACACCCTTGCCGTATTAAAACACCTTCTAAAACAAGGGTACACCCCCCTAGCCCTAGAATTAACCACTAAAAGCCAGACTCTGGAAGATCTACTGATTATAGATAAAAAACCTCTTGCCCTTTTTATTGGTAATGAAAAAACGGGCATTTCTGCCAAAGTGCTAGCCCACATTGATACTCATTTACACATACCAATGCAAGGAAATAATAGTAGCATGAACGTTACCCATGCCTCCGCTGTTGGCCTATATGCCCTTTCATTAAAAACCAAATAAATTTAATGTATATAATCTACCCTCTAGGTAGTATCTTTATAAACCAAACTAGCAAAACACAGACCATTTGTTTGATCATTTATTACAAAAAGAGGTACAAGATTATATCAAGGAATTTAAGCAAGAGCTGTCACGCCTTGCCTTCTCGGGTAGCCCTTTTACTGAGGTGAACACCAAAGAGCTTTTGCAACAAATAGAAAGCAGACAAAAAGCAAAAGCAAAACTACCTACTTGGTTTAACACCCCAAATATTATATATCCTGCAAAACTGCATCTGGAGCAAACCTCATCTGAGGCAACAGCCACATACAAGCAAAACATTGTTAAGGGCAAAACCCTTGCAGATATTACAGGTGGCTTTGGAATAGATAGTTATTATTTTGCGCAAACATTTGAGCAAGTACATCATTTTGAAATACAACAACACCTTTGCGATGTTGTAACTCACAATTTGAAACATTTGCCAAATAAAAGTTTTAAAAGCCAATTAAAAGACGGCCTAAAGGCAATTGAAAACAAAACTTTTGATGTTATATACGCAGATCCATCTAGGCGTCATGATAGTAAAGGAAAGGTGTTTTTTCTAGAAGATTGCGAGCCAAACATACCAAAAAATCTAGATTACCTATTGCAAAGATGTACTACATTACTTGTAAAAACCTCTCCAATGCTAGACATTTCGGTTGCCATAAAGGCCCTTGATAATGTTGCTGAAATACATATTATTGCCTTGCAAAATGAGGTAAAAGAAGTGTTATGGACACTAGGTAAAGGGCATACAAAAACCCCAGAAATACACACGGTAAACATCACCAAAGCTGGGACACAAAAATTTACATTTTCATGGAACAGCCCTGCTCAAATTAGCCTTAGTACTCCTCTAAGCTACCTATATGAGCCTAATGCAGCAATTCTAAAAAGTGGCGCCTTTAACCATATGTGCGGCGCTTTTAAGGTATTGAAGTTGCACAAACACTCTCATCTGTACACCAGCCAAGACCTTGTTGATTTTCCTGGCAGGAGATTTAAAATAGAAAAGGTGGTGCCCTACTCAAAAAAGCAAATGCGCTCTAGTATTGATTTTGAAAAGGCTAACATTAGCACAAGAAATTTTCCAGAGACTGTGGCTAGATTACAAGAAAAATGGAAGCTACAACAAGGGGGTGCTCGGTATTTGTTTTTTACAACTATTGAAAATGATAAAAAAATAGTATTAATTTGCTCAAAAATTATTGATGAAATATAATTTGTTATTGGCACTACTTTTTATGTACTGCCTAGGTGCTGCTCAAAGCAGTTGTGATTACAAAATAAATGTAGATACCCAGCAGGAGGTTTTTCAATTAACCCAAGAATCACTTATTGACTTTACCGTAGGAGAGAAAAAAACAATATTTGTTTATTTCTCACTCATGAAACAGGACAGTGTAAAATCTGTGGTGCTTAGTATTTCTTTAAACAGTCAAGAAATACCGCCGCTTATTTGCTACGATAAAAAAAGCAGACTTTCTTTCAAACTTGAAGATGGTACCTATGTCTCTGCACCCTACCTTGGAGTTGATGTTTGCGCAAGGCAAACCAAGGCAGAAAACACGATGCATAACAGCACTAGCGAGGCTTCTTTTTATCTTGACTCTCTTGCCCAAAAGAGGCTATCTACATCTGCTATAGAAAGTTTGCGTATAGGGTCTGTAAACACAAATTTTGATCTAAAACTTATAGAGGTTATAAGTAATGAGCAGCTAGCAAACCCAATTTACCCAAAAGAGTTTTTTATAAATAACCTGCCTTGTATTGAATAATAAATACTCCTTTGATTTGAGTATGAGATACCTACTAAAATACTCGAATTTATTTCTTTAAATTATTTAAAAAATGTTGTTTTTAGTTTGCACGAATGTTTTTTAAAAATTACATTTGCACTCGCAATTTTAATTATTTTAATTGCAAAGGAGAGGTGCCTGAGTGGCCGAAAGGAGCGGTTTGCTAAATCGTCGTACCCTAACAAGGGTACCCAGGGTTCGAATCCCTGTCTCTCCGCTAAGTAACCGAATATTTTAAATTTCGGTTTCATTGACATATTACAGTATAAAAGATAAGTCACGGGGTGTAGCGTAGCCCGGTTATCGCGCCACGTTTGGGACGTGGAGGCCGCAGGTTCGAATCCTGCCACCCCGACTTTTTTTTATTGCTACGGGCTCGTAGCTCAGCTGGATAGAGCACCTCCCTTCTAAGGAGGCGGTCACAGGTTCGAATCCTGTCGGGCTCACAATTAATCTCCTTTTGGAGATTTTTTTGTTTACACCCTACCCACTCAAATTTTATAAAACCTACCAATTAGTAATTTTGTTAAGTATCTTTGCAGAATAAACTACCGTTATGCAACTATCTCAAATACCCAATATACAACACACCAAGGCTAACAACTTTTTTTTACTTGCTGGCCCCTGCGCCATTGAGGGTGAGGATATGGCCATGCGTATTGCAGAAAGAGTATTAGAGATTAGCAATAAACTTGAAATCCCGTACATCTTTAAAGGAAGTTTTAAAAAAGCAAACAGATCTCGTATAGATAGTTTTACGGGTATTGGAGATGAAAAAGCCTTAAAAATATTACGCAGGGTCTCAGAAACATTTAAAATACCAACGGTTACAGATATACATCAGGCAAGTGATGCAGCAATGGCAGCAGCCTATGTAGATGTATTGCAAATTCCTGCTTTTTTGGTACGCCAAACAGATTTGGTGGTGGCCGCAGCAAAAACCGGAAAAGTAGTAAATCTTAAAAAAGGACAATTTATGAGTCCTGAGGCTATGCGACATGCGGTACAGAAAGTAAAAGATACAGGAAGCGATAAGGTATGGATTACAGATAGAGGTACCATGTTTGGATACCAGGATATGGTGGTAGACTTTAGAGGCATACCCACTATGAAACAGTACGCTCCAGTAATTTTGGACGTTACTCATAGCCTGCAACAACCCAACCAAAGCATTGGCGTTACAGGAGGAAGACCCGAGATGATAAGCACCATTGCTCGCGCAGGTATTGCAACGGGCGCAGATGGACTGTTTATAGAAACTCATTTTGATCCTGCAAATGCAAAAAGTGATGGCGCTAATATGCTAGATATAGCAAATCTTGAAAAGCTACTTACAGATCTTGTTGCCATTAGAAAAACAGTAAACACCCTATAACACTTTTTATAGGGTACCTATAGAGCTACTACCCATTCACATACTCTTGTAGGTATGAGAAATTTTGGGTGAGTTTTCCATCATCAGATGTCATTTTTGCGCGGGATAGCACTCCATCTGCATCACTATTAAAAAAAGCAGGGATTACATGCTCTAAAAACATATCTCCAAAGCCTTCACTGGCGTCTTTTGGAAGCTCACAGGGCAGGTTATCTACGGCCATCATGGTTATGGCGCTGGGTGCGTTAAAGGCAACCTCTTTTTCTTGAATTGGGTCATAACCATAAAAGGGATTGGCAATGGTGGATGCTTTTATGGTAGCGGCCACTGGGCCGTCTATATCACAGGATATATCTGCAATTAAGTTAATGGTAAAGTCTTTGTTTTTTGCATCTTCTCTGGTAAATAAATAAGGGGCGCCATTGCCATAAAAGTGCCCAGCGATAAAATAATGAGTCTTTTTGGCGTAGGGCATAAAGTTACTTTGGTAGCCTGAAGGGTCTTTAAAAAACTCTTGTATAGACCCTTTTACCCCGTCTTGGCGTTTGTTGTAGTGCATGACATCTAGCATGGTATACACGGGATAGGTATACTCCTTTGTTAGGTAATCTGTATCAGAGACCTCTAGTATATTTAAATGGTCTAGAATTTCTTTGGCGCCATGGGCTACCTTGCCAGAACCGGTAAGGGCAATTTTTATGTTGGGGAGGGTAATTTTATCTAGGGCTGCTTTTACCCCCTCTAGATCTGGCAGGTGCTCTACTTTTGGCAAATCAAAAAGCCCATCTCTGAGCCCCAGGGCTCTAAAGCCGTTGTAGGCGCCTACTAAACCGGCGTACCTACCAAAGCCAATAAGGCGCGCGCCACCGGGTTTTGTGATGGTTTCATGGTCATACATTTCTATGTTTTTGGCAAGCATAGCTTGTAAAAGCGATCTATTATAAGGCTGTTTTTTTATGGTATGGCTAAAGTAAAAATATTTTTTATTGGGCAGAAGGGCGTCAATGGGCACCTCTTTTACGCCTAGCATGACATCTGCCTGGCTTACATCTTGCAACACCTCAAAACCTGCATCTGTGTATGCGGTATCTGGAAAGATGCGCACCTCACTAGACTCTACTATAAAGCGGGCGTCAGGAAACTGCGCAGCTGCTTGTTTTAATTTACTAGGAGAGAAAACAACCCTTCTATCTGGGGGGTTTTTACGTTCTTTTATAATGGCAAAGGTGATTGGCATTGGGCAGGTTTTTTGAATTTATAAATAGCTTGGTAAAGATAGTGATTTTCGTGTATCTTTACAGACCACTTTTAAAGAGCATGATTGCTTTTTATAGTGGTACTTTGTTTTTAAAAAACACTTTGTTGGTGTTTTTTAAGGGTGAACAAAAAATGTAGGGCCTTTGGCTTTATATTTTTATAACGGGGTCGACTGGTTTTGACAGCGGGTTCACTAGTATGGTAAGCATGTAGAGCGCTGGAAAACAGCTCTTAAATCTCATTTTTCATACTTTTAAACGGCGAGAACAACTACGCCCTAGCTGCATAATCCGAATTATAGTAGGATTACGCCTCGGTCTACAAGGTAGACAAGCAGGAAGTCACTCAAACACCTTGGTTTACGGTTTTTGATATAGTGACTTCGTAAAAGTAAACCTATTGGAGGTGGTGTCTAGACGCCCCCAAGACATCTAAGTTAGGATAAGGCATGCGTTGGTGGTTTTTGACCGGCAATTGCTCGAAAATTTAAACAAAAACTAAACATGTAGAAGGCTGTAATAGTACACGTTTGGACGAGGGTTCGAATCCCTCCGACTCCACGACACTCACAATTGCAAGGTGGGTAAAAACTTAAAAAAATCCAACAAGCATTTTCGCTTGATTGGATTTTTTTGTTTTTAGACACCAGGGCTGTAAGGCTCTGGCAATTGTATTTGCAACATTGGAGCCTCAGGGATCTATAATCTCTCCACTACCCTACTATCTTATTTTATTTTTAGGTAACTCCTTGTTTGTCTGGTAAACTAAAAATTGCCGAGTCACTGCTAGTAACAGAGAAACCTAAAGAAAGTAACAGCAATTATTTAATCAATCCTGTATCTGTAGGTCTTGCTAGTATTTTAGCAGTGATTGTTTTTGGTAGAACATTCAATTAAAAAACATTAAAACATGTGAAATTTTTGATTATATTGAAACTCGTTTTTATTAACTATAAACCTTATAAAAAAAGTACTCGATACAAGAAATTGATGTGCTTTAGTAACTTTAAGTTAACACTAATAAAACACTATATAATTTTTAATGAGTATCAACATCACCCAAATAGAAAAAAATCTAAGTAAACTAATAAAGAACCTTAATGAGGAGACTTTCATCTATGATTTACTATTAGCATATAATTTACCAAAGGCAACAGTTACAAGGCTTCAAAAAGGAACCGCTAATCTTTCTAAAGTTGATGGAGAAGTATCTCTTAAAAAGAA
>ENA-OSJC01000046-OSJC01000046.1-marine-metagenome-genome-assembly--contig:-NODE-46-length-117390-cov-10.866119_pt1 | contig 117390 bp, 164 predicted proteins | sample MGYA00237885_ERZ534234 | MGnify/ENA primary metagenome ERZ534234 (study PRJEB26413, sample SAMN06343907) | marine metagenome | isolation source: coastal waters | place: Atlantic Ocean: West Antarctic...
TTATTGTTCCTGCAGCTGCATTACCTGCACTATTCTCACTTAATCCAGTAACTGTTTGAGCATTAACAGTTGGCTGTGTATTATCTGTTACGTTAATAGTGATAGGAATCTGTACAAATGAATTGTTGTCATCTCCATCACTAAAATGTTGATCAGATGCTGTAATGCTTAGTGTATGTGTTGTTTTTGTTTCATAATCTAATGAACCAGTTACCTGATTGATAGTTACGTAGGTTGGTGACTTAACTATACTAAATAAATCACCTGAATCTGATCCTGATGTGATTGTTATAGTGTCAGTTTCAGTATCTGTAAAATATATCTTTGTTATCTCTCCTGCTGCTGCGTTTTCATTTCTAGATGTAGTGAAAGAGCTTATTACATTACCTCCAACGCTTGTTTCTCTAAATTGTGGTGCTGCATTTGCAGTTACTGTTACATATATAGTCTTTAATGTGAAAGCTCCTATAGTATCTGTTGCTCTTACGATTACAGGGTGTGCTAATGTATCATCTCCTCTATTAGTTGTATTAAATGCTGCTACTGTAGGTAATACTGCTAGTTTTAGTACTCCACTTACAATATTTACATAGCCATCTGTATAAGAACTGTCTATTGTAAATGTAATAGCTTGAGATTCAGCATCCGCACCAGCTAATGTAACTAAACTTGTTCCAATTGGTTCATACTCTGCTACTACTTGGTTACCTGTAGAGATAGTAGGTGCTGTATTGGGATAAAAGACTGCTTCTAAGAAATCTTCTATTGTATTTGCTGTTCCAGGGTTATATGAGTTAAATAAAGGGTGTTCTGTGTTAGATACTACTCTATTACCATCAAATTGGTTATTAAAAGCTGATTGTTGAGTTCCATCTTTGTTCATAAACTTAATAGACCCTGAGCTGATATATAAATGTTGCCAAGGTTTAACAGATGTACCTAAATCATTAGTAGATGAACCTGGTATTATGCTTCCGGTAACTATTTGGTTACCTATAAAGGTATTAGACCCTGTACTAGCGAAAGAACCGGTTTTATTATTTAATCCTGTTATATCACTATGACTTCCTACAGCATATGAAGATGTAGCCTGTAAAAGACCTAGTACTGAGGCTTCTATTGAGCCTGTAAATGTGTTTAAGCCTGTTACATCTGCTTGAACTGATGCTGTTATGTATCCTAATGCTTCTACTTGTAAAGAAGAGGATAATATACCTGCATTTAGTGAATTTAAGTAAGACCCTGTAGATGCTTTAAGAGCATTAACTTCATTTTGTAAGGAACCAGTGCTTAAAGTCAAATTATCGACTTTAGATTGAATAGAACCTGTAAATAGGTTAATACTTGTTATATCACTATGACTTCCTACAGCATATGATGAAGTAGCACTTAATAGCCCTTGAACTGTAGCTTCTATTGAGCTTGTAAAGGTATTAAGACCGGTAACATCAGATTGAACTGAAGAAGTGATGTATCCTAGTGTTTCTATTTGTAAAGATGATGATATAGTACCTTCTGGTATCTCTGTATGTGCAGAAGATAGAAATCCTAATGAGGATATCTGAGCTGATGAAGATATAATGCTATTAGGTAAAGAACTAAGGAATGAACCCGTTACAGCCTTAATAGAATTTACTTCTGTCTGTATAGATGATGTAAAAGTGTTTAGTCCTGCTACATCTGAACTTACTGATGCTGTTATGTATCCTAAAGCTGTTATTTGTGCTGATGAAGACAGTATACCTGCATTAATACCGGTAAGGTATGATCCAGAAGCTGATGTTAGGTTATCTACCTTAATTTCTATTGACCCAGTAAAGGTATTAAGCCCTTCTACGTCAGTAGATGCTGAAGATGTTACAAACCCTAGTGATTCAATCTGTAATGACGATGATACTGTACCAGAGTTAACTGTTCCAAAGCCTAATGCTGTAATTTGAGCAGAAGAAGAAACTATACCCGGTGGTTTGCTTGTAATCTCTTGATAAGTTGATCCTGTAATATATAATAAAGATTCTATTTGTGCAGAAGAGCTTATAATAGAAGATGGTATGTTACTTAGTTGGTTAAAACTTGCTATTCCTGAAGAGGTAACAAATCCTAAAGAAGCAATCTGTTGTGACCCGGATATTACATCTCTTTTAAATCCTAAGTTAAGTAATTGTTGTGAACCGGATAAGGCATTCTTTATGAACCCTAATCCTTCTACTTGAATAGATGATGATACTATGTTACTAGCATCTACTCTACTAAAGTATGATGAAGTTAACTGTTCTAATGCTTCTACCTTAGTTTCTAGTGTTCCGGAAACAATTTCTATTGCTGCTAAACGCTTATCTACTGATCCAGTATAGGTATTTATTGAGCTTGAGTGTAAGTTTAAAGGGAGTAACGAAGATCCAGTAGCACTTCCAGCTTCTAATGAAGCTATACGGTTAATTACATCAGATCCATTAAAAGTAAGTGAGGACCCTGTAATGTTCAACGAACCTGTTAAGTTCAAGGCATTCATCCCTGGTCTTAACTCGGTTTGCATCACGTTGTCTTTTCTAAAGACGAGTGATCCTGATATTTCTCCTATGAACTTTGACATTAAAGCTTTGCTATTTTATAATATTAAGAAAACCGTCGTAGTTGCCCACTTTAGTATAAATAGTCACCTGATTAAAGGCTAGACTCATTTTCTGAAGTAAATTTGACCTCTGACTTGCTATATACTTTACGATTGTTATGCATATGTGCATTGATAGCATCTGATATTATATGTCCTAGTAATGTAATGTTAAATTCTGTCTTAATCATCCTATCGCTACCTTGTACTATTTCTGCTGAAGTAGAGTAGGTGTCTATCTGTGCTCTAAATCTATATTTATCTGGATCTCCCCAATAAGAGTCAGATGCAAAGTTTATTCCTTCGACAATTTTATTATTTTGTTCAACATAGTCGGTGTATATTATACAAGAGTATATTATATTAACATAATCTGGTATAGCTACTGCATAATACTCTTCTTGAGGTTTCCTATTGTTTAATATCCCAAAATTATCGTAAATATTGGTTTTAGAATAGGAAGTTTTAAACACTCCCATATTGTTTGGTCCGTTAGCATCTAATTTGTTTCCTAAGTTTCTGTTTTTTGAGATACTATCTCTTCTAAACACTATTAAAGGTGCTTGCATCTTACCGTTCTTATCTCGGTAATACCCGTCTTTTTGCATTGCTGCCCATCGTTCAGGAGAACCATATACAAGAGGTACCTTTATAGGTTTGCCGTTCTGTGTTACAGTTGGTTGCAGTACTTCATTAAAGTAATAGTAAATTGCTTCATCAATATCTTTTATACCTACGCTGAAGTTTTTAACTGTATCGTTATCCCTTCTTATTTGCATAGCGCGATCTTTGCTTTTATCAATTGAAGCTCCTGTAAGGGCTGCAGATAATTGCTCTTGACTTTTCGGTATAGGTTTCTTTCCAGCCATATTATTCTCTATTTACTGCTTCTGTTATTCCTGCTCTGTCTGCTCTTGTTAAATGAGCATCAACTATAATCGACATAGATGAACCGAATCCAGATGTACTGCTAGTAAGATTGTATGTATTATCTCTTCCTAGAAATAAGGTATTCTCTCTAACTGTATCAACTTCATAAAAATCATTATGCCATTGTACTATATCTCCTACCTCTGGAGGTAGTTCTGAGTCTATTAAGTCTTGTTTGATGAATGCAAAAGATGCTTCTCTTCCTAAATCAGGACCAAATTCTTTTATATCTATTACTTGATCTCCTCTAGTAATTAAACAGGCTATTTTAACTGCGTTCCAATAAGATTTCTGTAATGATTCTCCATATAGGTTCATACTAGAATCTTCTATACTCAATTTATGGTATAAAACTTCTTGCTCTACAATATCATGTAGCAGTTCCCTATTGATGTTAACCAATAAGTCAAAATCTCTGTTCGATCCAAATAGCATTTATTTCTCTTCTATTGTTTCTGTTCCTATTTCCATACTAACTATATTACTGTATTTAGTCATGGCATTTTTTTTAAAAGCTTCATATGCTTCAGTTCCTTCTTTTTGACTTATAAGTTTTACTTTATATGTAGCAACTAATGATTCTTGGTCTTGACTTGCTAATGTAACTGTTGTTACACCAGGTAATGCTCTAATAGCATCATCATATTTGCTAGGACCTTCATCACCAAAGGTAACTTTGATCATTGCTTCGAATGTTCTGAATGTAATTTCAGATATAATTTGTGATAGTTTCATTAACCTACGTATATTACCATTGGTACAGACTTTAAAATGTTCTCTACATCTTCAGATTCTTTAGCCTGTGCTTCTAATTGTTTACTTCTAGATGTCATATCTAATAGCTCTCTTAAACTTAATAATAAAGCTCCTTTTTCACTTCTTGCATCTGCAAGCAGGTCAGCTTGGTTAAGAGTTGCTTCTGATCCCGGTACTGGTACTGTTGCATACTTCCCTCTGATATATCCTAATAGTTCTTTTGCTAATGCTAAAGTATATTGGAAAATCCACTGTCTACCAACACTATTAGTTTGTTTGTACTGTATATTTTCATAAGGTACTTCAGAAACATTTGTAATTACTGAATTGTTAGAGTTAAAGTTAGTTGATGCTTTGTCTTCCATCTTATAATACTCAAAATGTAAACTTCCTGATGCAGTAGGTATTGGGAATAACTTTAATTTATTATTTGTCATTTCAAACGAAAAAGCGGACTTTCTAATTTGATCATTAAATTCAATTGCTTGTGTCTTTAGTACATCATAAGATGTTGGCATTAATAAAAAGTTAACTCCAGGACTAAATTTTCCAAAGTCAAATGCTCCCATTAAAGACTGTACACCTGTACCTGTTCCAGCATAAGGGTCAAAATACCTTTGTATCGCTGGTGCAGCTTCATAAAAGATTTTTCTTACTTCAATCTTTCCTGTAATGTTATTTTCTGCTGACCATGCATCAAAATCATAATTTTGTACATTTCTATTGATCGTTATTGAACCAGTATGTTTAGTTACGTTTCCACCTACTCCAGCTTCTGTTCCGTAGTGTTGAGATATTTGTATAATTCTACTTATGGTTGGATCAATTACTTGGTTGTTCAAAGAACCTCTACTACCAGTAGAAGAGCCTTCTAAACCTAAATAATTCTCTCTTATATTGTATTGAAATACTTCATTACCATATGTAGTTATAGCTTCTTCAAAACATGCATAAAAAGAGTTGTTATTCAATTCTACATCCATTAGAGGGTACCCTAATCTGGTAGCACAGAATTTAGCAACTTTATCAGCATCTTGTTGAAAAGAGCTGTCAGCATCGTAAAACCCGAATGGAGTATTACCTGGTGCAAAGGTAGAACTTCCGTTCCATATAGTTACATTTGCCATATATTAGTTTTCTAATAAATAGGGACTAATCTCTGAAGGTTTGGTATACTTTCAAGATAGGTGCCACTATATCGTGTCTATGATTGGTTTCTAATGAAGCTGTTTGAAAACCTTCTACGTTCTCTTCAATTCTAGATAGAAAAGAAAATCCAGTTTCTCTTTTGTCTTTTAAGTCTATTTGAGCCATATCTCCACATATTACCATTTTAGAATTTTTCCCTAATCTTCCGATTACGGTTTCCATTTGAGTATGTGTTACGTTCTGAGCTTCGTCAACTATTACAAATGCATTTACAAAAGTCCTTCCTCTTAGAAAAGCAAAAGGAACTATTTCTATAATTTCGTCGTCTATTAATTTTGTTACTTTTTCTTTGCTGTAAAGCATGTGTAAGTTATGATAGATAGGCGCTAACCAAGGGTCCATTTTTTCTCTTATATCTCCTGGTAAAAAGCCTATATCTTCTTTAGACACAGTAGGTCTTGTTATAATAACCTTATCTACTTGTTTGGTAAATAACATATCTAAAGCTACTTGAGTTGCTATTAATGTCTTACCAGATCCTGCCATTCCTTTAATGACTGTTATTGGAGCAGTAAGAATTTTAGCTTTAGCTTCTTTTTGTTCTTCGTTTAATTGTACTTTAAATTTAATTGGGTTCTTAGGCCTCTTCTTTACTGAAAATACCTCATCGGTATGGTGTCTTTGTGGCATGTTTATAACTTTATTTGATTTATAACTATAAATAGGACATAAAAAAAGAGGCCCGAAGGCCTCTCTTAATAATTTAGTCAAGATATAGACTATACTAACTCTAAGTCAGAAATAAAGATCTTACCATAAAATTCTGGTCTGATCATTTTCTTAGCATAACGAGTCATTAAACCTTTTCTTGGAGTGAAGGTTTCTGGATCGTATACCATTGGAGTCATCATTAATGGTACATAAGGAGCATATACTGCACCAGCTTCTAAGAACTGTCCACCTCTGTAACCTAACAACATAATGTTCTCAGTCATATAAGGATTCTTGTAAACTTGGAAACGGTTAGCTAAGCTACCAATTTTCTGTACACCCATTGCAAATTTCTCTTGGTTACCGTCAGTTTGTGCAGCATATCCTGGAATTGATTCTAAGATTGTTGCTACTGAAGGAGAACATACTACGAAGTTTGCACCACCTCTTAAGGTCTTTTGGTGAATCTTGTTAGATACTTTCTGTACTTTAGTTCCTAATGTTTGGAACCATTGTCCTTGAGTATTGTAAAAATCTGAAGTTGCTGAAGACCAAGCACCGCCTTTAAAGACTTTGTTGTTCTCTGCAGACCATTTTTCAGTTGTTGTAGCGCCTTTGATCAACATATCTAAGATTTCTAAATCAATCTCCATAGAGATGTATTCAGATAACAAAGAAGTTAATTCAGCTTCTGCATCAATTGAATGGTATGCGTTAAGATCTTGAGCAAATTCTGGAGTCCATTGTGCTTTTAACTTTCTAGTCTTAGCAACAATTGCCTCAGATTGTAATTGAACATCGATTTCTGGAATAGAAATAGAAGTATCAACTGCTACACCACCGTCAGCTTCAAAATCGCCTCTTGTGTTATCTGTTGGTTGTTTGTGATAAGTTACTTGAACGTTATCTGCATCAGTAATATCTCCTGCTCCTACTGTTTGTACGAATACTAAGTTAGATCCTGAGATTTTAGTGAATTGCTTGTTGATTGCTACTGAACCAGAAGTTAATCCGAATGCACGAACTCCTTCTACGTCATAGTTAGGAATAGAAGATAAAGCGATAGATACAGTTTCGTATTCAGCTAATGTAATACCAGCATCGAATCCTACATCTTTAAGCTTTGCAGCTCCTACTGCAGCTGCTGCTACAGTTCCAGATACACCGTTGATAGTGTAACCAAATTGACCTGCTCCGTATAATCCTCCTGAAGGATCTACATCAACACCCATTTTGTTAGCACCGTCAGTAACGTTACCGTACATATTTTCTCCATCAGCACGTCCGTTAGCGGCAGTACCATATTTGAAATCTAGATAAAATACTAGACCTGAAGGTAAAGACATTGGTTGTACAGATACGAAATCCTGTGCACTAATTTGAGCAAATACTTTTCTTACCAAAGGTAATGCAACACCAGCCCATTGTTCTCCTGCGCCTGCTGTAAAGCCTGCTGAAGTACCAGATGCACCTGTGTTATTTGCTTCTGCTACGATTTGTTTAGCTTGGTTCTCTAAAATCATAGCCATGTTTGTAGCTACTCTTTCATCAGTGATCCCTTCTAACAAACCTGAAGCACTCCACTTCTCAGCTAATTTTGCTGAGTCTGCTTGTAAGCTTTTAAAGCTGTTTGAGCTTTCTAAAAGATTGTTAATTTCCATAATTGAAATTTTAATTTAAGTTTATATTTAATGTTATTTAATAATACCTGCTAATTTCTGCATTCTTAATACTGCTTCTGATACTTGTCCTATTACTGGAGGATTACTTGCTGTAGTTCCTGTAGCTCTAGAAGCCATACCTCTATGTTCTTTAAGATTGGTTTTAGCTGGTGCGACAATATTGTCTGATACTGTTTCGAAAACTAATTTTACTTCTTTAACTGTTTCAGCTTTATCGAATGCAGCGATTATGCTTACTTTCTGGCTTTCAGTTAATGAATTAGCTTTGAAAATTTTATTAACGTATAATAGTTTAGAGTTAAGAATGTTAACTTCGTTTAGTTCATGTCTTAAAGTCTCTACTGTTACAAGAGCTTCTTTAAGGTCTGCACTATTCTGTTTAGCTTCCTTCAAAGTATCATTAACGTTTTTCTCTTTAGTATCTGATTCTGCTGATACTTCGTTTTCTGTACTTTCTTCTACTGGCTTATCGTCTTTATCTGCTTCTTCACCTTCGGTAGTTAAACCTTCTAGTTCTGCAAGTAATTCGTCTAAGTCAATTTCTTCTTCACCTTCTCCGTCTTCTGGAGCCATTTCTGGTTCAGCTCCCATTTCTGGTTCTGCTTCCATTCCTGCATCCATATCAGCTCCTAATTCATCTTCTCCTTCTAGACCTGCTTCAGCTCCCATTTCGGTTGCTATTACATCTCTAATAAGATCTTTAAATTGATCGACTGATAATTTAGATAAGTCTTCATCTCCGTCTATTTCGTCAGCAGCTTCTTCTGCTTCATCCTCCATAGGTGCGATTTCTTCTTCTCCGTCTAATTCTTCTTCTTCTGGAGCATCCTCATCGGATACTTCAGTATCTGCATCTTCCTCTTTTACTACTTCGTCTTTAGCCTCATAGTTACCTTCTTCTACCTCATCAGATTCAGTTACTGCTTCTTCTGTGGAAGAGTCTTCCATCTCTTGAAGTTTTGCAGCTAACATATCTTTTAAATGAGGAGTCAAAGACTCTTCTAGGGCTTCTTTCGCGTTAGCAATAGCAGCGGAACGTACAGATTTTGCTTCAGCAATTGCTTGCTTGAATAAATCTTTGTTTGCCATTTTAATAAATGTTTGTTGTGGGTTTCTACGATTATTATAAATCGTAATAGAAAATTATAAATTGTTGGAATCAGTATAGAGACTGATTATTATGTATATAAATATATACTTTTTACGAAAACAAGAAAACCACCTGTAAAAGATGGTTAACTTTCCTGCCCGTCGGTAGCGTCCGAGGAATTACCTTATCCTAATAGCCCGATGTCTGATAAGACGTCTCTTACTAGGGTATGTACTTCTTTTCCTTTAACTAGAGATTTTACTGAAGCGAATGCTGTTTGTCCCCATGCTGATTTTCTGATTGAAGCGATTACATCGCCTCCGTATTGACCTGCTAAGAAGAATATAAATAAAGCATATAGTCCTTTAGTAACTGGGTCAATGTATTTTTTAGTTGGTCCTATCATTACTACTGATAGTACTCTTTTAATTGGTGACATAAAAGCTGCTTCGTTCTTATGCGTCCAATCATAAATTTTTGTTGCTATATCATCTGTTTTCTGCCATCCTTGTTTCTTAGCTATCTTTTTAGCCATAGAAGAAAGCATATTAGCTATTGTATTGGATAATAGTACGTAACTAAGTATTCCTAATACTCCAACTACTTCGTTAGCTTGATCATCTTGCTTAACCTCTTTACCTTCTAATTCTTTAGCCATTGCTGCAGCTAAAGCAGAAAAGTTTTCACCTTCATCTAACTCATAATTATCGTAATCATCTTCTTCTCTTCTATATGCTTCATAATCTGATTCGTCAGTATCTTTTGCAGCGTCTAATAAGTTACCAAGTTCTACATCATCTTCCATATCCGGATTAAGTAGGGTAACAGAGTTTGGTAAGTCATCTCCTCTACCTATGTGTAGTTCATAATCTATTCCTTTTTCGTAATTCGCTTTTAAATAGTTCTCTACATTACCTATGTCTTGTAGATCATAGCCAAAAGTAAATAAACTATCATCATCGTAATTCTCTAAGATTATTTTGGATAATTTCATTATGCTCTCAATATATCGTTAATTATTAAATTTAAGTTACTGTATTTAGCAGGTCTTAATTTACTTTCTGATAATGCAACTGGGTTCATAAATGCTCCATGTGTAGAAGGATTAGATACGAAATCCCAACAAACTAATTCAAAATCGTTTTGTACTTCTAAAGTACCTTCGTTTGTCTGCTGTACTGATCCTGTTCCTCTAGAGGATATCCCTATAGTATGACCAGCCTTAATTATTTCTTTTACTATATTTCCTGATGGAGTATTAAGTAGTTCTACTCTTCCCATCAAATCATCTCCATCCCACCATAAGTCTTTGACTATGTGAGAAGCATTCTTTAATGACACTACAGGAGATTCTGGATGATCTAATTCACCAAAAGCATTCCCGTTTTTAACAAATTCTTCTGTGTATTTCTTAGATTCTCTTTCTAAAATTGGCTTAGCATATACTCTACCATTCTGGTTCTGTGCTTTTGCTCTTTGCATAACTCCTTCTACTTCAAAAACTCCAGGTCTCCCTTTCGCTTCTTTAAGTACGGACTTAAACGGTGTTACATCTACTAGTAATTGTGCCATGTTTTATTTTCTTTTAGTGTACTTAGTCTTTCTTTCATTGATGTTAGGTGAAAAAACACTTTGTTTAGGAGTTTCATACATTTCTTCTTCTCCTAATGGTTTTGTACCGTTATTATTAGCATCAATTTCTGCTTTAGATATTGTACGTACTTTAGGTAAGTCCACATTCTTAGTAAGCCCTTGTTTTACTACTGGAGCTAGATCTTTTCTAAATGCTGCTTCTAATGATGGTGCGATAAATGCTCCAATCTTTAATCCCTCTTCGTTTCTAAATTCTGCTGTCTTAGCAAATGCTCCTTGGATCTTTCCTCTCATCTTATCATAGAAAGATTCTATCTCTGTTACAAGATTTTCCAGTTCATTCACTACTGGTTTAATACCTTCAAAGCCTTCATAAGATTCTCCCCATTCTGCTAATTTAGCAGTAGCAGCTTCATTGATAGTAGCTTCTTTAAGCATATTAACGATCATGCCTTTAACATTCTCTTTTAATGCTTTTTTAATTGCTATGTCTTTTGCAGCCATATAATCGTCTCCGTCTATATCTCCATCGTTATCATGATCTGTGCCTTTCTCTTCTTGTAAGGAAGCTTCAAGTTTTTGATCTATATAAGCTATAACGTCTGATTTAGCATGAGGTATCATTCCTGGCTCTGTCATTGGACCAGCTTTCCATTCTCCAAACTCAGAAACTACTAAGTCTACTGCTTTATCAAATTGAGGACCCATAGACTCTACATACCCGCCAGTTTCATAATCATTTTCTGTGACTATTTTACCGCCTTGTATTTTTTTTCTACGAGCTTCATATAATCCCTCTACTCTTTTTTCTCTCTTAACGTATCCTTCTTCTGCTTCTCTTATTGGAAATACTCCTTCAGCAATGTTAGTTAGTGTTTTACTAATAGCTGCTCTGAATTTCTTAAGACAATCTAATGCTTCTTCTCTATCTCCTTCTTCTACTGAATCTATTACGTATGATAAGTGCATTCCTTCACTATGGTAGTTTACATCTTCGAAAGAATCAAAGATAGCTTGCATAGTCTTTAATGGAGTATTAATTCTAACTTTAAGGCCTGTTTTAAGCATTCCTTCATAGTCAAAATCAACTGAGAATTTATCTCCTATTTTATAAGGTTTAATTTGTTCGTCTTTACCGTAAGATTTAACATCATCCATAAATTCGTCTGACATTGCTTCTTCTACTTCGTTTTCTTGCATGTCTGCTCCAGATTCATAGTTGACAGATATAAATTCTTCAAATTCATTTTGGATTTCTTCATCCGAAGCTCCTCTAATATCTTGTCTGTGTGTTTTTACAAAATCATATATCACTTGGTCATCATACCCTTTAAATAAGTGCCCAATTTCTTTTGCTCTGTGTGCACATTGCTCTGCTTCAAATTCATCATCATCGGGTGCGTACATAGCGTCTTGTTCTGAAAGGTGTTTAGCTTTTGCTGCTTCAATATCTCCTTTATAGAGTTGTTTAACAATCTTACGTCCTAATTCTTCTAATTGGTCTAAGCTTAAAGAGTGTTCTTTGTTAAATCCTGCCAAGTATGCTGCTCCAATGTCTCCGTAAACTGCTGGATCTACTGCTTCTTCTGAGCCTTCATCCTTTCTAGGATCATCGTGCCATCCTGTAGCATTATCCATATCATTTTTAGCATCTTCTTCTGCATCTTCTGTATAAACACCTTCTTTTAGTGTTGCATTCTTTAAACCGTTAAATCCATCTACTTGCTTCTCTCCTCTTTTAACTTCAACTGCTTTATCGTGCTTGTCTACATTATTATCTTCTCCTGCTACTATATTAAGGTAGTGAAGCTGATCTTTCATTAAGTTAGATATAACAATCTTCTTAGCTGCTAAGTAATCTTCCTTATTAACGTTTGTAGTTGGATCAATTCCTTTAGCTTCTAATTCCATATCAATACCTCTTTCGACTATATTAATATTAAAGTTAGCTTCTAACTGTTCAATTGATTTAGCTGGAGCTTTTATAGCCTCGTAAATCATTCCTTTGTTTTTAAGAATTTGTACAGTATCTGGATATGCATTTACATTAGTAATGAATTGTGGAAATTCACTTCTCATCTGTTGAACAAATACTTGTTTGCTCAAAGTGCCCTCTAGGACTGCATTATATTTTTCGGTTGCTGTTCTCATTGACTATATTTCTTTATATCCTTGTTTTTTTAATATCTTTTTTGCCTTAGTAGCTTTACCTAGAAAATTAGGAGTAGCGAACTGTTCTCCTGTACCAGGTGTAAACGTAGCTGTACCTCCTGTTACATTAGCCTCTTTCATTACCTCTTTAACTAATCTTGTAAGGTCTGATCTTTTCATAAGCTTCTTAACTCGTTAACTAAATCGTAATACTGCATAAGATTAACTAAATGAGTATCTTTTACAGTTTCTTTTTTATTAAGTGTAACTATACTCTTTGATACTTCTGCTAATTTTATTTTTACTACTTCGTCTTTAACGTTCTTAGATAAAGTATTTACTATTTTAGAAATTTTTGTAAGCTCTTCATTAACTACGTTTCTCAATCTTGCTGTTGAGTTTACAGACGTAATAAATTCCCTAAGGATATTTTTTTGTTCTGGAAGTAGGTCTTTATAGTTATCGTTGAATTTCTCTAATAGTATTTTAAATGTAAGTAGTTTTAGATCTTTATCGTATCCTGAGTATTCTTCTATAAGTGAATCTTTTACTTTGTTCTTATCTTGAGAATTATCAGTAAGGTGTTCTAATATAGTCATCTTATTGTCTACTAAAGACTTAGGGTCTAATACCTTAGTTGAATTGTAAGACTCAAACAAACAATATAAAGCAGCTAATGGTTTATAGTTTCTAACTTGTATGCTAAAGAACTCTTCTACATCGTAGCTTTCTTTAATAGTAGAAATAAGGTCATACTTTTGTTTCTTTAAACTAGCTTGAGATATTTTTCTAGCTACTTCTGAAATAGAAGTAAGAATTGTCTCTGCTCTTTTTTGATTAATACCTTTAGAATTGATTACAAATTCGTAAAGTTTAAACTCAGCAGCTAATGATGTTTTCCCGGTAAAGTACTTCTTTATAATAGATACGGCTGGTGAATCCTTCTTTGACAAAGTATCCGCAGCAATCTGCTTAACTAATAATTCGAATATTAGTCCGGTATTTTTATACTTAGAGTGTTTTATCTTCATTCTATACGTTTACTATTATAAATATGGGCTACTTACCTAAATCTTTTATGTTTTCCTCCTTTAACAAGTCTCCATCGGTTGAATCGCTGTTTTTAGTAAATACAATGTGCTTTAACATATCTTCATTCCTGAGATACTCAAGCTTAGCTTTGGAAGTCCTTACCTCACTTACATTTTCATTATCGCTTGGAAATCCACCATGCATTCCGTGGCTACCTAGTGGGTCTCTGCCGCCCATTGCTTTAGTAGTACCATATACAGAAGACTTTTCTTTAGGTCTGCCACCTTCAGGTCCAGGTTGTCCCCAGTCTGATATAGGTTCATCGTCTTTAACTTCAGCATATCCTGCTGGTAGCTCATCTTGACCTCCTCCTTTTGGAGTAGATACTGATCGTCTACCGTACATAGAGGCTAAATCATGTGGTGTACCGTAAGTCATACCGGATTTAGCTGGATCGTTACCTTCGGCTTCGATTTGTGCTCTTCTAAATCCTCTTTTAGTATCCTCAAGTACTAGATCTCTCATTTCCATATAAGCATCTTCTGATAAATCGAATATATTTTCGTAAATATAGTCTGAGGAGAATAGTTTAGTTTCTTGCATTTGTGATGCTAGATCTATCTTCTCTTTTAATAATGCTACTTTCTCTTGTTCAAATATAATAGAAGGAGTAGTTAACTTAAGTTCAAAGTTAGTTAAACTTTCTCCTGTAAATCCTTGTGTATATAAATGTACTAGTGCAATTTTAGTTAATTCAGATTCTAATATCTTTTGAATTCTTTCAACTGTTCTTGCAAATCTTATATCTTCTGCTGCTAAAGTTGCTTTACCGCTCAAGTCTCCTTCATATCCGAAGTATGCTTTAGGTATTTTTAATGCTGCAAATAACTTAGCTTGTAAGTACTGTACATCGTTAGTACCGTCGTATTCTAAACCTTTAGTAGTTTCTATTCTAGTTGATGTATCACCCCCTCTTACTGGTAGGTAATAATCTTCCATCATATTCTGCATATTAAACTTCAAGTTATATTGACCTGTTTGAGGATCAACATAAGGAGTTTTTTTCATAGTATTAACAGTCTTTTGCATAAACTGCTCTACTTCATTAGGAGGTATAGATCCAACATTAACATAGAACATTCTCTTTTCAGGTGCTCTCATTATACGATGTATTAACATCGCATCTTCCATTAATGTTGTTTGTTTAAATATCTTACGAGCTGGCTCTAGATAAGATCTTCCGTACGGTAAATAGTGAGTATCTGATATTAATCTAAAATGAGCCATTTCGTAATTCTCTAAAGTAATAGCAGAACTTTTCTGGTTAGGGAGGTAGGAAGTATCAGATGATGCTCCTATACCGTCAGGATTTAGTTCAAATATTACTTTACTAGGATTTTCAGGATCTAGTCCTTCTTTTCTAGCTATATGGTAAACTGTATACGGAAGTACATTATACACTCCAAATTTCTCTGCTATTTCTAACTTTAAAAAGAAATCTCCATATTTACACATATTACGTGCCCAAGACCATAAGTTAAACTCAATGTTCATTACATCGTAGAATAAGTTATAAAGTACTCTCTGTATGTTTTCGTCTGAGGATTTAATCCCGAGTATTTCTCCGAAGTCGTTTTTTACTGTTGCTTCATCAGCTATAATATCTAATGCTGAAGCTATAATAGGATCGCTGTCCATTGCTTCATAATCTGCATATAGTTGAATACGTAAGGTCTGGTAGTTTAGATTAGCACTAAACATATTAGACTTATTGTACTGATATAATCTAGTAAATCTGTCAAGTAGAGAATTAGTCTCAAACTTACCAGTTTGTTGTATTTTGTTTATATCGGTAACTTTTAATTCTTTTCCCCCAACATTACGTATTACTACGTCTGTTGCAAAGAGCCTTGTTAACCTACCGAAAAGAGTTTTATCAGCCATCTAGTGTTCGTTTTTTATAAATAGTATTAGTTTAGTAACCAGGATATATCTTCTTCAGTATGTCCATTATTAACAATATACGGATTATTTTGCATATTACCAACATTTTTTAGTATTGCTGGGTTTTTAGAGTTTAGGTTATGAAAAGAGGATAACTGTGCTCTGGCTAAGTCCATACCCTGCTGTCTCATTCTTAATGCCGTATCTCTAACATATAGTGCAGTTGCACATGCTATAAGTAAATCATCGTTGTAGTTCACCTGTGCTTGAGGTTTACCGTTCTTCCATACGAATACTCTCATTTCAGCTACGAGTCTCTTAGACTGTATAGTAACTGCCTTCTCCCTAACGTATTCGATCATCTTAGCAATAACTAATGGTCTAGTTCTTACCGACATAGTGAATCCAGGTACAAGTTTATCTCTTTCGTACTTAGACATATAAGATTCTACTGTCTCCATATTGCCTGTAGAACTGTAATATAGGTTCTTATACTCTCTCTCCATCACTTGTTCGATGGTTGCCCAACCTATGTTAGCATTTTCTACAACTAACAGAGCGTCGTTATATTCTGAGGCAATCCCTACTAGTACGTTACCGTAGTCTTTAGGTGAAAGTTTACCTTTGTATTCTGCTACTTGAGTACAAGTTTCTATATCAAATACATGAAATGCAGAGTAATCTGCAGAGTCTCCTCTAGCAACATCCGCTACTACCATATATGATTTATTATAGTCAACTCCTTCCCATACCCATAAGTTACCGTCAACTCCTCTTCTTTCCATAGGGTCTTTGATATAACTCTGTTCTATGAACATCATGTCGTCTGGTTCAAATACTGTATCTCCGGAAGCTAAGAAATCACAGTCACATTCCTGTCCTGCCATTCTAGGTCCTAAATCAGCATCTTGTTGATCTCTCCATTTCTGATCTCTTTCAGGATGTACTGTCCAAGGTAGTCTTACAGCTACGAAAGAATTCTCTGCTGTTTCTGCTTTTTCCCATGTCTGGTGAAACCAGTTACCAATTCCGTTAGGGGTTGATAATGACATACACTGTCCACCTGTAGCTAATGTTTGTTGTGCTGCTGCGAATGTTTCGTCAATATTATCTATAAATGCTGCTTCATCAATTAACAGTAACGATACTGCTTCAGAACGAGCTGCATCTGCATTAGATGATTTAGCTGTAATTTTAGACCCATTAGATAATCTTAGTGATAATTTGTTTTTCTCTAATGCCGGTAGTTTTAACCATTTAGGTAGCTGGTCGTACATAAACATCGTCTTTGTAACTAAGTTACGGGCTGTTGCTTGTGTAGTAGCTAATGCTAAAACGTTTTTATCTTTATGAAATAACATTAACCATAGAGAATATCCAGCTGCTAAAGTAGATATACCTAGCTGTCTAGATTTCAAAACAATAAGAAATTGATTGTCTCTAAATAAATGAAGTACTTTTCCTTGAAAAGGGTATAAATTAAACAATATACGTCCTCTAGTGGGGTGCTGGATGTAGCAATACTTTTTCATAAAGTATTCCGGATCCTTCGCACACTTAATATATTCCTGTGCTATTATCTTCTTTATGTCTTGTGCCATAACTTATTTTAGATCCTTATAATCTAGTTTTAAAACGTTTGCTCTTGAAGTAGTACTTAAAAAGCCTTTTATTGGTACGGTTCTAATTGTAATACCTCTTCCTGCGTGTCCTTCTGTATTTGTTGCTTTTGATGCATTTCTTTCAAATCGAATAATTGGCTTATCTTCTTTATCGAAATCTTCATCTTTTTCGTAGTTTCTAGATGATGTAATAGTTAATGTGTCTTTATCAAATTTAAAGTCTAATTCTGTGAATGTTCTTTTGACTACTACTGCTTTATCTGATCCGAATGCTAATGCATCGTAACCCATACCTGGGGCATTTAGTACGTATATACTTCCGTAAGGTTTATTATTTTTAGGGTTTATCATATTTAATAGCTTTGGATTATTTTCATCCTGTACTAGCTTTAAATCTTCTGTGCCTTCTCCCATACCCGGTAATAGTACGTTATCGAATACGTCCCTATGAGTTGTCATTGCTGATGACCATCTAAATGGGCCGTCCTTTTTTATTGATATAGGAATTTCTCCAGAGCTATTATAAAGTCTAATGTCTGCTTTTTTATTATCTCCGGTTTCTCTTCCTACAGATGCTGCACTTTCAACATTAGGATATTGGAAAACTATATTTCCTTGAGATGGTTTTATTGTAACATTTATAGGACCTCCATGAACGTTAATTAATTCGTTTATTTTAGCAACTACTATAGCCTCGTTATCTAAGCCTGCATCTCCTACTGAGGTTTGATTCTTATGTATGATTTCTATCCCCTCTGGTGTTCTAAACCCTCCACCACTTGAACCTGTAATCTGGTCTTTTTCATAACCTAAATTTTGAAGTGCTACGAAAATATCTGATCTCTTCTTATCTGTATATACGATAATACGATTTTTAGCATGAGCTATTATCTCATCATCATCTAAGTTAAGCTTTAATATTAACTCTTTACCGAGTGCTTGTGCTTCTTTAGAAAGGTATTCAAATGGGTGCTTTGCTTCGTTTATTAAATTAAAACCAAAAATAGATTCAAACAGAGCAATATCCTTAACACTATTAATGTCTGGATATCCTTTTTCGGTTCTGTATGACCATTCTAGTAAAACTTTATCTATAAGACTCATATATTTACTCTTTTCTTTCTCCTATTATGCTTTGTGCTGCTGCTGTTAGTTGTTCAATTGCATCATGACACCAGTCATTTGAAGTTTGGTCATCCCATAGTTTAACATCCTCTATTTCTTCTAGCTCTCTTTGAAGACCTTCTACTACTTCAATTAAAAGTTTTCTATTTTTCCATTCTTTTCCTTGCCAATCTTCTTGTTCTTTCAAGTCTTCTTTATGGTATAGTTTTTCACTTTCACCATTAGGGCCACTACCGCCTTCATCATGGGGTTTACCTGACATTATTGAACCGTCAGGCATCTTATGAAGTTTACCTTTCCATTCTTTACCGTCTTTAGTATAATGTGGAACACCTTCTTCTTCATTTAATCCTTTCCTAGTATTAGTAGTAAGGTTATTCTCTGTTAAAAAGCTCTTAAGGTTAAAATTGTTTTTCATATCTTTATTATTATGCTTCTGGTTCTGCTCCGTCTTCAAAGTCTATTTCTTCTCCTCCTAAATCTGCTGGTTCTGCTGGTGCATCATCTCCTGCTGGTATTTCTGCTTCTCCTTCTTCACCGCCTTCGGCTCCACCTTCTTCTCCAGGAAAGTCCCCGCCTCCGCCTCCGCCACCTCCGGTGTCTTCTGCTTCTGCTTCCCCTGCTCCTGACATTGGACCTTCTTGATAGAGTCTAGTCATTTTATCTAATGCCTGTTGGTAATCGTCTATTTTATCAATGTAGTACCTCTTTCCCATTATTTGAGCTTCAAAACCGGTACCAGTCCATTTTAGGATGTAGTGTTGTCCATTTTTAAGGTTAACCCTGAATGATGATGGTCTTGGTGATACCCAATCCACTGTGTCAACAAATTCTTTAAATTGCTTAGTTTGTAATTTAATGATTGCTTTAGATAGTGTTGGAAACTTACCTAAGATGGTATCAGTAGCATCTTCTAGGACTGTCTCTTTTGGAGCGTCCATGTCTGCTGGTTCTTCTGGTGCCGGTTCTTCTTTTTCAAGCTCTTTTAAGTATGCTGCTTCATTTAGATTATCATATTTTAGTCTCTTAAGTCCAGTAACTGCTTCTTCCATACTACGTCTCATTCTCATAAGTTCGTATTGCTCTGGTCTTTCAGTTCTTAAGTAAGATTGTAGTTTTCTAAAATTAGTTCTGATAAGCTCAAATAAGTCTTTTGCTTTTTGATCTCTTTGTATATCAGGGGAACGCATTAGTTCTTTTAAATCAGCGATTATGTCTGAGTAATCTTTATATAGTCCGTTAAAAGAAGGAAGAGAGATTATTTTATGGCCTACTGATCCTGTGTTCTTATCTACACTTATAGTTCTGAATAAGGTTTTCATATCACTTGATAGAAAATCTCGTTCAGGATATTTCCCTACTCCGTATCTTGCAGTGATTGATTTCTGCAAGGATTTAGGTAAACCTGTAATCTTATGAGTATCCGGTGAATCTGCTGTTTCTTTCTCTTCTCTTACTTCTCCGTATGCTTCTAGAATTACGTTCTTTATATCTTCTATATTCATATCTTACTTCTTTTTCTTTTTGTATCCTTTATGCCAATGTTCGTTAGTCGTTTTAATATCTAACTCCTTGACTGGTATATTTTCTACTGTTTTTCCATTTTCAAATAAAACATCATAATGGGTAACTATATACTTCTTACCTTCTTTAACTAAGGTATGTTTTTCTGGAATGCAAGTTCCTTTGCCGTATGCTTCATGTACTACCTTAGCAGCACAATCGTGAGCGAATCCAGGTCCAGCTTCTGTAGTGATATCCATGTTCTTATGTGTCTGTCCTACTTTTGCATCTAATAAAGACTCTACATGCTTCTTTTGTTTAGTTAAGTCTTTAAGTTGAGATACTACTGATTTATCTCCTGCTTTATATTTCTTAGCTAAATCTTTCATAACGCCTGTTATAACATCATGTGCTTTTTGTAATTTAGCAACCGAATATTTACCGTTGTTAAATTTCTTAGGTAATTCTGCTTCTTCTATATCTTCATCTTCTGCATCATATCCATCTACATCGTGCAGACCAAAGTTTTCTAATTCATCTGTAGTATATTCGTTTGCTAATTTTTTAACAAATTCTGGTATAGATATAATCCAGTCTGCTATTATTTCTACTCCTCCAGGATTATCGTCAAAGAATTGATCAAAATCATCATATCCAATAGCATCTAACATCCTATCCATAGAGGGACTATAGTCATCTTCAAATTGATCTTCTATTTTGCTTGCAAATTCTGGCACTGTTCTTAACCATTCGTCTAGTTCTTGATGTGCTCCAGGATTGTCTTCAAAAAAATGTTCTAAAGCTCTATATCCTATAGCTCCAATAAGTTCATCTATATCGCTACTTCCGTATTCATTTATAGATTTCTTTACTTTTAAATCAGAATCAAGTTCAAACCTTGTGAATTTATTTAAATCGTTTAAACTTCTTAATTCAACTCTTTTACCGTCTGAATCCAATCCGTAGATATTAGCATCATACTTACCCATTCCATCAGAACGTGAACCTTTTAATTTTTGTTTTAATTCAGCTCCTGCTCTACGTTTTGATACTGATGAAGACATTCCTAAATCTTGTCTATTTTCTTCTTCATCCATGTTACCAATTCCTGATACTGGGCCTCTTTTTCTGTAATAATCAGATTGTTTTTTTGATTCTACATCTCTTGAATCTTTAATTGCTTTAATAGCATCTCTTAGTATGTTAGAGGATAATAATGATATTTTTCCACTAGCATTCATTTGACCCATAGGGGTTAATGAGGATTTTGAATCATCTAAACCATAGGCTTTTGCTAAGTCTGATATGGGTCCTGAATCATACCCTTGAACTGTTGTGACATTATTACCATTTATTGCAATATAACATTTATCTGGTCTTCTAACATCTGATTTTGATAGTGGATGAATTAAAATACTACCACCACCTCTTCGATCAACATACATTGTTTTTTCTAATTCATCAATGTAATCTTCAAAAGTTGAATGCATTTTATCACCCTCCTTTATATCTTTTGATTTGTTTCTTCTAAAGCCGCCTACAATATCATCATATGCCTTACCTACATCTCCCTTATATAGTTGTTTTACAATTCTTTTACCTAAGTTTTCTAATTGATCATTAGTTAAAGTATACTCTTTACCAAATCCTTCCAAATAAAACATTCCAATGTCTACATAGTCATCATAGTAATCTTTATGTTGAGGTGTAGGATTTTCATCTAATTCTGCTGCATCTTCTTTGCCCATTCCTCTTAACCTTAGAGCTTGCTTGATAGCGAAAACAGCATCTTGTTCGTCATACCCGTATCTCTTAGCCATTGCTTTAATAAACTGATTAACTTTTTTAGATACTTCTGGGTTTAGGTTTTCATTTACTGATTCTTCAACTTTCACAACATTTATAGATTTTAACTTATTGTCTTTTGCTAATTTCCAATGTTTGTCGTCTGCTTCTTTTTTAGTCTTGTAAACTCCACTTTTAAATTTCTCTCCTTCTTTAGTAAAGTATTCTACTCTGTATTTAACTTCATTTACTGATTCGTCATAAGCGTCGATAATGTAGGTATCCCTTAAAGCTTCTATTATTTCTAAAGCTGCTTCTTTGGGAGTTGTACCGTCTTCATTAGCCATATCAGTAACAATTTGTACGATAGCATCTAAATCTCCTCTTCCTTCTTTCATAGCATTACCTGCTGCTACGGCATCTTTATGAGCATTAGAATTACCATGAGAAGCTTTTGCACCTCTTTTCTTCTTAGCATTGATGTTAGCCCATAAACCTGGTTTCTTCTTTTCTCTTATAGCATCATCATAGCTCATTTGCTTTTGTCCTGATGCTTTTTCAATAGCATTGTCAATCTTATTTAATATATCTCCATACTTATCTGAGATAGGACCTCCTGTTGGTTCTGCCTCTTGCTCCATGTCTCTCATCACTTGACTTCTTTTAGCTTTAAGTCTGTCTATAATCTCTCTTTTCTTAGGGGACAAACTAGAACTCTTTTTATAGTCAGGATTGATTGACGGAGAAGATTTTTTAAGTTTATCAACTTGCTTCATACTTCTACCGTGTTGATTAATATTACGAATCTTCATAGCCCAGTCGCTATTATCTGCTGCTTCATCCACTTCTACTGACTGATCTGCTAATTCAATATCGTTTGCTCTTAAGTCCATAACTACATCATATAAAAATGCTTCTGGATCTTCTTCTGTTTCTTGGTAAAATTCTGAGTCTTTATTTTCTGAGTCATCGTACATGTCGTCGAAGCCTGCTTGATGCTTAAAAATAAAGTATATGATTGTATTCCCAGCTCCATCGTCATCTACTACATCCATTTTAACGTAAGTTGGATCAACATTTTGATCTAAGATAGCCATAGCCTTCCTATAATCACGTGATTTTACTTTTATGTAGTGGTTTTTACCTCCTTCTCCTTCTCGTAATCTTTCTCCTTCTTCTAAATTATGGTCTTCAATCTCTACCTTTGCAAATTCTAATGCTTCTTGTGCTCCTATTGCAGTTTCTTCATCTTTAAATATATAATAGTTGCTGCCGTCAGTTTCAAATTGATTTCTAAATGAATCATATAGAACTTCTAGAGCTACTTTTGCTGTACGAACTGAAACTTCAATGTAATAATTATCTGCTTCATTTAAGCCTTCTTCTTGTTCTGTTAATGATTGGAAGTGTTTAAGTAATTCATTAGCTAAAACGTCTACGTTAACTATTGGTTCCCCAGAAGGTTTAACTCCTACTTCAACTAGAGGCTTAGTAAACGAAAAATCAGCTAATACTAATTTATTATTTTGTATATGGAAAGAAAATACGTCTCCATGATTATTGTCTTTATAATCTACATCTACATCGAAAGACATAGCTTCTATTTCTACTGCTTTTATACTTTGTATTGCATCACCTGCTTTCTTTAAAGCAATAATAACTGCTTTACCTGTAAGCTTGGCAATTAGTTTAGTACCTGCAAGATCAAACTCTATTCCTTTGTTCTTTATAAGACGATCGTTTTCTTTTGTTAACTTAACATTCGCTCCTTTTTTGGATAGTTGCAAAGCTTCTCCTTCGTCATCGGTAAAGATGGTTCCGGATTCTTCTTCTTTAATTATGGTAAGTTTATTCTTTAGGCTTTCTTCTAATGTATGTAGTTGCTGAATAGTTGCTGCTTGAGCTGCTGGTATACTACCTCCTGCATGGACATTATTAAGGGTTTCAAGTGCTGTTTGACACTTAGTTAACCGTGTTTGTATTTCTTCGTATGTCATATTACTATTATTTCGTGGTAAAATCGAGTTTACGCTTTTATATAAATAGGTTTTTAATCCCAAATATTAACTATTGACAGTGGTAGTTTAAATACCTTTGGCAAGCTTTCGCAAAATGTGAACCTTTATCTTTAGTTCCTGCTTTAGCTTTTCGTACTTTCGTACAAGATAATTCTCCTAATCTGTTTTTTAGAATACCTGGTTTAACTGGGTCGTGCACTCCTTCAAGAGCTTGTAATGTGTTTGTATGTCCGCACTTATGACAGGTACGTGGATCTTTACCTCCGTCTTTCTTTTCCCAACTCCAAGAGCAATTTTGGCATTCTATTTTACTAGGTACACCTTCTTTTTTAAGGCGTTTTTTCATTGCCTCTTTTACTGCTTCTTTTATTATTTCTACTATAAGTTGTTTTTTCATCTATCCAATACCTTTGTGCATCATCAACATTCTGATTATTACTCCTGCAAGTATACCAAAAATTATCCAAAGTGCTTTATTAACTCCTGCTCTCCAAGACTTAAGTTCTTGGACGTCTAACATTTTCTTTTGGTATTCTTTACTGTTTCCTTGCATTTCGTGTCTGAACTCTGTGTTCTTATTAGTATTAACTACAACTCCATCATCTGGGTTAAGAAGTGTATACTTAAGGTCTGACATACTATCTTTCATGCTCTCTACGTCTTTCATTAGTTGCTTTAATTCACCATTAGGCATATTTGTTTTAATATGCTTAATTTCATTGAGAACATTCGAAAGTAATTCTTTTTGAGTCATCTTTAATATTTAATTATAGTTGGTACTATTAGCTAAGTATAAATATAACGAAAATTACTCTTCTATATGAGTTTTTAAAATTTTAACATATTCTTTAAGATCATCTTTAATCTTATCCTTATAGCTTTTAGATAATTTATTCCATCCCTCTTGATCACCATGTTCGGTTACAAAAGAAGAATCGTTCTCTAAAGACTCTAATACCCATGCTTCCATGTCTACAATAAATGTAGATATGTTTCCTGATAGCATTTTCTTTTCATACGCATCATATAGGCCAACTGTTTTTAATCCTGCTTCATAATCTATAGTACAATCAAAACAAAAGCCATGAATATAGTACATTTTTTTATCTAAACGCTTTTTCATAGCCATTTTGCATTTAGGGCATGCAATTGGAAATTTAGCTAATTCTTTTATCCCATCGAATTTAGTAATATTCTGCTTTAGGCCGTTTATTATAGTCCACTTCTTACCTGATTCTTCCCAGATATCTCCTTCTTTATGTCTTAGCGATATTTTTTTATATCCTACTTGATCCTTAGTCTTGCCTGTAAAGTCTTTATTAACTAAATTCCTTACTCTCTGTACATCGGCTTCTTTAAATTCTTTTTTTAGTAAAGTTTCTTTACTCATAACCAAGTTCTTTTAATTTTCTTATTACATCAGTGACGTTGCCATTTTTACATCTAATTGCTATTCCACCAGATGCAGTCCATTCCTCTATATTGGAAGGCTTATCGTCTATTAATATACTATTTTCATTTGCATACTTCTGCTTTGACTTAGAGTACGCAAATATTACTTTAGGGCTGGATGCTATATTATTCTTGACCCAAGTATTTTTCCCTAATCTAGATGTATTATCTCTAGATGGAGATGTAAGTAAATCAGGGTTATATTTAGATATAAAACTCCAGAGTTTTTGTCCTTCTGGCATCCAATTCATATCCGCCCAAAATCTTAATCCTATTTTTACGTCTATTAATTTCCAAAAAGCAGGAGTACCGTATTTTTTTTCATATTCTTGTGGGTGCATACCAGTAAAGTGGTCAAACCGTTCTTCGAAGTCTGTTAATACTCCATCCATATCACAATAAATCTTATACTGTGAGATGTCTTTCTTTTCTTCTTCACTTAGAAGTTCTACTAATTTTACTTTGCTCATTATAACCTTTGTTTTATGCCTAATTTAGGTAGGCGTTTATTCCATAAGATACGAATTTTCTTTCTATTTTCCAACTCTACCTCTGCTTTATTAAAGTAATCTTCAACTACATCAGTAAAAGGAGTTTTAGATTTTTTAGCTTTGAAGTACATTCCTTGTATCATAGCATCTACTTCTTTAGGTAGTTGGTAATAGTCGTCTTTATCCATCATACCCATATCAATTAAGCCTCTCACTATTGCATCATCTTCTATGTACTTACCGGGTCTAGTATTTTCACCGTCTTGAGTTAAGTGTTCTAATTCATGTCTTACTACGTCTTTTAAGTCAAAAGATATTTCTTGCCAATCAGGTTTTGTAGGAATTTGAAACTTCAAACTAATCATAGGTTGTATCTCATCTCCTTCGTTATCAAATCCAGCATTTGCTCCTCCATCTACCTTATAAGTGTCTTCTGTGAATTCTCCGTATATTTCTAAGTCAAATTCGAACTGTAAAGATGGGATATCTACCTCATCGTGTTCTGGATTACCTACTCTAAAGGTTATGTTAATTTCTTTTTTGCCTGCATCATATGCTTTTTTATACGTCTCAAATGCTACGGCTGAAAGAGTATTAGCTATCTTGTCGTACTTCCCTTCTGCCATTACCTTTTTTTTTTCGTCTTTTGTATTATGACGTTTTTTAAGATCGTCTTCCCAATTTCTGAATGTAATGTTACCTACTGTATAAGCTTCTTTTTCTAAATCCATTAAAGCAGAATCACTAGTAGTATCTTGTGTTTGAACATTATGTAGCCTTCCTTCTATGTTCTGAATATGGTGAACCATTTCATGAGCAAAGGATCTACATATATCTTTAGGATGTCTTCCCGTAGCATAAAGTACAATTTCTTTACTGTTAGGGTCGTAATAAGCAGTCTTACCGAAGAATTTTTTAGCATTCTCTTCATCCTCTCTAACTTTAATTTCCGGTAAAGGTTGTATATTCATACCAGTATCAAGCATATACTCAATAATAGAGCCAATATGTTCTGTATAGCTTGGTCTATTTTCTTTTGTAGTTTCTGGTGGAATCCCTTCTGGTCTTTCTATTTCTTCTTTGGCAAACCATTCTGTTAAGTATCCTCCTATGTTACTAGCTATTACTTCTGCTACAATTTTATCTTTTAATCCTGTAAGTATGTCTAATATTTCCTCTCTTCCTAATTCTTTAGGAAAAAAGTCTATAATTTGATCTAAATTACCATCTAAAATACTTTTTCTAAAGTCAGTTGCTCTTACTTTACTGTCTGGTGCTGCTGCAAATGCTAATCCTTTAACATTAGGAGCATTTTTAAATGTAGTAATTCTTCGTAAGTCTACGAAGTCTGCATCTCCTCTTATTCCGGTAATTGCTGCGAAGGCAGTATCCGGGTTAGCTTGTGCATAATCTTTTGCTGCAAACATTGGATTCTTCTCTCCGTCTAGTATCTCTACATTACCTAATTTCTGTCCATATATTTTCCATATAGACATCGCCTCATCCTTTGTTATACCGTTTCTCTCCCCTCCTCCTACAAATACAATAACCTTATCAATCTCAGGTTTTTCACCATCAGAGCCACCAAGTATGTCTGTACCTTTTTCTTTATAGTTATCTTTGTCGTATATTGCTCCACTATAAGATCCATCAAGTAAAGACTTAACGACGTTAAAGTGTCCTCTATGAGGTGGTTTAAAAGCTCCGGGATATAATGCTATCATGCTAAGAAAGATTGTAATTTAGAATCTATCTCCTGAGGAGTAGAATGTTGTAGTTTTTCTTGAAAAAGAGGACTGTAAATCATTTCAGCAATATTATCTAATATTTCTGCATCTTTAGCGTCTTGTTTAACTTTTCCGTCTCTATATTTAGTAACTGCGGCTTCTAATTTGTCTGCTCCTGGACCTACTCCGTTCTTTTCGTAAAACTTTAGGAATGTAGTTTTAATGGCTTTGTCTTCTGAACGATTCTCTTTATCCCACTGTACACTGCCAACGTGTTTAATAAATTCCTCTTCTGTTGTTTTATCCATTACTACTGGTTTAAAAAAGGATGATCCTCCTATACCGTTTTCTTGGTTATATTTATTTAAGTATTCTTTAATTCCGGAAGTACCTTTCTTTGCTGCTGCATTAAATGCTTCAATTGGTTCATCATACTTACCGCCAAAGTCGTTAACAAATATAGACATCTGCCCATTAAGTTTTTGATTAAACTCTCCTATCTTCTGGTAAGCGTTTCTCCAAGTAGAGAATACTGCAGTTCTTGGTACATTTCTTCCTCTTGCAAAATTACTTATGTAAGATATCATTGGATGAGAATACACCATCACCATGTAAATGTCGAACTTAGCTTCTAGTAGCTGTACTAGTGTCTTATCAAATCCAACTCCTGATGCTGTAGTATCCCAAACAAAGCTAGTTTTGTTTACGGCTGCTGCTTGTACGTCTTTTGTTGTTTGTTTGGCTGCTGCTCCTAGGTTGTTGTGGTACTGATGTGCTGGGTCCTCTATGTACTTGTCGGGGTTGAATTGTTCTAGACTGTCTAGGGATAACTGTTGTAGGAGGTATGTTTTGCCTGATCCTGCTCCTCCCGCCATTATTACCGCTTTCGGACGACCTGGTGTTGCTTCTAGTATTAAGTCTGATAGTTTGATCATTATTATTCGGGTTATTTATTACTCTTACTTTTATATTCTTATCTCTAAGTTGTCTAGTAGCTTTATCTATGCTACTTTCTATTCTTGGTCTTATATTAACTACGGTACTTCCTACGGTGCCGGTAGATACAGTAGAACCTCTTCTTCCATTAATATAAGAAATGTTCCTTCTATTATTATAATTAGCTCGGTTATCCCAATTGTTGTAGTGGTTATATCCGTTGCCCCATCCATAATAGTTATTCCAACCATAAGGATTGCCCCATTGGTTAGATGACCATCTTCTGTTATTCCAACTATAAGACCAGCCCATACCGAATGAACTATTATTATAAAAAGGGTAGTCCCATATCCAAGCATCCCAGAACTGGTCTTGGTTCCCGAATGATGCATAGAGCGGATAACCATTTGCTCTTCTAAAGTTCCTAAAATACCTATTGTTTATAAATGAACCATAAGGTTGTATTTTAGCGTACTGTCCGAAGTTGTATCTAAAGTTAAAGTCGTTTCTGAATAATCTTTCTAATTCGAACTCATTACTAACAACATTAACTTTTATTTCATTTCCTTTTCCATCATAGATTGGGTCATAGTTTAATGTAGATACTTTAAATGAACCGCATCCAGTCAATAACGTTAATACTGCTACTACTGCTAATAATCTAAATTGTAACTTCATATATTTGCTTTATATATAAATATACGAAAAATCCTCATCAAATCCTAATTTACACCTTTATATTTTGATAGTAGTAGGATATGAGTGGTATAACGGCTCTGTTGTAGGGTGATCTAACTTGTATAATTTATATATAGTTTGGAACAATTCAAAGTTTTCTTCTATCTTATCAATAGTTTTAATCTTCCATCCTTTACCTTGGTACACTCCTTTTTGTTTAGACGGGCCTCTAGACTGAGCTTTTAACCAGATTATACCTGTACGTTCAATTTTCTGCCCTCTAACTTCTTCCATACCTTTAGCATAAGCTGCTAATTGTAAATCATATGACCTATGTAGATTATTAGAAGTCTTTAGGTCTAATAACCAAACTTCACCGTCCATCTTTACTACAAGATCTGCTGTCCCAGCATACTTATGTTCATCTGACCATATAAATTGTTCTGTAGAGATTAGTTCAGGCTTATGAGTTTTCCAAAAGTCTGCGAATTTTAATATCATCGACCATACTAATTGAGAGTATTTAGCATTTCCGTAGTCATCCATCCATGATATTTCTTCTCCTAATACTAATCTTTCTGCTGCTTCATGAACCTGTGTACCTTCTTTACCTGCTTTTCTCATAATAAGATCGGCGTTATGCCCAACATCTTTTAACCAATTGTCAAAAAACTTATTCTTGGGCATATACTGGAGTATGGTTGTTACGGACGGGTAAAACACTCCTTCGCCTCTCTTGTAAACTCTTCTATCTAAGAAATTAATCTGCTTTAGTTCCGGATTAAAATCTAATCTTTTCTTTGCATTCTCTTTGAGAATGTTGGTACCTTGTCTAATCATATTGATTCTAGTTTGTAACGCATCAGAGTATTTAGTGTTACCTCTTCTGCTGTCTGTATTAAGTGAGTGAATGCATTGAAACCCATCTCACTAGGATCTTTCTCTTTAAGGTTGACTAGGTAGACCCGTTTACCTAAATTAATAAACTTTTCTGTATATTCAATAGCTTTCTTAACTGCATCACTATCTAATGCAATGTATATGTCTTTTACTGAGCTCTTTAATAGTTTCTTCTGTAATTCATCACTTATTGCTTTTCCTAATATGGGTATAGCATTTCTTCTTATTGCCATTGCATCAAACACTCCTTCACATAGTACTACGGGCTGCTTCCAGTTAATGAGGTTTTCAAAGAATATTATATCTTTCGAAGCTTCAGGGTTTTTATATTTAAAGTAGTTTCCATCATGACTTCTTGCAACAAAAAAATTGAGTTGGTTGGATGCATTATAACTTGGGACAATAATTCGTCCTCCATAGTCTCCACTTGTACAGTATCCAATACCATATTTAATAAAATCATTGTCGGTAAGTCCTCTTTCATATAAGTACTTTCTTATTTTGTTTGCTGTTATTGATGTAGTTGTAGCTTCATATAATAACTGGAACTCTTTTGGTAGTTGTACTGATTCTGTGGGTGTATAATTATAACTAGATCCTTTCGGTAGGTATTTCATTACTTCCGATGCTTGATCTGTTGGTGTTTTTAATTGAAATAAAAGAGACCGTATTGTAGTACCTCTAGTTTGACATACCCAGCACTCCCAGAAGTTCTTTCCTTCTTCATTAGTAGACATGTTTATCTCTAATTTAGGCTTTCTATGATTACAGAAAGGGCAATTAAATGCATGATTGCCTCGGGCTCTCTTGTGACTCTTGCCTAGTATATTCTCTAGGGTCCCTAGTAAAAATGTATAATCCATATATTGTCCGTAACTATTATCTTATAATATAAGAACAATAAAGTTATAAACCTACTATACGTCAATATGTTTTAGCTTGCCAGATTTTGGATGCTTCATAAAGTTACCATCATGAGTAAGGTCTAATTCATCTGCTGGTATTCCTAGTCTATTAGCTTCTGCTTCTAGGGCTGTGATAAATTCTTCTGTTATCTCTGCTTCTGGGTTATCTAGCTCTGAAAGTATCTCCATTGTTATTACTCCTAAACGGTCGTCATGTCTTATAACATCAAATATATGTACAAAATTATTTGTCTTTTTACCTTTAATTATTTCAGCATGATCTAATTCGTCTCCATCTGTTGTTACTTTAACAGCCTTACCTTTTAAAAAGTAAACCGATCCGTAATCGCCTGAACCTTTATATATACCTCCAGCATCTTTGATAGCATCAACTAGTTTGTTGAATGCTGGATCGTATTCTATACCTTCATATAGAATTATGCTTGTTAATTTCATTTTATTATCTTTCATATAAATAGCTCAATTTATTGCAGGAGCTTATTTACTGGTGTTATCCATTTAATTTTTATTAAGGGTCCTACGTGGTTCTTTTTTTCAAAATAATCTAGATGTATATAAGGAACTAATTCTTTTGCTAAATGCGGATGACCTTCTAATACTTTATCAACTAGGGGATTAACTTGAGACCCGGTTGAGTATTCATAGTCGGGATTATTTGGATCTAATATATTATTCTCTAGTTGAGTATGTACTTGACTAATCCAAGATACATATGGGGAATACACATTAGGAAACGTTGTGTTACTGTTTAAATGGTGAAGTAAAAAATCTGCAGCCATCTTTACTGTGCTATGGTTATCTACTAACCTATTTATTGAATCTCTAGTATATAATACAGCATGTGCTGCTAACCCTGTAAAGTTCTCCGGTCTTTTTAAAAACTTATTATAGTCTTGTCCTTTTATTATACTATTAGCAGTGCCTATGAATATCCAATCAAATGTTCTCTTTTTAATTCCGTCTATAAATTTTTTATATTCTCCTGTATATATACTGTTCATTAGCCCTACGGTTGGTCTTGCATCATCTTCTAATATAAGAAACCTATCTCCTTTTTCTAACGTATTGCATGCTCGATAAGCTCTAAGGTGAGAAAAAGCTATAGCAAGTATATTTTTAGTTAAACATAAATCTACTGAGTCATAAAACTCTTTTCCGAGAGAAAATTCTCCTACGCTTTCATTCTCAATAAGCTCTTTAAGGTTGAAGTGATCTGGTGTAACTGCATCTATATATTCGTATTTAAAACCAGAGAAGTGGCTCCAGGCATGTTCAAAATCTATACGGCGTTGAGGTTTTTTAATGTCATGTATTACGTAAATAGTATCTGCTCCAAAGTTTTGAAGATTAAATTTAACCTCTTTTATCTTACTCCCAAGTGTATTTTTAGTTAGTTTCATATTACTATTAATTCTTTTAATAAACTATAGTTGAATTTTTTAATGTGGTAATTGTCTATTTCCTTTAATGTGCCCATTACATTAGTAAACTCTTCTGAGTTGATCATTTCTTTATGTGTGGTGTATTGTTTGATTCCGTCAAGGTCAAAGTACTTTACATTTCCATCATTGTCGATTGCACAATTATATACGTTAAATATATCAGTTAATAGTATGTTGTTTTTAAATGCTACGGTAAAATGTCTTAGTAGCTTTACATATAAATCTAAATCTACAACCCATTTCCAATCTCCCCATATAGGGTGAAATTTATATTTTTCAGAGATTACATCACCCATTGGATATTTTTCTTGTATAGCATATAAGACTCCTTTATATACACCAGCATGGAAGAGTTTTGGAGTTATTCCATTTTCGTATAGAAATTTATCTGTTTTATAAATTGTTAATAGGAGCTCTTTAGAAGCCACAGGTACTGTATGTTTAAATATGTTCTTATCTAAACTTGCTTTGCATGGATATATAAATTTTAATAAGTTATCTTCAAAATAGAATACTTTGTGGGTATATCTAAAATCAGTTGCTGTTTCAATTGCATTCGTATATCTATTTTCTATAATGGACTGATAGCTTTTATCAAGTTTATATCTACTATCATACTGTTTTAGTTCTTCATCAATCTCTTTTTCTATAGAAGACCAATCTTTATATCCTAGTTCAAATCTATTTCTTTCTGGTGTATGATACTTATGAATTTTTATATCGTTTAGGAAGCAATCTATGCCTTTATTTATTTCAATATTCTGCTCTTCTTCTAATTCACTACCTAATCTAACACCTAGAGTATCTACCCAATCTCCTACCTTTCCTTTTCTAAAGTCATTATCTGTATAAATAATATCTTTGCTTTTCTCAGAAATAGATTTTAATCTAACATCTACGACTGGTAAGCTAGTATTTATTGGCTGCTCTAAAAATTTTCCAATCTTATATACTGATGCTTCATATTCATTAATTACTTCTTTAAAAGATATTAACTCTATATCGAGACCTAAAAGCTCTTTGCTCATATATACAGAGAACCAATTCTTATAGTACTGTATTAATAGTTCAGATAAGTTGTCATATTGTTGGTCAATTAATTCATAACCATCCATATCGTAGTTATCGTAGAAGTCTGTGAAGGAGCTGTAATTGTCTTTATATCTTGGTCTATGGTAGCATGAATTTATTATGTCTCTAATATCTCTATAGATAATAATAATTTTAGATTCTGAGAAGAATCTATCAAGTTGGGTGTTAGTTTCTTTGCTGTGTTTATATTTTAAATAATCTTTATAGTCATGTGCATGAGTCCAAGTAACCTTTGGATGATTGACGTAAGGCTGTTTATAAGAGTAACTACCCTCGTTCATAGCTGTTTCAAACTCACTAAACTCTTCAGGAGTAAACCCAGTGTAGTCAATATAGTTGTAGTTGATGCTTTCGTACCCGAAATTATTTACTACTAAATCTGTAAGTAAATGTGTTCCGCTTCTTCTAGCAGAGACTACTATAACATTTTTTTTAGAAGCCATTTATATTTTTTGTTCTATTATACAGCCCCTTATCTGGATAGGTAAAGCAGCAGTCATTAATTAGTCTCACACCGTTTCGTTTTAACATATCTTTATAGTTGTCTGTTGCTTCGAAATAAGAAGAAGTCCCACTGTGCCAGTTGTATTTAAGTTCTTGTAGTCCTTCTCCATACCCGTATTCATCGTAGAACCATTGGTAGTCTTCAGAATGTTTATCTAATATTTCTTTATCGAAAAATTGTGCGAAATCTCCTACATTCTTATATATTGAACGTTTATACTTTCTAGCATCGTCAATACCTAAAGGGGCAACTCCTAGTACATTAGAAGCGTGTTCTAAAAAAGCTTGTTGATTATGTACTGCATCTTCGTATCTTAATACGGCACAATTGTCTCCAAAGACCTCTCTGTAGTGGCTGATTAAGTTTAATTGTTTTTGAGCTATTTCGTTTAAAAACTTAACAGATTTAAAAGTATCAAAGAATACATTTTCATAATCTACATCATGCAGATGTATTCGGTTATCGAAGTATATTAAATTCATTGCTATTTCTCTAGGATCTGTAATTATTACAAATACTTTAGTTTTAGCTTTCTCGATGAAAGGTTTAGTAATATTTTCTCCTAAAGTAATATGAGTTTTTGCCCAGAGGTCTTGAGAGACTACTTCAGGAAAATTCTCTCTTAATACTTCTTTACCAAATTCTGATCCGGACAGTCGCCAACTTACTATAAGGTATTTATTATTCTCGATAGGTTTTTGCATCCATGTATAGATATCATCCTGCAGGTATCCTGGTCTTATTTCAACAAAGTTCTCTTTCCTTGGTACAGCTTCTATATGTCTCTGTGATTGAGGAGTTAGTGCTTGAGGGAAATATTTTTCTACATAAGCTCGTTCCGGACTGTTTGGTTTAGTAACCTCAGCAAATTTTTTAATTACGGGATTAGCTTCATCTAAAGATGTTTGGATAGTAGAGAATAAAGTATCGGCTACTATTGGATAAGGCATATACTCCTGTAACCAAGGGTAAGAAGCTAGATTCATCCATATATCGTTTGGCCATAGCTCTCTATATTTAACATCATTACATAGTATTTTAGCTGCTTGTGGTTTAATAGCATAAGCATGGTGACCTAAGAAATGATGCTGTATGGTTGACTGTAGTCCTTCTATTGGCTCCTTATATGTCATTTCATACGGTCTTATGTAGCTGGGTCTACCGAAATTAACACACATATCAAAATCTATATCTGGTATGTTATCTGCAAATATTGCATCATGTTCTAAAATTAAAATAGGCTCTCCTAGCTCAATACATTTTTGCCAGAGAAGATAGTGTGAAGCAAAGCATGCTCCAACATTGTCTGGTCTTGCATAATTATCAAAGTTATTGTCATAGGGTAGAATCTCTTCCCATAGGTCAGGAGTTATAGCTTCAAATGTTTCAATTGACTCTCTATAACCTACATCTACTGCTGATTGTCTTGCTCTTTCTGCTGATTCAACTGAGTGTTTATTTTGTAATAGTGTGATTATAAATGTCTTCAATAGATGTGTATCTTTTAAATTTATACATTAAATATACGAAAAATACTTTATGGAGGCAAGTTATTCACTATTTAAAATCTTTTCTATAAAATTTACCTAAGACGTTATCATTAATATATACGTCTTGAGTCTCTAGTGCTTCTCTAATAAACAGATGTTTACACTCGAAATAAGTAAGAAGCTTTTTTGTAGGAACAAATTGTAGGATTGTTCTAGTAAAGTCTCTTACGTCACCTTCTTTAACTAATTTTAATATGTCCTTATGAGATCCGTAATAATCTTTCCAATCGGATTCAGTAATTATCTTTTGCTTAGCAGGAGTTCTACCTCCTATCCCTTTTTCTTTTCTTTCTAATCTTAATGCTTCTAATGCTCTTTTTCCTAATCTTTTATTACGTTCAAAGAAAAGTACTTTCTTTCCAATGTATTTAATACCTGAGGGAATGTGTTTTGTTTCATAGATGAACCCGAACGTACCCTCTGGCATGTCCGAAATATCTGTGACCATTCTCCCTTGGTGTATCCAAGTCGGTGATGTCATTTCCATATTTTTGATTTTTGTCTAGCGCTGGTTAGATTTTAACGCATCGATTTGTAACTGTTGATCTTTGATCGCCTCAATTAATAACGCGACAATTTTTTCGTAACTAACAGCTTTGTAGCCGTCTTCTCTAGTCACAACTAATTCTGGTAGAACTTCTTCTACCTCTTGAGCTATTACCCCAATGTCGTGACCTTCATGTTCTGATTTATCATTCCAATCAAAACTATATCCTCCAAGAGCTTTTACTTTATCTACTGCCCAAGGAATTGGTGTTATATTATCCTTTAATCTTTTATCTGAGGAGTGATATGCTGTAACATCTCCGGTTACTACTAAGTTACCGTTTATGGTTGTTCCTCCTCCTATTATAGTTGTTCCGTTTGCTTTTACTTGAAAAGCTAATTTATCGTATGTACTGTTTGAATAGAAGTCTCCATCTCCAGATAGAATACTAAATGTATCATCAGTATCATTTCCTCTAATACCTAAAACTAAATGACCTAGTTCTTTTCCTTGTATTAATGTACCGTTAGTAGTACCTCCTGTAAGTCCGGTTACATCTGTTTTAGCTGAGGTGTAATCAGATATTTGAGATCCGCCTATTATTAAGTTAGTTCCGTCAAATGTTAAATTACCTTCTCCATTTAATGTACTGTTTCCATTAGCAGTTAATACTCTATTGTTTACATCGTTTCCTATTGTTATAGTACCAGCAGTTAGTGCTGCTAAGGATGAAGATACAGATGTAAATCCATTTAATGTTAAGTCAACGAACGTTGGACTATTAGAAATACCTAGTCCAAATGTTTGATTGCCTACGAGTGCTCCGTTATATGTAACTGCTAGAGTTCCTTGAGATGGTGTGTGAAATGCAGAGCTGGATATTATACCTGAGGGTATGCTTGTTAGGTCTGAGTAATCGGTTGATAGTCCTGCAAGAGTTGAATCAATTGCAGCGAATTTCGTTTCAACATTACCGTAAGTAGGAATGTATAAAGCTCTGTTTGCAGTTAAGTCTTTAGCAGTAAGAGTCTCTGTTATGTCTAAACTACCTGTAAATATATGTATGTCTGAGCTAGCATCTCCAAATATGTTAGAGCCTGAATTATATAATATAGATGAAGAAATATAAGTTGTATTAATTTCTTGTGCATTTATAGTACCTGTTACTGTTAAGTCCCCGACTAAAGTGTCAGATGTATTTAGTAGGTAGTTGGCTGTTACTGTATTTGTAAGAGCAGTAATTCTTCTATCTCTTTCATCTGATGCTGAGCTAGATAGTGCTGTAACGTTATTGTTGACTGCAGTATCCCCATTGCTAATTCTAAGTGCTAAAGAGGATGATAGAGCAGTTACGTCTGTAGATATAGATCCACTTGTTGTTGTAAGTGCTGATGCTGCTGAGCTAGATAGTGCTGTAATTTCTGTGTCTAAGGCTGAGGCAATAGATGCAGAGTATGCTATTGTTGTTGTAAGATTAGATGCTAATGATCCTGATATACTTCCCCAAGTATCAATCGTTGCATCTGATCCTGTAATACTTCCTACTACAACTAGGCTTCCTGTAAAGCTATGCTTATCATCTGCTGAGTTTCCAAACTTGGTAGAGCCAGAGTCAAATACTACTGATGCGTTATTAAATTCTGTTCTTAGTTCTTGTGCTGTTAATACTCCTGTAACAACTAAGTTACCGTCTACTGTAGCATCCCCTAAGTTAGTAAATGAACCTGTATTTTTTAAATGAGAGTTTCTGAAATCGTATTTGAAATCAGCTGAAGAAGAAAATGATACTTCTGAACCTGATATTTCGTTACCTTTTTTAAACTGTATATGGTAATCGAATCCATTAGGAGCAGGCATAGGTAGAACATACTCGTTGTTCAAAGCTGCTGAGGTAAACAATGATAAGTCTGTGCCTTCTACTGATGCAGATACAAATGCTTCTCTAAAGTTATTATCTAGCTCTGTATGAGTTAGTGCAGATCCTTTCTGTGCTCTAAATATTAATCCCATTATTTTTCTAATTTGTTTATTCTATACTGTAAGCCTTTAATAAGATCATTTTGCTCTTGTATAGCACCTACTAGCAAAGGAACAACCTTACTGTAGTCTACGGAAAGATAAGATTTTTTATCTTCAACGACAACTTCTGGAAGTACTTTTTGTACTTGTTGTGCTATAAATCCAACTTCTCTATCTTCTTTGCCTATCCAATTAAAGTATACTCCTTGTATTTGTTTAAGTTTATTTAACGGATTATCTATAGCATAAATATTTTCCTTTAGTCTTTCATCTGAATTAGAAAGTAGGGCTCCTGAAGCTCTAATACTTCCTGAAACTTCTAAAGCATGTGTTAAATCTGCTACTGTGGTATTAATCCCTACACTAGATCCACTATGAATAAATGCTGATGATCCAGACGCTCCTCCATTCTCATTATACTGTACACTGTAGATAGGTCCTTGAACTTGTCCTGCAGTTAATGGTACAATATGTGATGATTGATTGATTGGAACGTTTTGGCTTCCTGTATAATGTAAATACAGGTTAGTGCCAGATAACGAGCTTGAATAGAAATAGCTACCTAAGTTGGTATCCATCTCTGCGTATGTTAACGCTTGTGTTTTATTTGCTCTAAATTTTATAGCCATTTTATATATCTATTTTTACTACAAATGTCATATCTGTGTTTTGAGTCTTTTGAATTGGATGATTAGTCTTAGCTACTGCTATTAATTCATTAGAGTCATTATACATTCCGACTGTTGTTATATACGGTGTAAAGTTACTTCCACTTATATTATCAGCTTTTTGACCAAATGATCCTGTTAATGCTGATTGGTTGTAGGTATGATTCAGTTCAGAATCTTTAACCTTACAATGTACATTATATGTATAAATAGGTTGATTTGATTTCCATCGCAACTTATGTCTAGAATAAGTGCTTAGATATCTTGCAACGTCTTTATCTGTTATTATAGCTAAGCCGTGATTGTATATAATATCACCAATAACCTTAGCTGGTTGTGTATAGCTTCTGTCGGATCCAGAATAAATTAACGAACCGTTTCCATCGTCAATTATCTCTACTCTTTGCTGTCCTTTATCTAAATCTACATATTCACCTGATGATTCGTCTATGTATCCTTTTTCATCTGTTATATAGTCTCCTGTATCAATAGGGTTAGCTCCGTATTGGTAGCCAACTTTTTCTGTATATAAATCTTCCCCAGACATTCTATCTTGAGAGTAGCCGTCTACTATGTAATTATCTACCGCTTCTACTTGTGGTACATATACAAATGTATGAGGTTCTATATGTGTACCTACTACATCCCTAGGAATAGATAATACTCCTACTTCTGATTTAATATCTCTTGCACCACTTATTGTTAAACTAGTTTGCAACGCTAGATTTCTAGATCCTGATGTCAGTCCGTTACCAATTCCATCTGCATAGTACATATTGTTTATACTATCAAATACAATTTTTTCATATTGATTATTTCTATAATCTAATGGGTAAGGGTATCCGGGTGTGGATCCAGAGAAACCTCTTAAGGTCTCTATCTTATAATTGACTAATGCACTTCCACTTGCTACCCATTGCTTTTTAGCAGAGTAGTCAGATACATATACATCTTGTCTGTTTAACTTTTTGTAAGCGCTCATTCATTAATAGTCTAACTTAATTCGTACTAACGCCTCTTTTGTAAAATCTTTAATTAGTGGTCTAGATAGTTTAGCTGTAGCTAATAAGTCATTATTGTCGTTGTATAATCCTACAGTCGTAATATATGACTGTGGTGAATTAACCATTACGTTGTGCCTTAGTTCTCCTGATCCAGTAATTAATGAAGGATTTGTTGAGTAATTAAATTCAGAGTTTCTAGCTCTTACGAATATAAAGTTTGAAGAGATAGTTTCTTCTGATTGAATTCTAAATTTAGAACCTCTTTTAAGAAGGTCAAATCCTCTGTTAAGATTTGTTGCACTTCCTGAGTGGGTCAACTGATTTGCTGTTTGATTTGAGTTAAAGTTAACTCCTCCTTGAGCTATTGGTGCATCTAAGGCTGCTACATTTATTAATGCAATACCTAAATCCGGTAATAATTTACCGTATGAACCATTATTAGAAGTATACCCGTTAGCGTTAAGACTAGTGTGTACATTTCCTAATGAACCAGAAACTAGTTCGTATACTCTTCCTGCGTCGGTAAAGGTTACTGTACTGCTAACTAAACTATTGTCTGTAAGTGTACGAGAGGTTATTGAAGAACCTGCTCCTGTAGATAATTTACTCCCTGAGTGAGCTACAACTAAGTCTAAAGTACCTGGGAGTAGTTTTTCTTTGTATCTAGCTCTATCTATTGAAATTGCATAGAATGAATCAGATGCAACTCCTCCAAAAACAAAGTTTTTTTCTTCGTCTCCAAGTATTAAACTTCTATACTGACCGTATATTGTTGATGTTGGTGACTTAACTGTTACGTTTGGATTGTATCGTATACTACCTTTACCTTCTTTGTTACCATAAGATAAAGAGAATTGGGTTCTTGATGAAGGATGCCCTGAGCCTGTTTGATAAATGTTGTAGTAGAAATCTCCTGTTGCACCACCTACTTGTACTGAGGAGGTAAAGAAAGAGTTTAGTGTAGTTTTGTTCCCTGACCAACATGGAGTTGATATGGACTCTGCACTTACTACTACGTCTTCTTGGTCGAATCTTTTAAATGACATAATTAATTAGATTTAGTAATAGTTACAGGAATAGTTAATCTTGCTCCGGAGTCTCTACCTATTACTGTTAAAGTAGTCTGTAGAATAATAGTTGATCCGAATAAAGTGTTTACAGTTGTAGCAGTTAAGTTTACTGTAGTTCCAATTACACCTTTAGATACGTTAGTACCAATTGTTGTAGTTGTGTTAAGTGCTTCTGCTTCTTCTGTATTGATCCCTACTCCTCCAAAGGTATTTAAAACTCTAATATCTGCTATAGTAGCAGTGTATCCTGAAGCTTCAAACGTTGATGTTGCTCCACCGAAGTTTAATGTTTGAGGAGTGATTGCTAGAGAAGCTCCTTGTTTTAAACTAATAGAAGAGAATCCAATATCCAATACTGGAAGTTTAGATGTACCTCTAGGTAGTGTTGTAAGTTTGTATTTCATTACTTGAGTTTCATCAGGAAAGGCCTCTAATAGGGGCATATTCTCTATTGCTTCTCCGTATAATGCAGAACCAGAGGGATGTGTTGGATTGTAAAGGGTGTAATCAATCTCATCATCTGCTAATGCAAATTGAGTGATTTTGAAAGAACCATCTCCTCTAGCTAATAGCTCTCTTCCTTTTTTGGTTAAAATCGCATCCACTGTTACGATTGAATTGTCTAAGTATCCCATTTTTTATTTAGTGTTTATTATAAATATCGCTGTTTATTGTTTTAAGTTGTCTCCTTTTTAGTTCGCCCTAATTCATTAGTATGAAATATAGATCCCCTATCAATTGCATGTACTTTCTTATTTACTATTCGTATAAATCTATTTCCTTCTTCTTCGTACATAATAGAGCCTTTAAAAGTCCCTGTTGCCGGTGTAGGGAAGGTGCTACCTGTATAATCGTTAAATGTATCAGCACTTGTAAAATATACTGATGGTTTTCTATCTACTGAAAAGAATATGTCTTTTCCTTCTGTTTGTGCTAGTATCGTTGCGTTGTCTGCATCTCTTTCGTTTATAGCTCCCTTAAAAGACCTATATCCCATTGCTGGGTCTTCTCCTTCAACGCTTCCGCTCTGTAATTTACAGCCACCATATCTTGCATTTGATAATCCTGAGATAGTATAGTTACTGTATTGTACTGCTGCTGGTGAAGCTGATCCTGATACTAGAGCATGATAGTTAGATGGTGCTGCTTGACCTACTAACCTGTCTACTTGAACTGCTCCTGTACTTGTTTTCTGTATTGATGCGTTTCCTATTAAAGCATTGTAATCACTATTACTAAATTTCTCTTTTAAGAAAGGTGTAAATATAAACTCTAATGCACTTATGATAGGAATATTAGATTGGTCTCTTCCTTCCGGAAAGGTATTAGTCTTTAGAGGTTGAGTTCGTAAATAGAAGTAATTAGATCTTTTTGATATTCCTAATACTTCTAAGCTTATAACTGTTCCTGCAAATGTAAATTTAACAGCTTTAACGTTCTGTAATGTCTGTTCAACCGATACTCCGTTTTCGCTATTGTTAGGGATTGTTAATCCTAAAATAGTATAAGGAGGAAAGAAGGCGTCAGGTAGGTAGTATACTCCTCCTGATTCTGATGGTGATGTTGATCCTGTTGGATAGTTGCTTGGTAAAGCAAAAGATCCAGTACTAATACTACTACTATAAAGGAGGTTGCAATTTCCTTCATTGTATTTAGTAGGGTCAGTATTTTGAAATTCTAGTTCAGTCATCGTTAATATCTATTATATGTTGCGTAGAATTGAGTATGTCCTCCGTATGATCCAGAAAATATAGACAATTGTTTATTGGTCGACAATATATCTCCATCTCCATTCTTCCAACCTACCCAATCTCCTGTACCGCCGTACGCATCATTTGCTTTAAGTATAAATTGAGAATAGTCTGACCAGTTAGCAGTAACATTGAATGAACCTGTCGGTGCAATTTGATCTGGATATAATAATTCTATATCATCTGCATCTCCATAGTACCCTGTGCTTACAGTTCCGTCAAGGGCGGTAATAACTCGTCCGTCGTCTTCTATCCTTGTTGATACATAATATACGATTCTTTCTGCGAAGTCTGTACTAAAATGTGCAAAATATTTATCTTCTGTTGGTCTTGTGTTACTATATAAAGTCATCACAGAACCTGTTTGAAAAATACTGGGTGCAGCTGAAGCACTTGTTAATCCCCATCCTTCGAAGTGGTACGGGTATGTTACGTGTGCTTTCCCTACTAAGAAGTTATATGAATCAAAGTCATGAGTGACTTGTATTTCCCCGACTTGGTTAGAAGACTGTGGGTATTCAGTTGATACTTTACCGTTACCTACTGCTGTGAAAGTAAAATTTTCACCCATTTTAGTAACTGTTAATATTATATCACAAGCTAGAGGAATAGGTAATGAGAAGTTAAATGCTCTTAATGTAAAGTTAGCAAAGGGCTGTAAACTATGCTTAAATGGATTCTTTGCATTCATTTCTCCGTCAGAAGCTATAACTACAGAGCCGCTAAACTCTCCAGTAAATCTAGGTTCTTCATGAGATATATTTCTTTCTATTAGCCCAAGAGGTGTTATGGTTGAAGCTGAGTAGTTAGTAGTGTATTGGTATTTATTTGCTACTCCAAATGCTCCGGCATCAGAACCTGATATTTCACCTACAGATATGCTTCCTGTATATATATTATTTTCGTAAGATACACTTACCTGTTTAACTTTACTTCTATTAAGAATATGAGACTTAATTATTACACCTGTATTGGTATTAGACCTTGCAGGTATAAAGTCTTTTATTAATCTGAATAAGGTATTATCAAAAAACTTAACCAATCTAACAAAGTCAGCTGGTTTTCTAAATGGAACTAATTCATCGTTCCAATCAAATTCTGCTTTATTGTAATCCTTAATTACATTCTCCCAATAGTTCTGTACTGCTTCATTAGGTTCAGCAAAAATAGTCTCTTCTAATTGTCTTAGACCGGAATAGCTAAACTCGTTTCTATCCCTTGGATCACCTAAGTAGTTGTCTATATCAAAGCTTCCTGTAATCTTTGAAGAGATCCATTCGTTCGTAGTGTCTGATATGTCAAACCCTACTTCTACAGTATGTAAATCATCTGAGTATTTATCTACTGGTTGAATGATAGATATAGATGGGGACAAAGTACTTCCAGTCACTAAGCTACCTGTGTTATCAAGTCTAATTTTATCTAAAGAGCTTGTTACAGATTGTTCAGGAGCTAAATTCTTTTGGTTATCTATATGAGTACCGCCGAATTGTTTTATTTTTAATATGTCAGAAGGTATACCGAAACAGTTAATAAGTGCTCTTAGTCCTCTGTTCGTTCCTTTTGCTTTAGTTAAGAAAGGTATATTATGGTATATTCTTTTGTATACTTCTTTCTGGTAATTGTCTACAGGCATAGGTTGTAGATGTTCTAATCCACTACCAGAAGTAATCTGCATGTAATGGTTTATAACTTCTCCTGTACTCCCTGAGTCGTAATTAGCTCCGGTGAAAGTGCTGAATAGATCTGATAGGTTATTGTTGGCTGGGTATATTTTTATACCTAGGGTTTCAATAGCATCTCTAACTAAATCTTTCGATAGACCGAAGTTCAATCTATTATCTGTATCGTACTTATCAGATACTGCTTTAAAGTATATCCAAATATTATCAAAGTGTTGCCCCAACATATGAGTAAACATAAGTAGAGGTTCGTTGGCTTGGTCTTCTCTAAGGTAAGTCGGTATCGTGTTTGTTAATACGTCGTAGTTAGTTAAATCGTAATTAGATGCTGAAACTAATTGTTTTTGGAACCATTGTGCTGATTCGGCTGTACTACTAGTTTGGTTGATATAAGGACGTCTATTATCTGATTTTGGCCAAGAATAAGAACCGCTTTCATAATAAAGGTACTTGTCGTAGTGATCAAAATTATCTACTAACCCCTTTATTAGTCCTTCATAATACTCTGTACTACCTGATACACCGGTAGAGGTATAAGAGGTATCGCTAATGATTTTTATGCTATCATTATATGAATCTAATAAATCAACTTTATATTTAAAGTTCCTTAGTCTTTCTTCTGCTGAACCAAAGTGAATGAAATCTCCGTAGTCTGCGTGGTTAATACTTATTTGTGCTCCTTTTTCATTGAATAGAGAGTATAGTTCATAGTATGAACTAGATACTGGGTAGCTAAATAAGTCGTCGTAGTTAAAGAACTCTGTTGGATTATCTGCTTTCTTAAGAGAGTCTATATCGAAGTTAGGTCCTTTAAGAAACTTTGACTTTCTTTCCTCTTCTATTATCCTAGTAGCAACTTTAAAGTTAACTGTGTCACTAGTATTTTCTAGTATATTAAGAAGATCTTTCTTAACAAATTTAGTAGGTAGAGGTTTGTAAAGTTTAACTAGTACCGATTGACCTCCTCTGTATTCTTGGTTATCTATCGCTACAGCGGTAACTCTGTCATCTTTGCTAAATCTTAATTTAAAGTCAGAAAAGTGAGAATTGTTCTCTAAGTAATCCCTAAGTGCGTCAGTAATATTAATTATCTGATCGTCTTTAAGTTCTAGCGTAAGTAGTCTTAATTCTGTTCTATCCGCAGATATCTCTTCTATAAAGAATTCTTTTGGTGCTAGAGAGTTAGAGTATAGGTCGCTGAAGAAATTGTAGGAGAGAACGACATCTCCATTTCTAAAGCCGTTTTTAACAGCATCATCACCTGGGCTTATATTTAAGGATTGTGCTCCTATCTGCCCGGCTCCTGCTGAGTCCCCTGTTTGTGTTGCTCCAGTATAGTTAAATGCTGATTTTAATAACCTACCTTCTAAACTGTATATGTGTAAATCTATAAAGTCTTCTGAAGAATCATATAGATTATTGATTAAGTAAGGTCCAATCAGTATTTCATCCTTTTCTTTATAGGATGGTATACCGTCGATTATCTTCTCATCAACTTTGTTTACTATGTATTCTAATTTATTCAACTTTTCCTGATAATGTTGCGTTCTCGATTCGTAATTCTATTATCTCTTCTTGTGCTTTAAGGTAGTCTACTCTTAATTCTCCAATTTCATCTAACAATGGTTGTATGTCTAAGTAGTCATTAGCAATAGATAATAACTCTCCACTTTTTTCATACAGGTATCTTTGAGAAGAACTTTCTCCTTCAATAGGTATCTCTAAATATAAATCTTCGTAATCTTTAAAGAACTGCTCGATAGTCTTTTCAACAGGTTCTTCTTCATTTCTCTTAAAGGCATTAAAATTTCGATCTACAACTTTGTCGTAAACCTCTTTATTATATACCGTCTTTTTAATTCTAATGTTATTACCCATTTCTTCCTACCTTAAAAACGTTCCTATTATCAATTACAGATGTACTTCCATCAAGAGTTGTCTTGATTAGTAGTCTATAAAATCTCTCTGGCTGTAATAGATCCATGTCAATATTAAAATAGCTGCTAGTATTATCTGCACTAATTTTTGTATACTGTTCATCAAAATCAACTATCATTTCTTCACTGAATTCATCTTTAATAGCCCAATAGGATTCTTGAGGTAGTTTATACTCTGTAAGATAAACTGAACTAGTAGTAAAAGCTCTAGCTGGGTATTTAGGTCTAGCTGATAATCTCAGCCTAGCTGTTTCTTTTTCCGAGTATGATTGTTTTAAGTTTTTTATTTTAACCGTAGCAATATCTGTACTCAATACAGATAGAGAACTAGTATAAGATGTATCGTCCCATTTAAATTCTAAGTATGGAGGGTATATAGTATTAGTATCAACTCCAAAGTATGCTAGTTTAACTGATGATGTTGTTTCGTATTCTTTACTGCTTTCTAATTTTATTATAGAACCATTGTTAGTTAATGCATTAGAGTGGTACGCTTGTACTAAACTTGTAATGTCAAAATTAATATCATGGTTAGAAGTATGATCGTGTATTTGGTCTGCAGAATAACTTCCTGATATAAAGTCTGCTCCTGAGGTTGTCCAAGCATCTTCGCTTAATGCTCTTCTACTTGACCAAGATACTCCTGATCTATTTAGTGGTTTATCCCCAAGTTTTCCTGTACCTTGCATCCAAGATTGAGAAACAGGATGTGTTTCTAATTTATAGACATAAGGTAATGTAGTAGCATTGGCAAGTTGAATATGTAAAGAAGCAGAATAGGCACCGGATACTTTAGTGTTAATAGTTGAGTCTATATCTTTGTCTCGAAACTGTATAAGTATCCGGCTTGAGCGACCTATTCCATCATCATCAGGGTAAGAAGTAATTTCTAATATTTCGTCCATACCGGAGTTACCGTACAACCCTGAGGTTGTTGGCTTACTGTCGATGGATGCATCTTTTTCTGGATATATTCTATATACTGCCATGGTTTATAATGTTGTTACTCTACCTACTATATCTTGATTTGGGTACTTTACCTCAAAACAACAAGGGTCAAATGAAGGATAGACTACGTTGTTTCTAGTCGCACCTGGAATATCGTACCCGTATTCTGAGTATCTTCCTTTAGCCTTATTAGTAATCTCAATATGTTTAACTGTCTGCACACCTTTTACTCTATCTAATACTGTATACAGTGAGGACAGGTTTATTGGTTGGTTGATAGTTAATTGATCTTTTCCTAATGCCACCTGTAATGCTTTGTTACATTCTAGTAAAACATCCCTAGATTGGTAATTAGGTAAAGCTATTACCTCGAACTGTACTCCTATATTAACTACAAAAGCGTCTTTTATATCGACTGCATCTGTTAATAGCATGTATTGAGAGAGGTATGTTTTAATATTATCTTTTAGTCTAGGTGAAGCATTTATTAAGTGCCCTTGGTTATTATAAGCTAAAACGTATAACGCTAAAGCTAACCTATTCTCATCTAGTACTGAACGATTACTTCTTGTAGAAGCTTCTTGAGTAACATATGCTTTAGCTACTGAACCGTATTCAGGCGGTATAGATAATGTACGTATAGTGTAATCTTGTAAAGTTACTGCTCTTTTCTGTTCTGAGAAGGCTCTTGTTGCGTTTTCTCTTATCTCCTGAACTGTGTCTCCATCTCTTCCTCCTATGGCAGGTGTGTTGTTGTTAAAGGATAGAGTAGCTACCTTAGAGCTATCTGTTGCTGTAGTTGAAACAGCATCTATTTGTGTAATAGTATTTGATGGTGAATTTGATTTAATTCCTCCTCCAGTTAAATACCTAACTGTTAATGTTGTATTAGAAGGAGCTAGTCCATAACTCTTAGTAAACATAAAATTAGAAGGATCATATGCATAATCTAATCTTCTTATTCCTTGTTCAGTATTCATAGAGACTTTAGAAGGAGTTGGTAAAAACTCACTACTATCTTCCGATGATACTCCTGCTCCGAATTGTACTTGCATTACACCTTTAGAGGTAAATCGAGTAACGAATCTTCTAGGGACACTCTTCAACTTCATTAAGTTAGGAGTCTGATGCTTGTCAGTAGATGTATTGGGTTCTTGAACGAAAATCGTATCTTGCCCTAGAAAAGGTACCTCGTACCATTCATTACCGTCGGAATCTTTTATATCTAATATACCTATAATTTCATCTGCACCTATTTCAAAAGTAGCAAATTTATTAGAAGTAGTGTATGTTTGTGTTATTGTATTAATAGCTCCGGAGAATGCCCTAACGTGTTTCTTTAGAAGAAATTCTGAAGGTTGTCCGTCTGCTATTGTTGATACAGTAATCTCTGTAGGGTCGTAAGAGGAGGAGAAGCTAAAGTCTACTTTATCCTGTAATAGGTATACTGTATTTCCTTTTGCGGTACTCTTTACTGTGCTATTCTCTGATACTGTAATTGCTTGGTCAAAGTTAGGTTTGTTACCTGCTCCGGTAGCATCTATGTTTTGTGTTACTTCTAATAGCGTCTCTGCTACTGTTGTTACCTTTGGCTTATACCCTAGCATGTAAGCTAAAGAGTATAGGTTAGCGGGGTTCTTAGCGTGTTGTAAGAAGGTTTCTTGTAGTTGGTTATCTTGATAAAAAGATAAAACATCACCTACATACGAGGCTTGTTCGATAAACATCATTCCTGGTGAAGTAGGAGAGAAATCGTTATAAGAATCAGGGAAATACGACTTAGCGAATTCCATTAACTGCTGTTTAAAGTCGTTAAAGTCCCTGTTTATATATTTTATGTCTTTACTTTCTGCCATTATTGTGATATATTAATAAGTAGCTCATCTGATGTACCTGTGTCTCTTATGTCATAACTTAGATAAAACTGAACTAAGTTTTCATCGTGGTTAGGAACTGTGTTTACTTCCTTTACTACTACTCTAGGAAAGTATATTTCTATTGCATTTCTTACTATTCCTTCTATTTTGTCTATTGAATCTGAGTTTATATTCTCAAATAGCATTTCTCTTATAGTAGAGCCGAATAACGGGTTTAAGTATCTTTCTCCTCTATTAGTTAAGAAGTAATTAATAAGGTTAGTCTTGATAGCGTCTTTGGTTTGGAAGTTACTAGTGAACACCTCTTTAGAATTGAACGGAAGGTTCAAGCCAACAGCTTTTCTAGGCTGTAGATCTAATGGGTTAATTCTTTTTGCTTCGTATGCCATGTTATTATCTTAACTTTTGTTTGTCTTTTTTGTATGCAGCGTCTAAAACTTGCTTTGCCTTATTTACAAAAGGTAGTTTAGATAGATCAAGTCCGGGTAATGGACCTGTTGATTCTGTCATACCCATTTGTGAAGCCATAGATGTTGCCATTTTAGGAATACCTCCCATAGATGGTCCGCTTGCTCCTGTGATGTTTCTATATTCATCCGATGTCATGCTGTTGGCTGTTGAACTTAGCATCTCTTCTAAAGGAACTGTTGCTGTATTCATTTTACCAGTTGACCATGTTCTCGAAAGATCTTTTTGTTTAACTGGAGCCGGTGCATAAGTCTGTTGTGGTTTGCTAGCTATAGCAACCGCTTCTGTTAGAACGTCGGCTAGTTCATCCTTAACGGCTGATCTTACCTCTTCTCTTATGATTTGTCTTAATTGGTCTAGTTTCATTATATATAAATAGTTAGTTTATGAAAGTTTACTTGGGTTGTTTGAACTTCTTTTGTGTTGTTTCCCTTTTACTGTCTTTTTGTTCAGATAAATCAGGTCGGGTACCTCTTTTATCCGCTTTATCGTTGTGTTCTCTAATTTGTTTTTCTTTTTCTACCTTCTTTACTGCTGGGCTACGTTTAGTACCGGTTGTGATTTCTTGTTTTCGTATGTCTTTTGGAGGTAAACCTCCTGGTCTTTGGGTAAATCGTAAGTCTCTTTTTGGTGGCATACCCATATTAGTGGGTTTAGGTATTAACTCGTTTCTTGTCTGTCTAGGATCTACAGGTATTGCTCTTCTAGGTCCTCCGTATTCTCCTCCGCCTGGTGGTAGATCTGGTGGAAGTGTACGATTTCTACCTCCGGTTAAACCCTCTAACTGTTCTTTAGAAGGTAGTGCTTTAGATGGATTTAGTGGACGTATTATACCTGTTGCAGGCATACCTATCCCTAGTTCCTTTCCGGCTTTATGTATACCTTTAAGTGTAGATGGACGCTTAGGAGAAGGACCAGCAGCAGCAGCATCTAACATTGCTTGTTCTGCAGCTTGTATTTTAGCTCTTTCTTCTATTTGGTCATCAATCATTAATTTTATTTCATCTAAAAGAACTTGTAGGTTAGAACTAAATGATGATGGACCTCTTAGTTGTTGTATATCATCTATAGTAGCAATTGCAAAGTTTTTAGGTGCTAATGGAGGGGAGAAAGGGTCTTTAACAATTCTTAACTCATATCCTTTATATGAATATTCTGGGTCTGTTTCAGAAGGTTTATCTGTTTTTGTTTGGAGTCCTTTACTCAATGATTCTAATCCTTCTTTTAAGTCGGTTAGTTCTGCAGTGGTTAGTCCTAATCCCTCTATTACATCACCTTGTCCAGAATCTATACCGGTTGATACAGATAGTTTATCGTTCATTTGTCTTAGAGCATTATCTAACTCTGCTAACGCTTTAGCTCTACCAGACAAACCTCCTTGTTTGAATGTATCTAATTCTACAATGTATATATCGTAATCATTATCTACTATACCGTCGTTAGCGTTAACTAACGTAGAGTCTGTTTCATCTAATGTTAGGTCTCTATCTCTATTAATAACAGCTATTTTATTTGCGTCAACTCCTTTAGATATTCTTACTGCAGATGGTATTTGTATAGCATCTGAATCAGATTTAGGAAGGTTAAGTCTTCTTTTAAGGTCCTCTACTGAATCAGCAGATCCTTTAACTGGTGTTAGTATACCTTTAGATTTAAGTATAGTTTCAACTTGCTTCTTTGCTGAGTCTGTATTGCCTTTTGCTAGTACTTTTTGACCTAAAGTAGAAGTAATATATTCTCCATCTGCATCTAACATACCAAGCATACCCGCTTGTTTTTTAGTTAAAGACTTCTTAAGTTGATTTTCTATCTGACATGCTTTTATTGGAGCATCTAAATCTTTTACTCTAGCACCAATTCCACCTATAGCTGCATCAGCTCCTTTTAAGCATAATTGAATTGCTATGGCGGATATTTTCATTGCAGCAGCGAATTCTTTAAGTATGTTTAAAGTATCAGCAAACTTCGTTGTTGTATTAACTGGTAGTCCTATTAGAAGTCCACCGGCAGGTCCTGGAGGTATACCAATAGCTTGAGGTAGTGGAATCATTAGTATTATCTCTATTGCTATTTCTAGAGCTGCTACAGGTCCTAGTATAGCTGGTGGTATTGCTTTAAATGCTCCTAAAGATGCGGCTAGGTTAGAAGATAAGCCTCCTAGGGCGGCTTGTTTAGCTGCTAGTTTAGCTACTCCTTTTTCATCAGGACAACCTCCTTTATTAAGTTGGTTGGTAGATTCTAGTACTGCTTTGTTTCCCTTAGCTATTACCACACCAATTGCTACCCCTACTAGGGTACCTATTACGGCGTGGAGTTTCGGTGGTTTTATTCTTTCAAATGGCATACTATTCTGTAAATACTTTTTCGGAGTCTAAATCATCAATTGCTTTCTTTATCGAGGATAAAGGAGATGACATAGATGCTCCGTGTGATTTAATTTGTGCTAACCCTCCGGCAGATGATCCTGCAGGTACTACTCCTGCTAGTGCTGTACCGAGTCTTTTTAGTTCGTCAAGTAGTTGTCTCATCCAATCTTGAGTAGTAGCTCCTAATAGTACTGGTTCTCTTTCTCCGAATGCTTCTGTACCTAAATATACTTTAGTAGCGTCTACTGCTACGTAATCGTCTCCATCAAAGCTTACACGTTTAGCGTTACCTCCAATTGCATCGGTTGCAGAGAATAGTATGCTTTCTTCTTTAGCATTAAAGTATAATCTACCTGAGTTGATTAGTACCTGGCTTCCTTTGTATGTGTCTGCCATATCAGGTTCTCCGTCCCAAGCATCTCTTTTTTCATGAGCTTGAGTTAAAGGAACTGTATGATCTGCAACTAAATATATAGAGGCAGGATCGTCATCAATGACTTCTACTATCGGAGCATCAGGAGTAGCTCCCTCTTTTCCGTTACTTATAATAGTTATTGGCTTTTGATCATCATTCGGTACTTCTACTAAACTATGATCTACTCCAGTAAACCTTATTGTCTGCCCTTGTCTACCTTCTATAGTAATATCACCATGGAAAGGCTGTAGGGGTGCTACGGTTGATTTTTCTTCGAATTCATATCCTAATTCAGCTGCGCCTGGATTCTGTGAGGCGTCTGGGAATGGGTTTGCTTCAGGATTATTCCACATTGCTAGTGGAGTTGTGTAGTATATTTTAGTTGCTCTTTCATCTCCTCCGTCTCTTAATAGGTCCGGTAGGGTGTAGAGCATTACTATTTCGTTAAGTAATGGGTATATTTTAAAGTTAGTGCTTAAAGGAAAAGCTGTGTCTAACTCTAATGGATCTTCTTCACTTTGATCTTCACCTATGAGTCTAAACTTAATAGCTCCTAATGCTTCCATTTCTCCTTGATCAGTCCATTCGGGGTGGGTATCGTCTAGTATTATATCTACAACTCTAGCAGGGATAGCTGTAATAACAGTATCCTGTAGATCTGGTTGTTGTAGTAACTTATCCGCTAACCCTCCAATTCCGTAAGCCATTTATTCTTCTTTTTCTTCCTTAACGTTCTCTACTTCTTCTATTATATCCTCAGTTGTTTCTAGCAATTGTGCTAGCTCCTCAGGACTAAACATAGCGTCTGCACTTTCACCTTTCATACTGTTAGCTTCTATTCGTTGAATAATAGCAGCAAGCTTTAATAAGGCGTCATCGTTTTTAACTCCGATGTCCATGTACTCTTTAATCATAGGTACTACTAACGTAGCGTCTCCTATATTCTCTATAAGAGGTTTTAATTCTCCTATTAGACCTTTAACTTGAGTTCTGGTAGTAGTTGAGTTACTATGTATTTCAGAAAATAGATCAGCAAGGGTCTTACCGTTAAATATTTCTTTTTCTAGTGACATAATTTAATTAGTTTCTTATAAATATCCCTATTTAAAACTATTATCAAAATACCCTATATCGTAATACCTTTGGTACTTATTATAAAACAACTCTTTTAACTTTGATATTACTCTAGTTAAATGTGGAGTTTCACAATCTGTCATCTCTCTTATATAAATGTATAGAGCTTTTTTCTTAAATATCTCTAAATCGTTTCTTGTCTTAAAAATTGTAAGTACTGCATCGGCTATCTTTTTTTCAACTTCTTTAGGGAAGTTATCATCTATAGCATCGTACATCTCTCCTACCCATGTATCTAAGAATGAAGCTAGGGTAAGTTTACTGTGCTCTGTGGTTGGTTCGCCTGGGTTATAAGAGTCGTCCATATCATTGAAAGATCCTATTTGTTTAAGCTTCTTATAGTTTTTATTGTTGTAATTAATTAACCACCTCTTAACGATGGTTCCGAAGTATGAATATGCTTTAGCTCCATTATCTGGATCGAACTTCATTATCTTCTCTTCTAATAAAACAGTCACTACTTCATGCTTTAAGTCTTCTATTCTCTCTACATCAGTGTAGTAGAATTTAAAAGTATGTATTATATTTTCTGCTAGCTTATAGAATGGTAAGTAAATATGATCGGTAAAGATCTTAGCTCTATAAATGTCGTCTGTGGATGTGTTGTATCTTTTTATATAATCTTCTGTCTCTGAAGTAAAGTAGTTATTCTTGGATTTCTTTCTTGCCATAATTTTTAGGTAACATATATCGGTCTAACTCAGACTGTACTATTTTTAGTTGTTCGAAGTAATAACCGACCTCATCGTCTGACTTAAATGTTCCTTTAGTGTCAATTTCATCGAGGTGCTTTTTTCCTTCTGTAATGGCTTGGGATATAGTTTGGAGATAAGAAACTTGATCTTGTGTTACCTCTTCGTACTTCTCCACCTTCAACATTAGGTTTCTTATAATATAAGCACTTAAGGACAGAAAGGCAACTAAAACTCCGGAAATTATTGTTAGTGTATTCATATTATATGTTTTTAATTAAATTAGATAACCCTTCAGAAGCTTTTACTGGTCTTCCTGTAGTTGATTTTGATGTTGTAACTTTAGGTTTAGATTCTCCTCCTTGTTTCTTCCATAAGTCGTATTCTACTTTAGATGCTAAGAAGTCACCTGTATGTAGTACTGAAATTAAAGCAGTCTTTTGTCTAGATGATTCTACGTTACTAAAGAAGTAAGCTTCGTTAGCTTTATCAAATACTCCATCATGACATCTAATACCTAAGAATTCTTTCTGGTCTACCTGTATACCGAACTTCTGGAGAATGAATAAAGATCTGTCTGGTATAAGCATAAAATCTAATTCTGGGTTATACGTATACATTTCTGAAAGTTTATCTTGTCTCCATTTATCAGTCTGGGGTATATAGTTTGGTTTTTCACCATCACCCAGCTTACCTAGGTCATGAAATAAGGCTGCAAAAACTAACTGCTCATCAGTATAGTCAATAGTACCTCCCATTTCTTTATATAAATTAGATTGCTTAACAGTGTATTGTACTACTCTATTTACATGATCAACATATCCTCCTGCAAAAGCATTATGATACCAAGTTTTACCGCTTGCAGGCGCCATACAATAGATATCGGACATAGCATTAAGCATATCGAGTACTTTTTGTTTACGTTCACCGGTAATATAATGGTTTACAATTTTAATGTGTTTATCCCAATTGGATTGTATCTGTTCTGCATTTAACATAGGTAACCTTTTTAAATTATTATTATTATGAATTATTTACTTAATTATATTGTTATTATTAAATTAAAATATTATATTGTTATTAAATGAATTATAAATTAATTATATATATTATATATTAAAATCTTATTATATATCGAAGGTATTAAAAAAAATTCGGAATAGCAACTATTCTACAATAAATTTTTCAACATAATGGTCTTTTTCTAATATATCTCCTATATCCCATTTTATTTTCATATATATTGATATAGTATCTCCTATTAATTCCGGTGGAAAAGGTCCTACTATTCTTGTAGAAGTTAACCTTTCTCCCTCTTCTGTAAAGTATATTCTTGTGTCATTTTGTACTATCGGCACTATTGTCCCTGCAAATTGATCTAAATAAACTATCGTATCTCTTATAGGTATAGGAAATCCTTCATAAGTTTGTAAGCCCAAGTATGGACTATAGAGAGGGATAGTGAAAGCGACGGAGTCACCAAGGACAAAGTATGTATCCGTATCGAATTCTCCTGTAACAACACTCATATCATTATAGTGAGCCCACTCTGGAGTATTATCGGCATTTACCTTAAGATTAAAGTAGGGGTAATATTCACCTGTCCAATTTAAAGGTACATGGTAATATCCATTTGCATCTGCTTCTACCGGAAAAACCATCTCCGCATTAGGGTTAAAATCTGGATATATTGAATCTTTCTCACAACCCCAGATTGTAAACAGTAGAAATATAATTGTGGTTAATCTTAACATAATTCAAACTGTTTAGATACCCAACCGTACTTTTCTATATGGTCTACATAGAAGTTATCATCTCCATACATATAAAATGCATCAGCCTGATCTAACCACCTAGCAGCAGTCTTCTTATCAGGGCAACCAACAGACATAACGTCTTTAAGAGCCTTCTGCTCAAAAGCTTTCTCATCCCGTACTTGTCTATCATTCTCTTCAGATAAATCATTAACGAAATCAGTTAACTCCCGGAAAGACCAAGTATGGAAGTTAAACCCTCTAGGTCTAGAACCATATACATCTTTGTATAGATCTGAAACCCACATAAGAGTTTCGTCGAATTGAACTTGAGTAGTAATTGAAAATGTGTTTAAATTTGCCATAACCTTTATTTTTATATCTTATACTTAAAGATACGAATTATAATTGTAACTAGCAACTAAAGTAACAGTTATTTTCCGCTTTATGTCCACGTTTTTCGTGATCATGTTCACTATATAATCTTAAGTTTAAATAATCTTTATTAGCAGAAAAACCTACAAAAGTAGTATCCTCTCTAATATCTTTGTCATATGAAAAACAAAAATCATACTCCTCTTTTGTGAGGTATTCTCTTGTATTCATAATCTCTTCAAACCTAAAATATTCCTGTTTTGCAATGTAAAAACTTTCTGGACTCATCATAACCTTTATTTTTATATCTTATACTTAAAGATACGAATTATAATTGTAACTAGCAACTAGAGTAACAGTTATTTTTAATTATTATTAACTAAATTTCTAATCTGTACCTCTTTTACTCCTGCTGCCCGTAATAAATTAATACCCTCTCCATCATCACTATGAGAAGATCCCCACACAACAGTACTAATACCAACCTGCATAATCATCTTAGCACAAACCCAACAAGGAGCTCTTGTAGAAAATAGAGTAGTACCCACTAATGATATATGTGGATTGTTAACAGCTTTAAGAATAGCAGATTCCTCTGCATGAATCGCTCTACCCGAAGAACCGCTAGCTTTATAGTTGGGTAATTGACGTAAATCCTCATTCCACCCATACGTTAGCACGTCGCTCTCCATAGTTATTACACATCCCACCTTAGGTGATATAACAGGAGAATGACTAGCGTATAACCGTGCTTGTCGAATGTGGCGTTTTACTAAGGGTGTGTATTGCATAGGTAAAAAAATTAAACCGGCGAAGCCGCCGCGCAAACGCGCGCAAGTTCCACCGCGGGATTTATATCTTACTCCATCTTTTTAGTATATAAGGCCAAATGTCGTAAAACCATTTATACCTTTTACGGCGAAGTCTTGCTTTATACCAGGTAGAGTTCTTAGAAGATAGTCTTTCCATCCATTCCTCCAGAGTTTCATAAGGGAGTCTTTTATATTTACTATTGTCCATCGGTCTTAAGTATATGTTTGCCTACGGCCACTGGATCCATGTTTAGTAAGAGCCTTCGGCTGATACTGGAAACTATGTATTTGTTAGTGACTTTGGTTAGACTACTTCATTTAGTATATCATTAACCTGCCCTATCACATCTACTTTATCCATATATAGAAGAGAGAGGTACTTAACCAATATAGCACATTTCTCGTAATCTTCCAACTTTTCATAGTACTTTATTAAATGATTCAATCCATTCTCTACTTCTATACGTTCATATGACTCTCCTATACTATAGATCGTCTCATACTTATCCCAATTGATATCATTAAGTAATGTGATTAATCTGTCATTGTACTTGTTACGGATCTTATTACGTACACTGGAATACTGCTTAGGGTATTTTTGACGGTACATTTGATCTAACATTATCCAATTCTCTAATCCTCTTAGCACCATACCCATTAATACAAAAGGATTCTTTAGTTGCTCCTGTTGGCTATGCTCTTCGTATACCTCTTCATCTGATAATGTAAAGATATCAAATAATTTTGATGAATCTATTTCTTTCATATTGATAAATAGTCAAGAATTTAGTAGGTTCCTACTGGTATAATTCGTATCTTATATTTATAAGAAGACAGATCATGTATAATTCTATAGAAGATACAGTATATGAAGCCCATTCACGTGGGTTGAAAGACGAATTATTCGTTAAAGTAGGTGAATTACGGCTAATTCATCCACGAAAACAATTATCTGACGTATATGAACAAGCATTATCTGATATAACCCCGAATTAATATGAAAGATTGGCTAAACCGTAACTTAAAACCCATTGCTTGGATTAGTATTACTGCAATTACTGTTGTAATATGGTGTACTATCCTTGGATTTGTCTTCTAGACGGGATTTTTAAAATTTTTTTTACTAGTATCCTTTAGAAATAACCCTAAAAGTACTATAGGAAAAAGGTATGGCTAAAGTCAAGTAACTTACTTAAGTGGTATTCAATGATAAATGAAGTTGAATCATAGTATTCCAGCCTCTATAGGCATACCTACTGGCAATATAAGTGTAATACTCTAATAAGACTAACTCAAATAACAAGTACGTTGTTGTGAAATCGTTTTAATACATGAAAATAAGGTTTAGATATAAGGTTGTACTCGTATTGCTCTATGTAGCATTTTCTATTATATATACAACGACAGCTATATTACTTAGAATATATAAATATATATAAAAAAGTATAGTCTAAAAAATCATCAGAAATATGCAACCACGTATGCTCCGCAGGAGCAGGCTACCAACTACTTAGGGAACTATACTGTCACTGTGCTATCACCTTGATATCTATGTGCCTTCACCCTGCCCACCTATTGCCCATATTTGGCTAGTCAATTCCGGAAGGTTATTTATTCCGGAAGTACCCATCACGTATCTTAAGTACATACCATATAGCAGCTATACTAACAAAGCCTCCTATAAGAACTCCTAGTGGGTGTAACATCATCAGGTAGAGCAATCCAACCCCTAGCCATATAAGAGCCTTAATAAGATATACCCCTATGATGATTACTATGGCTAGTATTACTATACCGCCTATGTGCTTCAATGTCTTATCTATATCCATATCTATTATTTATCTATTGTTAAACCTATCTCCATCTCCCATAGCTTGAATGAGTATACAGTCCTCTGGGACATCATATCGAATGAGTAGCAATGTACTCTAGTCTTAGTCAAAGAGCCTACATTCATACCACTGTAGTTACTCCAGACACTATAGGATATATCACCTAGTGCATCTATATAACATTTAAGGCTATATACATTAGGTACACCTTTGAAGCCTTTACCATAGGCAAACTCCAATACCTCATTGTCTTTTAGCTCCTCTATAAGCCCCAATACCCTTTTACTCTCCTTAACCTGCTGTGTGTATGTCATAACCTTTATATCTTATAACATAAAGATACGAATAATATCTTTGTTAGGCAACTAATACCCCATATACTTTTATTGGTCCTATACCTTTTTCATAGACAAGTGTTCCGGTATAAAGTTCTTAGGCAACTGTTCCACTATAAAGTTCATAGGCAAGCATTTGGCTAACTCTCTAGAGAAAAAAAGAAGGGAGGGAGGTGCGGGCCTTGTCTATCTTCTTATCATTCCATACACTTATTCTTATTATTCTATACACACTTCCTCTCTATATATGTCCATATTGTAGTACATTCTCTATGTCTATATGGTCTAATTTAGGGTCTATTGTAGTATATTCTATGATCTTCTAACCAAGGATAGCAACGCTCATCCATATATAAATATATACACTCGGTATTATTAATAGGCTTACATGGTAGATGAGTACTATCAATGCATTTAGACGTTAATCTCTCTATGTCTAAGCATAGTCCTCCATTGATTGGTATCTATATATCACCAAAGTCTTTAATGTACTCAGACACAAGCTTTGCTTGTTAATATATTAGGCATATATGGTCGTATTTGGTATGGTAGATGGGTGGATTGATTCGAAACATCGTTGAGAATCCGCGTGAAACCTTCGGTTAAGGAGAGGAAAAGCGCCCCCGCTTCTTCATACCTCGCTTAATATCTCCCAAGCTTGGCTGTCCTTTAAGCTTTCTTACAAGTGCTTCCTTCTCTGCTACTATCTCTCTATAGATCTTACTCTCCATCTCACATCCATAGTATAGTCCTTTTCTTCTCATAACCTTTTAACTTTTAATCTTGTTCTAATGGGCCGTAGTATTCAATACAATGATTACATTGTTCATCACAAATACTTTCACCTTCAATATCACGTTGGCAATAAAACTCACTACCAACAGTAAATAACGTAACCAATTTATCAATTGCTACATCTTTAGTAATATCCTCTCGTAAAAGGTCTGTTACTATATCGTATATTCTATCTTCTACCATACCTTAAACTTTAAATCTGTTATCTTATCCATCTATAAACTTAAAGTATTTGCCTATGACATTATCTTTATCATCATATATCTCACATTGTTCCGGAACGCCTAATGCCTCTATAGTACTTATGGCCTCTGGGTTACTTCTAAGTATATGATCTACTGTACTCTGCATAACTATTATCTTACTCATAATGCTCTCCTGTATTACCATTCTGTCCTATTACTTTCATTCTCTTATCTAACATCTCTTCATCCATTATGAATAAAGTATTGTTTGTCTCCTTTTCCCATTGACTATCTATAGGACTTAAGTTATCTTGTTGTTGCTTAAATACACGAAACATATCTTCATCACTGTGATTAATAAACCTATCACGATTCTCTGGTGTATCGTTCTCGAACATCCATCGGTAAAATTCTATTGCTTCTTTCATTTATCTTTATAATCTAGTATCTCTTTTTCTGTTGCTTCTAACATCTTAAGTAGTTCATCTCTTAAGTCTTCAAGCGTATTACCTCCTGGGCTAATCCCATCTACTGTCCAACTATCTGGTTCTCGTTTACTATCATAATAAACTTCATGAATTTGATACCAATCATCATCTCCATCTGCCTTGTCGTGTTTCATTACTCTATGATTCCAACTCATTCTTCTGGTCCATGCATTTTAGCTGCTCCTCCATCTCTTTGGAACTGTGAGTTAGTAATCTGTTCTCCTGGTCTTACTATATACTTTACATCCTGTATCCTAACCGTGCCTCCTTGCTTGGCTATCTTCTTGAATAGTATTACGTCTTTCTCTGTCCAATTATGAGAGAGATCGACTATCCTCTCTCTTGTTACTACACCCTCTCCATCTATGATGAAGGTTGATGTCTTTGTTACTGATACTTTCTTAATGCTCATATAGATTGTCTTTGTATGTTGTTAACCAATTATTATAGTCTGTCTCATTTACTCTATACCCCCAATGCAATAAACTCTGCTGTACTCTTGGAGCTGTCTTCCAATCACCTGTGTGGTATATCTTCTTATAAATATTATGTCTCCACCTTCCATTACGTCCTGCAAAGTCTTGCCAACGTCTTATCTGTCTTTCATCATCTGAGTGACGTCTGCCATTACTATATTTTATATACCATTCAAACCAACCATATGGATCATCATCATTAAACCATCCCATCTCTAACCAATACTCATACGGCATACCGCTCCTAATCTTAAAGTGATTAGTTTTAGGACTATACTTCTCATTTAAGTACCTTGAAGGACTAATGCCATCTAAGCATTCTGCAAACAAACTCTGGTAGTCATAATCTCCTTGTAGCTCTTCTACTCCGAAGTATGACGTACCAAAGACTCCTAACTCAAGCATCTCTTTAGGACTGGTATTAGGATAGAATTCGAAATAGCTCATATTATAAGTTATCTCTTACTGAGTTTTTCATAATCATTTGACTAGTTGGTGCAATACCAAAACTTACCCAATTATCTTTCTTATTAAACTGCAATCGACAATGATCCATAATAGAAACATCAAATTCTAATTGTACTCCTGTAATAGGGCATACTACTGGAAACCATATAGTTTCCCATCCATTATCTAAAAATGTAACCCAAGCCATTTCTTTATTTAAATCTATCATAACCTTTATTTTAATTAATATACCTTAAGATAAGAAATATAATTGTAACTACCTAATAAAACTTAGTTTATTTCGCGCGTGTCACCTTCGGTGAGTGAGGAAACGCCCCCACCCCCCTCTGTTCTTATCAAGTATCCATCATCTTTAGGAACAATGTCAGTTATTATCCGACCTTTCCACTCTTCATTGAAGTATCCCATAGACGAACCTACAGTTACATAAGGTCCTCCAGAAGGATCTACCATATCGATTACATCTGTCATAGATGTTATAAGAGGTATTACATCCGGAAAGACATAAGCTTCTTTCTCTTCATCATAGCTATGCACATCCTTTTTAAAGTCTTCAAAGCTTAATCCTCCATAGACTTCGTTAAAGTACTCCCATGCCTTACTGTAGTCATTAGGCATACCAATGCGACACCATTTGAAGTTACCTTTCCATTCAATATTACCATTATCATTTTCTTCAAAGGTAAATTCATCTCCGTATCTATTTACAAACTTGCTCATATGTTATATTTACTTCTATATCTTTCTTCAAATATTGTTCCTTGTCCTATAGCCTCTATCGTAGTATTCTCTGGCATGTACTTACTTCGAGGACTGATGATCTTATCTACGCAAGCTAATGAAGTAAATACTTTGATGTAAAACTTCTTACCTGCTCCTTTAGTATACACAACTGCAATAGGAGTGTAATCGTTTCTTGGTTGCCATTTAGCCATTATAGAAAGAGTGCCATAAAGAGTACTAGAGCTACTAACCCCAGCATAGCATATCCAGCGATGCGTTCACTATCTCTCATTTGTCTACTTCTTCTTTGTTCGTCTTCTGTTCTATGATTCTCCATGACTATATCTTTTTTTATTTAGATGTTTCTTTAACTCTTTAAAATAAGGTATGTGCTCAGATTCGAACCAATACTTCTTACCTCCTATGTTTTCAGTAAACTGTAGTATAAATAAACTAAGATACTTTCTAGCTCCTTTAACATGATGAGCATTAGTACAGCTACTGATAACCTTATTAGCTTTGTTATAAGCTAGTTTAAACTTCTTCTCCTGTTTCATTTCTTACCTCTTTTAGATGTTTACATTTCCTATGGGCGATATATCCCCAACAGTCACAATTTAATCCGTTCTTACCTCGTCTAACTGTATACTCTTTATCTGAAGTAGCAGACTTAAATGACCAGGTCTCTTGTTTAACTTTAACAAATAACTCTTCAAAGGGTTGCTTTATAACTAATATATCATCTGTAGTAGTATCAGGATGAACTTCTATCCAAGATGGAGTATGATACGTAGTACCATTTATAGTTGCTATTCCTCCTTTACCTACATTAGTATAGGGCACTTCGTAGTAATGTCTCTTAACCCAAGCTCCTGATAAGCTACCCGGAAGACCTAGCGAGCCCTCCGAATACATTATCTCTTCTTCTCCATTATGTGATACGTTCCATAGAGCCATATTAAAATAAGCTTAATTGAACATTCTCTTTTCTTAAATTCTCTACGTGAAATACGCTATCTACTTTACGAGTAGGTCTAAATTCTTCTCCAGCGTTATCGATTAATATGCCATCTATAACTGTAAATGCATGCTTAGATACTCCTACAATATAAGTTCCTTTAGGATAGTCTTTGATAAAAGACTTAACAGTCTTCTTACGTCTTACTATATCTCCATGAAGCTTATACTTATTAGTAATCTCATTTCTGCTTAATACTCTAACATCAAACTCCTTGTTACCAATTTGCATTCCATTATCTTCTAGCTTCATCATAGTAGTACTTACAAAATTAGTACCTTTCTTATCTTGACGACCGAAGAAGTCTTTAACATAAGCATGAGCTACTTCATAACTAACATCTGTAGCTGAAGCTACTGCTCTTACGAAACAATCATCTTTCTCACCTTTAGCTAATGTCGATAACGAGTATCCTTTGATCTCGTTGCTTGCGTACTTGTACGTTCCAATTAAATTTGTCATAACCTTTATTTGTTTTGATTTATACTTAAAGATACGAATTATAACGTTCATAAGCAACTAAAAAAGGGTTTATTTTGGATAAACCATCTCGTATCCATCACATAGTATCCTAACTCCTTTAGAGTTCACTACATAGTTTCTATCTTCGTCTTCTATCAATGTTGCTTCTACTAACACTTCTTTACCAACTGCTGACATACCTGTCATTTTAAATACATCTCCTACTTTCTTTTCGTTTAACCTCATGTCTTATTATATTAATGGTCCTGCTGAACCTGATTTAATTGCTGCTTTCATTCTCTGCTCTTCTAAACGTTGTATGAAATTAAAAAAGACATACAACAATAAATATAAGTAATGTGGAGTATAGTCTTTCTTTATTCCAATGGTTACTTCGTCAAGATGGGTGGTTTTACTATACACATCATACCAAAAAGTTACCACACTACTCATATTAGTATTCTATTTGAGTTAATATTTGAATTGTCTCTCCTAATTTCTCTTCCTCTAATGCTTTAAGCTCATATGGATGATCATCATATTCGTATCCCATATCGTAGTACCTCTTCATCCAAGATGGAGATTGTAAGTAATGCTGGTATTCATGAAGTATAGTCTTAATAAGATGAAGTTCTGAATTGATATTAGGATAGTATATCCATATAGTATTCATCTCTCTATCGTACTCACCGACTATATCTTCACTTCCTTCTCCGTCCGCTATTGGATTTCCGGAAAGTCTAGCATAGATATTAGTCTCATATTTAATAGAAGGGAATTGCTTCTTATACTTAGACCTACCATAGTGGTTTTTAATCCAAGGATAAACATTTTCTAATATGGACATAATAGTTAATCTACGCATCATAATCTTTCTTACAATCTTTTTTATGGTTAAACCATCCACCACATTTACATTTAATATAGTGTACAGTAGTAAGGATAATAGGAGAGCCGGCTAACAAGGTTATGACATTTGGATGCCAGTGCTCTCCACATATTCCTAATGTATGTTTTATAATTTCTACCATATTAACTTACGTATAAACTGTTAGCTTGAAATTCTTCTTCGTCGTCGGTAGTAGTTACTATCTCGTTATCTGATCTCATAATTAAAATGGTAAAGGTTTATCTTTTGATTTATCTCTAGGTTTAGAATGATCACTTAGTTTTCTATACCCCAGTGATGCAAATCTTTGCTCTCCTAATTCTGTTATAGCTGGTCTAGCATTAACATACTTTTCATCTATATCATCAACCATCTTATGAGCTCTCTTACGAGCCATATAGTCATCTTTAGCATAGACGTACATATCAACACTCACTACGTATCTTTTATCTTCTTCCATTACCAATGTGTTAAGTTTTGTTCTAAGTTCCAATTAACTATCTCGTCAACCTGTTCAGGATGGTCTGGTAAGTAATCTTTAAGTTCGTGGATAATTGAATCAGACAAAGCATCTATTCTGTTGCTTGTCATTTCCGGAAAAGTCTCTCCGGTTAATTGCTTCTTAGCAATCAAGTCTAGTACCTTCTGTACTATTTCGTCTTTGTATACTGTCATAACCTTTTATTTTAATCTTTGTTACTATTTGGGTAAGGTAAGTAACATTAACCTTTATTCGGGGCAGTGAGGGGGGGTGTCAGGAATCTCTCTGTGATATTGTCTTCGATTCTTGAATTGAATCTCGATTCCTCCAGCTTATCACATCTGTTCATTTCTTCGCCATTTATGACCTATTGTTCTTAGGTCCCCAAAGTCAAGCCTCATCATCTACTCGCTATTCTCGTCCTGCTCTTTTTATTCCACCTTAATTTGGTGACAGTTTAGGTACTCGCTTCTCAGAATCTAGAGAACTATTGATACTATCTCATCTCATTCGCTACAATTTAACTCTACTCCTAAAGGTACTACATTCTCATATCGACCTTTGATCCTAGTAGAAACTCTTTCCTGCTATATCTTTTAATATTTTAAAGAACTTTAACTTATATCTTATATATAAAGATAAGAAATAATACGCATACTTCCAACTAAAAGGTGGATTATTTATCCATCCAATTAAGTAATCTATTCATAACAATGTAAAATATTATTAGAGTGATTACACATTTTACTACAATCACTAATCCAAACCAGAAGTACGGCCTGCATCTCTTTCTTTGTTCATCCAATTACCCTTACGAGTAGTATAAACTTCTTTATCATTTATAAATTGATCATTGTTAATCTTAACTTTATCATACCAAGGAACTCCTCCTGTATTATCTAGTGTTATATTTACATTACCATATCTCTCTCTAATTCCGGACTTCCATCTATTTAAAGCTTCTTCATTATGTATTGAAGTACTAGAGTCGTCTGGGTTAGGTAAGTTATAGCCAAACATCATCTTACCGAATAGTCCGCTTATCATATTGAAAGTTATATCTTCTAGATTAGTTTCAATCTTCTCTCTATTTTGCTCTCCTCTATTAGTAGACTGCAGAGCTTCGTCTAATATTGCTTTACTTAATTTCATTCTATGTGTCTTTTAAATAAATAGTACGTTTTACGCTTCAGCTTTGATTACATAATCTCTATACTGCCAAAGTAAATCATTTACATTAGACATTCTAACGTTATGAAAAGTTTTAGTCTCGTTTTTCGCTCCAAATTGGTAAGCCATCGTAAGCTCTAAATCAGCTGATAAGCCAGACTTAGTTGTCTTTAATATCTTAGCTTTTTGAATATATCTTTGAATCCAATTATGTCTAATATCTATTGTACCTTTCTTCTCTCCATTAAACTCTAACCCTTTATCATTAAGTAAGTCTGAAGCTTCTTTCAACTGTACGTCATTAATTTCGTCTCTTAAAGCTTCAAGCTCTCTTTCGATTTTAAATTCTGGTTTTCTATCTACTACAATGCTTGCTTTAATACTATTAAGCCCAGCTACAATATCATCTTGATGATCAATTAAGATCTCAGCTACTTGTCCAACAGTTCTTAATCTTTCTAATTCCCAAAGACTATTATCACTCGTAGAGTAAACTGAAGTATTAATGTTCTTTACCTCTCCGGTCTTCCAGTCTTCATTAGTTCTAAGAGTAATTAATTCTTTCAAATAGGTGTAGTCTTCATGAGCTCTTTGAAATTCGAATGATGATTCACTATAACCACCGATCGCAATTGTAATCCCTTCTTCAGGAGTAAAGTACTCATTGATTAACTTTAAAGCTGCTGCTTTTCTATCATTAGCCTGCTTTTCAGATTTCTTGTAAGCTAATTGAAGCTCCTCTTTCTTTCTCGAGATAATCTCATTGATAATTTCTACTTTTGTCATAACCTTTATTTTTATCTTTCTTATTATACCTTAATATACGAATAATACCTCAAGGAGGCAACTATCTTAGTAACTCTTTTTAAAGAGCTGCTAATTGTGATAGTGACTCAGAGAAATCTACTCCTGCAATAACAGGCTCTAGATCTTCTACTTTAACTTCGTTCATTACAAAAGCTTTACTAGCCCAAGTCTTAGAATTGACTGCTGCATATTGATTACTATCCATTAGGTTAGTATTATCAAAACAACTGTTAATAGTTCCTACTTCAAGACCTCTCATGATAGCCTCATCCATAAACTTAACCTTCTTGCCTACTCTAGCAAAGACTGTTAACCAATGGTCAGTTCCAGCAGGATTAAACTCTACAGTTAGTAAAGCTCCTCTTTTAAATGCGTTAAGTAATCTACCTGGATTCTCACTATACATTTTATTCTCTCTATCAAATCTTACTTCATTACAAGTTGGATATCCAGCTCTACATTTAGAAATAAATCTAAATTTACCAGTTCTACCGTCGATGAAGTTTACTGTTCTTAAGTCCTTGATTGTGTTGATAATTTCTGTCATAACCTCTATTTGTTTTTATTTATACTTAAAGATACGAAATATTACTCGGGGAGGCAACTTTTCCCCGAGTTATTACCGAGATTTATTCTTGGTCGGTTAAATTTTTATTGTATACTAAGTTGTATATATCGTCGGCGAATTCGGGTGTAATCGAATTAGATTCTAATAGAGATTGAGTAATTTTTTTGATGTTGTCGTCGGTGTGATAAATTGGTTGAATCATATGAGAATAAATTAAGTTAAGTATGAAGAGAGTATATCTCTCTTTCTTTAATACTTAAAGATAAGAAGAATATTCCGGAAAAGCAACTACTTACTAAGTTATTATCCAAATATTTCTACTCTAATATCTTTCATCATTTCAAATCCTAGCTTATCTAAGTGAAACCTTCCTTCAGAAACCATTCTATCCCAACCACAGAAGTAAACTAATGGTTTATCATCCATCACATGAATATCATTAAGGTAATGCTCATGGACGTGTCCTTTTTTATATCCTAGTTTTTTCTCTTGAGACAGTACAGGAATATATTCAAAGTTAGGCATTTGTTTAGCTAAGAATTCAAACTCTTTTCTATATAATATATCTTTATGAGTTCGAGTACCGAAGAATAGTTTAATGCTCTTAAATTTTATATCATTATCATATAAGTAATTGACCATTGAACGAAAAGGACTTACTCCTGATCCAGTAGATACAAACATAATATCTCTATTCATAATGTCTTGAGGTAGTGTAAATATTCCCATAGGTCCTCTATAAAGAAATTCGTCTCCTATCTCTGCTTCCAAGAATAAGTAATTAGACATATGACCTCCTTCAAGATAAGTTATAACTAGTTCGAAGTTATTACTACCGTCCGGCCATGAAGCAATGGAATAGTTTCTAACAACTGAGCCATCTGCTCCAGGCTTAGCAACTAACTGTAACAATTGCCCGGGTACATATTCTAGTTTCTCATACAAAGGTGATTCAAATATGAACCTCCAGTTCTTATCTGTCTCTTTTATAATCTTAGTTAAGATTGCTACATTCATATTAGTAATCGTTTTTAAATATCTCTTTCAAGAAATTATAAACAAATATAGACAGTGATAAAGGCCATAATACTATATGGTATACTCTTTCATTATTAGTCCAAGGTTGACCTAATCTTCCTTCTAAGTTATTAGTAGTCCATGTCTCTAAAGCCATAGAGTATATTACTCCTATAATAAAATAAGTTGCTATTGCTAAAATCATATTTATTCTTTTTTAAAAGCACGAAACGTACAAGCATTCCTTCCATTAATAAGAGGCATACCATGTGTATCGTATGTTATTGAGTCTACTTTAACTTTCTTATTCTTAAACCTTCCAGTTAAAATATAGTCTCCTGTTTTTATTCCTTGTAATTTAACCATTCTTAATAGCTTTAGTTATGTGTTTAGCAAACTTATGACCACCTGCCCATCCCCAATGTCCATCTTTAATCTTACCTTTTGTCTCTTCTTCAATACTTGAGAAGTCTCCTACTATCTCTACTAAATTCCAAATATGACATTTAATACCTTTTGTTTCTAGGTAATCAGTAACTAATTTAACTCTTAATGTATCTTCCACTTTAATTAAGTTGTTATTAGGTACTTTATAGTTACGATTAAAGTTAAGCATAGCTATAGATAAATCCTCTGTCTCTCTACCGTATAATTCAGTTAGCCTATGTTTAAATCTATCTGGGGGATAGATGTTTTCAAAGTTATTACTAATAGTCTGGCAGTAAGTAGGTCTGGTTATATCTCCGTTTATGTTTACCGGTTCTAAGCTTTCTCTAGTAGCTTTATCTACTATGAAATCAGTACGTTCTGTCCAGCCGATTGAATAGAGAATTGTATCTCCTTCTTTAAACTTATCTAAATCAGCTAAAAACTTCATAAATACTATATTATTAGATAGTCCACCTATTCCCCTATTTACTACGTTAGCATTAAGATTTTTACCAACTATATCTACCCAGAATTTAAACTTAAGAGGGTTAGGAACATCTATTTGGGTTTTACCATCGTCTTTAACTAATGGTACTCGAGTTCCATCTCCAGCTGTAAAGCTATCTCCGTATGTATATAATTTAATCATCGGTCTCTTCTTTATACTCATACCATGAAGGGTTAGGTAGTTCTGAATAGTGATCCCATAAACCTCTTTTAACGATTTCACTTTCTTTACCTATTTCCATAGAACCTGAATTGCTACTAGTATGAAACATAATGATAAACTTACAACTGTTTTAGTATTTATTCCTTCACTAAAGTGATGGTTAAGTAGTATTGCGTATAGTATCATACCTATACTAAATCCTATGAACCTTGCTGGCCATAGTAGTCCATCCATTCCGGCAACTGTATACTTAGTTCCGTAAATATAGAAATAAGATAATCCTATACCTGCAGCAGCTACTAGGAACTCATTCTTTCTGAACCAATCTGTGGTCTTTAAAAACTGACCATTTAATTGGTAGAATGTTATAAAATGAGCTCCTAGAAAAAATAGTATACCTATTGCTAAACTTTTACCGTTTACCATACTATGCATATATTACTAACTTAGTATTAGATTCAGTACTTAATAGAGTACGCTTTTTAGCTCTCCCAACTGGTCTCTTACTTAATTGTTCATACTGATACCCATCCATCATGATGTGCATTCCTGGCATTACTAACTCTTGAATTCTAGCGTTGATTCTTGTTGCTTTAACAAAGAACATTTGTGTTGGTTTTTCCATAACTTTTATTTTTATTATTTATTTCTATAAAGATACGAAATATTATTATCGTATCAAACTGTCTGCTATTAATTGTTTAAACTTTGTTGTAGACCAACCGTGACTTCTATCTAAATAATGAATAGGAACCTTTAAATTATCTCCCGTAAATGGTTTGTTTATGTAGTCATCTCCTAAGAATCTAACATCAAACTCACCCATTTTAATAAGGTCTAAGAGCTGCTCTTCGTATGTATAACGTACTACGTCATTAACATATTTCAATGAAAGCAACATATCTTTACGTTCTTCTACGCTAAGGATAGGCTTTAACTTAGATGGTCTTTCTATGGAAGGATCGGTATGAAGTAACACAACTAAGCAATCACACTTTGTTCTCATCTCTTTAAACATTGCTATGTAGCCTGGATGTATTACATCAAAATTACCTGCTATAACTCCTTTCATATAAGTTTGTAAAATACAATTCCATAACCTATAATTAGGTTTAAATTTACTGCTACTAAGTTCCATTGCTTAGCTATCCATACTTGAGGAAGACATAATAATGCTCCAGCTAAATAGGTATATACTCCTATATTATCATAAGGTAGGAGGTAGGGAGACAGCATAATAAATGCTGTTCCCATATAACCTACTCTGTTTGCTAATCTCTCTATTGGTGTTAGCTTTCTAGCTTTTACTAATAGGTTGATAAACCTAGTTACTAATTTCTTACTCTTCATTATATTAATGCTGTTGCTAATTTAAACAATTCTTTATTGACACTTAAGTCCTTTTCAAAAGATTTAATCTTACGTACCTTCCTTACTTTAGCTCCTTTTAATGCAGCGTGAAACTCTCCTTGAGTAATCTTCTCTTGAACTACGTTAAATACTTTCCAAAGACTATCTCCTTCATCTTCTTTTCTCTTAGGTTCTAAGATATCTACAATAGTTTCTTCATCATATTCGAACCCCTTAGCTTTATCTGAGCCAATTTTAATACCGGCTCTTACTAGCATTGCATCTACTGCTAACTTATTCTTTTCCTCTTCAGTAAGAATTCTATTTCTCATACTGTTTAGTACCTCTACCTTGTTAGGAAGATCTTTAACTGCAAGTGATACAACGTCTCTTAGCTCGTTAAACGTATACCCTTTATGCTTTATTTTGAAATCAGAAAACTTCTCATCAGCTACAACTAATCCATTCGAACAAACTAGTCTAAAAATACCAACTGAGAATTGAAATGACTGTAAACCATCGTGAGAGTTTGTCATAATAATACGTGGGAATGCATTATCTCCATCTGTACTAGTAATTTGGATATCAGGGTTTTGAAACGATACCATGTGTTTACTAAAGATTGTACTGTCACCTCTTTGCTTTCTTTGTGCAGCAGTTACTGGTTTCCAACCTAGTTTATCTAGATCATCAATAATAGTTTCCGTATTAACAAACAGATACTTTCCACTAACATCAGGGTTAGTAGGAGCTTCAGCGAATGCTAATGGACAAACTTCTTTTACTTGCTCTTTGGTAAGGTAAGAGTCTAAACCTTTTTGAAAATTTTGAATCATAATTATAACCGTTTAATTTTATTTATAATATAAAGATACGAATTAAAACGTTGTGAGGCAACTAATTTAGTGACTTTATCCAGTTACTTGAAAATAAATCTGTACCGCTAAAGTACTCGTACATCTTTTCGCCAGGAGATAATATAGGTTTGTAACCTTTTTTTATTCTATCATCTCTAAAGTAACTATTAACTTTAAGGGCATAGTCTTTTCCAAAGTGTTTTACTATATGACCTATAAGCATAGCTTGTACCCATGCTATAGTTTTATTTGATCCTCCTACATGCCAGAATTTAAACTTATCTAAATTCAAATTAGCTTTAAACTTTGATTCGTAAGGAATAGTATGTGACATTGAATGAGGTTGGTGACAGGAATTACAGTAAGCTTCATGCCAAAATGTTAAAGGAAAAGAAGGAAGAGATTCATTAGTAGCTGTAGAATTTTTAAGTTCATTATAGAATGAGCATTTGACTGGATCATCTTTAAACAATACGTGAGTATCTATCTTAGTATCTTCTGCTCTAATTTGCCATTCTTGGTATTCTTTTGACATCGCTTTAAGGTACGTGTGAATACATCCTTGCTCTATAAAACAAGATAGTTCCCAAGGAGCTTGTTTTTCGTAATCTACTATTATACTTTCATAAACCTTTTCTACTTTCTCTATAACAGCACTGAAAGTTTTTACATCGTTGACCTTTATTATATTCATATTAGGTACTGTAGATGCATCGAAGTGGTGTATTGGAAAGTCTAATTTGGATAGGTTCTGCTGGTAGTAACTTATAAATCTGTAATAGGCTTGGTTAGCTTGCTGATACCATTCATCCTTGTTAAGATGGTTAAACATATTAGGAAGGCTTAAACGTTTCTTCTTTGGTTTCTTCTTTACTATTGGTTGATCTATATGCGAGAATAAAAAAGGTTGTTCCGGAAATGTAGGAGGCTCAATAACCATAGAGTCTAAGTCTAAATGTAAAAATGGCTCTGTTTGAGCTTTCATAGCTTTTAGCTTAGGCATTGCAAAAGCTTTAGCTTCTTCTTTAGATAATACTTCTGTATCTATATTAGTATATGGAATACCTATTTCATTAAATACCTTTTTACATACTTCATTTGTATAGATATTCGATTCACCATAATGCTTATTAATTAATAGAGAAGAAAGCATACTAACATACATCTCATCCTTTAGTGGTTGAAATTTATTTGGACTATTATACGGTATGTAACTCTGTATTACTTTCATTCAGTCATAATCTTACATGCTTCTAATAGCTTCCATGTATCAATACACTTATCTGTTTCGCCTCCTTTTTCGTGATAGAAATCTAGGCACGACTGTAATGCTATCGTCCATTGACTCTGTGGGAGAGTAATTTCATATGCTAATTCTACATCATCAAATGAAATATTAAATAATTCAGCTTGTTTCTTTTGATTAGTAAGAGCTTTTTCTACTCCTAAAACTATACCATCAGTAACTTGTGTATTCTTTTTACGGAATAAAGTTTCGAATTCTTCAGTACTTGAAAATTTTAAATTTATCATCCTATAGTAATTGTTTCTTAGTATTAAACCAAATTATCAGAGCTTCTCTCTTTCCAGTTATTACCTCTTTAACCTCATGTAAGTTATCATGTCCGTTAAAATTTATATAATCTCCATTTGAGTATAGTCCTCTATCTATACCCTCTATAATAGTTTCTCCTCCTTCAATAGCTCCTTCAAGTATTAAAATTGTAGTCTGAGTTGAGCTTTTTACATCTTTATGAGGAAGAGATTTGTCTCCTTTAGAGTAACTAAGTTTATAAAATGTATCTACTACCCAATCAGGTTTGCCAAATTTACGTACTAAGTAATCATTGAACAGTTCGTTCTCTGTACTATAATATTTTTTTGTACAATCTATAATATCTACTCCTTCAAAGGGATCAACTACATAAGGATGTTTAGAGCTGAATCTTCTCATCTCTTCATCAGATATATTAGGAGTCCTATCTAATGTAATCTTAATAATTGCTTTGTCTTCGTTACTTAATTTACCTTTATTTATCATTATTCTCTTGATCCTGATTTCTTTCTAAACTCTAATGACTTAGTGCTATCGATAACCTTTTGAGTATTCTTATAATATACCTCTCTATTAGTTAGAGACATATAAACTGGTCCATCAGTAAAGTTTACAGTTCTCATAGGAACATCACTAAAAGACATTCCATGCTTTGGTTGCTGTATAGGTTGTCTATATTGTCTAGGACCATCATAAGATCTAAATACCATAGAAGTTACTCTATGCCATCTATCTAATTTATCCATCCATATTTCTAATACTGCTTCCGTAGGGAAGTCATATCTTAGCTTCTCAGTATTTCCACCTTTTTCTGCCATAACCTTTATTTTTATTATCTATTACTCTGTAAAGATACGAAGATTATCTGTATGCTCCAACTGTTTATACATAATATCTGCTAACATTTTTTGAGTACCTTTGTCAAAATGTTTACCATCAAACCTTCTATACTGATATGCTTTTGTTAACTTAGAAGTAAACGATTGTTGCATAACTAAATATGGAATCATCTCCATATAGTATGGATTAGTAGCAGGATTGTATAACTGTGTAGGGTATGAATCTACATGAAAATATAACATCTTACCACCTCTATTTTCAATGAAGTTTTTAATAGAGATAATATCTAAAGCTAATTGTTCTAGAGTAACATTTTTAAGTTGTTGTGATCTAGGAGGAGCTTCATATGTAAGTATGTTACTTGGTTCAGTAATACCTACAAGTACAGTTGCGTTTGATAGATCCATATTAATTGGATCACCTTTCCAGAAAGGCTCTTTTAAAATTCTTCTGTAAAGATCTTTATTACTTATAGCATCAAAAGATATATTCTCATACTCTATGTTTATTTTATCAGCTAACAACTTACCCCAGCCGAACTTCTCTCTTATAGATGTCATTTCATCCTCAGCTGGAGTGCCAATAATTTTAGGAGCCATAGCTTGTACGAATTCCTGAGCAAGTTTAGGTAAATTCTCTTGACCTTGTCTAATAGTTCTTAACCATGAATGTTGATTAAACTCTATTGGTACTGGACCTATAAATTTATATAGATCAGGCCACTCAGTTCCAAAACCTGCACAATGACTATCTCCTAATAATATTAACCTTTTCTTATTCATTTTATTAATTTATATTTAATCTATACTTACTAAACTGTACCATATAAGAAGTAATTTTTACTCCATTACCGTCTTTTCTTACAGTACCATTCCTAAACCATTTCTTTACACTACCAGCTCCTCCTAAATGAGCAGCAGCTAATAATCCAGATTCAGTAACTAATACACCGTGAACTATTTGTCCGTTATATTTTTCAATATACTTACGCAGTGATCTTTTATTTCGTATCAAAAGTTGTTGCATAGCATATTCTTGTAACTTAGGGCTACTTAAAAAAGCTTCTGGAGATACTTTTATTTTTAGGGTCTTTAGAGTTGATTTACCAAATTGGTATTTACCCATGTAACCGTATCTGTTTACAATATCGTATCTATTACCTGATTCTCTATGTCCAAGAGCATCTAAGAACTCATTGTGGCCTTTTACTTTTATTTCTATTTTGACTAGTAATGGTGAATCTATTACTAAGGGTTTAATTGGTTTAGGTTCTAACTCTGTAATTGGAGTTAGCATAAAGGCAGGTCTCATCGATGGAGCAAATGCCATAACAGCTGTGATCATAATTAGAGCAACAGGTATTAAAATTATTTTTTTCATATTAAAGTTTTAGTTAAAATAAATCTAGGAAAGATGTACCTATATCTTTCTCTCGTAACAATTCGTTACGTTCGTGTTTTCTGACTAAGTCATCAGCAACACGTCTCTCTAATGGTTTCTGCTTTTTAAACGTTGATAATTTGTTTGTTCGCTTTTTTGCCATGATAATAAATAGGGTTATTGTCTCGATATAAACTCATCTCCAGGTTTAGAATCATCATACAGACCTAATTCCTTAAGGTGGTTAATAGTATGATCATCCATTTCCCATTCAAATTCATCTTTAGATTTATCTACATAATGTTCCATAGCATCTACTTCTTTATCTGATATAGCTGATTTAGCGTATAGGAAAGCACAGTTATAACATAAGAACTCTAAATTCTCTAAGTGCCAGTTCTTTCTATTACCGTCTTTATGGTTTAGTATAATTGGTACCTTAGTATCATGCACTCTTCTTTCTGAGAAAGTACAATGGTTACATTGCTCTTCTATTAAACATTCCTGTATAATTCTAGTTTTAACCTTCTGAGGGTCGAAATGTTCTATTGGAACTCTTCCTTCTAGTAAATCTATAAGAGGAGGTTGGTTACCTTTATTACTTAAGAACTTAGGTATCCCTTTACCTTCTTGGTTCTTATGAACTTCCAATAGAGCCTCACCATCTTCATCCTTATACATCTTAGCGTACTTCTTATAATGGTTATAAGAGACATGAAGATATCTGGCTGCTGCCATATTAGAACGAGTCATCTTCATCGCTCTTAATATATCTTCTTTAGGAAGTATTTTGGAAGGTCTAGCCATTAGTAGTCTATTCCGGAAATGCCATGCTGAGTATCATCTACTTGAGATTGAACTTCAGATTCGCTATCCAATATGGTTATGAGAGTTTCTTTTACTGATTGGGATACTGCTAACTCACTATGTTCTGGATCGTTCTCATAAGTTGAGTTAATCTCTAAGGTAGCTTGCTTATCGCCTCTAAGTTCAGCATCTTTAAGTGCTAACAATCTAGCTTTACCAGCATCCATAATAATAATATCATTGTACGTATGGTCGCCAGTACCTTCTACTGTAGTAATACCTACCACTGACTCTACAGTCGAACAATTAACACAGAAATTATATCCGTATTTAGTCTTTCTTAGTTCAGGGTAGTCTTCTTGGCACTTAGGACAAGGAATCATCTTTAAATTTTCTAACATATTTATAACCTTTATATTTTAATTATAGTTAAATATACGAACATTTAAGTTCATAAGCAACTAATAGTTTAATTGATTGCCTGTAAAGCAGTCCATACATCATCGACTGTTTTAAAGTTTACGACTTTTTCTTGTTTATCTTTACCTACTTCTATTGTAATTGTTCCGTCCCATTCAGGATCAGGCAGCAATTGATAAAGATAGCACTGTATTAATGCTTGTTGTTCTTTATTAAAAGCCATTTTAATTAAGTTCTCTATTACATCGAAGAACTTATCTTCGTATGCAGTTACATCCATTCCTATTTCATCTTGAAGAAAGTCTCTTCTATCTTCAATCTCTCTAAGACCTTGGATAACTGCTTTAAAACTTTTTTTATCCATATCTTCTCTGCTGGGTTGTACTTGTTTTATCCTAAACTTAAGAGGATGTCCTATATCATGAAATACTTTTCTGAGTTTTTTTATTGGTTCCGTCATGCGCTTTTACTTTGAAAATTTTTTGAAATTCTGATAGAATTAAACCTTTTCTTCTTGCGAAGATGCTTGTAGCTTCATCTATTGTTTGCGCTTTAGACTTAGCGATGATCTCTTGAGAAGGATCACTTACCGAATAATATCCGTACGACCACGACATATTAGACAGCTGGTTTTTCAAGTTCAGGTGCAGCATTAGGATTCTGTCCTGATAATGCTTTCCTTATTATCTTGTCAAAGTATTCAATATAAATAAAGAATCCAATAATAGTCTTATCTTTTAAGTTTCTATCTCTTTCGACTCTTAACTCATACTCTCCTAAACCTTTTTCTAGTCTAGTTTCTAATTCAATAGCAATATCATTCTGTTCAGTAGGTGTTATCTTACCGAAAGTAGTTGGTAGAAATTGAACCTTTACTCCTTTTTTCTGTGGATCTTCGTTAGTGTCCACTTTAAGTACAAACGTATGACCTGCAAATGTTACTTTGGCAGCTTCGTTAAGTACTTGTTTTACTATTTTTTCTAGTTGTTTCATATTATAAAGATAAGAAATAAAATTCAGTTATACAAATAAATAGCTTGTTATTATACTATCCAAATAGCATTGCTTTACTATTCGTATTGTTTTCGTTTATTACATTCCACTTGGCAACTGCTCTATTTCTAGACCATTGGTCAATTGTCCACTGTAATCTGTCTGTTTCGAATGTGACTCTCTCTTTAGAGCCGTCCATCATTTTAAATTCAACTAAGTACTTCTTCATAATATTTTATTATTTCTATTTTTAAATTGCCTAAGGTGAAAGTACCTTTGGACTGCTCGCTTTGTTTTACTATGGCAGCTAATTGCATCAGGTATGTAAAGTCCTGCTGGTTAAATGTCTTTCCATCTATTGTTATAAATATAGCGTTTTGCTTCTCGTTGTCAAGTGGAAGTAACTTTCGTTTCATATCCATTATGCTAACCTTCTGCTCTTTATCAATATACTCTTTATAGTCTAAGTCACTATATAATGTATCACACCAAGGTTCTAATGCTTCTAAGAGCTGTTCGTTACCATTATGTAATATAATTCCTCTATCAAACTTAGGATTTATAGTTGGGTATTGGTACTCATCATTCTGTATCCAATCACCCCACTTACGTATGTACTCTTTACGGCAACGTTCCATAGTATCTTTATAGTCTGAGTTCTCTATACCAACTCCAGCATTCCATTTATGACCTCTACAAGTCATATGATAACATAAAGCATCTCTAGATTGAATCATTTGATAACCTGCTTGAATCCATCTGTTAAATATATCAGAGTCTTCATATCCATAAGGAGCAAATCTTTGATCATGTCCTCCAATACTTAAATGATCTTCTTTATATAACATCCAAGGAGCAAAGATACCTTTAGTAGTAATACCAATTTGCTTATTGCTATGGTCTTCTACAAACTTCTCAAATAGATCCCATTTAAAGTCTTCAGCTTCCATACCAAAGTCTCTTACTATCTTCTCTTTACCGGCAGGATGGATTGGTGGCTCTATTCTAGTAGCACAAACTATACTCAAAGGCTTCAAATGCTTTAACATATTTTCAAAGTATCCTGGACCTATTATCATATCTGAATGTAATATAGAGACAATAGGAGTATTAGCCATCTTCATACCCTCGTCGTACCAGTGTGTATGCCCACGTCTCTCCTTAGCAATATGAAATGTTAAGTCCTTATTAACTAATGTACCTAACCATTCAGCTGTACCGTCAGAGGATGCATCATCAATTATAATTATATCAACATCTTTAGCATACTTAAGTAAACTACTGTAAGTGTTCTTTAGATGCTCTAATGTATTATATGATGGTATTATTACTGTATGCCGCATATCATTCCGTATTCGTTCTTTTTAGGCATTCCGCCCCATTTCTTATAAAATTTTTGAGCATTTATTTGCTCATGTTTACTTTGTCTAGCTGAGGTCTTATTATCATTCTCTTCTAATCTATGTGAACCTCTTGCACCGAAGTGCCATACTACTGATTTAGTAGGCATCATAAACTCTACTCCATTCTGTATCATTCTCCAAAATAGATCATAATCATCCCAGCTTGTAGGAGCGAATTGAGGATCATTACCTCCTGTTTCGTCCCATACTTCTTTCTTAACCAATCCAGATACTCCTTCACCTTTAGGTATCATAAAATCATTCATCTTAGCTAACTCTTTAGCATACTTGAACATAGCATGTTGGTTAAAGTCATCATGATATGCTCCGAATGCTTCTTTAGGAACAAAATGAGTACCGGGTCTATCTGTATCGTTAAACATATTAGGCTCTATTCTAAAAGAATTAACCCATAGTTTTTTATCTTCATTATCATCATGCACCTTCATTAATTCTAAGTCCCAGTTAGGAGTTACAACAAAGTCTGAATGTAAGAAGTTAATGTATTCTGTCTCTACTCTTTCAGCACAGAAGTTCATTCCTCCTCCTATACCTTTTGGCTTATCGTTTGTATCTATATAATAGGTTACGTCGTAGCTCTCAGCAAAACCCTTTAGCCATTCATTAGTTCCGTCGGTACAATTCTCTGCATGAATAATAAATGGAGCGTCTTTCCAATATGAATGCTGCCTTACAGATCTTATAGCAAGCTTAAGGTACGGTAAGTTGTTATGTGTACTAATACAATGTGTTATCATAGTTCTGTTAAAAATTTACTCATAGCTGCTATACTAGCTGTTTGATAGTCTTTAAATACTTGATCGTTTCTAGTAGCATCTGTTCCTATACGCTTACTAGGATGTTTATAGTTATGTCCTTTCAATCTAGAAGTAACACATAATTGTATTATTTCTTTCTTTCTACAATACTCCTCAAAGCAAGTATCTTCTCTAACAAAATGCATGCCTGGTGCTATAAATGGAGTATCGAATCCTGAAGAGATACAAACTAAGCTTCCATCTATCTTAAGAGGAACTTGTTTAATATTTATGTCACCAGCCTCGTCGTTAAATTTATCTAATTCTTTCTGAGATATATAATCCTTATATTTTAAAGGTGCTTCTAATAATTCTATACAGTCTTCTCTATGATCTGAGGTACATTGACAGGGCTTACTATATCCTTGAAGCTTATCATGAGTAACTATATCCCAAGAGTTATCCCACATAGGTCTTGAAGCAAACGTTACTACATGCTTAACAGGTACTTGTAATGCTCCTAACACAGCAAAGAAGTCTCTCGGCATTAGACAATCAGACTCTCCCCATACAGTATACTTTGCATCTACATCGTATATTTCTCTTCTCCAATCAGCTATATTATAGAATGGATCTTTATCTGTCTTAATAGTTAATTCCGGATTAAACTCCTGCATTAGTCTATGAGTCTCAAACTTGTTAAAGAAGTCTCTAGGGGATGCATGCTTAGGTTTTTCTATATAAGTCTGTTCGTTATAACAGATCTTAATTTTAACCTCAACAGCTGGTGCTGACTTAATAGCTCTGTATATAGAGTCCCAACATTCTTCTATAATGTTAGACTCGTACCACATATGGTGTAATTGTAATAGTATCATGTCCAGTTGCTTTGTAATATTATTCCGTTATAATTTTTAGATATCTTATCCTTATCGAACCATTGGTTAGTGACTTCGAAATCATATAACTCTTTCCAGTGATATACTTTAAAGAATGGACCGCAAGGTATAATTGGTATAGGTCTAACAGCATGTAGATACTCACCATACGTTAATGTCTCTCTAAAATGAATACCATATTGACTCTTCATAGCTAAACAAAACTCTTCCATCTTAATATTATTAACCTGAAGGTATGTTCGCTTGAAGCTATCGATTACTTCTCTATTCCATAGATGAGGATTAGGACCGTAGTCGTATATCTTATCTCCTTTACCGCCAAAGATAGTTCTATAAGCTCTTACTGCTTTAGCGTAACCTGTATTATTATAGTCTCCTCCTTTAAGTAACGTTTCATACTCCATCATTTGCTTATTCTCATACATAATAGTATATGGAATATTATCATACGCAATGAAGTCTTTTATGTAAAATGGTTTAATAAAGTAAGCATCTGAGTCTAATATAAGAATATTATCTGCAGGTATCTCATCGAAAGCATGAAGCTTTATTAACATTTGGTCTTCCCATCCTCCTAGTTGATTCTTAATTTTATATATCTCTTCATCAGATATAAAAGTATACCCTTCATCACCTATAAGGTCTTCAAGCATTCCTTCTTCTAACTTAGGACAAGATATAAAGAAAGGTATATCATCTTCATTCCATTGCTCTATTGAGTCTAATAGTCTCTTTACTCTTTTAAAGTCTCCTTTATATGTCTTACAGTATAGTGCTAATTTACAATTCATCTATATTTATTCGTTCAAACCTATTATCCGCTGGGTTACTCTTAGACAAGATACGAACTTTTATTTTATTATCCAAGAACCAATCGTACATTTCTTTAGTACAATCGATAGTTTCTTTTAGTTCTAAATAGTCTGGTCCTCCATCTGCTTTTATTTTATACAGTTCATGAGCATGTTCTTCATGCCAAGCATCACCTAACTTGAATCCCTTCTCAGGCTCAAATTTAGATAAGTCTCCTATGTCCCATCCAATAGTAACAATGTCTTTACATCCTAAATGTAATGCTAAAGGGAAGCCTGACTCATACATAATACCGGGACCCCATATCGCTTTACCTTCTCCATATGCTTTCCAGTTATCAAACTCTCTACTAAATGCAGTTGTTTGTTTCATCTGTATCCATGGAGTAGAGTAACAAGGTATTAATATATCAGCTGGTGACTTCCATTCGTTCTGAATTCTATTAATTTCGTATGGCATATTCATTGCTGTTAACTGCCAATGTACAATCGTATCTTCGTTATGATATTCATATGGTTGGTAAGAATAGCAAGACATTAAATGAAACGTTGCTACTTCTTTAACATACTCATAGGATTGTTTACATGCTATTACTAGTTTACCTTCTAGCTTTTCAAGTAACTTAGATCTATCTAGCTCTGTTAGTGAAGGTCCGGCAGTAATTAAGTATGCTGTTTGATCTTTAAACTTATCTTTGAGTAACTTAATTCTTTCGTAACTGTCTTCAACTTTATATATTTCCTTCTTTAAACTCATTGTATAGTATTTCTCCTACTTTAAATTGCCATTCATAATCTATATCGAAAGCTTCTAGTTCAGCCATAGGGAATAACTTTATACCACCTTCTCTCTCAAAGTCTCCCATGAACCTGTCATCCTTTATTATATCTAATCGTGAAGCGTATAAGACATGAGCTGCTTCAGATGTAGGTTCTACAACTTTAGTGTTCATTATTGTTTGACTTTCAGGCCAAGGAGTAACTAAAGAGCCTTCTTTATTCCAATAGTATTGTTTCTTCTCCATTACAGCAAATAAGTTCTCTTCATCTTGCAGAACTAGTTCATTGTAAAACTCTCTAATTGTTTCTGGTTTGAGAAGTGGATTACATCCAGATACTAACATTACATATTTGTAATTATTTGGTAGCTTATCATGCCATTCGTATATCTTCTGCAATGAGTTATCATTATTAGCCGACTCATGACTTCTATTGAAGATATTAACTCCCTGCTTCTTAGCTATTTCTACTAACTCAGGTTCGTATACTGAAGCCCATATATGTTCTTGTTTACTTGGTAGTGCTTCTTTGATCTTCTCTAATACTAAATCATATAGAGTAGTATCGGCGAATGGCCTTATCATCTTTTGTGGCACCCTTTGACTGTTTAGTCTAGCTTGTACTACTATTGCTATCTCATCTAATCGTTTCATATATATCTTTTGATAATGGAAAATACTTCTTACTAAGCTCAGTACCTAAATTATAATCTAATCCTTCTCCTAAGTTCCTAAGTCTATTATTATCTTCTAAAGAAGCTAAAACTGTATAGGCATCTACAAATACATTTACAAACGAATGAATTGAATCATTCCAATCTCTTCTAGTATCAGTATCTTTTAATCCTACTCTACCTGAGAATGCATGAGCATTACTAAATTCTTTATTGAATCCATCAAATCCTACAAAATTAACTTTACGAGCTCTTGTTGCTTGCATAGCTAATAGTATCATTCTAAATGTAGCTCCTGATTTTTGAGCTGGATTATACTGAACTTCACCTAAGTCTATATTCATTGCAAGAATAGGAGTATCTATATACTCTTTGAATGCTATGAACTCATCTGATTTTTCTTTATTGTTCCTAAAATGCTCTGGTTCGTAATATACGAATGGTTTATCTGCCTTTAGCTTATCCATTAATACCTTACTAGTTATATCAGTTTCATAACCTAATTGGTATAGGTCTATCTTCTTTGACAATACCTTATCATTCTTATAGAAATCATTACAGGTCCAAAGGAAATCATAATCTAACTTATCCCAATTTCTGTCTAAAGTAGATGTTCCTCCACCTACTATTAAAATTGATTTACCTATATAGTCTTTTCTAAAATCCATATTTTTCCGGCTCTAAATAGTAAAGCTCTTTAAAGTCTTTTTCTATTTCATTAAAGTCTAACATATGCTCCATACCTTCTGTATTATTATCTATTGTACATTCAATATGTCCTTTAAAATAAGGTTTAAGTCTTGTATATTTATCATTTAGTTCAAGAGTATCTACTTCACGGTTACTATAGTTCTCCATAATAAAAGAGTATAGCTCTTTCTCATTATTAGCAGCGAAGTGAAAGTATCCATTAGGGCCGTAAAGCATCTGATCTCCTTCTGTCTTCCACATATTAGAATCAAAGGAAGCTGATGGAGTCTTACCTGCAAAAGCCATAACCATTCCGTGATGACGGCCTGTAATATTATACTTAGCAGTCTTAACAGCATCATAGTAATTCTCAAATCCTCCTGTAATATGTTTAATAGCTGGATGTAATCTAGAGCCTGCAATGTTTAGGTCACTTGCTGGGTTGCTGGGAAAATCTAAGAAAGCACATTTGTATCCTTCTTCAGCTATTTTATTAATTACATTAATATAGTTCTGTAAAGGTTTTTCAATTTTTTCTCTCATCTTAGTAATAGCTCCTAATCCGAAACAAAAGTCTAATGTCTTTTTGTCTATACTTTCTTCTTCAAAGTAAGCTGTACCCAAGTCCGGAAACAATTTGATATTAGTTAACCCTAATTTCTTACAGTACATATAACTTAGAGGCTCTCTTAATGCTACTACTTCTAAACGATTTAGTAAAGGAATATGAGGCTCTAGTATTTCCTTACTTACTTGTATGGTTACATTTACTAAGTATATAGGAGTATTGGAACTTAAAAAGTGTTTAATTATTCCTATCATTTGAGCTTTAAAGCCTCCGGGAAGTTGAAACCTATGCCCGAATGATCCTTCTCCATTGATAATTACCTTATCGAATGTTCTAGTCTCTTTTGAATAAGAGCCCATAGGTTGATAATAAATACTAGCTGATGGGTATACTTCTCTCATAGTCTTTCTAATGGAATGACTAACAAGTTGGCAACCGTAATTGTCGCTGTTAATTGTATCGTTTAGTATTAGAATATCCATTACCCTCTTAGTTTTTTCCTTACTGGCTTTTCTGATTCTGTAACTTTAATTACTCCATCACCATAAGCTAATTCTAATTCTCTAATGCCTGATACTAATTTGAATAGTCCATGAGGAGTTACTGATGCGCTATGATCAGATCCTTCCATTGACCTATCTAATGTTATATGTCTCTCTATAATAGAAGCTCCTAATAGAACGGATGCTACTGTTGTACCTAATAACATTTCATGACCTGAGTATCCTATTTCAAAGTCAGGGTATTTATCTGCTAAAGTCTTAATAGCTGATAGGTTTAATTCATCTACTGGTGCTGGGTATGTTGAATTGCAATGTAGTAACCCTATTGGTTCGTCTTTTCTAAAGTAAGCCTTAGCCTGTCTTAGTATCTCAACTGCATGATCAATTTCTTCTTCAGTAGACATTCCTGTAGAGAATATTACTTTAGGGAACCTTTTAACACATGCTGTAAGTAGTGCATCGTCCGTAAGAGATGCTGATGGGAGTTTAATAAATGGTAAGTTATACTGTTCTAAGAAATCAACTGAATCTAAGTCCCAAGGAGAAGCTGACCATGCAATTCCTTGCTGCTTACAATAGCGATCAATTTCATCATACTCTTCTTTACCGAATTCAACTTTATACTTGTACTCTAAGTATGTCATATCTTCTCCAGCCCAACGTCTAGGTTTATTCTTCTGTGCTTCTGGAACACATACGTCAGGGTTTCTCTTTTGAAACTTAACTGCATCACAACCTGATGCTGCTGCTATGTCGATTAACCTCTTAGCAATCTTCATGTCTCCTTGGTGATTGATTCCAATCTCTCCAATAATGTATGTTTTTTTCATAACTTAAATTTCTTCTATTCGTTTAGTTTTATCGCATATCATTAAGTCATATGCTGGCTTTTCGCCGGTAATTAAATTGTGATACTTTGCACCAGCTTCTCCTAATTGATCTCTAGTTAGTTCATAATAGTCAATACCTGATACAGATCCTCTAGCTGTATAGTAGGTAATGGTATTACCTTCATCATACAGTTTGTTTATCTTATCGATATTCATATCAATAGGTCTTGCTAATGAGTATTCTGTACTATCTTCTCCTGGCTCATAGTCCATAATAGTATCGTCTATATCTACATATATATTTTTTCCCATATATACAATATACGAACTTTAATTGGTTAAAGCAACGATAATGATGGAAACTTTTCAGGCAAATATTTCTTATATCTTTCTAAATAATTACTGTATTTAGCTTTATTAGTATGCATAGCTTTTTGTAACCATTTTATTTTATCTAATGCTGTTCTATGTTTAACTATTACTTCTCTTTCGTTACATAAAAGAGTAGTTGTAGTAAGTTCATTGACTTCATCTGATATAAATACTTCTACTTTAAGATTAGAAATACCATCGTATGCTCGCCATTTTGGCTCAACCAGATGTGTTAGCTTTAAACTACATGCCATTGCATCTGGGAACATTATGTGCCATTGCTCTAATGCGTCCTCAGTATAGATTCTTATATCAAAATCTCCTACGGGTCTTTTCCTAAATCGTGAACCTAATATGCAAAAGTCTTCCATACTACCAATAAAACTCCAACTGTTGTCAGGTAAATAGTAGTTAAGCTTTTCAATCATATTAAGCTGATCTTGTGTCAGCTTGTCAGTCATTAAGTCATAACGGAACGAGTACGTTTAACTCCGGATTGAATTGGAGTTATTGTTCTCTTTGTTAACTTAGCAAAAGCTTTGTTAGTTTCTAATTTGAATTCAGATGCATGTAACGCATAAAATTCATCCACAGCTGATTTAGTTCCTGGAAATGCTTCGTAATCTGTTATTATAAAGGAACCGTTTACTTCCAGCTTGGAAGCTAGTTTTTCTAATGCAAACTCTGTACTAGTATAGCTTACTAAGTGTGAGTGTACTAGTGCTACTGGTTCTGTTGATACTTCTTTAAGTAAAGTGTCCTCTATATATCCTACTTGTACTTTAATATCTCTATTAATTAGATGTATCATATCAAATGCTGGTTGAGGAGGTCTTTTAAATTCACCTTTCTGGAATGCGTTATTATCTTTTTCTGATGGTGTATTATATCCTGAGAAAGATTCGTAAATAAGGATGTTTCTTTTTATTATACTTCCTTCATTCATGTATCCTATAAATTCTTTAAGGCTATTTCCTTTGCCAAACCCTAACTCTACCAGGCTGCCTGGGATGTTATTTGCTGTCGCTAATGCTGCTTTGTAGTTCATACTTATAAATATACTAAGTTAATGTATCATAGTAATCGTTTTGCTTTTCTTGCTTTACAATATCTTTTGGATGATAAAGTGCAAGTTCTTCTTGAGGCGGTAAAGCTGAATGAGATTTAAATCCTTCTAGAACTTCATGTACTTTATTGACCCATTTAATTTCAGGTTTGTTCTTCCATATTCTCATTTGATAATCAGGCCAATTAATCCACCCTTTATCGCTTACGTTCCATCTCCATTTATTAATATGCTCTTCTGTAAGTCCTTCTACTGTATTTACTCTTGGTACATAGTATACATCCGTGTCGCTATTACTTTCTAATATGGTTGGTAAGTTCTTTATAAGTAATTCATTAGGAAGTTCATCGGCATCAATTTGAAATATATAATCTCCGTCACAATATTCAGTTAATTTATTTTTCCAATCTGCAAAATGTCCTTCAAAATATCCTCTCCAAAATTGATGATTAGGTTTAATATTCATCTTCGTTAGCCATTTAGCTACCTCCGGGTCACCATTCTTCTGATCGTATAGAACTACAATATCATCATGAGTTCTTTTATGTTTCAGAAGAAACGTAACTAGTCTTTGTATCTCTACAAATTCAGTACAGACTGTTATTGCATAAGTTATATTCATCTATCCTGCTACTACTTGAAAGAATCCGATATGATCAACTGCATCCATAAAGTCGTTTTGTCCGAACATCTTTCTATTTTGCATATCCATTTTAAACTTTTGATCGGCTGGGAAAGCTTTTTGTTTTCTATCTACTTCTGTAATAGGGACTGCCTTAACAGCAGACCAAGTCCAACTATCTTTATCAGAACCGTCTAAGAATACCATTCCTTTTTCTGGTACTGTAATAGTAGCTGGAGCCCATATGTATCCTTTATCATCTTTATATAGTAAGTCCACATAAAGTGAAGGAGAAGTTTCTTTTAAGTTAGTTACTATAGTACTTCCTTCAGTCATTAAAGTAGAAGTTGTAAAACCACAACCCATACAAGTCCAAGTAGTAATCTCTTCTGTTGATCCTTCAGGTGTAAAGCTTTGCTCGTAGCAGGCATCACTTCCACATTTTCTGCATTCAGTTAATTTATCCATTTTTTATAGTTTAGGAAGCTCAAGCTTCGGTAATGTTAATTTTATTTCTTTAGGAAAATCTGGTAAGTTATTATCTAATGTTTTATCTAAAAGCTCTACCATTTTGTCAAACGTAAAATTGTTTTTAATTTTATGTGCTTGTCTCTTAGCTCCTTCTTGTGTCTTTTTATAATGCTTAGTAACTTGTTTATATGCTTTACTTACATCGCTATCATTAGGTCTAAACCATAATGCTTCTTGTGTAATCATATTTTTAAGTACCGCTGATGGATGTACCTTTTGCAAAGTACCTCCTAATAGTATAGAATCTTCTCTATTTAAGAAGTCTACTTGTCCTGACCAACCTGAAGCAATAACTGGTTTACCTGTTGCTGCAAATTCTAATAAAGGTCTTCCAAATCCTTCTCCTTTTGTATGACTAACATATGCTTTTACTTTAGGATGATTATACAAATCAGCCATTTCATCATCAGTAACTTCTCCATGAAGTAAGTATATGTTCGGTAGAGTACCTGTAACTGTAGAACGTATTTGATCTATTTTAGCTAGTATTTTATCTCTATCCATAATAGAAGTACCTACTGAGTGAGTCTTAAGAATTAAAGCAGGTATCTTTTTTGACTTAAATGCTCCATTTTTATATGTCTCTAAGAACGTTTTAATAGTGTACCCTATATTCTTTCTATCTTCTCCAAAGTCTCCTTGCATCCAATGCCCTACACTAAGAAAGCAAAACTCTTCTTTTATCGTACTAATAGATTTAAATAAATCTGATTGTTTATTTACTGTTAAGTATTTCTGTACGTCGATACCTTCAAATAATACTTCGACTGGTTTCTCTACTTTAAGCTCTTTAATTTTTTGCTTAGTCTTAGAATCGAAAGCATCTAACTTAGTTCCTAAGAATACATTTTTAGCATGCTCAGATGATACCAGGTTTAAGTCCATTCTATTGAGTCCTTCTATCCAGCTACCATCACATAGTGTAGTTTCTATACCAGCTGTCATACCTATATTATATTTACCTACAGCTTGGAACTCGTTAGGAACTGATATTTGAATCCATACGTCAGGTTTAAATGATAGTTGAGGGATTACTAAAGATGTTAATTCATCTTCGTTATGGTCTCTTAAGTACCCACTTCTCGTATTGCCCCATCGTTGTGATAGTACATTTATATCGTACTTACCAGTCTTTATTAAAGCTTTTACTACATCTCTTGCTCTAGCTCCATAACCTGAATATGTATTAATTGGTGCGCTTATAACTAATGATATCATATTAATAATTTAAAAGTTTATGTTTAATATATTTTTTAGGTAACGTTTCTATTTTGATTAAGTCGAACTTAGTCCTTGGAACAAACTTATCTAATGCTTCGTTGATAGTAGTACCAATAGCAAATGACATATTCTTAGCTGTAAAACCAGACTCATCTGACATTGACCATTCTCTACCTTTAAGTCCTCTATTATTTCTCTCTTCTTTAGATAAGTTAAATGATTCTAGGATAGCTTGTGCTACATCTTCTGGTCTACATCTATCGTCAAATATATAAGGAGTAGGTACTGAGCCAGTTAGAGATATATTAGATGGAAAAACTGGTATAGCCCATTCACCATGATCTTTTACTGTCCCTCTATGGTTAGAAGGAAAATCAGAATCAAAGTCAATCCATTTACCATCTTTTTCAAATCTCATTTGATCTTGCATTCCTCCTGTAACATTGGCTATAATCATAGTCCCTGCCATCATAGATTCTGTCAATGATAAACCCCAACCTTCGTTAGAAGATATTAAACAAGTTACATCTGCAATATTATACAGAGCATTCATTTGAGCTGGATTAATTTTGTCTTGAGAAAAATATACGTTCACATATTCTGGATCACATAGTGCTTCTTTTACTGCATTTAAGTCTGTTCCGTTAGGATCAACTGCTGCTGTATGCATTACTAAAGCACATTTTTTAGCTTTCTCTTTTGGTATTGAATCACAGAACATTCTAAAAGCTAGTATTACATCTGCTGTCTTTTTACGTTGGATGTTCCTAGAGTTATAAAACATTACAAAATCAATATCTTTACCAGTAAATAATTCTTTCCTAAAATTAGTAAACGTTTCGAATTCAGGATCTTCTTTCTTTATAGGTTTAAATACATTTTCATCTATACCATGTGGAATATACTTTAATACTTTATTCTCTGCTTCTTCTTCTAATACTAGTTTATTAATGTTTAATGTCTGTTTAGATATAGCCATTAAAGCATCTACTGAGTTATAGTAAGTTTTATTGTATAAAGGAGAAGGATAATCATCCCATATGTTTAACCATACAATAGGTATTTTAGATCTAATCTCTCTTTCTATATCAAATAACCAAATCCAATATCTTGGATCAGTAAAAATAAAGATAGCATCTGGCTTTTCTTTTTCAATTAACTGACGTACTACGTCTGCATTACCGTATCCATTACTAGGAAGTATCTTGACGTAACTATCTGTTAATTTTTTACTTTTATTGATATCATCTGATAGATCAAATATCTTTCCTTCATCTTGATGACCTACAGCTGCACCTAAATTAAGCCAGTTAAAATGTTGCGCACTATTTACTACAAATTCTCTAGCCATTGTAGCAATCCCTGAATGCATACGAATGTCATCGCAAAGGAGTAGTATTTTCTTTCTATCTTCCTTTGGAATATATGGTAACTCTTTATTCATAAACCTTATTTAATTTTTATATTATTTTGATTGTGTACTTTATGCTTAAACTCCTTATCAGTAAGATAAAGAAAAATACTACGATCGGCAAGCTTTTTAAAAGAAAAATTATTTTGTAAGCAAGCCATTTTAAACTCATCAAAGAGTGGTTGGGTAATTTTAACTGATGTCAGTTTTTCATCTCGTTTCATAATGCATAACTTTAATTGATTATATATAAATATATATAGATTACAAAACCGCTACAGAACATATTCTCATATTCTTAACCTCACAGAATCTGCAGTTGTCTTTTGAAGGAGTAGGTTCTAAGTCTTCAGTGACATAGTTACCATTCCCATCTAGTGCCTTGTCAACAAAGTTTTGCATCAAATCGATTGCTCCTTTAATCTTTCTTGGTCCAGAGGCGGGTCTAAATTCTTGTACTCTTCGTTGCATTGCAGCAAAGTCTGCATCTACAGGTACTCTTCTCTTAACTATAAAGTACTCAACGTCTATTTTATCTATAGGAATATTGAACTGCTTAGAAAAGAACTCTTTGTACAGTAACAATTGTGACTGGGTTTTAGTATCTTTCTTTTGTTCGGCACTCCAGCCTTTAGTACTTGTTTTAATATCTACAATTGTCCATTTATCTAATGTTTCATTATAGAATACTAAATCAATATATCCTTTGAAAAATACTCCGGGTTTTAATTCTTGATAGAGTAGAGTTTCAATTCCAGCTAAATAAGTATTTTTAGTAGAGAAGTATCCGCCTCTTTTGCTCTTTAAGAACTTAAGAATATGTTTACCGTCTAGCCAAAATTGCCTAAGCTCGTCAGGAGTAGTAAAGTTTTGATGAGCATTTTGAGCTCTTCCACTCTTATATGCTTTAATCATATTTTCATACAATAGAGCATCTAAGTCCATTGCATTAGCATCCTTTACCTTACCGTTATATATGGTGTCTAACCAAGTTTGAATAGTTTCATGCATTGCAGTACCAAACGTCATATGAATAGATGGCGTAAACGCTACTATTTTACGTACGTATGTAAGTTGCCACTTTTTAGGGCATGTAGCAAAGTTGGATAACTGACTATAAGAAATATGTTTATTCTTTTTAGACTGTTTAATATAACTTTCCTGTACAAGCTTAACTTGACTTGGAATTTTCTTCGGCATAAATTATTTTTTCCAACGGTCACTAGCTACTAATTGAGCTATGATTCCGTAATTAGCTAGATCTTGAAATGTATCTACTAGCGTTTCGTTTTGTGGATCTCTTTCTGTGATGATCATATTCTTCCATCTGTTTACTTTATCTGAGATTCTATACCAAAGCCCTGTTAGAGCAAAGTCCCTTTCATCATCAGTCTCAAGCCCAGTACCAGCAGAAATATTACCCATACCGTAGTCCAGATGTTTTTTACTAAATAACTCCAACTGCTCTTCCATGATATCCATATAGCCATTGTAAATATTAGGATACTCTTCTTTAAGGATTTCACTAGCTTTTTTGTTAGGTGCTGTTTTTCCATGTTTTGCGTTCATAATTTCTCTATCGCTCATTTTTTCCGTAGTAAGTTTCTATTGTTTTTAACATATCGTCTGCGTCTGTAAGTCTATTAATTGATTCCTTAGCGTCCTTAAAAAAGTCTTCAGCGGTATGATCACCGATACCTACTCCATTTTCTGTTAAGAGTTCTAAAGCCATTAGAGCTTTATCTTTTTCTGCTTGTGCATAAGATTTAAGTGCAACTATAACCTTGTATTGTGCCATTTATAACTTGTTTTTAATGATTAACTTATATGTAAAGATACGAATAAATATTATCGTAGGCAACTAATTACATATATTTTATTGTTAAAGAATCGTCGTCTATATCCTTTCTATTAACCCATTCTATTGAACCGTCTGAGAATTCTATTCTTCTAGAGCTTGGAGATTTCTGTAGTACCTTAACTGGCTTCTTATGATCAATTGGTTTATCATTTTCATCCAGAGTAATCCAACCTTCGTTGTTTTTTTCTGAGAAGTCTCCTTTTTGCTTTTTCTCTACAATAGGAGCTTCAACTGGAGGATCTATTTCATCCTCGTCATCCTGTTCACCCCTTAAGTACTCTTCATAGCCAGGGTCATATTCTTCAAACACTTCTGGACCTTCATTATCTAAGTCATTCCATAAGTCTGGTTTGGGTTCGTCTTCTAATTCACCGTAAAGGTTTCTCTTATAAGCTTGATCAAATGCAAAGTTTGCTGCTACTACTAATGCTATTGCTAATGGATCGAATACAAATATAATAATTAACAATAGTATGTTAATAATCTTATCCATAGGAGTGCCTGTAAGTCCGGAAAGGTACTGCAATGGTCCTAACTCTCCTGCTACTTCAGTATTGTTATCTAATTCTAATATTTCTAATTGAAACTTTTGTAAACTATCTGCTGCTACGACTCTTTTCTCTTGAACAGCTTTTCTATTCTCTTCTTCAACTTCAATTCGTTTAGATGCCATTCTAATCTCTGAAGTCGAGATGGTGGTTCTAAAGCCTGCAGCCAACGATGTGTCCTTAACTTGGATTGAGGAAGATTTTGCGTTACTGAGAGTAGAAATATTGCTAGATATTCTTTCAAGTTCTGAGTCAAAACGTATAACGTCTTTTTCATAAAAGTCTTTTTTCTGTGTAAGGTATGCTGTTTGGTTTTCTTTAGTAGTTAGTTGTCTATAAGTATCTTGATATGCAGCACTTAAAAATCCGTATATACCCATACTAGTAATCAATACTAGAACTACTGTAGCCACTGTTAGGTACGTTCTAAGACCTTTATTTATTGTATCCCAGTACTTATATAATAAAGAAGCTATCACTAGCTTAGCTACTTCTAAAGATCCTGCCATTATAATAACTTCTAGCGAAGCTCCAGCAAATAACTTACTCAGTCCACTTACAGAGTAGAATGCAGCTGATGCAGATACAGATAGTGCTGATAGTGCAATAATACCTGGGAAGATCCCTTTAGTAAATCGTTTAAGCATGTTTATATTTTGATTATAAATAGTTGGATATTTTACTTAGCCAGTAGAATTAGTGTTACTACGGCTCCTATACCTGTACCAACCTTATAGAAAAACGTACGTCTTTTTTGCCTCTTTAATGCTTTCTCTAAATCTTTTACTAACTGAGTATTCAGTGATTGTTGCTGATCTTTAGTGTTTATTATAGATCCAAAGTTTATTATCTTTTGATTAAGCGATATTATAATAGTATCCTTAGTAGATAACTGAATGCTTTTCTGTGCTATGATGTCATTAAGCACTACGACTTCTTTCTTAGAAGCATCTCCTTTAATAAGGTCTTTAATTACCTCCTTTACTATTACTTTCGGTAATGGAATCTTTAAGGTATCTGTAACGCTCTGTGAAAAAGCTGATAAGCTCATCGTCAGAGTAAGTGTTAATAGAAATAAGTTTCTCATCTGTCTGTTTTTTAATGGTCCAAATACGGCCGTTTAGTTGTTTAATTTTAGCATTAGACTCTTCTAAATTAATAGCCATGGTTTTTATTCTAGCAGTTAACTTTGAGTTTAGGGTATATGTTGAGTCTACTACTTTTTCTAGATTTGAAATTTTAGTTTCATATCCTTTCACATCAACGTTGATGGGTTCTTGTCCGAATATCATCCAAGCTACAAATCCTCCAAGAATTGCAAACATTAAATAGCTCTGTAATTTTTTTAGCTTCATAACTATAATATAAGAAATATATATCTAATTAGCAACTTTTATACTATATCATTACTTTCTAATAAAGTATAGGTAAAAGAGTTACCCCATTTTTCTCTTGCGATTTGACATATATCTAGAAACTCATGCCAATCATCGTTATCAGCTATGACTTGACATCCTGCTGACCATTTGTCTACTCTGGTAGATGTACCACCAGATCTGCTAGTTGCTCTATGAATGTTAATTCCAAATATACCTTCTTCTACTCTTTCTTCAAATAAATCGTATTTACTATCTCTATTACTATCTCTGTATACTTTAACGGGTTTTTGTTGCCCTAAAGCTAAGTATTTTCCTTGATGTAATCTTAATTTATGAGAGCTTCTGTATTGACCTGGTTTCAATATTGCTACTCCATTTTCATTTAGTACATTCTCTACCCAATGTGTTCCTGGATCAGTAGTACAATTATAGCAATGAAATTGCCATTCACCTTCTACTTTATATGATATAGTAATACAGTCATCGAAAGCATTAGTAACTCTGTTTTTAGTTGCTGAGTTTCTTATTCCGATAATGTTTACATCGTAATCACCACCTGTAAAGTACTTATACCCTTTACTCTTCATTGTGGCTTCTACGTCTTCTCTTTTATAACATGCCATGTTTTTTTTATTTTGAATTTAACTACATTTATTTTTAATCTCGTTATACAACTCATCAGCATATCCTTGTGGGTTTTCGAAGTGTTGTTTAGTAGATTCCATTTTACCTATCAAACAATTTTTAAAATGTTTACCACTTTTACCTTTCAATAAAGTATCTATTGCACATGCTTTCATCCAAGTTCTTGGGTCATTACCTTGAACTGAGGACTTTACGTCGTTAATTGCTAAAATACATTGTACTGCATCTGCCATAATCTTTATTTTTTATTAAATATTTTTCCTGCTTCTGCTATACCAAAGGAACCTAATACTACCCAAACAAAAGAATTGTAGATTATATCATTTATTACTAAATCTTTACCGAGGTAACCAGTAATTAAGTCTGCAAAGGCAAATATAATCATAATTGCGAATGCTATAAATCCAATTACAGATTTTTCGTTGATATTGTTGTCGTCTTTAAATAGGTCTGAGAATTTCATAGGGTGTGTTTTTAGAATTTACTTTCTTGTAACAATTCATCTATAACTTCTTGTATCTCTTCTAATGTTGCGTTCAATGTAAAACCAATTCCAGCTTTAAAATGCTTAGAATCTTCTCCATCTTTAAATATAATAATGTGGGGTATTGTACGAACACTATGTTCTTTTTTAGCTTTAGGTGCTTTAGATATATCTACTCTGTAGTATTTACATCCTTCAAGTTCGTCCCATTCTTTGAAAGCATTTGCATCATTAAAAGATGCCCAGAATTCAACTACAATTATACTATAGTCTTCATCTCCGAATGCGTCGCCGTTGGTAACCTTTTTGTCAAAGTCTTCATCTGTAATAACTGTTTGTGAATAACCCACATAACAGGTAAATAAGAAAACTAGTGATAGTAGTAACTTTTTCATTTATTTATTAATTATTGTCTAGACTGTAAATCATATAGTCTTTCATCTATTTTATCAAGTTGTTTTTTAATCTCTTCAACATCGTTTTGAGTATTCATAATTGCATCACGTATTGCCTCATCCTTCATTTGAAACTCAATTCTTTGAATTTCAGCTTCCGGAAGTTCTTTTGCTAATTCAATATCAGCTTTTAATGTAAACCACATTCCAATTACAGTAGAGATTAGTACTAAAAACATCCCTACTGTTTTAAGATCAATTGAAAAGTCAGGTTTACCGTCTCCGTCTACATCTATGCCTAACTTTACTTTGTTTGTATCTATCTTCTTCGCCATTTTTATTTTTTCTGCTTTTACTTAAATGTGTAATTAAATCCGAATGTAGTTTGATAGAATTTACTATCCCACATCTTAGAGTATTCACCTTCTACGAATATTCCTATATTTTTACCTAACTTAGTTCCTAATGAAGCTCCGAATGAATAATCTACCCATTGTTCTAATTCATTATCTAATATTAGTCCACCTTTACCCCAATTATTTCTGTTTAAGTAAGATGCTCTTTCATCACCTTTAATGTATTTGTGCATTGGAAGTATGTAGTTAGCATAACCATGGAACCAGAAGTCTCTTTTATAATGATAAAAATCTACTCCAATGATTGGTGCCACTTCAACCCATGAATCTAATTCATCCCAAGCTTCTCCGTTAAATCGATTCATTAAATTTGGAAATATACTTTCTCTAAAATCTAAATCAGAATAAGCTACTATTTCTCCATCTTGATCTTTCCAAATCCAATCTTGAGTTTCTTCACCTGTTGTTTGATCTGTATAGGTTGTAAAATGGTCTGAGTAGCCATATTCAAATCCTAAAGTGTACCAAGGATTCTTAGAACCTTCAAAGGGGTTGCCATTTTCATCATAATATGTTTCAGTTTCGTTCAACCATATCTCTATTGGATTATATCCATATGCTCTTTGGTGACCTCTTGCTATAGCTCCTGCTGATATTGAAAACTTCTTACCTATTGGCAGTCTAGCTCTTACTTCTGCAGAATTAAAGTTAAGGTTTATTTTATCTACTTGTCTTGATTGAACTTTTACTATATGGTATTTACCTGTATGCTTAAGAAAGAAGTTATGATTAGTAAAATCTTCTCCTCTCCATCTTTCTTTTTCAAAGTGGAATTGATACTCTAGTCCTATAACTGCTGAGGAAGGAGCTGAAAATGTCAATTGTGATTCAGTACCGTCATAGAAGTTTTTAGGTTTTCTTTCGTATCCAAACCTTGCTAGTTTTCTAATACCAAAACCGTATCTAAAATCGTATGGATAGATTGGGGTGTTGTCTACTACATCTGGTATAGAGTAAATGCTTCCGTCAGGATTAGTTCTTAGAAAGTAAGTTGGTTCTGCTGCTTCAATGGAATTTGAGATATCACCAGCTGCATATACTGTACCGTATTTAAGAAAGTCTTTATATACAGAGGTAAAGAAAGAATCTTTATCCTGTGCTAATGCACTACTGGTGATCAGTAATGAAAGAATTAATAGTATGTGTTTCATATTATATAGTATTGTATTATTATACGTATATAAATAGTAAAGGTAAAACAAAAAAGAGACCTTTTCAGGCCTCTCTTTTCTTCAGTCGTAAATGTCTTCTTGTATACCTGAGTAGTTACTCCAACGCTTTGCCTTTTTTGGGCTGGAATTCGGAGTTGACGTGTCCACAGGCTTTGCAGCTGAAGACGGGGATTGGTATGTATGAAGCTTCGGCTTGGCCAGTGAGGATACCTGAGACCTTTCTGATTGTAAGGGCTTGTTCGAAGTATATTCCTCCACATTCTTCACATAGGACCGGAACAGTTTGATTAATGTCCACATTGATGTTATTCTGCATAAAATTAGTTATTTTTTAGCCTTAGGTTTTCTACCTCTACGAGGTTTTCCTTGAGCTGCTTCTTTAATGTCCTTGACCTGTGCTGCTGCTTCTTTTAATTCTGCTGCAACGTCGCCAATCTCCTCTTTCACTCGCCTAGCACGTCTCTTGACTTCCTTAGCTGTGTCTTGTACTTTCTTAGCACTATCTTCAACTACATCGGGGATATAATCACCATCGCGGTCTCCTATAATACCTTTTTTCTGGAGTACGATTACAACGGCTGCTGCAATAAGTATAACTCCTAAGATAATTAAAATTGTGTTCATTTCTTTCTAGATTAATTAATGTTAATTTATATATAAATAGCTCTTTTACTTTAAAGATACGTAGCTGAGCTTCTTCTTGTATCTTTTCTCTAAGTTACGTACAATAGTAGATATCTTCTCCGCTTTACTATTCACCACATCTTCTTCCGCTTGTCTACGGGTAATGCCATACCTGCCAGTAATTGCACTAAAGAGTGAGTCTAGTTTAGTTTGTTCGTCCTTTATATAGTCTGCTTTAAGCCTCTTACGTCTTGCTAGGTTAACTGCTTGATCTTCTAAGAATCGGCCTTGATCAGGGTGCAGTTCTAGATAACGTTTACGTAGCTTATGCTCAACTAAGTCTATTTCAAATTTAAAAGGACTAATATCAAAATCTCCATTATCGGCTCTTTGCGATAAAGATGCTCTGCTACTCAACGGCTTAGTTTTTGTAGTATAGCTTCTCCACCACATAAACCTATCGTAGGGTTTAGTATAGTAGTTCTTCTTGAAGAATTTAGACAGCCATTCTTCACTTCTTTGCGGCTGATAAGGGCATTGGTCAAATTTATCGTACTCTATTACATCGCTCATATACCTTAATATACGAAAGTTTATTTAAGTAAGCAACTATATGAAAGATTCTTTTAAGATAAATTTTTGGTAATCTTTAAATACTCTAACAGAAGCTTTATTCCAAGGTTCAATTATAGCATATAAATACTCATAATTTTCACAGCAGTATTTCATTACATAACTACCAAAGTCCATTGCTGCATCAGCAGGGAGTTTTTGATCTAAACATTTATACATTCCTCCTATATAGATACTATTAGGTTTAGGTAATGGTTTAGTATCAATCCAATCATGAGTAAATTCTGAGTTAAGCCAAAACCAGCCACTTAACTCGCCTTTATAGTACTGATACATTACAAATGAACCGTTCTGGAATCTTTCTTTAACTGTTTCTATTGTAGGTCTAGTTGTCCAGAGAGGAAGTGAATCTTTAATGCTTTTTATTATATGGGCATTAGGAGCTTCTTCATTGTACTTAGAAACTCTATAAATATATTCACTATTATAATTGTAACTCTCAGCTATTACAATACCTTCTTTTGTAGGCATTTCATATTCTAAATAAGACATTTTTTCGTATTTTCAAATTGAATTATATCTTTTGCTTTCTTCTGTACGTGCTTATCAAATTTCCATACTCCGTAATAATGGTCGTATTGTGCTTTACTCTTAGTGTATCCTACATTAATATTATGATTCATAACAATACATCCAAAAAGGTATTGACATATTACTATAGAAGGGATATATTTAGAGGTTACTAATTTTTCCTTTGGTTCTATTATTTCCAAAAAATATTTTCTAAAAGCTAGGTAATTGTTTATACATAAGTCTTTAGTTTTTTGGTTATTAAATTTTATTATACCAACATTACAAGCTAATGCTCCATCATGTACATATTCTTTTATAGTATCTCCTATAGGATATTTTTTAAATATATTAAGCAAATAAATATAACCAATGTACATAGCTCTTTTAGCATTTAAAGCATTTGCTCTTGTTTCTGGGTATTCAAATATAACGTCTTTGTCTCTGTATTCATCAAAAGGTAATTTAGATTTTAAAATTAAGTCTCCATCAATAGTAGCGCAATTAAGATCTTCTCTTTGATGAATGTAAATTTTTAAATCATCTGTAAGTACAAACTCTTCTTTTTCTACATTGAAAGAATTATCGTAATGTCCTTTGAGATATTTTAATGTATAGTCGCAACCGTATAGCTTTATACCGTAGCCTAATTTCTTAGCCCTGATCATAGAAGCTTTGTAAAGCTGCAATACAGGATTAGGGTCTTTATACCCACCCTCCATTTTAGTAGTAAAGCTCCATATTAGTATCATATCATTGACCGTTTACCGTTGCGTAATCTTCTTGCTGGGTTTAATTCTGCTTTTGCTTTAGAAGTAAACTCTAATCCCATTTCTGAGAATTCATTTTTAGTATCTCCGTAAAATAAAGCTTCATAAGATGTAATAGGTACGTTAACAGATCTAGATAATTTTACTAGTATCTCTTTAAGACCCTTTAGTTCTTCTGTGTGTACTTCTGGTGAAGTAGTATAATCCTTATCTTCATAAGGTACCATTATTTCAATTCCGTTCTCATTGCAATATTTCAATCTAGCATAAGCAATAAGGTGGTCATTAAAATCGAACCTGTCTATTAAAAGAGTTTTATCAAATAAGGATACTAACCTTTTCCAAAATCTAGCTCTCTTAATATCAGAAGTACAATCTAATGGGTACTGTTCTACAGTTAGCTTTATGTTATTATCTTTTTCTAATAAGTCTTCAATCATACTGATAGCATCGTTGCTATGCTCGAACCTATTATAGAATGGTTCACTAACGTATTTATCTGACACTGCTTTTATAAGGCTTGTTGTACCGGATCTAGGTACTCCTATAACTAATAATTTCATAATATTCTTTTTGGAATGAGAGTTGACATAAACTCTTTAGCTATAAAAAGATGTCCTTTTACATTAGGGTGTAAGTCTTCTTCTGATATGTTAAGCTTATTACTGTATATTATATCAACCCAACCAACTTTACCTTCATTAGATAGAGGTGTCCATAAATTTGTAGAAATAGTAGATGGTGATTCAGATACATTATCATTAAACCTTGAATCGTTGTCTGTATTGTTTAACGCTGTAAGGTTCCATAGTATAACTTTAGCTCCTATATTTTTATCTATAAAGTTAACTAAGTTAATTATATTATTTATACATCTATCAGTTTCTACAATTTCCGGAAGGTACTGTGTATCGTAATACCACTGAATGCTTTTCTGTTCTTTAAATGTAAGTTTCTGCTTATTACTGTCATCTACAGACAAAAAGAAATCTTGGTCGTTAAACCAAGACTTCCTGCTGTTTGCTCCTATCGGCAATCTTCCTTGACCTGATAGGTTAATAATTATAATGTCATTGCTTGTGATTGACGGTAACTGTTCTATTATCGTATGAAGAATGTATAGATTAGTAGCTCCTGCTTTTGCAACGTTAAGTAACGGTTTGTTTAAAGTTCTTTCAATAATAGAAAACCATTGATTTTGGTGGTGATCCTTAATGATAGCAGAGAACGAGTCTCCAAAAACTTTTAACATAACATTTACAATAAAATTAGTACTCCTTTATGAACTGTGCTTTACTACGATCTGGCTTAGCAATGCTTCAACCGTATTACGGATTGTCAATTGCTCTGCTTCAGTAGCAGGTACAAATGTTCTAATGTCATTAGTATCTTTTCTTTTATATACTAGTGCTTCTACTTGTTCTTTAGTTAATGCCATATTATTCTATTTGTTAATTATAGGTCTTGTAAAAAATCTCTTAAAATATCTCACTTTTGTTAAATTCTAAATAAATCCTTTTCTGTTGTGAGTTACGAATGCAAAAGATTGATCTCCAACCAATAAGTTATCTACTGACTCTACATCTGCTGTAAAGAAGCTACCTGTTGCTACAGATAACTGTAACATTTCAGCTTTTACAATAGGGATTTTAGATCCATCTAGAGCTATAAGTGAGTGATGATCTTGATTGATTTCAAATACAGGTGTATACCTAGTTACTCCAACTTCAGTAGATTCATAATTGTGGGCTAATACTGCTGTACTACCTCCAATGTAGAAATCTGTATCTGCTGTTTCTATTCTATACAATTCACCGCTAAGGTTTTTATTAGTATATACTGCAGTTTGTACTACTGAAGATGTAACTGCTGTTCCTTCTGGCCATTGAGAACCTGTCATATTCCATGATAAGTAAACATCTGGTATATCTGTATCAGGTAAACCTGGCACATAAAAGGTTTTAAGGGTCTGTCCAACTTTAACGTCGTGAATACCTACTGCTTCTTCTGCTGCAGATGCTGAAGTATATGTTTCGTTTTCAAACATTCCGTCTTTAACATCTTTTGTTTTCCATGTAGAAGTAGAATACTCCATTCTGTGTTTAAGTCCAAACTTCCAGTTAGATGTTCCATCCCAGTCTAGTCCAGCTGCTGAAGGTATATCAAATGTAGCTTGTGTAGTAATGGTACCTAAATCTATATAATTTAATCCACCACCATATGCGATTCCGTAGTTTCTATAAGACTTCATTATACCTGCTGCAATATCATCAGCATGTGTTTCGTAGCTAGTCATATAATAACTACCTGTTAATTCACTTTTTGCTGTATCCCAGTCTCCTACTTTTCCAAATTCAATAGGTCCGAATACATCCATCTTAGGTTTGTAAACTACATCTGGAATATTAGCTGCATTTGAAGAACTTACTAACGTAGATGTTACAATTCCTTCGTCTACTGAGTAGAACGGTACGGCTAATGAACCAGATCCATTCTCTTCAAAAAGAGCTAAAGGATTGATTGCTGACGCTGCATAGTAAGAATCTAAGATTGCATTCTCATCATATGCTAAACGTAAAATAAATTTGTTTGCTGCATCTTCTACTGCTGTAGGAAATGAATTGTGTAGAGCTTCGTTTTGTAAAGTTATAGTTGTTATACCTGAACATCCTGCTGCTACTTTGCTTTTTATATCTTGTACAGCTGCTAAGTGAAGTTCTGCTTTGTATATAATATGTAATGTATTAAAGCCTGCATCTGCATTTAAGAAGCTTACTAAAGCTTGCCAATCTGCATCATGTCTTAAGAAGTTACCGTATAACACGGTATCAGTGTTCATTTCAAGAAATTTTAAGTCGCCATTTCTATCTTTGACAAAATCGTTTGATATTAGTGTTCCTTTCATAATTTGTTTTATTGTAAATCTACGTTATTAATAAATATCACGTTTTAACCAATTCCATTGTCAATTTAGCAGTTCATCACAAGCAACTTGTAAACCCAGTAGTAAGGAGGCTCCTCCAAACATTTTTTGTACCTCCGTGGCACGAATTTGCACTGCTGCTAATTTATTTTGTTTAGCTGCTTCGGCTAATAATCCCATAATCTTATCATCACGGTCTTTCAGGGGTATCCTCTTAGGATCTATCTTCCCTTGCTCTACTAGTTCCTGATATTTTTTTATTGAATCTGACATAACATTTATTTTTAATTAACTCGGTTAATATATAGATTAATAAGCCCGTAGGATTATTTGATATTTTTAGTCTAGTGCTTACTCTTAATGCCTTCATTAGTCTTCATCCTGCCAATTATTACGCTTATGCTTTAGCTTACGCTTGTAAAGACTTTCGTCCCCGTGGCTTTTTTGAATCATCTTTCGTCTTATCAACTGGCTCAACTCTCGTTGCCCGTACTGCTCGTCCCCGACCAGGTTTTTCTTCTTCTTTTTCATTCCAACTATCTTCGAAATAAATAAATTGCGGTTCCATACTTGTATAAATATAAGAACCTTTTGGTTCCGATGCAACTAAAGCACCATGTTTAATGTAATTAATATATGCCCATATTTGAGCTATAAGTAGTAAAAACACGCCCCCCAATGAAGGAGGGGTGAATTTAATTCGCGCGTGTCGACTTCGTCGACGAGAGAGTAATGCTCCCCCGCCGCCTCCATCTTACTTGCTTTCCGAAACAGATGCTGCCCTGTAGTCAGTGATTAATTTCTTAATCTCTCCTGCTGCTTTTCTTGCTCTCTGTTGCGATGCCTTAGTAGAACCACTGTTCTCTTCAGCTAATGTATTGAAGTGACCTTCAATAACTTCGAATAATTCTTGCTTACTTGCCATAATTAATTTGATTTAGTGTTTTGACATACGGGTATTGCTACCATCTTATGTCGGTTATTAAAATTAAAACTATAAAAGATTTTTAAGACTTCTTTTTGTCTTTTGTTTAGCTTACGTTTATCTCCGCCAAAAGTCATTGCCCATTCTAATTCATCATATGTAGCACCTATTTGGTCTTCGTCTGTTCTACCGTCTTCCCATAAGCCATCTGTAGGCTGAGCGTTGATGATTTCTAAGAGAATACCTAATTCACAAGCTGCTTCCTTTACTTCTGATTTCATTAGATCAGCAATTGGACTAATATCAACTCCTCCATCACCGTATTTGGTGAAGAATCCAATACCAAAGTCCTCTACCTTATTACCGGTACCAACTACTAAGGCGTTAACCTTAGCAGCGGTGTGGTAAAGAGTCATCATTCTTAGCCTAGCAGCAGAGTTTGCCGATGCTAAAGCGTCCGGTTCCATGAATAGTCCTTCAAAGCTTTTAAATGTATCCGTTAAATCAAATTCTAACGGTGTTACATTCTCATACTTATTGTCTAACCATTCCATATGATCGTCTGCTAAATCCGACGTACCATTAATTGGAAGAGAAACTACATAGGTTGGTATACCTGTCTCAGCACATAGCGTTGATGTTACTGCTGAATCTATTCCTCCTGAGATTCCAATTACGAAGCCTTTATCTTGAGCACCTTTGCTATACTCCTTTAGCCAATTTATGATGAATTTATATTTCATATTATCCCATTAACATTGCTGGATCGATTCCTCCTGGCATACCTGCTGGTTCACCGTCTTTTGGTGGATCGATTGATACAACTGCTTCCGTCGTTAACATTGTAGCTGCAACTGATGCTGCATTTTCTAATGCTAATCGTGTAACTTTAGTAGGGTCAATAATACCTGCTTTTAACATATCAGTATACTCTTCGAATCTACTATTATAACCGTACCATTGGTTCTTCTTACCTTCTACTACTTCTTTGATCTCTGCAACTTTCTCTGGTTCTACGCCTGCATTCCATAAGATCTGAGTAAATGGTGTTGTAAGTGCTTCGGTTAGAATATCTAATCCTATCAATTCACTCACAGTAAGGTCTTTAAACTTTCCTTTTCCTCGTTGCTTAGTTAAGTCTAAAGCAGAGTTCAATAAAGCGATTCCACCTCCAGGTAGTATACCTTCTTCTAATGCTGCTTTTGTAGCATGTAAAGCATCGTCTACTCTATCTTTCTTCTCCTTCATTTCGATTTCAGTATGACCTCCTACGTGAACTACTGCTACTCCTCCGATAAACTTAGCTAATCTAGCTTGTAAGTTTTCAATTTCGAATGGTGAATTTGCTTCATCAATTTGAGTTTTAATCTCTTCAACTCTTGCTGTAATAGCTGCATCTTCTCCTTTAGCATCAATAATCGTAGTAATATCTTTACTAACTGTAACCTTTCCGGCTTTACCTAACCATTTAGGATCAAATCTATCTAATCGCATTCCTTTTTCACTAGAGATTACTTGTGCTCCAGTCATAATAGCAATATCTTCTAAGATAGCTTTCTTACGATCACCAAAATCAGGGGCTTTAACAGCTACTGCTGGTAATATACCTCTCATCTTGTTTACTACTAAGGTAGACAGTGCCTCTCCATCAAGATCATCTGCAATTAGTAATAGTGATTTGTTCTGTACTTGTACTGCTTCTAAGACGGGTAATAACTCTTTAATACTACTCAACCTCTTATCTACAATTAGTACATACGGTGATTGAAGAACAGCTGTCATTGATGGATTGTCTGTTACGAAGTATGGAGACTTATAACCACGATTAAATTGCATTCCTTCTACTGTTTCTAGATAGGTTTCTCCAGTTTTAGATTCTTCGATTGTAACAACTCCATCACGGCCAACTTTTTCCATTGATGTTGCAATTAACTCACCAACTTCTTTATCGCTATTCGCTGATATAGTAGCTACTTGTTTTAACTGCTCTTCATCCGTAATATCTTTAGATAGATTTTCTAAATACTCTACAATTACTTTTGTACCTTTTAGAATACCTCTCTGTACTTCAACTGCATTATAGTCTCCGATAGTACCTAGTCCTTTATTATAAAGCTCTCTAGCTAATAATGTTGACGTAGTTGTACCATCTCCAGCTTGTTCTGCAGTTTTAATAGATGCTTGCTTAACTAGCTGAGCTCCTATATTTTCTAACTTATCTTCTAAGTCTATTGATTTAGCTACTGTAACTCCATCTTTAGTAGACTGTGGGTTACCCATTGCACTTTCAATAATAACATTACGTCCTGATGGTCCTAATGTGCTTATAACTGCTTGAGCTAACTTCTCAATTCCATCGCTAAGACCTTGTCTTGCTGCATGGTTAAATGTAATACTTTTACTCATTGTCTTCTTTTTCTTTTACAACCGCTAGTATTTCTCTATCTTGAGCTAAATAGTATTCTTCTCCTTCAAAGTCAATACGTAAAGTACCAATTTTAGGAACCAATACCACATCGCCTGCTTTACATGAACGTACTGTGATTAATTTACTTGGATCTAATTCGGACTGACGTCCAGGACCTACTGCTAGTACAGTGCCCATTTCCGGTTTTTCTTTTCCTAAATCTGGAATTACTAAGTTTCCATACATTTGTTCGCCTTCATCTATAGGCTTGATAAGAATCCGATCATTAGTCGGAGATAACTGTTTTGTCATATAACTTTATTTGTTAATTATTAATATACGATTAATTTATAAAAGAAACAACCCTAGAGCGGGTTAATTTAGCTAATTTTCAAAGTTTTTGATTCTTTTCCTTTAGCATACGGTATTGTAACTTGCAATAAGCCATTTATAAACTCAGCTTTTGCTTTTTGTAGATCAAATCTACTGTCTATCTTCCAACCTAAGTTAAATGATCGTTTGGCTATACCTTTATGTATATAGTCAGTTGCTTCACCTTCTAAGGTTGGTTTGTTGTAATTGATTTTAATAATATTACCCTCAATTAAGATTTCGATATCTTCTTTTGGAATTCCGGTACAGGCTATATCTAAGCCAAGGCCGTTTTCTAATTCGTAAATATCTACTGGGTGGGGTAATTTTGACTCTTCTAACGTTTGGTAGTTGTGAGTCTTTTGCAAAAAATTGCGGACTAAAATGTCGAACGGATTACGTTCTTGAAAAATGTTACTCATAATGATATAAAATTGTGGAGTCCTAAGATCTCCGGTTAATAAAAATAAAAATTGCTCTAGGGTCGATCTTTATTCTTTAAATAAATAGGTTTAATTTAAGTTTAATGCCCTTCACTCCAGTTATTAGCGATTTCAGGAGGTGCTTTTAAAGTAACTCCAGGTAGTACTGTAGTATCTTCCATAATCTGTTGAACATGAGGAGCAAACATTGCAGCATCCTTTTCAGATACGTTAATAATCAATTGATCATGAACCTGAGCTTGAACAATAGCATCTATGCCTAGTTCTTTTGCTTTACGGTTAATCATTACAGCAGCTCTATTTACTACGGCAGCTGCTAGTGACTGCAATTGAAAGTTAAGACAGTTATTAAGTCCGTTACGGTAATCTCTATAAGCTTGCATAACAGCTTCTTTACCGTATTGAGGAGTAATACTTTGTCTGAATCTCCAATCCATCATTTGATCTCCGTACTTGCCAAAGATCTTTTTCACTTTAGGTAAGTGCCTAACTCTACCAACATAGTTTTTAATATAACCATGATCTTTAACTTGAGTTCTAGAATCTAACCTCCATTGCTTAAGTTGAGGAAATCCATCTAGATAACCTTTTACTAATCCTTCAGCAGACTTTTGATCAATACCTAAAGTCATTTTAAGAGCATAAGCTTCCATACCGTATGCAATACCTAATGAATAAGCTTTAGCTTTATTACGAGCAGGCCCATCTAACTTCTTTAAGTAGTTATCTGCTTTCTTATCTGCAGATACTCCGTTAGGAAAACGAGATTTCTGATCGTCTAACTTCTCAGTTTTAATAGCTACAGTAGAGTAGAAGTCCCATCCTTTATTAAAGATCTCTTGAAGAGCAGTATCACCAGTAACAGAAGCAAAGCAATGAGGCTCTAGAGATTCGTAATCGGCATCGATTACTTTTCTACCTTTACCTGCAATCATAAATTCTCTAACTATATTAGTATACTTAACGATAATAGGAGCATCCTCACCTTCTTCTTTAGGTTTAGGAAGCTGCTGAGCATCAGAACCATATCTACCGGATACAGTACCGTTCTGCTTATAGTAGAAGTAGTATCTACCGTCCTCTTGACGATCTCTAAAACGATCTACATAAGTAGATTTAATCTTAAGAAGCTTATTGTATACACGTAAATTTTCAGCCCAAGAATAAGTCTTCGCTAAATCTTCTATCATATCCATATCGAATTGAGCTCTACCGCTTTTAGTCTGACCAGCAGCTTTTAGAGGTTTAATGCCCATATACCCAAATACTATTTCACCTAAATGCTTTTTAGATTGAATATTTAAGTATTCACCGTCGTTAGACTCTTTCCACATAGCCATAGATATTCTAGCTTGCTCTACTTCTTCGATAAGATCTACGTTACCAGTCATTAAGAACTCTTTTACTTTTTCTTCTTTATCGTTAGACGGTTCATAAGCTTCTATATTCTTCTGAGTAAGAGAGTACTTGCCAGTCTTTTCAGATTTCGGTAAAGGTATAGAGTAACGAGTAACTAGGTTCTGAGCCCAATTACCTTTATGGGATACGGGATATTGATCTAATGCAGTAGCTACTATCCAACTCTTAGTTTCATCTAAAGCTAATAAAGACTTCATTACGATCTCTTTATTATTAATCAAATCTGCTGCAATAGCAGTATAAGTAGATTCTATTAAGTCCATATCTAAATCAACTCCTTCAGCTTCCATAGGTACAGTAACTTCTCTGTAGATAGGCATTACCTCATCCTCAAAGAAGAACTTCTCTAGTCCTTCCTCTTTAAGTTTCTTTAAATATAAATTACATATACGTAAAGTTAAATCCGTATCTGCCGATGCATACTTACTAAGTATATCTAAATCAGCTTTAAAGATTTCATAGAGTAGTTTAGTAGTAGAACCACCATTCTTCTTAATAGACTCTTTAAGCTCTAATTGCTCTTGGTTAGCAGCTTCCTGAACATCTAATCCTAACTCTTTTTGATTCATTATAGCAATAGACTTTAATCCAAAAGGATTACCAAATCCAAAAGCTCCTTCTTCGTATACCGTATGAACTAATAGTCCAGTATCGACATATATATCTTCTATCAAATCTACTCCGAAGTAGTTCTTAATAAACTGAACATCAAAGGAAGCATTATGGAAGACTAGTTTCTTACCTTTAAGTAACTTAAGTAAATTCCTAGATAATAGTTCAGTAGAAGTACCGTCAATCTCTTGCAGCACTAATTCATCTTTCTCATAATCAAAAACTAAGGTTGGTAGATAAAAACCTACTCCTTCATCTCCAGATACAGACCATCCGATGATCTTATTCTTTCTAGGGTTTAAACCAGTAGTCTCAGTATCGACTGCTATTACGTCAGAGTCAATAATGTGTTGATGTAGTAGTTCAAGAGTTTCTTTATCTTGAACCGTGTAATACTTTTTTTCTAATTGCATATATATAACCGTTTTATTTATTTAATAATATACGAAAAATTATTCAGAATAAAAAATTCTTGAACAGCTTTTTTTCCGTCTTTTATATTTAACTTGTCTTGGTACATTTTTTCTATTGTATCCAATCTTGGAGTATAATCTACTTCTATATCATCGTCCATTTGCGTAATTTTATCATCAAATGCTCTAGTATAAATTTCAAATTCTCCTCCAAACTCTTTTAAGAATTCATGCATTGCTGGAGCTAGCCATCCTGTATTGGCTCCTGATCCTTGTAAGTAGTTTCTTCCTATTCTCTGGTAAAGTTTCTGTGTACATCCTATTTTAAAATGTTGCTGTTTTCCGTCAGGAGCTTTATACACAAGGTCATAAATTGCTCTTTGCATAGGAAAGTCTGTTGGGACCATAGTAATATGATCTTTAGTATCTCTTCTGACTTTTAGTTTAAGGAAATACTTGTATCTATTTACTTCTGTAATATGCTCTGTTAGAGCTCTTTTGCTTTGTTCTAGTTCTCTCGGCAAAACAAATGAGTCTAGGTACTCAAAATTCTTTGGAATCATTATAACCTTTTTAATTATTAATATACCTTAAGATACGAAATATTCTACAACTTACCAACTAATTCTTCAGGTAAATCTTCATCTTTTATCTTAATATTATTTTCTTTTTCTATCTGAATCAGACACATACGTTTCATATTAATGTCTCCTGTAGAATATGCCCAAATAATAGAAGCTTTAAGTCCTTCTATTTTATTGCCAAAACTTGAACAGCTTTTTTCTAGAAGCTCTTTCTCGTTTTCAGATACTTCAAAAGTAATATCATTGTTAGTAGCCCAATTGAGCAGTCCCATAAAATCATTAGAGTCATAGTACTCTTTTATTTCATTGAAATCTTCCAATGAGCCTCCTTTATCCGGATGAGCTTTAATTGATACTTTTCGGTATAATTTTTTTAGCTTCTCTGGTTTCTCTTTCTTTTTAGCTATATTGTCTCCAGGAGGAGTATCTCTCATCTCTCCTGTGTCTTTATTTACCCAATATTCTTTTTTTACTTTATCAAAATACTTACCAAAAGTTGACTCCCATATTTTCTCATATTCTTTAAACTCCTCTTGAGTTTCTTCAAACTCTAGTTTTAAAAATTGGTACTTATGAGAGTACTTCTTTATGAATTTTGACATTAATATTCTCCGTATAAGTCGAATACCTTAGCTTCCGGAACTTCTTCTTCTACTATAAATTCTTTAATTGCAAATAGTTTTCCGTTTAATGGCTCTAACCTATAATGTCCTTTAAATTTAGTTTTTCGTAAGTACTGAGTTAATGCTTCTACTAGACCTTCAACAACTGTCTCTTTATCTATTACTAGTTCCCAGTTATCTCCAGGAGGAACACGAACTGCAATTAGTTCGTATTCTTCTTCGATCTTTGTTTTGTTATCTTCAGCCATTATTGTCTTAATGTTTTCTTAATTCTATAGTCTCTTGAAGTAAAGAATTCAGGTATTAAAGATGAATGGCTAGCTCTAACAGGGTTAATATCTAAACCTCCTCTACGAGTATACAGACAAGATACCATTAACTGTTCTGGTTCGTATGCGTCTGATAGATGCTTATATACCATTTCGCAAATCTCTTCATGAAAATGACTTACTGTACGGTGAGAAACTATATACTTAGCTAGTGAATCAGCAGATGGTAATTTCTTACCTACCATTTTAATAAATACATCTCCCCAATCAGGTTGATTAGTAACTCTACAATTAGATCTAAGTAAGTTAGATTTTAATTTAACCTCTTTAGCTACATCTGATGTATCTTCTACTGCTAATTGAGTAGCATCAGATTGAAACGATGTAAAGTCAATTTGATCTAAATCTACTAATCCTCCTAAGTCTTCGTAACCTTCAAAAGATAGTTCTAATCCTTCTTCTTCACTTGCAAAGAAAGTAACAATTGTATTAGTTTCTAAAAGTTCATCTAAGTCTCTTTTAACAGTAGCTTCTATTCCAGTAATACAGTCCATAGCATTATCAGCTATTCTAGTCATATTGAAAGAATTCAAATATAACTTAATAGATTTAGACTCTACGTGAAATTCAGAATCAGAAGGGCATGTAATTTTAAGGAGTCCTGCTACTGGTTGACCTTTAGTCGTAATAGCAGATACTTCATAACAGTTCCATGTATCAACTCCTACAAAACTATCTGATGTTAGGTCGTAGCCTTCTCTATTTAAGTATCTAGGGATTTTAACTAATAGCTCTCTATTATACTGGTCAGAGTATCCATCTCCACCAACTTTACCTAAGTGCTTTCCAGCAATTGCTACTACTTCGTCGTAATTTTTTACTTTTTCCATTTTATTTATTTTATTATATAATCTATCCACTTTGTTCCTTTAGTATCTATATTAGGAAATTCAAATACTCTTACAATAGCGTGTTTATCATCACCAATTGTAATTGTCTTTCTAAACCCTGAGGGTATAGTTGCACCAGTCGGTAAAACTACTTCTTCTCCTTCAAATAATACGTCTACTCTTACTTTAACATCTTCGTTAAAGAAGTTTGCTGCTGATCTTTCAAAAGCCTCTAATTTACTCCATTGACCTCTATTTAACCCTTGATGCTGTAAAGCTGAATTAAGGTAAGAGAACGTTTTATACAGCATACCGGTATTACAGCTAAATGATGCTGCTGGTGCTAAATGACCTTTATCCCATATATTGTCTTTATAGTCTTCATCATCTGAGGTTACAATCATGTCTGGTTCCCAGAATTCCATACCTACTCTTGAAGCATTTCCATTAGAACAGAGTACTGTATATTCTACCCATAATGGTTGCTGTCTCTGTTGATCGTACTCTACTGTGAATATATCGGTTACTATAACTTGTGCGTTTGCAGTAGTTGAAGAAATGATAAAAGCAAAAGCCAATAACATCATCCAAAACAATTCTACTTTATCTAATTTTTTCATACTATTTTATAAATTTTAATATTTGCTCTACTCTTTGCATAGGAGAACCTGTTATCGTCAAATAAGGTTGACGTACACCTTCTAATACTGCTTTAAACTCTTCATCAATATCTGTTCTCCACTTTTCATTTACACTTCTTACTCCATCATCTACTGATTCAAATTCAATAGGGAAGTAAACATAGTGAGTATATTCTCCTTTTACTCTATTCCAAGTATCATTTATATAGTTATATGTCTTAATAGATAATTCATCCATAAACTTAGAATATACGAGTAAATCCATATAACACCTATCTAAGACTAGGTTATAAGGTTGAAGTAAAGCCTCTAAATGAAAACTACTAATAGCTAACTGAGTAGCATCAGTACCTTTCTCATTAATAGGAAATCCGTAACTACCTACAGTTCTAGTAGATTCATTTACGAATTCATATTTAGGTAATTTATTTTTAAGTAATTCATAAACAGTAGTCTTACCTGTACTACTAGCTCCTACTAATGCAATTCTCTTTATCATATAACCTCTTTATTTACTTAAAGATACGAATTATTTCTCTAATAACCTACTACACACCTGCTTTTCTTAAAAAATGAATCCATAAGTATTCAGATCTCTGCTGTAATGCTTTAAACATTTCGTCCTTAGTAATACGCCAAGCATTAAATCTTTCCTCTGATATTATTTTACCTTCATCTACTCCTGCAGTTACCTTATGTAATACACATCCCATAACATCATGTTTAGCTTCATAAGCTCTAATTTGAGGGTCTTTACCTTTTAATTCTGGGTACTCAGTAATAAGGCCTGGATGACCGTTATAAATTCCATGCTTTTCGCATATTGATGGAGGAACTACTCTTAACCATCCGTGTAAAGTAATTAAACTATCTGGAAAGTATACAAGTAGGTCTTCATACTCTTCTAAGGTAGGTTTATTACTCATAGTGAAATAACCTTTCTTTTCTATTCTAGAATCTATTGTTCTAAGGTGTTCAGGTCTATCATTAGTAATTATCCTATCAGGCCAGCGTCCTAAGCTTTCCGCTAAGTTAGCTATTTCAGAACCTGTTTGACTAAAAAACGCTATCCAAGTATTTGATTCACTCATTTAATGTTGTTGATTTAATTCTAATATTTTCTATCTGTATAGGTTTTATACCTCTAAGTTTAAAACTCAAACCTAATGCAAGACCTGGTCCATTACCTTTACCGCTAAAACTATTATCTTCAGATCCTATTTCAATCCATAGTTTTTCAGCTAAAGTTAAGTCTAAAACTATACCCTTAAGATACGAATTATAAGGCAGTATTCCAACTTGTTCTAGTACTGGTGTTACTTCAGTTGGGTCTACTCCTAAAGATTCCATATACTTTACTGCTTTGCTCCAGTATGCCTTTGTATACCAAGATCCTTTCCAACCACTTTGTACATAAAAATTATCGTCTGGTGGTATATGTGATGCTTTTACAGCATCTTTAAGTTTATCAGCGTCTGCATAAATAACTTGTTGTTTAATACATTGTGATATGAATATTGGCCAATAGTACTGTTCGAAATAATTAAAAACTCCTTTGTTTGTCGGAGCCATATTAAAGATATTATAACCCTCTACTTCTATGTGAACATCGGTTTGAAGATATATAGTTGACTTCTTATCAATATATTTTATATTATTTAAAAAATCTTTTCTATGTTCATCTCCTATTGCTATGATACAATAATTAGCCATTTGTAAACCATTTAAATTTTTGTATATTATTTTTAATAGTATCCAACTGCTCAATTGTGAGCTCTGAGTTAATTAGTTCATGAAGTTTCTGACGCTCTTTAGACCATAGTCCATCGGTTCCGTATGTAATTCCTTTAATTCCATGTACTACAGGATTTGAAGTATCTAATGAGTAGATCCAATCATAGTCAGAATGCTTATAAAAACTAAACTCTTGAGGAAGTCCACATCCTAATAAGTGATGAGGCTTATCTTTATTAATTACCCCGTCTTTAAGTAAGTCTCCTAGTAGCTTAACACGTCCTAGCATCCAACTAACGTACTTGTTAGCATGAGGAAAAGAATCGGTGTAATACGAATAATCAAAAGAGATAGCAATCATATCTACATTAGCTATTTCATCCATAGCTTTGTAACATTCTCTGATTTGCTTATAATTTTTACCTTGAACAACCCCTATACTTTTACCAGGGACATCACTATGGTTTTTAGTCCAATTTGCAGCTTGTTGCATAGTCTTATGAGCATCTTCTAAAGCATCCGGAATAATATACCAAGTAGGTCTTATTTCTTTAACCCAATATGCAAATTTATGTGCATCAAACGCTTCTTCTAATTCAAAGATAGAGTTATCTAAAATAACCTCTCTACCACTAGCTATTGCTTTCTTAAATTGTTCCAAATAAATTGGATCCTCTTCAAAGAGGTGCACTAAGGCATAATCGTAATCAGTTAAATACTGTACTTCATCAAAAATACTCTTCGGACTTTCGTGTGCTATTTTAATCATTTATTTCTGTTCTAAAACCTTTATCTAAATTAACCAATGACTTTTGTACCATATTTACTACCTCATCTAATTTTAAAGTAACTAAATCAATGGCTGCAGTTGCAGTATCAAGAGGTATATACTTTACTCCCTCTATCTCTTTTACATCTTTCAGTAGATCTATTTGCTTATCTTTACTCATTATATTCCTATTGATTCGTTTCTAAATTTAGCTAATTCATCATCAGAGAAGAATTGATGTAAGTCTGGTCTGAAGTAATTAGTTGCTTTCATTACTTTTCGGTCTCTAGATCGATAGACAATATACCGTCCTTCCTTAACCTTCTCAAAATGGCAGGCCTCACCTTGCTCCGTACTTCTTTGGCTGACGGCCTGTATGGCTTCTTCTTCAGTAGTACAAGCTTTTGACATATTGCTTGCTTGTACTTCTGCATATGCGGGCCGTATCTTATCCTTAAGGCCATGTAGCATAACACCGTTCCCAAGGGAAACATAAGTAATGTCGCACAAAGCGTCCAGAACTTCCACAATGTCTCCGTTTTCGCAAGCGACTCTATATTCTTCAAGTTCTTCGAGTATGAAGTCGTAAACGAATTGCCACTCTTTCTTAGCTGGTATAGTAGGTTCATAATTATTTGGTTTATTAAAAGTATCGTTAAAAATCTCTACTTCATCTACGAAAGGAACTGGGTTGATAGTAACCTTACCATCCGCCTCACTCCAGTTTCCAGCTTTTTCAGGAAATAATTTTAATTGCTCACTCATCTTAATATACTTTAATAATTCTAGATTCTGTTAAGCTAATAATTTTAAAGTTAGTCTCACTAAGCTCTTCTAACATTTTATATGTTTTAGCTTCAGCTTCTGTTCCTGTCATAGCATCTACTAAGTATACTTCTTTTACTTTTTGAATTCTACCATTATCGTTTTCTCTTTCAAACTGGGTAGTTACTTGCCAATAATTTGTCATATCTCTTTTATTTATTTAATTTATTAGTATTTTCTTTAGGCATTGTTAAACCTCCTATAAGGTTTATGTCATCTCTTTCGTCCTGTCTTTCATCTGGTTCGTTTGCTAAAAGCTCATTAGCCATTTCTATCCACTCCGGTAGGTCTACTTGTTCTTTATCTAAGACCTCTTGCATAGTTCCGATCCATTCATCTTCTCTTTTATAATCATCTTCTAATCGTACTATATCATCTTCTCCGAAGTAGGTACCAGTCTGTACTTCTATAAATCTTACTGGTTTATCTGTTTCATTCCAAGCTCTATGTTTAGCTCCTAATGGTATTTTAATAGATTCTCCTGCTTTTCTAAATACTTTCTCATCATCAAGTATAATAGTTAGTTCACCGTAGATAACAGTCCACTGCTCTTTACGTTTCGTGTGGTACTGGTAAGAGAGTCTTTGTCCGGGTTCAACTTCTATAATCTTAACTTTAGCTTCTGAGGTATCATGTAATACTTCATATGCACCCCAAGGTCTATATTCTAATGACGACATATGCTTGCTAATTCTATATTCTTATAAAACTCTGCTTTTGCAGAATCCTCATTTAAAAATGCTCCTGTTAACTTAGCAGTCTGCATTGAAGCTCCTTGATGCTTCACTCCTCTACAACTTACACAATTATGTGTTGCAGATATCATAACTGCTACTCCTAAATTACCTTCACATATCTTATTAACAGCATTATGAATAGCAACTGTTAATTGTTCTTGAATAGCACCTCTTCTTCCGAATTGCTCTACTATTCTATTTAATTTAGATAAGCCGACAACCTTCCCGGTCTCTGAAGCTATATAAGCTATGCTCACTTGTCCACCAATATTTTGGTGGTGGTGGGAGCACATAGACGTAACTGGAATATTAGATTCTTGTACGATTCCGTCGTAGCCGTCGCTAGGGAATGC